>JAABUS010001678.1_pt1 | contig 46653 bp, 43 predicted proteins | sample 5560161 | NCBI WGS metagenome assembly JAABUS01 (sample SAMN10711885, study PRJNA513376) | rock metagenome | isolation source: Antarctica rocks | place: Antarctica: Victoria Land, Trio Nunatak nord | collected 2016-01-04 | reverse complement strand
TTCTGCGCGATTAATTCATCAATGAACGAATAGTCAGCTGCTTCAGTGTCAATCAATGATTTTAATGAGTAACTAATTTCATTGCTAGATAGTACACATTCAGTAGTCAAAGATTTCGAAGCAAAGAAATCATTTAAGCTGCTCATTGTTGAAGAAATTAACACATCTTTCATCACGTCTTTGATGAAAGTCACTAGTTTTTTGTCTCATTCTTCAATTTCTCTGTAAATAATTTTTTCTCTTCTTTCAACATGATGATCTCATTGAGACAAGAGATGAATGCATGAGATGTCGAAGTACTAATCTTCAGCTGAGAGCAATTCTTTGAAAAATGACTCAATACTTTGCAGTTGAAGCAGATGATTAACATTCTTGATCATTCAGATTCAAGAGTGAAAAAAGTAGCAAGTCAAACATAGCTAGTAATTGAAGCTGAAGCTGATGTCAACGAAGAAACAAAACGTTTTTTCGAAGCTGCTATTGATTTGACTGTTCATTACTCATCACGTAGCTGATAATTGACTTGTTGTTTGTTATTCACATCTTGAAGAAAGATCTTAAGCTTGTCAAGCAAGCTAAACTCTATGAGGCAAACTGACAACACGTTCTGAAGACAATTGTTGATTTTATTCTGAATGTTGTTCATCAGAGTGATATCATCGTAGTTCAGAAAGCTGAATATTCTAGTGAATTCTGAATAGAAGAAGCTGAAGAGCTTGTTGAGCTGCTTCAGAGCAATGTATTTGCAATGACACTTTTGAATCAAATTCTGATCTTCGTAAATTTCTTTCAGATGTTTCAGTAGCTCTGATAGTGACTGATAAAATGAGAAAGCATCAACACAATGCTTTGCATAAATTTGCTGATCAGCATTGTCTTCTAGTCTGAAAATCACATAAACAATACGAATCTTTTCAGTAGAGTAATGATTCGCGTTGACATTGAGCTTGTCAGCTATTTTGATGTTTCATGTCTCTCAGATAGAATCATTTGTTTCGATGAAGATGAGTGAATTCGAAAGCTTGATGAACTTGTGATGATTATTCCCGTTTTCATTATCAGATAAAGTAAAAGATTCTCATTAAGAGCGAGCTTTGAAAGTTGAGCTTCGTTCAACTTCAAAGCGACGAATCAAAACTGAGATCGTAGAAGCTTCTTTCTGATTGACTCATTGCTCAGCTGACTGAGTATCTTGACGAGACATAGATTGATCAGCTTGACGTTGTTTTGTTTTGAAGTTCAATCACTCATCTTGTAGCTGACTGATCTTTTTCTCTAACTCATTGTTTTTATCAAAAGTGACTTCTAGTTGTTTCACTCTCTTTTTGTGATCTTCTTGTATGAGAAGTCAGTGTTCATTGAGTTGTAAAGTCAAGTTTCGCTGACTTTGAAGCTCATTCAGCATATTGATGACTTCGTCAAGTTGATTGCTGATTCAATGAAGCAGTTATTTCTTGATGTTTATGTTTCATGCAATGACAGCTTTCTCAGCTTCAACTGAAGCATTAATGAATAGAAGTGAAACTCTTTTATTGACAGTGCTTCTAAGCAGACAAGTTGTTCAAGACTCAACTGACTTGACATTACATGTCATAATGAAAGAAGGTAGAAATTGTTGAGGTAAAAGTAAATGAAAGATTGACGTTTTTTGATGAGTGAAAATTCAAAGAATTTCTTGTGAATTTCAGATAATAATTGAATGCTTTATTTGAAGAATTTCTTGCGAATAGAATGATGAAAATAAGTGTAGAATCGAAGAATTTCTTGCAATCTAAAATGATGATGCAAATTTGAAGAATTTCTTGCAAATTTTCCTTACTGAATAGATTGTTTCATATCGTTTATTCATCGATAGCAGAGTAGATAATGAGCATTTATTTAATGTTAGAAGTCAGCATAAAGTGAGTCAATATGAGTGTCATTTAACTAGAAGATAAATGTTAAGAAAGAAAGATAGCTACAGAAAAGAAGCTGACTACATATATGTGTTTCTCAGTCAACGCTAGACTCAATAGAAACTAGTCAAGATAATGAAGTGAGAATAAATCTGACAAGGCTAGAAGATTGAGTCTGACAAGACTAGAATCATGACAAAATCTATGATAAAGAATTTTCATGAATTGCTAGAGAATTAAATTGATCAAGAGAATTACAATAAAGAATCTTCATGAATTGCTTCAAGATCAATCATTCTCATAAACATTTTCTTTGTTGAACAAACATTTGTCTTTCTTCATAAAACTACTGAGCTTCGTTCTTCATTCAGTTCAAATCAACTCTCATCTTCTTCACTATGACATTTAAGAACACATCTGATAAAGATAAAGCTTTTATTGATTTCTTGCAATAAACACGTTCTTAAGCTCTCTCTTTTATCATCGACTCACAACATGCTTCTTCATTCATTGCTTTCAACGAATTAAATGCTGAAATCATCATACTCAATGATATAAAAGTATGAAAGAAATGTATTTATGATCTTAATAAAGAAACAGATCATCTTGTTGAGATAAAACAACGAGACAAGAGCGAAATTCAACAGTTGAAAGCACAACTACAAGCTTTCACTGCTATCACATTCAATGTAATCATCACTGTTCTCTTGATTGTTATCTACTTTGAACAATCTAAATATCATAAAATACTCGATTCTTCAATGTTCACTGATGAAAGAAATTCTACTTGAAAGAATTGATCTCTTGACATATGAAAGAAGCTAGCAATGAACATTGACATCTTTTCAAATGAACTCTACAAGCTGAGCTACATTAACTCTCAACTAGCAGATGATGTCATTGAAGTCACTCAAGTCAGATGTGATCTCAACTGTGATAATCTCTATCTGACTGTTAATAAACTTCTAAAGAAACTAGCTCAATTATTTCATGACTTTGATAAGAAAGATAACTATCGTAGAAAATATATTAATCTGATTCAAGAATCAAAGAAATTCAGCGATTTCTTTAATCAGTTTCAACAACTATACATTTATTTAAAGTATCAGAAGAACGTACTAGTCATTGATTTAAAGAATAAAATTAACTCTTGTCTTTGAATCTTTTGAACAGCTCAGATGAAGTCACTCATCAACATTGATGTTTCAATGAAGAGCTTGAGTAGCTTGTAAGCTAGTGAGCAACGACATCTGAATCTTAATGCGCTTGAGACGCATATGCTAGCTACTAGATGAGACGTTTGCTACAAGCTAGCTGTCAGCTGAGTTTGCATCGTTGATTAGCTTACATGCTACATAGATCAGCTACAAGCTGATTTAGCTGATTTAGCACTACTCTTCATTCTACTCGTTTATCTACTCGCTCATCTACTCTTCATTCTACTCGCTCATCTACTTTTCATTCTACTCTTCATTCTACTTGTCTATCTACTCGCTCATCTACTCTTCATTCTACTCGTCTATCTACTCGTTCATCTACTCTTCATTCTACTCGCCTATCTACTCGCTCATCTACTCTTCATTCTACTCATCTATCTACTCGCTCATTTACTCTTCATTCTACTCGTCTATCTACTCGCTCATTTACTCTTCATTCTACTCATCTATTTACTCGCTCATCTACTCTTCATTCTACTCGCCTATCTACTCGCTCATCTACTCTTCACTCTACTCGTCTATCTACTTGCTCATCTACTCTTCATTCTACTCGCCTATCTACTCGCTCATCTACTCTTCATTCTACTCGTCTATCTACTCGCTCATCTACTTTTCACCCTACTCATCTATCTACTCGCTCACCTACTCTTCATTCTACTCGCTCATCTACTCGTCTATCTACTCGCTCATCTACTCTTCACTTTACTCGTCTATCTACTCGCTCATCTACTTTTCACTCTACTTTCTATCAAACGCGTCAATCAAGCGCATAAAACACGTCAAACAGTGCTTCAAACAATGCTTTCTACATGACTTTCTACCTACTCGTCATTCTACATGCTCAGCTATCTACTCGATAATCTTCGCTTCGAGCCCTATAGGGCTGACGCTAGAGAGTTCGAAGTTTTCATCTTCTTTTTCCCTTCATAGTTTCTACTTTCTAGAACAATAACAATCAAAATATCAACATGTTCAGCTATCAACTCAGTTATCTACTCGTTTGTCTACTAGTCAGTCTACTCGCTTCAAAACATGCTTCAAAAGACGCGTCGATCAAGCGCATAACACAGATCAAACAGTGCTTCAAACAATGCTTTCTACTGAGCTTTCAATCAATCTTTCTATTGATCTTTCTACTAGTGAGCTTTCTACTGATCTTTCGATCAAGTCATCTAGTGAGCTTTCTACTGACCTTTTGATCGAGTCATCTAGTGAGCTTTCTACTGACCTTTCAATCGATCTTTCTATCAACCTTTCTATCAATCTTTCTATCAACCTTTCTATCGACTTTTCTACCAACCTTTCTATCAATCTTTCTATCAATCTTTCTATCGATCTTTCTACTGAGCTATCTATCAAATGCTCTATCAAACATTCTACATGCTTCAAAATACGCGTCGATCGAACGCATAACACGAGTCAAACAATGCTTTCTACATGACTTTCTACATGGCTTCCTATCAAGCACCCTTTATGTTTCCCTACCAAGCGCCCTTCATGTTTCCCTACCAAGCACCCTTCATGTTTCCCTACCAAGCGCTCTTCATGTTTCCCTACCAAGCACTCTACCAAGCACCCTTCATGTTTCCCTACCAAGCACCCTACCAAGCACCCTTCATGTTTCCCTACCAAGCGCCCTCCATGTTTCCCTACCAAGCACCCTTCATGTTTCCCTACCAAGCGCCCTCCATGTTTCCCTACCAAGCACCCTTCATGTTTCCCTACCAAGCGCCCTTCATGTTTCCCTATCAAGCACCCTACCAAGCACCCTTCATGTTTCCCTACCAAGCGCCCTTCATGTTTCCCTACCAAGCACCCTACCAAGCACCCTCCATGTTTCCCTACCAAGCGCCCTTCATGTTTCCCTACCAAGCACCCTTCATGTTTCCCTATCAAGCACCCTTCATGACTTTCTACATGGTTTTCTATCAAGCATTCTTTATGTTTAAATAGATGGTTAAATAGCTACTTAAATAATCAATTCATCAAATAATTTATTTGATTACATACAAATCTTGAATGTAGAAATGTATGAAAAGTGAACATGTATTGCGCATTATATCTTTTGAGCAATTGATGTCTTTTGAGCAAATAACTGTCATCAAAAGATACAAGCGCTTGTAGCTAGCTATTAGTTGTTGATGAGTGACTATTAGAGCTTGTGAGCTAGAAGCTCGACTAAATAGATGTTTTTGACTGATGCTAGCTTGATGAGCTTGTAGTCAGTTTTAGCTAATTTCATCAAATGATCAATGAAGCTATCAGATATTTGAAACTATCTGATTTGCTTAAACAATGAACATAAAGCAGTTCAAGAGATCAAGAACAAACTACTCAAATGTGATAATTCAAAAATTATCATTTCTAAAGCAACTATTGCTGTTCAGTCTTCGACTTTGAAGTCTGACTGATCAAAGTCGCGCAGCGTAGTTTTGACTAGCATCAAGAATGCAGACATTCTAGTCGAAATCTGTTTTGTATATCACAAATCAGATCATAGTTTCAGAGAATGCTTGAATTGATCTATCAAAGTCAATGCAGTTGATGAGAACTATGATTGTTTCAAACTTAATACTGAATCAAAGTTTAAGTCAAAAAACTAGTCATTTCTTCAACAGTCATTGAAGTGAAGATTATATCTTTGTGCAATCTAAACAAAATTCTATCAAAAGAGAATTACTTTGATAAGTTATTTCTAGTCAATGCTCTTCTCATTTTGCAGAATGAATCATTCAATCTTCGCTCTTTGATAAATAGTGATTCAGTCATTTATATGATCATACATATCAATCTAGTCGATAGAGTATGTAAAGAGCTGAAAATTCAATCTATATCACTGACAAAAGAGAAGTTAATAAAAGAATATGATGAAAAGATATTTAAAAAGACTATCACTCATAAAATTTTATTGAATCTCATCATTGAAAGTTATAAGAAATTGACTGTTTCTATGTTGATAGCTGACATTGATCATCACGAAGTCATATTAGAAAAATCATGAATGAACAAAAATGAAATATTACTGAATATGCAAATTGACATCATCGTTTTTTCAAATCAATTAAATACTCTCATTTTGATTTTTTCAATTTCTCTTAATTCAAAGCATTTAAGTTGATTGCAATTAACTTTGTTTACTTTTATCTTTCAGTCAAAGATTTCTAGAATGCTCAAACGATCTGTTTCAACTATGATTCAGAAAGAGTCATTCTCAATTTGAAGCATAAACGTCACTTCATTCAAAACACTGTTGAATCGCTCAAAGAAGAATCAGACTGAAGTATTTATTCTATTCATGAAGAATATTGATAGAAAAATCGCGTACAACACTCAGTGTAATTTGAACGCTCTGAACGTTTCTTTCATTGAGAAAACTACTCAGAATTTGAAAGCTATTAAAGTCAAGCTGTCTTCAGAATATGATGATTTTCTAAATGTTTTTGATCGAGCTCAATTGAATAAACTATCTTCTCATTGCTTCTACGATCATAAAATTGAACTCATCAGTGATTCAACGCTTTCTTGCTGTTAAGTCTATCAAATGTTCTCTGTCAAACTTCTGAAAGTAAAGAAGTATTTAAACGAGAATCTATTGAAGAGATTCATCACTCTCAGTCAAACTTTCTATTTCTTTTCTGTTTTATTCGCTCTTAAAGCAAATGAAGATCTTCGATTCTGCGTGAACTATTGAAAGCTAAATATCATTTTCAAAAGAAATAAATATTCTCTATTGCTGATAGACAAGATCATTGATAAAATAGTGAATTGCAAGCATCTGACTAAATTGAACATCATATCAGCGTTCAACAAACTGCAAATGCATCTTAATAATGAGAATTACATCACTTTTATCACTGCTTTAGAAGCATATAAATACAAGATGTTATCATTTAAACTGACTAACAAATTGATCTTCTTTCAGCAATATATGAATGATGTTTTATGAAACTTTCTGAACGACTTTTACCAAGTTTATCTAAATGACATTCTCATCTATAGCAAAACAAGAAAGAAACATAGAGATCACGTCAAACTAGTATTGAATCGACTATGTGAAGCTGAACTGCAGATGAATATTCAAAAGTGTGAATTCAATGTAGAAGAAATAGTCTTTCTAAAAGTCATTATATCAAAACAAGATCTTTGCATAAATTCAAGCAAGATAATCATCATAGTCAACTGAACTACTTCGATCAATTTGAAAGAAATTCAAAGCTTCGTGAAATTTGTGAACTTTTATTGTTGTTTCATTAGAAACTTCTTTAAACTAGTCAAATCATTCACTCAATTGACTAGAAAAGACACGTTTTTTGTTTGAAATGAAGTCTGCATTCAAGCTTTCAGAAATCTGAAGAAACAGATCAGTTTCGCTTCAGTTCTTCGTTATTTTAATCTTAAACATCAGACTATTTTGAAAATTGATGCATTGAACTATGTAAAAGATGAAATACTGTCTCAGTATGATGATGAGAATGTACTTCACTCGATGATCTTCTACAGCAAAAGCATAATTCTCGCTGAAATCAACTATCATATCTATGACAAGAAATTGCTGATCATTATTCGCTGTTTTAAACATTGATGACTCAAGCTGAAATGTACTGAATTACTCATTCAGATATTTATCAATCATCAAGCTCTGAAAAACTTCATGAAAAACAAACAGCTGAGTCAACATCAAGTCAACTATCTGAACATTCTATCAAAGTTCAATTTTCAGATCATCTTTAGATCAGGCAAAATGAACACTAAAGTTGATGCGCTAACTTGAATGTCTCTAGCAAACGTCTCTGAATCAGCTAAACGATTTAAAAATCGCTTTCAAACTATTCTTATCTTTGATAGAGTTGATATTCTATCTATTGACTCAAAATTGAACGCAAATTCGAAATCAGAAGTCAATCTCTATCAGAAAGTACAATTAGTCAATCAAATGAATAAGCTTTGCAGCGAATATAAACAAGCTAAAAATGACAACAAGCTTAAGCTTTATAGCATTAAGATAAAGAACTGCGAAATTATTAATGACGTTCTATTTAGAAAAAGATTACTTTAAGTTCTTAAAAATATGCACACGAAACTACTACAAGAAGTGCATAATCAATCTTTCATCTCTCATCTTGACAATAAACAAACTATTGATTTAGTTCAACGCTTCTACTATTGATCAGATCATTAAGTTACTATCAGACAGTACATTCAAAACTGTCATACCTGTCAACGAAGCAAAGTTTTTAAAGATACAATCAATGAACTTCATCAATCTTTATTTATCTCACTAGAATGATGAAAAAATATAGCTATGAACTTCATAACTGAGCTATCTCTGTTAAAGAACTATAACATCATTTGCATAATCATATGTTGTTTCTTCAAAGAACATCACTATGTTTTCTATCATTGAAAAGACGATGACATCTCAGTTGAAGAAACGACTTGAATCATGCTATGAAATGTTTATTGACTGCATGATTTACTCAGTTCTATTGTTTCAAATAGAGACTCTCAATTTGTATTCATCATGTGAAAGAGTTTTTGTAAGCGACTATGAATTATTGCTAGTCTATTCACTGCTTATCATTCTGAGATCAACGATTAAACAGAGTGAGTCAATCAAGATGTTGAATGCAAACTCAGAATTTACCGTAATTACATGCAGAATGATTGAGCTAAATGAATATCTATGATTGAGTTCAATGACAATGTCAATACATTCTCAATCATCTTAATGATTTCTTTCTACTTCAATAAAGAATTTCACTTTCGAATGAGTTTCAATTCAGATACAACTGACTATGAAATCACTCATGAATGAATTGAAGCTAGAAAAGCAGATGATATTATCATTTAAATGAAAGAACTACTGAACTTTGATCATCAACAATTGGAAAAAACTAAGCTGATCATTGAAGCTCAGATTAATAAACGTAGACGAGACGTCATTTACAAGATAAATGATCAGATCTGACTATCTTTCAGAAACGTCAAAATCATGAGATCATGCAAGAATTTGAAAGACAAACAGCTAAATTTCTACTCAATCATTGTCAAAGTTGAAACTTTCTATCATCTTCGTCTATTTACAAGCATGAAGCATATACATTCAATGTTCAGCTCAAAGCTACTATGATCATATTCAGAAGATCTTTTATCAGAACAACATTCAGAATCACTCAGATCAATCACTATCAAAGACGATGAACACTGAAAGATAAACAATATATTGAACTTCAGACGCTATCAAGATTGAATACAGTACAAAGTCAAATGAAAAGATTTAGATAGAAATGATGAATGATACTATATTAATAAAGAGAAATTCAATGACTCAGAGAAAGTTTTGAACGAATTTCATAAGTTATATTCAAGCAAATCACGCTAAATATTGAAATAACTATCAACAAAAGTAAGCAAAGAAACTACATTCATATGAACATGAATTTTCGAAGAAGAAAGTAATGTTATGAGCATATCAAGATTGATAAGACTGAACAAGGCTGAAGCTCTAATCAATTCGTAATGCATGCTAGCGAGTACTCTGTATAATGATTAAAACTAGTCAATGATTTAGTTAAGATCTGATCTAGATCTGACTCAGGTTTAACTCAGATATGACTCAACATTCTTTTTCTTTCTCAACATTCTTTTCTTTCATCAACATCTTGTTCATTTACATCATTTTCTTTTCATGTCACAAACACATCTCTTTCAAGTCTAGCACAGTCTTTGAACATTACATAAATAAAAGCTTTTGTATCAATCTTCTTCTGTATTCTTAATATTCAGTTATAGCTATCTTTAAAGATCAAGCACTATCAATTGTGATCTTCATTGATTGTATCATTTAAACATAATTCTGACAGAAACTTGCATTTGTTTATATTCATCTGAAAATCAGTCTCTTGTAGTCTATGTAAAACTAATTGTACATGTTGCTTATGTTTCTTCAATGTTTTGCTGTAGATGATAATGTCATTTATATAAATTTGACAAAACTGATGAAGATACTCAAATAGCACGTCATTCATATAGTGTTGATAGAAAGTTGAATCGTTAATTAATTTGAAAAACATCATGTAATATTTGTAGAAATTAAAAGAAATGATAAAGATAGTCAAATCTTTGCTGCTTGAATGCATATGCAGTTTGTTGAAGATGACAATGATGTTTAATTAAGTCAGATATCTGCTATCTTGAATACGAGTGAAAGTTTTGTCTATTAGCAATAAGAGATAACGATCTCGTTTGATCAAAGCATTGAGCTTTCTGTAATTTATATAGAAACATAAACTATCATTTTTCTTTTCAATGAATAGTATGAGCGAAGCGTATGAAGCTGAGCTAAAAGATATAAAGTCTTTATTCAGATGCTTAATCAGATAATTCTTCATCTTTTGAAGCTTGTAGTCAGACATATGATAAAGATGACTTCAAGAAATTATTTTCTTGTCGATCAACTCAATTTTATGATCATAGAGATGATGAAAGAATAGTTGATCAATCATCACTCAATCAAACACGTCTAAATAGTCATGATATTTCAAAGAAAGCTTAGCTTTAACTTCTTTTAAGATTTTTTCGTGTGAAAGCTCTTGTAAATTTACATCTTCAAGTTTATTTCTAGCTGTTTTTAGAAGTCGATCGATTTTCGTGATGATGATTACGAAAGTAGTCACATTTAATCATTTGACTAGTGATTTATATGTTGCAGTCTTTATCATTGCTATGTTCATTGAATTGAAAGACGAAGCGAAGTTAATGAAATTAAATGATTTCATGATTTTACTGAATGAAGATGACTTCTTGCTTAGTTGAGTGACAACAAAAGAAATAAATCTCTTTAGTATTTGAGTAGAGATTGAACTCTTCTGTTCTATCGCGATTTTCTTGCTTGAAAGAACAGTTGAATGAGCTTTGTTAAAAGCTTTGATATGAGCTTCGAAACTAGAAAATTGAAGACAATCATCTTTCATATCAATAGTTACTTTGATCTTGTTCATTCATGTTTTTTCAAGAATCATCTAATGTTGATCTAATTGAGTGATCAGCATAAAGATGAAACATTTCATATAATTTTGAACAGTTAGATTCAAATAAATTGCATGAGTAATGAGCTTTTTGCATAATAATCATCAAATCTTCTTATTGATTTGAACTTAATTAAAGATAAAGATTCAATTTGCAAATAATCACAAACATTCTGCGTGATTAATTCATTAATGAATGAATACTCAGCTGCTTCAATGTCAATCAATGACTTTAATGAGTAACTAATTTCATTGCTAGATAATACACATTCAATAGTCAAAGATTTTGAAGCAAAGAAGTCATCTGAGCTGCTTGTTGTTGAAGAAATTAACACATCTTTCATCACGTCTTTAATGAAAGTCACTAGTTTTTTGTCTCATTCTTCAATTTCTCTGTAAATAATTTCTTTTCTTCTTTTAACATGATGATCTCATTGAGACAAAAGATGAATGCACAAGATGTTGAAGTACTAGTCTTCAGTTGAGAGCAATTCTTTAAAAGATGATTTGATGCTTTGCAGTTAAAGCAGATGATTAATATTCTTGATCATTCAAATTCAAGAATGAAAAAAGTAATAAGTTGAACATAGCTAGTAGTTAAGACTGAAGCTGATGTTGATAAATAAACAAAACGTTTTTTCAAAGCTGTTATCAATTCAATGTTATGAGTGTATCAAGACTGATTAAAGCTAGTCAATGATTTAGTCAAGATCTGATCTAGATCTGACTCAAATTTGACTCAAATATGATTCAACACTTTTTTCTTTCTCAACATTCTTTTCTTTCATCAACATCTTGTTCATTTACATCATTTTCTTTTCATGTCATAAACATATTTCTTTTGAGTCTAGCACAGTCTTTGAACATTACATAAATAAAAGCTTTTGTATCAATCTTCTTTTATATTCTTAATATTCAGTTATAGCTATTTTTAAAAATCAAGCACTATCAATTTTGATCTTCATTGATTGTATCATTTAGACATAATTCTGACATTATATTAAGAATTCGTTAATCACACAATATTGATCTCATTACTCATTCAACATACTTGTTTAAATAGAACAAGTTTAAAGAAATTCATTTATCTGATGATTAATAACAATCAAAAGATAAAATAACATTAAAGAATTGAATAAAATCAATGACAAGACTGTTTGAATTGCTAGACTACTTATCACTCATTAAGTACATAAAGTTCACTTGTGTCATGATGTCAGATCATCATCTCAGCTCAGAGCATAAAATATGTCATCAACTCAATTTAATATCTTCAATATCTTAGAAAGTCTTGATTCATTGAATTAAGTCATTAATCTAGTCATCATCATCTTAGTTTAGTTACATCAAAATCTGTTTCGTGTCTTTGCAATCTTAAATCATAAAACTGCTGCTCAGTTCTGACATTACTCAATTCATGTATATAAAAGTTAAGTTTTCATTCTTTTCTTTCATTTCTTGTCTTTCATCTTGTACATTATCTGATGTATTGTTTTGTATTTAGTTCAAGTAATATAATAAATTCTTTATATTGATAGAATCTTTAGTTCAGTCTAGTTTCTGACATTATGAAAGATTTACACTTTCTGCAATGTTTTCATACATTGAAATCTCATTTAATTATTCTTTCACTTAAATAAAGTCATTTCACAATTTCTTAATCAATGATGAGCATGCTGTCAAACAGTTTATTCAAAGTATGATTGAAAATTCAGTTGAGATCTTTCATGCAATGCAAGAGCTTCAAAATCAAGTTTGACAACATGATGTCATCACTTCGTTCTCATTCATCATTTTCAGTTCTTCAGTTTATATAGAATTGAATTCTCAGTTTTTCATGATGATAGTTCAGATCATTGCACAAATCTTGAACAATTAATCTTTTTTTATTATTCATCTCTCTATGAATTCTGTTGCTGTTATCATCACTTCTAGATTTGAGAAGCTTCTTGACATATCTGAGTATAAGAAGAACAAAGATTGATTGAATGCATGAAAGCAGAGTCTGATACAGCACATGAACATAAACAATGATCATTATTTCTTTTATCGAGCTAAGATCATTTATGTCGAGTCACAACTCATCATAAATAAGAAGATTCACAATCTAATGAGTCAATATTGAGTTAATGATCTTTGTATCATTTTTATCTTTGCAGATTGATAACATAAGTTGCATCATTGCTATAACAATTCTTTCAAGACAGAAGATGCTCATTTATATTTTTGTGAAATTCTGAAGCAGAGCATGAATAACTTTGCTGACTATTACAATCTTTTTTATCAAAAGAAAGAATGTTCTTTGATGAAAAATTTCTCATTGACTGACTGTCTGAAGCGCAATGTTAATTATTTCATTCAAGTTATTGCTCTTTTCTGACGAAATTTCAATGAAACTCAATCATTCATCTTTCATCAATGAATTTAAACATTTTCTGACATTAATGAAGAGTTTCAGCAGCTTAAGCATCATCAATCTTGCTTCATCTTCGTCATTGTTTCATTTATCAAAGTCAAAAGTATCTTTGCATTGATTAATAACTTTTTGAATTCAAAAATCATCATCTTTGTAACTGTTGTTTTGACAGTATTTTTGTCTCTTTCTTTCTCATTTCTTAATGAGTCAATGAATTTAAGCTTTGTCATTATCATCATTTAAGATAAGACTTTGATCGTTTCTGAGATCAAGAAAATCTGTAATAAGTGAAAGCTGTGCTACTACTGCAAATTGCAACATTCAAGCAAAATTGTTAAAGAATGCTCAAATAAGAAGCTTTTCACTTTGCATATCATGAACATCTACAACAATGATATCATCAGTATAAATGAAGAAGTTTCACTGTTCATGAAAAAAGTTTAGTCTTTGAACTAAGTCATGCTCAGAGATCTGTATACATATCATTTTGTTTACTAGTTTCAATCTTTTCACTTTCACTTCAATCATATAGAAAGTTTTCTGCTAAATCTGCTTTGAAACTCTTTGAATTTAATTTGACATTCAAAAATAATCACATGATAGTATTTTATATTTTATGTTAAGCTTAATTTAAAGTTTTCGCTTTTGCTCTGATTAATAGTGAAGTCTTTGTTTATGTCTTTATGAATAAATTTTTCGCGCAACAACATCATCTTTTCTTGCATCAATTAACTCATTCTTGCAGACTTCAAGAATTTAATGATCAAGTCACTTTAATCAATGACATTATTCATGTTGTTAAAATCATAATGATTCTCAATGAATACATCAAAAAACTATTCTTCTATGTCATTGAATTAAGTCAGTATCTCATCATCATGAATCTGTCATGACTTTGTTATCACGTCATTGATGTCAATTTTGAACATAATATTCTCATCTTATCTTTCTTTTTCTGTCTTAATCATTATTGCTCATTTCTCATCAAGATTTATGATCTTAATTAACAAGAAGAAAATTTCTCGTTTGAAGTTAACAAAGTAGCTTTCTCTCAGTCTCGTTCTTAATTCACTCATAAGAAGCAATTCAGTTCACAAATCATTCACAAGAAGCAATTCAGTTTACATATTGCTCACAAGAAGTAATTCAGCATTCAATTTACTTGCAAGAAGCAATTTAGTTCTTCATTCATTCAAAAGAAGTAATTCAGTTTTCAGTTCACTTGCAAGAAGTAATTCAGTTTTTAATTCACTTATAAGAAGCAACTCAGTTTTTCATTTGCTCACAAGAAGTAATATAATTCTTCGTTTGCTTACAAAAAGTTAACTAATACTCAGCTTGTTCATAAGAAATAAATTTCGCTCAATCTTGTCTCTTGTCTGAAACAAGAAGCTTTTAGTTGTATTCTTTAAGTCATTTAAAAAGAATATTCATCAAGAATCAAGTGTCAAAATTCTTTCTTTTCTAGAACTTCTGTTGTTTTTCAAGCAAATCAATTCAATTGATCTTTTATACAACTTGACATAGTCAAGTTGAAAGCTTGAAGCTTTGATCATGCTGCTCATGTCAAAGACATTAAAGTGTTTAGCATCATTTTAAAGAAAATTGATGTTTTCTTGAATCTTGAATCAATCTCATCTTCTAGTTTAAACTTTGATGAATCAAAATCACGTCATGCAACTTTGATTGTTCATTCAAAGAACAGTTCAACTCTTGCTCAGTTTTCATCTTGCTCTCAAGACAGTATGTATGATAAAAATCATCATCTGAATTTTTATTAAATGAAAAAGAAATTTCATTTGATTGCATTCATGACACAAGAAGATCTTGAAGTTTATTGATAAAGTAAAAACGTCAATTCAGTCATAATTCTATCATTCAGATATTTTAAGTTTCTAGATGTTTTCTTCAAGAAGAATGTTAATATCTTGTTTTTGCATTAAGCTCATGATCATGTCATACATCTTAAAGAAAATGCTCAATCTTCAATCTTCACTTTGTACAACATGAGTCGTGATAAAATTCTAGAACTTCGTCGTTATTTGAATGAAAATTTAAGCAAAGATTTCATTCAAGTCAATTACTTTCAGATGATTATCTCTGTTCTCTTCATCAAGAAACTTGAAGAAGAACTTTGCTTTTGCATGAACTATTGAGATCTGAACATTATCACAGTCAAGAATTGATATTCTCTGTTTCTGATTTCAGAAACGCTGAATCATTTAAGTTGAGCTAAATTTTTTATTAAGCTGAATATCATCTCTGCATTCAATTGACTTCGAATTAAAGAAGAAGATGAAATTCTCATTGTCTTTCATACATGATTTGAATTATTTAAGTATTTAGTCATGCTTTTCAATTTATGTAATAAATCTGTCTTGTTTCAAAAGTATATCAACAATATTCTTTGCAAACATTTAAATAAGTTTTATACAACTTATTTGAATGACATCTTGATTTATTTCAACAATGAACTTGAGCACAAGATTCATGTCAAACTCATTCTGTGAAAGCTGCAAGAAGCAGATTTTCAGATGAATATAATTAAGTGTAAGTTTCACATCATTCAAGTCTTGTATCTAAAATTGATAATCATCATTGAAGAAATTAAGATGAATTCTTCTAAAATAAACATCATTGTTAACTGACTCATCTTGATCAACGTTAAGAACATTCAAAGTTTTCTAGATTTTGCAAACTTTTATAAAAGATTCATTTATGACTATAGTAGAATAGTTATCTTACTCACTCATCTCATCAGAAAAGATGTACTCTTTGTCTGAATTCAAAAATGTCAGATTGCATTCAACATTCTTAAGAAAGTCTTCACTTTCAAAATTATTCTTCATCATTATAATTCAGATCATAAGATTGTGATAGAAATTGATGCTTTGAACTATGTGTTTGAAGACATTCTTTCTCAATATGATGAAAACGAAGTTCTTTATTCAGTCGCTTACTTTTTCAAAAAGCATAACTCAATTGATTGTAACTACGAAATCTATGATAAAGAACTCATAATCATTGTTTGCACATTCAAAGAATGATGCTCAGAGCTTGAAAACTTTATTTGTTCTGTTGAGATGATTACAAATCACAAAAATATTAAGTACTTCATGTCAATTAAGCAGTTGAGTCATCATTAAGCTCATTGAAGTGAGTTTCTGTCTAGATTCAACTATTACATCACATATCATCTCAACAAGATCAATGATAAATTGAATGCTTTGACACATCGCTCAGAAAATCTTTTTAAGAAGAGAAATACATTCAATTCTTAACATTAATATCAACATCAAACAATTCTGAAAACTCATGTTTTAGATTTCAAGATTGTTAAAAATCTCATCTTTGATGTTCTTAACATTAAAGTCATGATGCTTCAGTCACAAATCATCATCTTAAATTCAATTCAGTTACATCTGTTTTCAATCTTCTTAATTCTTTCACTGACTTTAGCTTTTATGAATTTAGAAGTCAAAGAATTCAATGTTGAAAATGTTGAATCTCAGTTAAATCAAGACATTTCAAATCTTAATGAAGATTCTGTTGATACTTTCACTCAAACATTGTGAAAACAAGTTGAAGTTAATGACATGTTTGCAACTCAGATAATTAAAGTGCTTTGTAATAAAGCACGTCATCATAACAAGATCTTTCTAGTTAAGTGTGAAAAACACGAGAATCATCTGTACTTTCAAAAGAGAAAATATGTATTCAACTTCAATAAACTACATCTTCATATTATTCAGCTTGCTTACGACAATGTTGTCAATGATCATTCAGAAAGAATCAAGAGTTATGAACTGATCAGTTGAGTTTATTGATGATTCAACATATATAAGTATGTTCAGCACTTCATATGAAACTGTCACATGTGCACACGTTTCAAGCTCTTTAAACAATGAACTCAAGAATAATTGTGTTTTCTTTCAGTTTTCAAACGTCGTTGACATGATGTCTTCATAAACTATGTAAATTCTTTATTGCTCAGTATCTTCATAAGTATCAGATATAAATATATTTTAGTTTTTGTTAATCATTTTATCAAAATGAGACATTTAGTTTTCATCACTTTTATGAAAGTTGAAGAAGTTATCAACTGCTTTTATGCTTATGTTTGAAAACATCATGATTTACTTGAGTTTTTCATGTCTGATTGAGACACACAATTCATCTTTAATGTCTGAAAGCATATGTGTAAAATGCTGAAGATAAATGTTAAGTTATCAACAATGTATCATTCTGAAATTGATAATCAAATTGAAAGAATCAATGCTGTCATGAAGCATTATCTTCAAGTCTTCGTTAACTACATGCAGAATGACTGAGCTAAGTGACTTTCTGAAGTTGATTTCATCGTCAATAATGCATCATCATTAATCACTCTAGCATCATTCTTCTTGATTAATTCAAGTCAGAACTCATGTTTAAACTTCAAGTTTTTTGAATCTCTATTCAAGAATCTTATGTTTCAAGCTTGAAACAAGTTAATCAATGTTGAAAAGTTCATCAAGAAGATGAAGAAATTAATTGAGCATCTACATGATGAAATGCTTATAGCTTAGATTATTTACAAATCTCATGTCAATTTCTTTCATCGCTCTTGTTTTAAATACTTTGTTGAAAATGAAGTCTGACTGAATGTTTGCAATCTCAGCATTGCTCATCTTGCTGTCAAGTTAAATGATCATAATGTTGATTTCTTCAAGATCAAGTGTATCTTTGAGAATAATTCTCTAGTCATTGAGTTAAATCTTTCAATATTCATGAAGATTCACTCAGTCTTTCATGTCATTCTTCTGAGTCATATTGCAAATGATTCTCTTTCAAATCAACATTAGAAATCTTGAGAATTCATTATTATCAAGAATGACGAAAGATTCTGATATGTAAACAGCATACTAAACTTCAAGTATAATAAATGTTATAATTCACTTCTGCTTAAGTATTACATTGATTGAAAAAATCACTTCTTTATTTGAGAGTCTTTCAATCTTCTGAATAATTGTGAATAAGCATTCAATGAATATCATTTCGTCAACTCTGTCGTTGAAGAATCACATGTACTGTCATGTGTGATATTTCAATGTTAATGTTAAGAACTTTAAGTTCAATCTTCATTGTTTCAACTTAACTTAAATCTGACTCAGATCTTGTTTAAATCTGACTTGAACATCTTGTTTAAATCTGATTCAGATGTAATTCAGATGTATTCTAGTTTCACTTGTGCATCATCATGTTAAAATGCATCTCATTTCATCTTGTTCAGATCTGACTCAAATATGACTCAGATTTATTTCAGTCTCATCTGTGCATCATCACATTAAACTGCGTTTTGTCTTTCTCTTGCTCAGATGTATTTTCACTTCATCAGTGCTTCATCATTATAAAATGCATTTCGCTATATTTCATCTTGTTGTCATCTTCAATTCTTTCTTGTCTCGTCTCACTTTTATCTTGTTTTATTTACATTTCATCTTGTTTAGTTTCAATTCTCATTTCATCTTGTTTTTTTCATGATTTTGCAGAAGCTCAGTCTTTGAGAAAGAAGCTACTATCATAATGTTAGATCATCATTTCAGTTCAAAGCATAAAATATGTCGTCAATTCAATCTAGTATCATCAATATTTTAGAAAGTCTTAATTTATTGAACTAAGTCATTAATCTAGTCATCATCATCTTAGTTTAGTCACATCAAAATCTGTTTCGTGTCTTTGCAATTTTAAGTCATAAAACTGCTGCTCAGTTCTGACATTACTTGATTCATGTATATAAAAGTTGAATTCTCATTCTTTTCTTTCGTTTCTTGTCTTTCATCTTGTACATTATTTGATGTATTGTTCTGTATTTAGTTCAAGTAATATAATAAATTCTTTATATTGATAGAATCTTTAGTTCAATCTAGTCTCTGACAACTTGATTATGAGAATCACGATAAAAAATCTTCGTGAATTGCTTAAGAATCAAATTGATCAATAGATTCAATGATAAAGAATCTTTGTTGTTTGCTAAAGAATTAATCAAATCAACAAACAAAATCTCATCTTCTTTATTGAAGATTGAATCTCATCTCATACGTCTTTCTTCTTCAATCATCAAGCATCATCATTTATTCAACTCTCTTTTTAAATAAATCTCATCATATCTAGTCATTCATTTATTAAAAAGCAGTCTGAAGAATTTCGAAATTGTTTCTCTTAAATCTCTGATGCTGATTCATTGAAATCATCAAGTGCTGCATCATTCATTCATGAAGATGACAAATCATTCATTGAAATGATAATATTTCTTGTGTTCTACGAAATTTGAAAGGCTTGAAGTCTAGCTCTTAATAAAGAAACAGATCAAATTTACGAGTTAAATAAACAACAAGAAGATGAAATCAAAGAATTGAAGACTAGACTTCAAGCTAAAGAAAACACTTTTTTGATTTCATCTACTTTAAGCGTTTTAGATCTCAAAAAATATTTACTTAAGAGAACTGATACGGAAAAATTCAGAATAAACTAGAGATTAACGTTGATCTCTTTTTTAATGAACAAGTCAAATTGAGTTATATACATTCTAAATTATTTGATGATGCAGCTGAGATTACTCAAGCTAGACGCGAACGTAGCTGTGTTAATTTTTATAAGATTGTCGATGATCTTTTGAAAAAGCTAGCTCAGTTGTTTAATAATTTGAATAAGAAGATCAACTTTCGTAGAAAATACTACAACTTAATTCAAGAATTCAAGAAATTCAGTGAATTTTATACTCAGTTTCAACATTTATCTTTCTATCTAAACTATCACGAAAAACAACTGATTGTTGATCTGAATGATAAAATCAACTCTCATCTTTAATTTGTTTGAGTAAATCAACTAGTTCAATCTAATTTTCTAAAAGAAATTCATTTCTATCTGATTTGTTTGAATAATGATCAGCGAGTCATTCGAGAAATCAAGAACAAGCTTAAATGCATCAATGATCTTTCTAAAACTATCTTTTATAAAGCGACTATCATCACTCAGTCAGTTGATCACTCGAAGTCTGATCAGTCAAAGTTGCGTGACGCGATTTTAACTAACGTCAAAGAAGCAGACATTCTATTCAAAAGCTGTTTCATATGTCATAAATCAGATCATGACTTTAAAAAGTGTTTCAATCAATTTACTAAAATTAATGCAGTGAACAATAAATATGATTGCTTCAATTTTGATTCGAATTTCGATTAAAAAAACTAGTCATCTCTTCAAAAGTCATTGAAGAGATAAAGATTATATCTTTGTGCAAACTAGATGAAATTCTATTGAAAGAAAATTACTTTGAAAAGTCATTTCTAATTGATACTTATTTCATCTCTCAGAATTAATCTTTCAGTCTTCATTCTTTAATAAACAGTGATTCAATCATTTACATGATTATATATTTTAATCTAGTCAATAAAGTATGCGAGAAACTGAGAATTCAATCTATATCATTAACAAAAGAAAAGCTAATAAGAGATTATGATGAAAAGATATTTAAGAAGATCATCACTCATAAAATTCTACTCAATCTCATCATCAAAAGTCATAAGAAATTGACTGTATTCATGTTAAGTAAGCTTTGAATGAATAAAAATTAAATATTACTGAATATGCAAAACAACGTCATTGTTTTTTCAAATCAATTGAATACTTTTATTTCTGTTTTTTCGATTTTCTTCAATTCAAAGCACTTAAGTTGATCATGATCATCTTTATTCTTTTCAATCACTCAGACTAAGATCTTTATGATGCTCAAATGACTTGTTTCAATCACTGCTCAGAAAAAGTTATTCTCAATTCAAAGCATAAACATTGCTTCATTCAAAACATTGTTAAATCATTCAAAGAAGAACAAGATTAAAGTCTTTGCTTTATTCATGATGAATATCAATAGAAAAATTGAGTACAATACTCAGTGCAATTTGAATGCTTTAAACATCTCTTTAATTAATGAAACGATTCAGAATTTAAAAGATATTAAAGCGAAGCTGTTATTGAAATATCATGAGTTTCTAAATGTTTTTGATTGAGTTCAATCAAATAAACTATCTTCTCATCGCTTCTATGATCATAAAATCGAACTCATCAATGATTTCACGCCTTCTCACTGTCAAGTCTATCAAATGTTCTTTGTCAAACTTCTGAAAGTAAAGAAGTATTTGAATGAAAATCTGTCAAAGAAATTCATCACTTCTAATCAGACTCTCTATTTCTTTTCTGTTTTATTCATTCTCAAAGCAAATGAAGATCTTTGATTCTGCGTGAACTATTAAAAGTTAAATGTCATTTTTAAAAGAAATAAATATTTTCTATTGTTGATAGATGAGATCATTGATAAAATAGTGAATTGCAAGCATCTGACTAGATTGAACATCATATCAATGTTCAACAAACTTCAAATGCATCTTGATAGCAAGAATTACATCATCTTTATCACTGCTTTAGAAGCATATAAATACAAGATGCTATCATTTAAACTGACTAATGAATCAATCTTCTTTCAGCAATATATAAATGATGTTCTATGAGACTTTCTGAATGATTTTGCCAAGTTTATTTAAATGACATTCTCATCTATAGCAAAACAAGAAAGAAACATAGAAATCACGTCAAACTAGTATTGAGTCAACTACATGAAACTGAACTGCAGATGAATATTTGAAAGTGCAAATTCAATGTAAAAGAGACTGTCTTTCTAGAAGTCATTGTATCAGAACTAAATCTTTGTATGAATCTCAGTAAAATGACAGTCATAGTCAGCTGAATCACTTCAATCAATTTAAAAGAAATTTAAAGCTTCGTGAGATTTGTTAACTTCTATCATCGTTTCATTAAGAACTTCTTGAAGCTAGTCAAATCATTCACTTAACTGATCAGAAAGAACACGTCTTTTGTTTGAAATGAAATCTGTGTTTAAACTTTTGACAATCTAAAGAAACAAGTCAGCTCAATCTCAATACTTCGTCATTTCAATTTTAAACGACAAGCTATTCTGAAAATCAATGCTTTGAACTATGTAAAAGACGAAATACTATCTCAGTACAATGACGAGAAAGTTCTTCATTTGATGATCTTCTACAGCAAAAGCATGATTCTCGCTGAGATCAATTATCACATTTATGACAAGAAATTACTAGTCATTATTCAATGTTTCAAACATTGATGATTCAAGCTGAAATGCATTGAACTACTCATTCAGATGTTTATTAATCATCAGACTTTGAAAATCTTCATGAAAAATAAACAGTTGAGTCGATGACAAGTCAACTATTTGAACATTCTATCAAAGTTCAACTTTCAGATCATCTTTAGATCAGATAAAATAAACACTAAAGTTAATGCTTTAATCAGAATGTTTCTAGCAAACATCTCTGAATCAGCTCAGTATCTTGAAGATCATTTTCAGACTATTCTGATTCTTGATAGAGTTGATGTTCTATTTATTGAATCGAAAGCAAATCTTTATTAATGAGTACATATGATCAATTAAACAGTTGAGCTTTGCAATGAATATAAACAAGCTATGAATGACAACAAGCTCAAATTTCATATCACTAAACTAAAGAACTGCAAAATCATTGACGACGTTCTATTTAAAAAAGATCTACTATGAGTCTCTGAGAACATGCACACGAAATTACTACAAGAAGTGCATGATCAATCTTCAATCTCTCATCTTGACAATAAATGAATCATTGATCTAGTTCAGCGTTTCTACTATTGATCAGATCATTGAGCTACTATTTGATGATACATTTGAAACTGTCATGCTTGTCAACGAAGCAAAGCTTCTAGAAATAGCATCAATGAACTTCATCATTCTCTTTCGATTTCATAGAAATGCTGAAAAGATATAACTATGAACTTCATCACTGAACTATCTCTGTCAGAAGACTATAACGTCATTTGCATAATCATATGTTGTTTCATCAAAAAACATCACTATGTTTTCTGTTATTGAAAAGACAATGACATTTCAGTTGAAGAAATGATTTAAATCATACTATGAAACATTTATTGACTGCATGATTTATTCAGTTCTATTGTTTCAAACAAAGACTTTTAATTCATATCAACTATGTGAAAAAGTTTTTGCAAGCGACTGAGAATTACAGCTAGTTTATTCACAGTTTATCATTCTGAAATCAATGATCAATCAAAATGAGTTAATCAAGACGTTGAATGCAAACTTAGAATCTACTGCAATTACATGCAGAACGACTGAGTTAAATGAATATCTATGATGAAATTCAACGACAATTTCAATATCTTCTCAATCACTTCAATGATTTTCTTCTACTTCAATAAAAAATTTCACTCTTGAATGAGTTTCAATTCAGATATGATTGACTACAAAACAACTCATGAACGACTTGAAGCTAAAAAAGCAAATGATATTGTCATTTAAATGAAAGAGTTACTGAACTTTGATCATTAACAATTGAAAAAGACGAAGCTGACTATCGAAGTTCAAATCAATAAACATAAATGAAACATCACATATAAAGTAGATGACTGAGTTTGACTATCTTTCAGAAACGTCAAAACAACAAAACTCTGCAAAGATTTGAAAAATAAACAGCTAAATCTCTATCAAATCACTGCTAAAGTGAGTATCTTTTATCATCTTCATTTATCAATCAGCATGAAGCATCTGCATTCAATGTTCAGCTTGAAGCTACTGCAATCATATTTAGAAAACTTTCTATCAGAACAGCATTCAGAATCACTCAAATCAATCACTATTAAAGACAATAAACATTGAAAGATAAATGATATATTGAATTTCAGATGCTATTGAGATTGAATACAGTACAAAGTCAAATGAAAAGATCTAGATAGAAACAACGAATAATACTATGTTGATAAAGAGAAATTCAATGATTCAGAGAAAGTTTTGAATGAATTTCATAAGCTATATTCAAACAAATCGCGCTAAATATTGAAATAACTATCAACAAAAGTGAGCAAATGAATTACATTCATGCAAACATGAATTTTCAAAGAGAGAGATAATGTTACAAGCGTATCAAGACTGATTAAAACTAGTTAATGATTTAGTTAAGATCTGATCTAAATCTGATTCAGATTTGACTCAGATATGACTCAACATTCTTTTTCTTTCTCAACATTCTTTTCTTTCATCAACATCTTGTTCATTTACATCATTTTCTTTCTATATCACAAACACATTTCTTTCAAGTTTAACGCAGTCTCTGAACATTATATAAATAGAAGCTTTTGTATCAATCTTTTTCTGTATTCTTAATATTCAGTTATAGCTATCTTTAAAGATCAAGCACTATCAACTCTGATCTTGATTGATTGTATCATTTAGACATGATTCTGACATTTGACTGTTTACTGCTCATCATATAGCTGATAATTGACTCATTGTTTGTTATTTACATCTTGAAGAAAGATTTTAAGCTTATCAAGTGAACTAAACTTTATGAGACAAACTGACAACACATTTTGAAGATGATTGTTGATTTTATTCTGAATGTCATTCATTAAAGTGATATTATCATAGTTCAGAAAGCTGAATATTCTAGTAAATTCTGAATAGAAAGAGCTGAAGAACTTGTTGAGTTGCTTTAAAGCAATGTATTTGCAACAACACTTTTGAATCAAATTCTGATCTTCATAAATTTCTTTCAGATGTTTCAGTAGCTCTGATAGTGATTGATAGAATGAAGAAACATCAACATGATGCTTTGCATAAATTTGCTGATCAGCATTGTCTTCTAGTCTGAAAATCATATAAACAATATGAATCTTTTCAGTAGAATAATGATTTGCGTTGACATTGAGCTTGTCAGCTATTTTGATATTTCATGTCTTTCAGATAAAAGTTATCTGTTTCAATGAAGATGAGTGAATTTAAAAGCTTGATGAACTTGTGATGATTATTTTCGTTTTTGTTATCAGATAAAGTAGAAGATTCTCATTAAAAGTGAGCTTCTTTCTGATTGACTCATTGCTCAGCTGACTGAGTATCTTAACGAGACATAAATTGATCAGCTTGACGTTGTTTCGCTCTGAAATTCAATTACTCACCTTGTAACTGATTGATCTTTTTCTCTAGCTCATTATTTTTATCAAAAGCAACTTCTAGTTATTTTGCTCTCTTTTTGTAATTGTCTTGTATGAGAAGTCAATGTTTATTGAGTTGTAGAGTCAAGTCTCGCTGACTTTGAAGCTCATTCAGCATATTGATGACTTCATCAAATTAATTACTGACTCAATGAAATAGTTGTTCTTTAATGTTTATGTTTCATGAGATGACAGTTTTCTCAACTTCAACTGAAGCATTAATGAGTAGAAGTGAAACTTTTTTATTGATAATGCTTCTAAACAGATGAGTTGTTTAAAACTCAACTGACTTGACATCACATGTTATGATGAGAGAAGATAGAAGTTATTAAGATAAGAATAAATGAAAGATTAATGTTTTGAATTGATGTTTTTTGATAAGTGAAAATTCAAAGAATTTCTTGTGAATTTCAAATAATAATTGAATGCTTTATTCAAAGAATTTCTTGCAAATAAAATGATGAAAATGAGTGTAGAATCAAAGAATCTCTTGCAATCTAAAATGATGATGCAAATTTAAAGAATCTCTTGTAAATTTTTCTTACTGAATAGATTGTTTTGTATCATTTATTCATTGATAGCAGAATAGTTAATGAGCATTTATCTAATGTTAGAGATCAGTATAAAGTGAGTCATATAAATGTCATTTAACTAGTAGATAAATGCTAAGAAAGAAAGATAGTTACAGAAAAGAAGCTGACTATATATATGTGTTTCTCAGTCAACGCTAGACTCAATAAAGACTAGTTAAGATGACGAAGCGAAAATAAATTTAACAAGACTAGAAAACTGAGTCTGACAAGACTAGAATCATGACACGTTTGATCATCAATTTGCAAATGATAGTCGATAAATAGTTTCATCTTAATATCAAGTCTTAAACATAAAGACTTTCAGACAATTGATATGAATTGAGAATCATAATTAAATACTATTAATCTTGATAATTCATGAGTTCTAAAGATTCATATCAACAGCAGCTTGACTGTTTATTCTGCGAAGATTTCATCGTCATCTGATCAACATGATATATAGTGTCGTTTCTTGAATAGTCAATTTATGACTGTCAGAATCGCGTTGCTTTCATCACTTTTTGATAAATTAATAATGAAGTTCAATAATATGTTTTATCATCACTGCTTAAGTATAAGCAATAACTTTAGCAATTCATTGATTTAATCTTTCGATACTTTTGATCTATGACAAACGTAACAGTTTTGAATATAATACTTGATTATCATTCTTATCTTTGATCAGTAATATGATTGTCTCAGCAAGTTCAACATTTAATTCATGTCAGAATGATCATTGATCAAAAGATCATGTGCTTCTCTTATTAATCAAATAATCATTGACTGAGAAACTCATAGTTTATCATCTTTTCAGAGTACTTTATTAAGTACTTTGCAATTGTCTAAATTAATATCTTGACAAGTTTTTCTATTTTATTTCATGATTATTCAAATATTGAAGCACAGTTAATTCATTTAATTTTCAACTATAATTTGATTCTGAATAGAAATCATCTCTTCAATTGAATTTTAATTAACTTTCAATTCAAGTTTTGAATCTGAGTTAAATTCTGAGTTAGATCTGAGCAAGATTTAAGTCAAATCTTAATTAACTTTCTGATCATTTTCTTGATCAGCTTTTATTGACTGCATTTCAAATTTGTCTTTTAATAATAGCATTTGATGCTGATATAACTTTCAATTATCATTTGCTTTAACTAATTTAACGTCTGACATTCTGATCAGCACGTCAACTTTCAGATTCTGTTTTCTCAACTGATATATGATCTTGAAGTTATATTCAGATAACTTTTCAGTTCATTTAGTTTATCATTAAATTAGTTCTTTGATGATTATAAAGTACTTTAAATTCAGATGATTAATGAAGATCTTGATCAAAATATTTGTACATTTTAATTCAGAGTATCAGTGTTTCAAGCAGCAAATAATGATCAACAATTCTTTGTCATAAATCTTGTAGTTGCATTCTGCGAAAATCATGTTCTTGCTATAGAAGATCATTGAATGTAGAATGTCTTCATCATCATATTGAGACAATACTTCGTCGTTCACATAGTTCAAGAAGTTCATTTTCAGAATAACTTCTCTGATTAAGTTAAAATGCTTCAGAATAAAAATTGTCATCATCTGTTACTTTAATTCTTCAAAGATCATCTGATAAATCTTTGTTCATTCAAAAAAATGATCTTTTCAAGTCAGCTTTATCATGAGTTGAATGATCTTTGAGAAGTTCTTTATGAATTGTTGATAGAAATTGCAGAAGTCAATGAAAATTTGCACATGAGTCAATGATCAAGACATTTTTCAGCTTCAAATCACATTTACTTTTCAAGAATTCATTTGCAGATCATTGATGAATATCAGTAATTCAAGAAATGAGATTTTCTGAATTTTGAATTTGCACTTGTCAATGTTTATCTGCAAGTCAACTTCATGAAGCTTATTTAACACTTCTTTCACATGAGTTCTATGTTTTTTCAAGATTTTACTATAAATGAGAATATCATTCAAGTATGTCTGACAGAACTTGTGCAAACAGTCAAACAATACATCATTGATATAATGCTGAAAGAACGTAAGTTCATTAATTAATTTGAAAAGCATTACTTTATACTTGTAAACATTGAAGAAAGTAACAAAAGTAGTCAAATTCTCACTTTCTGAACTTATGCGCAGTTTATTAAATGTGATGATAATGTTAAGTTAAGTCAGATACTTACTGTCTTGAATTCAAGCTAGTACTTCGTCTATCAAGAATATTGAATAATGATTTCTTTTAATCAAAGCATTCAGTTTTCAATAATTCATGCAAAAACGAAAACTATCATCTTTCTTTTCAACAAATAGTATTGATGAAGTGAAGAAAGCTTTGCTGAATGTAATAAACTTCTTCTTCAAGTTTTCTTTTAAATACTTCTTGATCTTTTGCAATTTATAGCTTGACATGAAATATAATTGACTTTTAGAAGATTGACTCTCTTCTTCTAATTTAATCATCGAGAAATTTCATTAAGTATTTAATCATGTAATTATTTGATAAATTAAATGATTTATCATTTTGATTGATTTCTCTTCTTATAAGATTACTTTGACATGATTAGCTGCAAATGCATATCTAATAGCTTAAATGACATGAATCATCAAAATAACATGAATCATCAAAATAACATTGCTGACACTGATTATTCTGATTCTATATGCTCAATTTTATATGCTCAAGCGCATGCAAAAGCAAGATATTAAATCAATGAATTTATTATCTAACTAGTTATTTAATCATTTATTTAAACAAATTGTTGACTATGTAAAGTATTTGATAGAGAATCATGAAGAAAGTCATGAAGAATGCTCAATAGAGAAACATGAAGAATACTTGGTAGAAAGTCATGAAGAATGCTTGATAGAAAAACATGAAGAATGCTTGATAAAAAGTCATGAAGAATGCTTGATAAAGAGTCATGAAGAATGCTTGATAGAAAGTCATGAAGAGTGCTTGATAGAAAAACATGAAGAGTGCTTAATAGAAAGTCATGAAGAATGCTTGATAAAGAGTCATGAAGAATGCTCAATAGAAAAACATGAAGAGTGCTTGATAGAAAAACATGAAGAATGCTTGATAGAAAGTCATGAAGAATGCTTAATAGAAAGTCATGAAGAGTGCTTGATAAAAAGTCATAAAGAGTGCTTGATAGAAAGTCATGAAGAATGCTTGATAGAAAGTCATGAAGAATGCTTGATAAAGAAACATGAAGAGTGCTTGATAGAAAAACATGAAGAATGCTTGATAGAAAGTCATGAAAAGTGCTTGATAGAAAGTCATGAAGAATGCTTAATAGAGAGTCATGAAGAGTGCTTGATAAAGAGTCATGAAGAATGCTTGATAGAGAGTCATGAAGAATGCTTGATAGAAAAACATGAAGAGTGCTTGATAAAGAAACATGAAGAATGCTTGATAGAGAATCATGAAGACTGTTTGATAGAAAATCATGAAAGAAGTCATGTAAAAAGCACTGTTCAACTCATGTTATGCATTCAATTGATGAGTAATTTGAAGCATGTAGAAAGTTTGACAGAGTGTTTGATAAAAAGCTCAATTGAAAGCTCAGTAGAAAGCTCACTAGAAAGATCACTAGAAAGATCACTAGAAAGCTTGATCAAAAGATCAGTAGAAAGCTCAGTAGAAAGCTCAGTAATTTCAAAGAATTTGATAGAAAGTTTGATATCAAGTCATGAAGAATGCATTTTATTAAGCTAGTTAACATTGTTGAAATATGATTGTTGTTATTCTAAAAAGTAGAACTATGAAGAAAGAAAGAAGTGAAAAGAAGTAAATACTCTGAATTTTCTGAATTTTCTAGCGTCAATCTTTGACTGAGAGCGAAGATTACTAATCACAGAGATAACAGTACTGTTTTCAAGTCATGTAGAAAGCATTGTTTGAAGCACTGTTTAACTTGTGTTATGCGTTCATAATTTGAAGCATGTAGAAAGTTTGATAGAAAATTCGATAGAGAATTCAATAGAAAATTTAATAGAGCGTTTAATCGAGAGTTTGATAGAAAATTTAATAAAGAATTTGGTAGAAAGTTTGATATTGAGTCATGAAGAGTATGTTTTATTGAGCTAATTAGCATGTGCTATGAAGCATGTATGAAGCATACTATGAAGTAAATCATGAAGTGAATGACGCATGTTTGAACACGTTGCATGAAGCATGTTTTGAAGCGAGCAAGCTGATGAGTAGATTAACAAGTAGACTAACGAGTAGATAAAGTGATAAGTAGAATGATGAGCATGTAGAATGATGAGTAGAGTGATAAGCATGTAGAATGATGAGTAAAGTGATGAGCATGTAGAATGATGAGCATGTAGAATGACAAGTAGAGTGATGAGCATGTAGAATGACGAGTAAATAGATGAGTAAATAGAGTGATGAGTAGAATGATGAGCATGTAGAATGCAAAGAACGAAGATTTTGTTAATCTGACTGTTAATCATTTAATTATCTATGCACAACGATAAATGATGCAATTTATCAGCTATTAGATTTAACTGCAAGATTAATGACGTAATTAAGTGATGTTTAATTGAATCTTTGATCTAATCAGCTGTCAACAATGTCAACGATGTCAACGTGATGATTAGCTGCGTGTGATTGACTAATTAACACTCGAGAATTTGTTGATGATCTTATGATCATATGATTAATGCAAGAACAATTGTGTTGTCTTTTCTTTATCAAAAAGTCTGTTGTTAATACAAACTATTTTATAAAATGTCTAGTTTGTTGACAACTTTCAATCTGTTTGACGAAAGCATTTTGCATAGTTCATTTTCAGATAGTCTTCATTCTGAAGACTTTGTAAATCAAGTTTAATAATTTATAAATTCTTTACATCATTTTAAAAAGAAGAAGATTAAACAAGAAATGATGAACAAAATTCATCAGAATTTTTCACAGCTTAAGATAAGAAAGAATAGCGAGTATGTTCAATGAACTTTGAATACAAATGATTCTTTTCTATGATGATGATTTCAAATCTTTATTGTTGAAAGTATTTAAAACAAGACTCAAAAAAAGATAGTTAATTCACTCTGATTCAAAAAAGTCAAAGATGATAAGCAATTTAATATATAAAATCACTTTATACAGTTAACTTCAATTATTGAAGAATTTTCTAAAATCTCATGCATAATCTGTCATAAGATTATGAATCATTTAACAGCTTTTGATAACTTTAGCACGTTTGCTATGAAAAAGCATCTTGAATCAGACTTTTGCACAGCGACAAAGTGAAAACATGAACACTTGCAATCATAAATTGAACTGACTTTTGAATGAGTAAGTCATATTTAATAATGCAAATTAATAATGCAAAATTAACAAACTATTAGAAGAAAAGTTATATTGAGTTAATCTCTGTCTTCAATCAAGAGAATTAAAAAGATCAATTATGCAAGATTTTTGTTGACTTGAATTTATTTTTTTGAATCATTGATAATGAGCAATTTCAAAAGCTGCTACAAATGCTTCGTTCAGATCTGCAGATTACACATTGCATAAAAATGATAATCATGATTCTCTTATACTATAAAAAGATTTATGATAAAATCAGATTGAATTTTACAGAGTCATGATGTGTCTTTATTGCTTTGAACACATGATTTAGTTCTTAAAGAGTAGTGTACTTGAAAGTGTTAATATACTGAGTCAATGTTGAATTTCAATTTCATGAATATTTTATTAAATTTACGTCTTTTAATATTGAGCATATCAATCATCAATTAATAATGAAGCTAATGAAAATTCTGAAGAACTACGCTATTAAGAATAAGCTTTTCAAGATTATTATTGATAATGCAAGCAATAATAGTATCTTGAAAGAGAAACTTGAAAAGATTATGAGTCATTGCAAGTTTCAATAAGACAGAACACAGAATTTCATTAATTGCTTGACTTACATCATCAATCTTATGATTTAAGATTTTATTCAAGCTTTTGAATTGTGCAAAGATTTCAAGATTGCAAAGATTAAATTTAATGAAAGTGAGTGATTCATGATTTTGCTTGTTGACAATTTATTAAATCTCTTTTATGAATGCACTTTAATAGTATCATGAATAACTAATGTAAATATTTACTTAAGATTTCAAATATTTAATACACTTTTCAATTATCTTGAGTAGATTGAAAAGAATATAAGAAGAAATACTTGTTCATCAAGTGCTATTATAGTAAAGACTTGCAAAAAAAAGTCTTAATCAAACTTGCAAAGTATTATGTCAAGATTAAAGATAGCAATAAAACAATATATAATCTTGCAAATATTTTGAATTTTACAATGAAGCTAAATCTTTACAAGACTTGAGATGACAAAAACAATGAAGATACAGATCATGATGAAGAGTCTGTTCAATATAAGATCAAGTACAAGACAGAGTTCAAAGAGTATTTTCATCATTACTATAAAGATTCAGCTGTTGATTTGAAAGTAGAAGCATAAAGAGCAAGAAGTGATGCTGACAAAATAATGCATTATGATAATGCATTTAATCATTTACTAACAATCTTGTAGTCTGTTACAACTGTTAGAAAATCATTGCTTCAACAATTTCAGCATGCTCATTCTTTTCAAGACAAAGATGATTAATATCTTTGCATTGATGTTATAAATGAGAAATGTTCAACATAATAATTTTGAAAAAACAATGCTTTGAATTTTTCTAGATTAATGCAAATGATTAAAGATATTCTTTCATGCTCAATATTCTTGATAAATATTAAGTGAACTTTCAATCTTGCTAGAAGAGTATGTTGATGAGATCAATCACAGATGAGTTCAAAAATGATGAAACAAATAATGCTGATGAAGTATTACAATCAAACTATAAATTTGAATTCAGACGAAACTATTACTGAGTTCTGAGATATTTATCATAGAGAGAAGAATAATGATCAAAAGATCAATGAATTTGCTGATTCATTTCAAGTATCTTTGAAAACTGTTCTGATGCAGATTTATTCATAAATTTGCAATATTATCTCATTTATTAAAAGTCTTGCATTTAAAGCAAGTACATATTAGAAGTATAATTAAGTCAATGCATAAGAATAATGCATAAGAGTAATGCAAATGTGATTTCAAGAATTACATTGTTTATTTAATTGATAATTCAATGAAGATAAACATTTTCTAGTCTGTCTTAAAAAACATGATATCAAGATTCATCATGAAATTCTTCATAAATCTCATATTTTTATCTTGAATGATGACGTGTTTGATATGAATTGTTGTCAAGTTGATGTCTGCATAGAGCAAAACGTCAATGAAAATTCTACAATAAAAGTGATAATGCAAAAAAATAATGTACTTACTTTTCATAAAGAAAATCATAAAGTCTTCAATGACTTCTTGAAGAGCATTCAAGACAAAGTGCTAAATGCAAAAATCATATTGTAGCATGTTTACTTAAGCATAATCATGCATAATCTCTTTAATCAATCTTTCGAAGATCATTTTGAAAATGAGATTTTCTGCAATCTTCTGATATTTTCGAATTTCATGTAATACAACAGTGTCTGATTTGTAGCATCTTTTCTGTTGCAAAGCATTAGTATGTCAGTAAATAATGCATTACTCATGTGCATTATCTTTTTAGTAATAATAGTAAATTTAAAGATTGAAGTTTCTTTGATAGCATAATGATCAGTTGAATGCATCGAGCTCTTAAACATCTTATGTGCTGATGCATATGCTAAAAATAAACTTATCAGCAATAAACAAGTCATATTGCATTATCAGTATGCATTATCAATAACATTCTTGCTGCATGTCATTGTTTATCAAGAATAATTGATTTAATTTATGTAAACTTGATTTTTGAAAGTATTATCTTTGAAAGTATTATTTATTGAAGCGTTGATTATTAAAACGATTCAAGAAAATATGATAGAAGAAGTGATTGAAAAATCAGAAAAGAAATTGAAGAAAATATTGAATAAGTGTTAAGAAATAAGTGTTAAGAATAATAATTAAGATTGATGATGAGATTCATTTGTACATGATGTTGATTACAAATCTTTTGATTTTATTCTGCGTTTGAATAAAAGTTAAAAGAGTTTAAAGATTTCAATTCAACACAGTTCAAATGATGTTAAAACGTTGTGTGATTGTAAAAGCTGTTATGCAGAGTTTTCATTCACATCATCACGTGACAGCATCTCTTTTAACAGTTACAATCAATTTACGAAGTAGATTAATGACAAGTTGATGTCAGTAAAAGATGAAGAGATATACTACTAATAGTGAAGTCAACTCAAATGTGAGTCTGAAGAATCATGACTTTAAGTGATTGAAGAAGTAGTGACTTGTCAACTGCGTTGATACATTGAAACATCTTCACTTACATCAATATCATGAACAATATTGTGATGAAAAGATATTGAGTAGAATAGTTAATTCAAATGTTGAGTTTCAAGTTCATGATTACATGTGATTAAAGAAGTAGTGACTCGTTGACTGCGTTGATATATTGAAGAGACTCAACGAGCTCAACTTCTGTACTTATAGCGACAAGTCATGCATTTATTTACATGAATGATCAAAAGCGCAGAAGAACAATCAGAATACATTCTTTACTATTGATCAGAGTTAAGCATTGAACGACTGCAATTGCACATTTATATCACGAACTATTAACATTTACATGATACAAAACAAGAGCAAAATAAAGTTATTTAATATAATTACACTTTTTCTTCTCATCATACATATCTTTCTTTCATGCATATTTTCTTGCTTGATGAATGATAATTATTGAGCAAAGAACACAGTTTTGATGATCGACAATGAGATTTATTTATATGAGATGCTGACTATGAATCTTTTGCAAGCTATGCTTGTCAGAAGAGCTGAACAATCTCATCAACATCAATAAAGCAGTAACAATGCTTTACTTACGTGTTGAGCTCATACACAGTCAAAAAGCAAGACAACAACAACACAGTCATTAATGCATTGAAGCTTGCATATATACAGAAGAACAGCAACGTCTTTGCATATATGCTACAATTTATATATGACATATATATATATATTGCAAAGACATGATTCAGCTTTTGCATATATACAGACAGATGTAATGCAGTAAATCGATTGATTTTTCGCATTTTCAGATTGATTTACACACAGCGCAATCATACACAGAGCAGTAACAGTGCTTTACTCACACGTTGAACTCGTATACAATATACACATATACTGCGAAGGCACAACTCAGCTTTTGCGCACATAAAGGCAGATGTGATGCAGTAAATTAATTGATTTTTTGCATTTTCAGATCGATTTACACGCAGTGCAATCACACACATGACAAAGACATGACACAGTCTTTGCTTATATACACAGAACAACAGCAATGTCTTTGCACATGCATTGCAACTCATATACATCACATACACATACATTGCAAAGACATGACTCAGCTTTTGTGCATCTACAGACTTGCGTGATGTAGTAAATTGATCGATTTTTCAATTTATCAGATTGATTTACATGCATTGCAATCACATACATTGCAAAGACACAGCACAGTCTTTGCTTATATACACAGAATGACAGCAACGTCTTTGCGCATGCATTGCAACTCATATACGTCACATATACATATATTGCGAAGACACAACTCAGCTTTTGCACATATACACATCTGTGCAATGCAGTAAATTGATCAATTTCGATTTTCTGATTAATTTACATGCGTTGCAATTACATACATTGCAAAGACACGACACAGTCTTTGCTCATATACACAGAATGACAGCAACGTCTTTGCGTACATGCTGCAACTCATATACATCACACACATACACATTGTGAAGACACAACTCAGCTTTTGCACATATACACATCTGTGCAACGCAGTAAATTGATTAATTTCGATTTTCTGATTGATTTACATGCATTGCAATCATATACACTGCAAAGACACAATACAGTCTTTGCTCATATACACAAAATGATAGCAACATCTTTGCACATATGCTGCAACTCATATACATCACACACATATACATTGCGAAGGCATGATTCAACTTTTGCGCATATACACATCTGTGCAATGTAGTAAATTGATTAATTTTTTCGATTTTCTGATTAATTTACATGCGTTGCAAATACATAAATCAAAACTTATTTAGTTCGTTCAGCTGAATGATTATACAGCGAACTCAAAAGTTTACGTCAAAGTGATTAACTTTCATTTACATAATTCAAAGCTCATTTAGCTCACTTAGCTTAATGATCATATAAACAAGTTGAAAGCTTACATTGAAGTAATCAGCTTTCACAATCTTGAGTTGTTTATATGATCATTTGATTATATAAACAGCTCATGCGCTCATTTGCGCAAACTATCGATGTGATTGATTAATGAAAAAATATACTGCAGCGATTTTGACTAGATTACATGTAATTTAACATATACACAGCGTCTAGATAGTGTCATAGTCATAAACTGCATGCACTTAATGAAGAAGAAGAAAAAACATGATTTTGACATTACAATCATAAACATCATGAGTGCAAAGAATCATGATCTTTGCAATCAAAGATCAAAACATTCTTGTATAAAATATCATCAATGAAGAGCAAAGCAAGAATGATGCATTGCAAAGAAACAGTACAGACACGCAGTAAGAATTTACTTAAGCATCACGCGCTAAATAGAAGCTATAAATTTATTACTGAGTACATAGTCTCAGCATTATTGTTTCAACAATGTGCAGTCACTGTGTAGTTGATGAGCGATTTTCTTTTTCAGAGAGTTTTGTTCATTTGATATACATAGCATAGTGTTTCTCATGAGTTGATTCAATATCAATGTCACAAGAATGTTTGAAATAAATCAAATTAAATCAAATTAAATTAAATAATAATTAAATATTTCTTATTGCACTTAAATTCATCTCAATTGATGAGTTTTTCTCTTACTTTTCAAAATTCTCTATCTGTTCATATTCTATCAAACTACTCAAATTTCATTGATATTGTTGCATTACTCAAATGCATTATCAAGAGAACAATGCTGACTTTAACAGATACTTTTCACTCTGTTCAACAGTTCAGAAATAATTCTTTGTGAAAATTAGATCATTTCACTTGATGAACTATCAATTTATTTCTTACTTTTCAAAATTCTCTATCTGTTCATATTTTTTCAAATCATTCAAATTTCATTGATACTATTGCATTACTCAAATGCATCATCAAGAGAACAATGCTGACTTTAACAGATACTTTTCACTTTGTTTAACAATTCAGAAATAATTCTTTGTGAAAATTAATTCATTTTACTTGATGTTATATTTCTTACTTTCTCAAATTCTTTATAAGTTCATATTCTATTGAACTACTTAAATTTCATTGATACTGTTGCATTATTTAAATGCATTATTAAAAGAACAATGTTGACTTTAACAAATAATGTTCACTTTATTCGTAAACTTAAAGTTTATCACAAGTTGAAATCATGATGAAAATTGATTCAATGAGATCAAAGAACATTACAAGCAACAGAACAATGATCATGTAATTATATTTAAATAACTACATAAATTAAGACAGTTCAATGTTTGAAAAGAAGTGAATGAGATTAACAAAGCAGTGATGAAAGACAATGTAAGAAACGAGATAGAACAAGAGCGAAAGAACAAAGATATTTATGATAATGCATCTCAGTAATGCAATACTGAATAAAGCGCTGATCTGTTTATAGTTGAATGCTTTGAATTCAAAATCAGACGCAAGACAGATGTTGAGATTGTTGCTGAAATAACAAAGCTTTTCAATATAACTGCTGTGACACAAAATTTAAATACTATTTCAGAGAAAATTGCTTCAAAAGCAACAAAGATATGCATTATTTATATGCATTATTTTTCAATTGTAGAAACTAATATCAATTTTAAAAAACAACAGATAAGCTGAACATAAGCAAAGAAATATCAAAATTTATGATTTTTATAGTTCACTTAATTCAACAAAGAATTTTTCATCATGATGATTTGAAGAAGTTAAAGCAGACTGATGATACTAATTTTATGACAGCTTTTTAGAATTTTACAATAGAATTTGTCACTTTCTCAACTGTCAAAGAACGAGAAATTCAGAATTTAATACATGCAATAAATTCTAATTTGAATGATCTCATCATAGTAGAAAACGATGATGCAGAGATATGCTATGAAGCAAAGAAGAATGAGAAGAAACTACAACATGATGAATATGAGATAATCAGTAGTGAGAAGAAAGAAAATAATGAAAGTGAAAAGAAAATAATAGAGCTGTTCAACTAGCGAACAGCGCTTATCTTACTTTCTAAGTTTTAATCATAATTCATAATTTTATAAATTCATAGTGCATTATCGTTTTGCATTATCATGAAGAGTGTTTAATAGAAAGTCATGATGAAAATCATGAAGTTTTCATGATGAAAACTGTTCAATTAAGCTATTTACATTTATTTAATATTTTGTCAAATTGAGTCAAGTGATTGAGTTGAGTTGTTGAGTCAAGCTTTTCAACTCAACTCAAGTTCTTGAGTTCAACTTCTCAACTCAACTTGATACTTTTTTTCAAAAAATTTAACTTAACTTAATACTTTTTGAATCAATTACTTAACTTGACGTGATCAGTCTAAGCATTCAGAAAAGCACTTGAATCAAATGATATATCATTCATAATCATACAGTGAGCGTACAAAACTATATTGAAAATCTTCAATTTAGTGTACTCAGATTTGATTGAAAATGACTATTATTCAAAAATATGACGCGAAAACACGAAAATTATTCTAAAAAATTCAGACAAGTTGAATTATTCAATTTCAAAGACATACAGAATTATTATGCTGCTAAACTGTTTAAACGAAGTAGCAGAAAAAATAATAGCAGTGCAACTGTCTTACACAGCTGAAATTAATGATAAGTTGCTGAATTTTGATCAAATAAAAGACAGAAAACAAAGATCAGCTATAAATGCAGTACTAAATTTAGTACATGATGTGCAAATGATGAAAAGTCAAGAAAACACGCTTATCTGTTTACTTCTAGATGTCAAAGAAGTCTTTGATTATGTTGCATTGAAACAGCTGATTAAAATATTAATTAAATTGAAAATATTAATCAATTTAATCAATTGAATAAAATGTTTCTTATAAAATTGAGTTATTGACTTAGCATTTGATGATGAACGTCAGAAATCAAAGAAAATAAGTACAGAAATATCACAAAACTCATTTATCTCGCTCATTTTATTTCTAATTTATATTCAATACTTGTTTTCAAAGATTCGCGCAAAGTTCAAAAATTTACAGTCACTCAGCTATATTGATGACGTAATGCTATACATTGAGAAAAGAAATATTGACAAGAATGTGAAAATATTGAAAGATGCAGCAAAAATCACTTTCACATAAGTTAAGAACAATGTAATGCAATTTAATAACTTGAAATCTGAATTGATACACTTTGAAAGTCATAAGATAACACTTAATCAAATAATTATTCTATTCAATAACATGATCATAAAATCAAAAACATGCGTATAATGACTAAAAGTCTGACTGAATTGAAAGCTCAACTTCAAAGTTCATGTGCAAACGAAAATCGTAACAGTCACAAGAATATTACACTCATTGTTTAAATTAATGAATAGCGAGTGAGAATTAAATATCAAATCAGAAAAGCAGTTATATCTGACATGTATCACGTTTATTAGTGATTATGACGTCGAAATATGATGAAATAATCAAAAAAGCTACTTAGTCAAATTTCGCAAACTGCAAAACGCTGCATTACGAAAAATTCTGAGTGCATTTTGAACATCATCAATAAATGCTATGCAAATAGAAGTTGAAATCTCGTCAATGAAGATGCAATTAAATCAACAGTGCAAGAACTATGCAATTTGAATAGTTGAATTACGAAAAAAACATTCTATCAGAAAAAAAACATTTATTTCATACTCATCTCAATACTCTATTGAATTGAATTTAAATCTGAATGCATTGAAATATCTGAACTGAAACGAGATGAAGATGAACTTATCTTGAAAAGTCAAGAAGTGCAAAGACAGACTCATGCAGATATATTAAATATTGAACAAAGTGCAAAAAACACTGAATTTAATAAAAGAAATTGAAATTTCTCACTTCAAGAAATCATGAGATCAAGAAATTGAGCATTTAGCAAGAATTCAAATCGAATTTGCAAAAAGCGAAACTTGCAAAATGATCAATTTGCACTACAGAGAATTAGAAAGAATTATCAAAAAGGCGAAAAACATAGTGATGTATATCAACGCATTGCAAATTCGGAAAAAGATAGCAGAGATTGAAACAGAAACTGAAACAACAGTGATATTCACGCATAAATCAGTCAAATACAGCAAAGCAACAAGCGTTTCTGATAAAATAATCACAACGAAAGCGAAACTGTAAGCTATTAGCGATGTAATCGCAATATGCAGCGAAAAAGCACTCAAAAACAGCGAAATTTGAGTGTACATGAACAGTCAAATGACTTTGCAAAGATCAAATGCAAAGAGCAACGTCAATGCAAAGTTATTTAATGACATACAACAAAACTTGATCAATTTACGTCAGAATCAGTGTCAAATTCACATACAGTGAATATTGAGTTGCAAAAGCATTATTGAGAATGAAAAAGCAGATCAATTGATTAAAAGCACTGCTCAAGAATTATCAGTTATTGACAACATGAAAGCAATCATCATAAGCTTCGTCAAAAAGCAAATTTGCAAAGAGACGAAATTACAATGATTAAATGTTTGAAAAAGCAGCATCAAGAAGAAAAATCAGTATCAAAAGCACATATTGAATGTGAATTTAAGTCATAAATTACTAAAAAAGATGAGAAAAATTGATAGATTAACGTTTTCAATCTTTATTCAGCTGAAAATGAAACATGACTATTTCAAGAGTTATTTGCATCGATTATCAGAGAATAATTTAAACAAATGCTATGAAATATGCAATGCAAGACAAACGTCGAAGCATTTACTGCTGAACTGCAAACATTATAGAGCAAAGCAGATAAAGCTTAAGAAAAAAGCTCAACTCAAAAACATAGACATTATATTGACACTGTTCATCATCAAAATTGAAAGAATTGCAACACTAAAGTATTTGAAAAATACTTGAATTGCAACGAGAAAATGACTATTAGAAATAAAAGAGTAGAACATCAAGAATGCAAAGAGACAAAGAAAAATGAAAGTACGATGATGAAAGTTGAGAAAGAGCGCTTGTATGCGCAAACTATAGATGTGATTAATCAACGAGAAGATATAAAGCAGCAACTTTAATCAGATTACATGTAACTTAGCATACATACAATGTCTAGACAATGTCATAGTCATAGACTGCATGCACTTAATGAAGAAATAAAAAAAATAAAAAATAAAAAATCTCGTTTCGTCATCGATTTTGAACTGCGTAAGTGTAAAAAATTACGATTTTCGATTTTCGACTTGCGACGCAGTCATCTATGAAGCTATTGAGTCGAATAAGAGCTTGTTTTGATTATATGATTGTGCTCTATAACTTGCCGATTGATTTAATATATCATATGCTTCGATAGATCACTGTCGTCAGTTAAAGATATTTAAGTGATGCATCTCTTTAAAGATGACATCATAGCACTTGCTAACTTCAATGCTAACTTCTTTTTGCGAACTTTTCATCGCTTTTCGCTTTTTCATTTTTTGACTTTCACAATCGCTTGTGTTTGCTCTTTTTGCTGCGAATTTGCATTTTGCAAATTAATTGTATTCTTGTTGTTGTATGCATTTGCATGTGAATTTAGCATTAATGCATTGAGTGAACTGAACATGTATTGCGTTTTTCTATTTGCTGATGTGAGCGATTTTTGTTAACTGCAAAATAGATCAATAATGTTGTTTTGCAGTTGTTTGCTTGTTGATGAACTCATGCTAAGTTCATCTCATAAATTTGTTTCAATCTTTAACATTGATTTTTTGATTTCTATCGTTGATGTTTTGAATTTTGACTCTGAACTATTGCTTCTGCTAAGTTTCATGTTACTATTTGCGAAACGAGACGAGAAAAAGCGCATAAAGCGACTCTTTATATTTCTTTTCATAGAGAGTTTTTTCAAGTTTCAAGCTTTGAACTTCTAGAAAATTCACTTGATATCACTTAAATATTTCTTTAATCTCTTACTCAGAGCGTTTCATGTAAAAAGTAACTTTAGTGTAAAGATCTTTCAATTTCTATCTTGAAATCTGTAATAAATCATCTTTTATTATTGACTTATGTCAGATGAAAATGATATAAATTTAGTCTACAAAAATCTAGATTACTCTTTTTGATAAAAAATGCTTGATGCAATTACTTTATATCTCATGTATTGAAGTAGTTATGTTATCTCGCTCAGAATAGTAATGACTGATCTCAACTTATTGTCTTGTGCATCAAGAAAAGATAAAACAGATAGTGATTTGATAAGAAACACTGTACTTCTTTGAAACAACATTGTTCTCTGTGCAATTTTCAAGCGCAAAAGAGTTTGATTTCGATTTTTGTATCAATGCGCAGTTTTCTGTGCTGTTTTAAAGTCGATTGATGACTTATTCTTTTCATGTAAGTTTACTTTTCAATTTATCAATCAAATTACTGTCTGAATTGATGATTTTTTCTTCTGCGTTGATGAACTTTCGTTTCGTCGTCGATTTTGATTTGCGTAAGTGCAAAAAATTTCGATTTTCGATTTTTAACTTGCAATGCCATCATCTGTAAAGTTATTGAGTTGAATGAAAACTTGTTTTAATCATACAATTGTACTTTGTAACTTGCTGATTGATTTGATATATCATATGCTTCAATAGATTGTTATCATCAATTGTTTCATCTTTCTTTTTGCTTATATTGCTTTATTGAATGTCGCGAAATTTAAATAAATAAGTAAAGTGAAGAGTAAATGAGCAAGTAAATAAATGAGTAGAATGAAGAGTAAATGAGCAAGTAAATAAATGAGTAGAATGAAAAGTAAATGAGTGAGTAAAGTGAAAAGTAAATGAGTGAGTAAAATGAAAAGTAAATGAGTGAGTAAATAAATGAGTAGAATGAAGAGTAAATGAGTGAGTAGATAAATGAGTAAAGTGAAGAGTAAATGAGTGAGTAAATAAATGAGTAGAATGAAGAGTAAATGAGCGAGTAGATAGATGAGTAAAGTGAAGAGTAAATGAGTGAGTAGATAAATGAGTAGAATGAAGAGTAAATGAGCGAGTAAATAAATGAGTAAAGTGAAGAGTAAATGAGCAAGTAGATAAATGAGTAGAGTGAAGAGTTTTTTTTTTATTTCTTCATTAAGTGCATGCAGTCTATAACTATGATACTGTCTAAACGTTGTATGTATGCTAAGTTACATGTAATCTGATCAAAGTCGTTGCTTTATATCTTTTCATTGATCAATCACATCAATAGTTTGTACATACAAGCGCTTTTTTTCAACTTTCGTCATCGTACTTTCGTTTTTCTTTGTCTCTTCGCATTCTTGATGTTCTACTCTTTTGTTTCTAATAATCATTTTCTTGTTGCAATTCAAGTATTTTTCAAATACTTTAGTGTTGTGATTCTTTCAATTTTGATGATGAACAGTGTCAATATAATGTCTATGTTTTTGAGTTGAGCTTTTTTCTTAAGCTTTATCTGCTTTGCTTTATAATGTCTGCAGTTCAGCAGTAAATGCTTCAACGTTTGTCTTGCATTGCATATTTCATAGCATTTGTTCGAATTATTCTCTGATAATCGATGCAAATAGCTCTTGAAATAATCATGTTTCATTTTCAGCTGAATAAAGATTGAAAACGTTAGTTTATCGATTTTTCTCATCTCTTTTAATGATTTATGACTTAGATTCACATTCAATATGTGCTTTCAATACTGATTTTTCTTCTTGATGCTGCTTTTTCAGACATTTAATCATTGTAATTTCGTCTTTTTGCAAATTTGCTTTTTGACGAAGCTTATGATGATTGCTTTCGTGTTATCAATAACTGATAATTCTTAAGCAACGCTTTTGATCAATTGATTTACTTTTTCGTTCTCAATAATGCTTTTGCAACTCAATATTCACTGTATGTGAATTTGACACTGATTCTAACGTAAATTGATTAAGTTTTGTTGTATATTATTGAATAATCTTGCATTGACGTTGCTCTTTATGTTTAGTCTTTGCAAAGTCATTTGACTGTTCATGTACATTCAAATTTCGCTGTTTTTGAGTGCTTTTTCGCTGTATATTGCAATTGCATCGCTAATAGCTTGCAGTTTCGCTTTCGTTGTGATTATTTTGTCATAAACGCTTGTCACTTTGCTATATCTGATGAGTTCATGCGTGAATATCACTGTTGTTTCAGTTTCAGTTTTGATCTCTGCTATCTTTTTCCGAATTTGCAATGCGTTGATATACATCACTATGTTTTTCGCCTTTTTGATAATTCTTTCTAATTCTCTGTAGTGCAAATTGATCGTTTCGCAAGTTTCGCTTTTTGCAAATTCGATTTGAATTCTTGCTAAATGTTCGATTTCTTGATCTCATGATTTCTTGAAGTGAGAAATTTCGATTTCTTTTATTGAATTCAGTGTTTTTTGCACTTTGTTCAATATTTGATATATTTGCATAAGTCTGTCTTTGCACTTCTTGACTTTTCAAGATAAGTTCTTCTTCATCTCGTTTCAGTTCAAATATTTCGATGCATTCAAATTTAGATTCAATTCAATAGAGTATTAAGATGAGTATGAAATAAATGTTTTTTTTCTGATAGAGTGTTTTTTCAATAACTCAACTATTCAAATTGCATAGTTCTTGCACTTTTGATTTAATTGCATCTTCACTGATGAAATTTCAACTTCTATTTGCATAGCATTTATCAATGATGTTTGAAATGCACTCAGAATTTTTTGTAATGCAGCGTTTTGCAGTTTATAAAATTTGACTAAGTAGCTTTTTTGATTATTTCATCATATTTCGACGTCATAATTGCTAATAGATGTGATGTATGTCAGATATAACTGCTTTTCTGATTTGACATTTAGTTCTCACTCGTTATTCATTAATTTAAATAACGAGTGTAGTGTTTTTGTGACTGTTGTGATTTTCGTTTGCACATGAACTTTGAAGTTGAGCTTTCGATTCAGTCAGACTTTTAGTCATTGTACGCATGTCTTTGATTTTATGATCATGTTATTGAGTAGAATAATCATTTGCTTGAGTATTATCTTATGTCTTTCAAAGTGTATCAGTTCAGATTTCAAGTCATCGAATTGCACTGCGTTGTTCTCAGCTCATGTGAAAGCAATTTTTGCTGCGTTTTTCAGTATTTTCACATTCTTGTCAATATTTCTTCCCTTAATGTATAGCATCACATCGTCAATATAGCTGAATGACTGTAAATTTTTGAACTTTGCGCAAATCTTTGAAAACAGATATCAAATATAAATTAGAAATAAAATGAGCAAGATAAATGAATCTTGTGATATTTCTGACGTTCATCGTCAAATGCTAAGTCAATAACTCGATTTCGTAAGAAACGTTTTATTCAATTGATTAAATTGACTGATATTTTCAATTTAATCAATATTTTGATCAGCTGTTTCAACACAACATGATCAAAGACTTTTTTGACATCTAGAAGTAGACAGATAAGCGTGTTTTCTCAACTTTTTATCATTTGCGCATCATGTACTAAATTTAGTACTGCGTTTATAACTGATCTTTGTTTTCTGTCTCTCATTTGATCATTAATTTCAGCTATGTAAGACAGTTGCACTGCTATTATTTTTTCTGCTACTTTGTCTAAACAGTTTAGCAGCGTGATAATTTTGTATGTCTTTGAAATTGAATAATTTAATTTGTTTGATTTTTTCAGAATAATTTTCGTGTCTTCGCGTCATATCTTCAAATGATAGTTGTTTTCAATCAAATCTGAGTACACTAAATTAAAGATTTTCAATATAGTTTTGTACGCTCGCTGTATGATTGCAAATGACATATCATCTGATTCAAGTGCTTTTCTGAATGCTGAGAAGTTAATAGCGTGCTTGATTTTCTCTTCAATAATTCTTGATCACTGTATACTTTCATTCAATAGTAATTCTTCATTGATTTGAATTTTCAATGATGATAAGTACATTGCTTTCAGAAATGTCTTGCACTTTTCATTGAATTCAATCTTCAATTCTTTTTGTGAGTTTTGTATCAAGAGTAGCTTCTCAATTAAACGTGATTTAGTGAACTTGTAGATCTGAAACACTTCTTTTTCTTCAACATTGTTTAAAAAATTGATTCAGAATTGATTTTTGATCAGCTTTATTGCATCATGATACGAATTTCGCATTTGCACTATCTTT
>JAABUS010001677.1_pt1 | contig 46661 bp, 41 predicted proteins | sample 5560161 | NCBI WGS metagenome assembly JAABUS01 (sample SAMN10711885, study PRJNA513376) | rock metagenome | isolation source: Antarctica rocks | place: Antarctica: Victoria Land, Trio Nunatak nord | collected 2016-01-04 | reverse complement strand
CTCATCTGCCAGTTCAACGCTTATGCCTCGAGTATACGAGTGAACATATCAGATCACAACGTATTACGTATTGTAGGTATGCTACTCTGTTGGAAAAGTCTGCCTTGCATCTGAATTATGATAGATTTGAAGCCCAATTTGGCTCGCTGTTGTGTCAGCACGAGTGCCGCATTCTTAGACCTACGATCTTCGCAAAGTGAAACTTTCGTCCCCGGGGAAGTGATGACGATAGTATGAGTAACTAAGATACATAGAATTGTTTCTGGGACCTGGAGCCAGTGCAGTACATCTCTGGCGGCAATGCTACCATTCCTATGGTAGGAGTCTGAACAATACAAGCAAAGCAACTTCTCATAATATCTTCGCCTTGTGAGGAAGGTGGGCGAATAAAGCCATGATTGCTCAGACCTTCAAGTGGTTGTAGAGTCGGAACCTACCAGTTCTCCTGTCTCTTCCCCCACCCCCGTGACCTCGACGACTGACGGTTCGCAGCAAGACGGCATGCATGCAACTCAACGGTACCTTGTTGAAGAAGAGCTTATAAGTGTCTACGTTCAATGCGGCCCATCTTCCGTCGTCGTTTCTGCATAGGGCATGCATCAGACGGTATATCCGCCAGTCGCCCTCGGGACACAGCTGCTGGCGAGCAGTGTTCCACTCCACAGCTCCTACCAAGTCCTCATCTCTCTAGCACAGGCCGGCATAACACAATGCGATAGTCGTCAAGACAGTGTCCTATACAGGTAGCACATAGCCTTGGATGCGTTCCTCGCCGTTCTCCTGCCATGGAAACCGCTCCGAAGCTTCAAGGGCCCGATATACACGAAAGTCCTCGTGGCCAAACCCTTCTAGAATGAAGGCCAAGATTTCATAATGTATTGGGGGAAGCAGCCTGCCCAGTTTCCAGAATCTTCTTAGCGTTCCAGTAGCGTACGAGAGATTGCTGAGCCGAGAGGCTTCTGGTTGGTCGAACTAAATGGTGGTTGCTGTGTTATCGTACTTCTCAACTGAAACCCATTGTAAATTCGGTGGTAATGCTTGAGACGTAAATGACATATAAGACTCAAAGAATTGATAGATAAACAACAACTAGGTGATAAAGGCTAACGAATGAAAATTAATATACTGATATACCAGTCAGATTTCCGAGTAACAGCTCAGCCCAAGGCTGCGATGAAAGCGAGCACGTTGTGAATTCAATAAGCACGATCATGAATCGATCAAGGCTAACTCACCTCATAAGGGACTAAACCGACTTTCGGTAAGCTCAGATGATATTGGCTTTTACCTTGGTTTTTGCGGATATCCAAAGCCAACTTGGTGGTTTGAACATGAATTTTTCGACTTGTGCCGACCTGGCAGTTGCTTATTAGAGACACGATTACATACCTAAGGCAAACCTGAAGCAGTGATGTAATCGTCACGTCGGCCAGAGAATTGATCAAATGCATCATGTTGTTCAGAAATCTTCGATCAACAAGTCGTCATGAGCCACTGAAGAGGTCAAGTATCTTCGATTCTCGACGACCTATCCTCTTGTCGTCGAGTTCGGCTTCTAGCGCCATACAGCCTAGTTTGCCAGTCTAAAAATCTAGTAAATGTAAGTAAAGTGTCCGATTCATGTGATGGTCTAGACTTAGTAATAATAATAGTTCTTTTATTGACTCGAGTGCGGCGTCGCGAAGCGGCGCGCTGTCTTAACCGAAGCTAACACTACATCAGACACTCGCTAAGTAGGGTACGAATAATACCGTCTTTTCTACAAAAGACGTGTTTAAAACCTTCTAGCGGCTTTTTTGCTTCGTTTTATTGGTCTTTAATTATGTAAGCTGGGTAAGTAGGGAGGTTCACCTTGCTGTTGACCGATGACCTCGCTGTCGCCAGTACTAACCTGCTTGCAGGTTCCTTCCTACCTACCTTCTACCTCCTATCTTCAGCAATGCCTTCGCAACGTGGCGATAGGCCTTTAAATCAGCTCGTCGCCGATAACTTTCAGAAGATAATCATATCTGAAAGGTCTGATACTGTTCAGTGTCGTCACTGTCATAAGATCATGACTCATGCAACTACACGTCAGCAGACTCATCTATGTCACGATCCTAGCCTTGCCAGGCTCAGCCTTCTAGCCTTGCCAGGCCTATCCTCGCTCCGTCACCTTGACTAGTCCCTATTGAGCCTAGCGTCGACTGAGGAACACATATATGTAGCCAGCTTCTTTCCTGTAGCTACCTTTCTTCCTTAGCATTTATCTTCTAGTTAAATGACACTCATATTGACTCGCTCTATGCTGATCTCTAACAATCTGAATCAGTGTGATCAGTACAAAAGAAGATTTATTACAAATTTAAAATATCACTCAATTCAAATCATTTTGACTGCAAATATCAGATTTCTCGTCATCAATGTAGCTAGACGATTACATAAAACTGCAATAATGACAGTCTACATTGTCACGATTCTAGTCTTGTCAGACTCAGTCTTCTAGCCTTGTCAGATTTATTCTCACTTCATCATCTTGACTAGTTTCTATTGAGTCTAGCGTTGACTAAGAAACACACATATGTAGCCAGCTTCTTTTCTGTAGCTATCTTTCTTTCTTAGCATTTATCTTCTAGTTAAATGACACTCATATTGACTCGCTTTATGCTGATTCTCAACATTAAATAAATGCTCATTATTTACTACTCTGCTATCAATGAATAAATGATATGAAACAATTTATTCAGTAAGAAAAATTTGCAAGAAATTCTTCAATTCTACACTCATTTTCATCATTTTATTCGCAAGAAATTCTTTAAATAAAGTACTCAATTATTATCTGAAATTCACAAGAAATTCTTTGAATTTTCACTCATCAAAAAACATCAATTCAAAACATCAATTCTTCATCTACTCTTACCTCAACAACTTCTATCTTCTCTCATCATGACACGCAACGTCAAGTCAGTTGAGTCTTGAACAACTCGTCTGCTTAGAAGCACTGTCAGTAGAAGAGTTTCACTTCTACTCATTGATGCTTCAGTCGAAGCTGAGAAAGCTGTCATTGCATGAAACATAAACATCGAAGAACAACTGTTTCATTGAGTCAGCAATTAATTCAACAAAGTCATCAATATGCTGAACGAGCTTCAAAGTCAGCAAAACTTGATTCTATAACTCAATGAACATTGACTTCTTGTACAAGATGATCACAAAAAGAAAGTGAAACAATTAGAAGTCGCTTTTGATAAAACGATGAGCTAGAGAAAAAGATCAGTCAGCTACAAGATGAGTGATTGAACTTCAGAGCAAAACAACGTCAAGTCGATTGATTTATGTCTCGTCAAGATACTCAGTTAGCTGAGCAACAAGTCAATCAGAAAGTTGAACAAAGCTCGACTTTTGAAGCTCGCTCTCAACGAGAGTCTTCTACTCTATCTGAAAATAAAAACAATCATCACAAGTTCATCAAGCTTTCGAATTCACTCATCTTCATCAAAACAGATGATTCTATTTGAGAGACATGAAACATCAAAATAGCTGACAAGCTCGATGTCAACGCGAATCATTATTCTATTGAAAAGATTTATATTGTTTATGTGATTTTCAGACTAAAAGATGATGCTGATCAGCAAATTTATGCAAAGCATCATATTGATGCTTTCTCATTCTATCAGTCACTATTAGAGCTACTGAAACATCTGAAAGAAATTTACGAAGATCAGAATCTTATTTGAAAGTGTTGTTGCAAATACATCATTCTGAAGCAGCTCAACAAGTCTTTCAGCTCTTTCTATTCAGAATTTACTAAAATATTCAGCTTTCTGAACTACAACGATATCATTCTGATGAACGACATTTAGAATAAAATCAACAATCGTCTTCAGAACGCGTTATCAGTTTGCCTCATAGAGTTTAGCTTGCTTGACAAGCTCAAGATCTTTCTTCAAGATGTGAATAACAAACAACAAGTCAATTATCAGCTACGTGATGAGCAATAAACAGTCAAATCAATAGCAGCTTCAAAAAAACGTTTTGTTTCTTCGTCGACATCAGCTTCAGTCTCAACTACTAGCTATGTTCAACTCGCTACTTTTTTCATTCTTGAATCTGAATGATCAAGAATGTCAATCATCTGCTTCAACTGCAAAGTATCAAGTCATCTTTCAAAGAACTGCTCTCAGCTGAAGACTAGTACTTCAACATCTCATGCATTCATTTCTTGTCTCAATGAGATCATCATGTCGAAAGAAGAGAAGAAATTATTTACAGAGAAATCGAAGAATGAGATAAAAAACTAGTGACTTTCATCAAAGACGTGATGAAAGATGTGTTAATTTCTTCAACAACAAGCAGCTCAAATGATCTCTTTGCTTTGAAATCTTTGACTACTGAATGTGTACTATCTAGCAATGAAATTAGTTATTCATTAAAGTCATTGATTGACACTGAAGCAGCTGACTATTCGTTCATTGATGAATTAATCGCGCAGAATGTTTGTGATCATTTGCAAATCAAATCATTATCTTTAATCAAGCTTAAGTCAATAAGGAAATTCGATGATCATAATGCAAAAAAGCTCATTACTCATGCAATTTATTTGAATCTGACTGTTCAAGATCATATGAAACGTTTCATTTCTATGCTGATTACTCGATTGAGTCAACATCAGATGATTCTTGAAAAAACATGAATGAACAAGATCGAGATGACTATTGATATGAAAGATGATTGTTTTCAATTTTCTAGTTTTGAAACTCATATCAAAGCTTCTATCAAAGCTCATTTGATCTCTCTTTCTGTCATCAAGAAAATCGCGATAGAACAGAAGAGTTTGATTCTCACTTAAATATTAAAGAGATCTATCTTTTCTGTCATCACTTGACTCAGCGAGAAGTCATTCTCATTCAGTAAAATCGTGAAATCATCTAATTCAATCAACTTCGCTTTGTCTTTCGATTCAATGAACATAGCAATGATAGAGACTGCAGCATATAAATCACTAGTCAAATGATTGAATGTGACTACTTTCGCGATCATCATCACGAAAATTGATCGACTTCTAAAAACAGCTAGAAATAAATCAGAAGATGTAAATCTACAAGAGCTTTCACATGAAGAGATCTTGAAAGAAGTCAAAGCTAAGCTTTCTTTGAAATATCATGACTATCTAGACGTGTTTGATCGAGCGATGACTGATCAACTATTCTCTCATCATTTCTATGATCATAAAATTGAGTTGATCGACGAGAGAACATCTTCTTGAAGTCATCTCTATCATATGTTTGACTACAAGCTTCAAAAGATGAAGAACTATCTGATCAAGCATCTGAATAAAGACTTCATATCATCTAGCTCAGCTTCATACGCTTCGCTCATACTATTCATCGAAAAGAAAGACGATAGCTTGCGTTTCTGCGTCGATTACAGAAAACTCAATGCTTTGATCAAACGAGATCGCTACTCTTTGTCATTAATAGACGAGACTCTCGCTCGTATACAAGAAAGCAAATATCTGACTTAATTGAACATCATTGTCGCGTTCAATAAACTGCGAATGCACTCAGATAGCAAAGATTGAACTATCTTTATCACTTCTTTTGATTTCTACAAATATCACGTGATGTCTTTTGAATTAATCAACGATTCGACTTTCTATCAACACTATATGAACGACGTGCTATTTGACTATCTTCATCAGTTTTGTCAGATTTATCTAGATGACATTATCATCTACAGCAAAACACTGAAGAAATATAAGCGACACGTATGATTAGTTTTACATAGATTACGAGAGACTGATCTTCAGATGAATATAAACAAGTGCGAGTTTCATGTTCAGAAGATCTTTTTTCTGAAACTATTGCTATTTATTGAAGAACTAAAAATGAATCTCAGAAAAGTACAAGCAGTAATCGAATGATCTACTTCTACAAATCTCACTCAGATGTAGTTCTTCGTTGACTTCTGCAACTTCTATCGACGTTTTATAAAGAACTTTTCAAAGATTGTTCATTCTCTGATTCAACTCACTCAAAAAGAGATGATATTTGAATGAGATCACGCTTGTCAAATGATCTTTGATCATATGAAGAAATGAATGACTGAAGCATTTATTCTTCGTCATTTTGATCAGAATAGAAAGACTATTCTTGAAACAGACTCATTCAACTACGTCAACGATGACATACTTTCTCAGTATGATGACGAAGAAACATTGCATTCAATGATCTACTACAGCAAGAATCTGAGTCTCGCTGAGTGCAATTATGAGATTTATGACAAGAAGCTACTAGCAATCATTCAAGCATTCAAGCATTGATGATCTGAGCTGAAATTGACTGAGCTATCAATCAAGATGTTCATCGATCATCAAGCTCTAACGTCATTAATGAAGAATAAAGAGCTGAGTAGACGTCAGCAAGTCAATCTATAAACAAGTTCTTGACGTGAATGAAATCGATGAGAATTGTACTCTACTTCGTGAAGCAATAGAAAGAGACGAAGCACAATGCAAAAACATCAAGCTGAAGAATTGTCGAGTTCAGAATGAAATCTTATACAAAGACAGTCAGCTATGAGTTTCGTTCAATAAACTTCTGCAAATGAATTTGATTCGTGAGATACATGATCAACTCTCAATAGATCATCTCGATATTCTTAGAACGATGAACATCATCAAACGAAACTACTATTGATCATTCATGCAAAAGACAGTAGATCGATATATTTGAAACTGTTATGTTTGTCAACGATCAAAGACATCTAGAAATAAATCAAATGACTTGCTTCAATCTCTATTGATATCTGAACAGCGATGACAGAACATAGTCATGAATTTCATTATTAATCTATCTGATTCGTACGACTACAACACTATTCTGACTGTCATCTGCAGATTGTTGAAAGAAAGACATTATATTTCTTGCATCATTGATGATGAAGATATAACAGTCAAAAAGACAGCTGAAATGTTGCTTCAATGAATATATTGAACTCACGATTTATCAAGCTTCATTGTATTCGATCGAGATTCTCAGTTCATCTTCATTCTTTGAAAGTTTCTTTGCAAACGACTGAGCATTTCTCTTCGATTGTTCATCATCTATCATTCTCAGATCAATGATCAAAGCGAACAAGTCAATTAGAATGTCAAGCGATATCTTTGTTTCTTCTGTTCATACATGCAGAACGACTGATTCAAGTGATTACTCATGATCGAGTTTGTTGACAATAACATCTTGTCTTCAGTCATCTTCTTGATCTTCTTCTTCATGAACAAGAACTTTCATTCTTGTATGAGCTTTGACTCTGACATCATCGAGTATGAAAGCACTCGCGAACGTCTGCAGACTGCTCAAGTCGAAAATATATTTTATCACATAAATAGAACACTGATCTTTGCTCGCGAAGCTTTGATCAAAACACGAGAGCAAATGATGAATCAGACTAACAAGCATAGAAAGAAAATCAATTACAAGATCGAATCAAAGATGTTTCTGAATGAAAGAAACATTATTACAGCGAGATTTTTCAAGAAGCTGAATGACAAAATGCTTGATTCTTTCATCAATCTAGATCTCATCAACTCTTCATATAAACTGAAATTATCAGAGTCTATGCATGTTCATGATGTATTTCATTCTGATCTGCTTCGTTCTGTCGTCAACGATTCTCTGTCTGATCAAAAGAATGAATCTTCGAGATCAATAGTGATAAAAGATGAAGACGAATGAAAAATCAATGATATACTGAACTTTCGACGCTATAAAAGACGACTTCAATATCAAGTTAAATAAAAGAGCTATGACAACGATCTCAACTGATATAACGCTAACGACGACGAATTTATGAACGTTCAAGAGATGATTGACGACTTTCATATCAAATATTCAAGAAAAGCGCACTAAGAAACAACATTCATGCGAACATGAATAGTCAAGAGAGAAAAGTAATGTCACGATTCTAGTCTTGTCAGACTCAGTCTTCTAGTCTTGTCAGATCTATTCTAGCTTTGTCATCTTGACTAGTCTTTATTAAGTCTAGCGTCGACTGAGAAATACACATATGTAGTCAGCTTCTTTTCTGTAACTATCTTTCTTTCTTAGCATTTATCTTCTAGTTAAATGACACTCATATTGACTCGCTCTATGCTGATCTCTAACACTTTTGAACAAGAAAATCATGATAGAACAGAAGAGTTTGACTTTTACTTAAATACTAAAGAGATCTATCTCTTCTGTTGTCACTCAACTCAGCGAAAAGTCATCTTTCTTCAGTAAAATCGTGAAATTATCTAATTTCATCAACTTCGCTTCGTCTTTCAATTCAATGAACATAGCAATGATAGAGACTGCAGCATATAAATCACTAGTCAAATGATTGAATGTGACTACTTTTGCAATCATCATCACGAAAATTGATCGACTTCTAAAAACAGCTAGAAATAAATCAGAAGACGTAAATCTATAAGAGCTTTCACATGAAAAAATCTTGAAAGAAGTCAAAGCTAAGCTTTCTTTGAAATATCATGACTATCTAGACGTGTTTGATCAAGCGATGACTGATCAACTATTCTCTAATCATCTTTACAATCATAAAATTAAGTTAATCGACAAGAAAACATCTTCTTGAAGTCGTCTCTATCATATGTCTGATTACAAGCTTCAAAAGATGAAGAATTATCTGATTGAACATCTGAATAAGAACTTTATATCTTCTAGCTCGACTTCATATGCTTTGCTTATACTATTCATCAAAAAGAAAGACGATAGCTTGCGTTTCTGTGTCAATTATAGAAAGCTCAATGCTTTGATCAAATGAGATTGCTATCTTCTACTCTTAATAAACGAAACTCTCGCTCGTATTCAAGATAGCAAGTATCTGACTCAATTGAATATAATAGTCATCTTCAACAAACTACGCATGCATTTAAAGAACGAAGATTTGACTATCTTTATTATCTTTTTTGATTTCTACAAATATCACATTATGTCTTTCAAATTAATCAACGACTCGACTTTCTATCAACATTATATGAACGACGTGCTATTTGATTATTTACATCAGTTTTGTCAGATCTATCTAGATGACATTATCATTTACAGCAAAACACTGAAAAAACATAAGAAACATGTACGACTAGTTTTACATAGACTACGAGAAATCAATTTACAGATGAATATAAACAAATGCAAGTTTCATGTTCAAAAGATCAGCTTTTTAAAACTATTGCTATTCATTGAGAGATTGAAGATGAATTCTCAAAAGATACAAGCAGTTGTTGAATGATCTACTTTTACAAATCTCACTCAGATACAGTTCTTTATCGACTTTTGCAATTTCTATCGTCGCTTTATAAAGAACTTCTCGAAGATTGTTCAATCAATGATTCAACTCACTCAAAAAGAGATGATATTTGAATGAAATCATGCTTGTTAAATGATCTTTGATCATATGAAGAAATGAATGACTGAAGCATTTATTCTTCGTCATTTTGATCAGAATAAAGAGACTATTCTTGAAACAGACTCATTCAACTACGTCAATGATGACATACTTTCTCAGTATGATGACAAAGAAACATTGCATTCAATGATCTACTACAGCAAGAATCTGAGTCTCGCTGAGTGCAATTATGAGATTTATGACAAGAAGCTACTAACAATCATTCAAGCATTCAAGCATTGATGATCTGAGCTGAAATTGACTGAGTTATCAATCAAGATGTTCATTGATCATCAAGCTCTGACGTCATTAATGAAGAATAAAGAGCTGAGTAGACGTCAGATGTATTGAGTTCAAAAGCTCATTGACTTCAACTTTAAAATCATGTATTGCTCAGACAAACAAAACATCAAAGTCAATGCATTGACTTGTTAAGTCAATTCAGTTTCTAGAAGCTTCAAGAATGAATGATGTTGCTATCAGTGAACTACGATTCTGACATTGAATCGAATGAAAATCGCTGATCTGAAGAAGAAAGAAAATGATGAATCAATTTATTGATTGATTCTAGAAGTTAATAGAATCAACGAGAATTATGTTCTACTTCATGAAGTTGTATCAAAAGATGAAGCTCAATACAAAGATACTAAATTAAGAGATTATCGAGTTCAGAACGAAATACTATATCAAAGTGATCTTTTATGAGTTTTCTTCAATGAGCATCTTCAAATGAAGTTAATTCAAGAAGTTCATGAACAATCTTTTATTGATCATTCTGAAATTTTTAGAACGATGAAAGCAATAAGAAGATACTACTATTGATTCTCAATGCAAAAAACAATAAATAAATATATTTGAAACTGCTACATTTGTCAGTGATCAAAAGCTTTTTGAAATAAATCTAATGAATTATTACATTCTCTACTCATACTTGAACAGCAATGAAAGAACATAGTCATGAATTTCATTATCGATCTACTCTCTTCTGAAAACAAAAACATCATACTAATAGTGATATGTAGATTGTCAAAGAAACGACACTATATTTCTTGTTTTATTGATGATGAAGAAATCACAGCAGAAAAAACAGCTGAGCTAATGCTTCATTGAATATATCAAATACATGATTTACTCAATTTCATTGTTTTGAATCAAGACTCTCAATTTATCTTCATTCTATGAAAGTTTCTTTGCAAAAGACTGAGCATTAATCTTTAACTATTCACTGTCTATCACTCTCAAATCAACGATCAAAGTGAATGAGTCAATCAGAACATTAAAGAATATCTTTGATTCTTCTGTTCATACATGCAGAATGACTGAGCTAAGCTACTACTTATGATTGAGTTTGTCAACAATAATGCTCTGTTCTCAGTCATCTTCTTGATTTCTTTCTTTCTAAACAAAGACTTTCATTCTTGTATGAGTTTTGAACTCGATACAATCAAATATGAAAGCTCTCATGAACGTTTGCAAGCGACTAAAGTTGAGAATATATCTGAACATATGAACAAGATCTTGACGTTTGCTCGCGAATCTCTAGTCAAAACAAGAAAACAAATGATTCAACAAGCTAATAAGCATAGAAAAGAAGTTGATTATAAGATTGAATCAAAAATGTTTCTGAACAAATGAAACATCATTACAGCGAGATCTTTCAAGAAGCTAGATGACAAAATGCTCGATTTCTTTATCAATTTAAATCTCATCAACTCGTCATATAAGCTGAAATTATCAGAAACTATGCATGTTTATGACATATTTCACTCTGATCTGCTTCAACTCGCCGTCAACGATTTCTTGTCTGATCAAAAGAATGAGCTTTTCAAATCAATAGTGATAAACGACGAAGACGAATGAGAAATCAACAATATATTGAATTCTCGTTGATATTGAAGACGACTTCAGTATAGAGTCAAATGAAATGACTATGACAATGATCTCAATTGATACAACGCTGATGATGATGAATTTATAAACATTCAGAAGATAGTTGATGATTTTCATATTTGATATTTGAACAAATCACGCTAGAAGCGCTTTCAACTATTCAGTCAATTAGAATTTAATGAGTCTGAGTCTGTGAAATCATGATTGAGCAATCAATTGAATCAAGCAGAAAATACATTCATGTGAACATGAATCGTCAAAGAAAGAAAATAATGTCATGATTCTAGTCTTGTCAGACTCAGTCTTCTAGTCTTGTCAGATCTATTCTCGCTTTGTTATCTTGACTAGTCTCTATTGAGTCTAGCGTCGACTGAGAAACACACATATGTAGCCAGCTTCTTTTCTGTAGCTATCTTTCTTTCTTAGCATTTATCTTCTAGTTAAATGACACTCATATTGACTCGCTCTATGCTGACTCTCAACATACATGATCAATCTATCATTCAGTCACTATGAAAACTTGTACATTTGAGCTCATGAGCAAGTCTTTCATACAAACTACATATCTTTCTTACATACAACTATGACAGAAGTGCTGTTGAATGAGATCTATCAAATAGTGAAAAGCAAGATTGATTTTATGCTCACAGATCAGCATCTGAATTTCTTCAGTGATGAGTTTATCAATATACAAAAGAAAAGAGTTATCAATTTATGTATGCACGTATCAAAGACTGCTACATCTGAAGAAGAAGAATTTCATTTAAAGACAGAAGTTGAAGTGACTGAAATCATAAATGCAAAGACACAAGCTGTCTGACTGTTCAATCTCATTGACGAGACGTTGCATCAGCAGTTTTGAAGAATGAATACATTTGTCATTGATACATGTTCTACTATGAAGACTTTGTGAAGCGAGCTTGAAGCTTTTGATCAGATGAAGCACATCTTTTTTATTTTATGTGATAGTCATGAATTGCAGCTGTTGCTTGATGATATTTTGAAGCTTCTCTGATTTGCAAAGATTCTTGAAGATGCTCAGTGAATTGTCAGATCTTTTCTCACTGCTCTCAAAGAGTTGACAATTCTGTGAAAGTTTCAAATGAGAGTTAGTGTAAATTTGAATTTTTGATCTCAAGATACTTCATGTTTCTCAGTCTTGTTTTTGTTACAAACATGTCTAAATCAATCAGAATTCAGATTTAATTCTAATCAATTTGATTAAAGCAAGTCATGATGCTATGCCTAGTTTGAACCTAGCGCATCTCTTTGAGTCATTCTCAGCACTTCTTCTCGTTGTTCAACACTTTCTTCATTCATCTCTTTCATCATTCTTTTAAACAAACACATCTGACATATTACATCACATCTGTATCAAGTCTAGCGCAGTCTCAAGTCATTATTTATAAAAGAGCTTGCACTCTTTCTCTTTTGTATTCTTAATGTCTTGTTATAGCTATCTTTAAAGAGCAATACATACATATCAGTCTTGAGTCTCTTTGATTGAATGATCTAGACACGATCTCAACATTACATTAAGAATTTCGTTTATCATACAATACAGATACTCATTACTCATTCAATATACTCATTCAGACAGATCGAGTCTAAAGAAATTCATTTACCTGATGATCGACGTAATCAAAAGACAGAACAACATTAGAAAATCTATAGAATCAACAGCGAGACTTATTGAATTGCTAGACGACTTACAGCTCATTAAGTACACATCGTTCATTTCGATTAATAGAATCAGCGATAAAGAATCTTCGTTGATTGCTAGAGAATCAAATCGATCAAGAGAATCAATCAACTTTCAAATCAAACAACAAAAACAACTTTATCTTCTATTATCGAGCATCATTCTTCGCTCGATTTCTTTCTTTAAAAACACTCGTTCAATTCAATCTTTTCTTTCTTCTTCATCATGTCTCGTCTCTTCAAAGAGCATTTCGAAGCTTCATTCTTCATTGTCAAAGATAACAACTCATTCGCTGAAATCATAACATCTTCTATAATTATAAAAGCTTTGAAGAAACGATGCGAAGAGCTGAAAGCTAAATTACAAGCTAGAGAGATTATCTCATCATCATCAATCTACTCTGAGCGTTCTAGATCTCAGAAAATACTTGATTCTTCGTTGTTCACTGATGAAAAGAACTCTATTTGAGAGAACTAATATGAAAAAGTTCAGAACAAGCTAGAAATCAACGTTGATCTTTTTTCAAGTGAACGAGTCAAGCTGAGCTACGTACATTTCAGATTATTCAATGATGCAGCTGAGATCATTCAGTCAAGACGTGAATGTGACTGTTTCAACTTATACAAGATCATCGATGAGCTTTTGAAAGAGTTAGCTCAGTTGTTCAATGACTCAGATAAAGAAGTCAACTTTCGTAGAAACTACTACAACTTGATTCAAGAACAGAAGAAATTCAGCGAGTTTTATACTCAATTTCAACGACTATTCTTCTATCTAGACTATCAAGAAAAACAGCTGATCGTTGATCTAAAAAATAAAATAAATCTTCGACTTCGATTCGCTTAAGTAACTCAATTGATTCAACTCAGTACTCTGAAAGAAATTCATTTCTATCTCATTTGATTGAATAATGATCAACGAGCTATTTGAAAGATCAAGAATAGAGAAGCAATGATCAAAGCTCAAACAACTAAACAGATCATCTTCGCTGAAGAATCAGTCAAAGCTACTCATAAAATCATAGAAATAAAGATGACTGATCAGTCAAAATCACACGACGCTGTTTTGACTAGCATCAAAGAAAATGACTTACTAATCGAAAACTGCTTTCTATGTCATAAGTCTGATCATACTTCTAAAGAGTGCTTGAATAAATCTTTCAGAATTAACGCATTAGATGACAAGTTTGATCATTCTTCGAACTTCGATTCAGAGTCTGATTCAAAAAACTAATCATCTCTTTCAGAATCATCAAAAAGATAAAGATCATTTCTTTGTACAATCTAATCGACGAAATTTCATCTATCGAAGAGAACTACTTCGAAAAGTCATTTCTAGTCGATGTCATTCTATTCTCGCAAGACGAATTCTTCAAGCTACGATCTCTAATAGATAGTGACTTGATGATCTACATCTTGATTCATATCAAGCTAGTTGATTAAATATGTCAGAAGCTCGAAATTCAATTCATACGACTAGCTAAAGAGAAGTTAATAAGAGAATATGACGAAAAGCTGACAAAGAAGATCATTATTCATAAAATTCTACTCAATCTCACAGTCGAAAGTCATAAGAAATTGACTGTTTCAATGTTAATAACTGATATAAATCATCATGACGTCATATTAGAAAAGCTCTGAATGAACAAAAATGAAATACTACTAGATATGCAAAACGATGTCATCATTTTTTCAAATCAATTAAAAGCTTTCATTTCTGTTTTTTCAATGTCAGTCAGAGCTTCACACTCAAAATGATCACGATCATCAAATTCTTCTATTAGTTCAGCTCTCAAAATGCTTCAACGACTCACTTCTACTGCTTCGAAAAAGAACTTTTCTATGTTCAGTGTGAAAGCTGCATCTTTTCATGCATTGATTAAATGATCAAAGAAGAATTGCATCGAGATTTTCGCTATGTCAATCAAAGATATTGATAGAAAAATAGTTTACAACACTCAATGCGAACTGAACATTCTAGACATCACTTTCATCGATGCATCAGCTCAAAATCTAGAAGACATCAAAGTCAAGCTATCTTTGAAATATCAGAATTTTCTCAACGTGTTTGATCGAGCTCAAGTTGATAAGCTATCATCTCATCGTTCATATGATCATAAGATAGAGCTCACTAACAATGTCACTTCTTCTAGATGTCGAGCTTATCAAATGTCATTCTACAAGCTTCAGAAGATCAAGAAATATCTGAACGAAAATCTGTCAAAGAATTTTATTACTTCTAGCAAGATCTCATATTTCTCACTCGTTTTATTTACTCTGAAGATCAATGATGATCTTTGCTTCTGCATTAACTATCAAAAGCTCAATGTCATTATCAAAAGAAATCGCTACTCTTTATCGCTCATAGATGAGATGATTGACAAAATCATTGACTGCAAGCATCTGACTCGACTGAATATAATTTTCGCTTTCAACAAACTTTGTATGCATCTCAATAATGAGAACTATATGATCTTCATTATCACTCTAGAAGTGTACAAATCAAAGATTCTATCATTTGAATTAACAAATGATTCAATCTCGTTTCAGCAATATATGAATGATGTTTTATGAAACTTTCTAAATGATTTTTGTCAAGCTTATTTAGATGACATTCTCATATACAGCAAGATTCAAAAGAAGCATAAACAACATGTCAAGATAATATTAAATCATTGTTGCAAGCATGCATCTCTGATACTTCTGATTAGTCTGATTAGTCTAACATAAACTAGTATAGAACTGCGAGTAAAGCTGTTGTTGACACGCTAGCAATCTAGCATGTCTTCGTAAGTAAAACTCACGTCATGTTGCATCTTCTTTCTACTTCAGCTTTGAACTTCTAGTTAGAATACACTCATATGATTTGCTCTATGCAGACTCATAACATTAGTTCAAAGCTCATCAATCTTGCTATCGACGTGTAAATGATATAAAAATAAGCTACATCACTCAAACTCAAATCAGAATTGAAACTTGAAAATTGAGTTCAGAGAACTCGTTAGAAATCAAGAAATTTCTAGAACAGAACAGAAGAATATGAACGCGTTGCTTTAGACTAACTCTTTACTGAGCTCGTCGTCAGAACAGAAGAACAGAAGAACATGAACGCGTTGTTCTAGAACTGAAATCAGAAATTTCAGTTGAATCTCGATCAGCAATTTTCTACTCACACAATGACTAGAAGCACAGAATCAGAATCAGTGAGCATTGCTCGCTATGAACTTCAAAATGCTAAAAGAGAATCACTTCTATCACAGAATTGAACAGCATCAGAAGAAGAAGACACGAATGCATCGTCGAATACAGAAGAAGAGAACACAAACGCGTTGCTCTTTGATCACGAAATGATCAAAATCAGCATCAATGAAGAGCTGAATGCTTGAATAATCGATAAGAAAACAGACGACATCGTCGTCTTTATCAAGTACATGACTCATCAGCATGACATCGAAATCGAAACTCACAATGACATGATTCAGATGTTGAAAGATGTCAACAAGACAAACATTGAGTTGAAGATTACTCAGATAACGTTGAATACTATAAGAACACGTTTGCAGAAAGAGATGAGAAACAAGAATGTGATTATACATCATCTAAAGACTGCATCGAGTCAACAAAGCACTTTGATTTCAAAAGATCGATCATCAAAGTCAATCAAGCTATCTGACTCGTCTCTGTTTGAAGATTCGAAGCAGAATGTGAATAATTGATTGTCTTGAATACAAAACAAGCTGAAGATGAACAAGAATCATTTTTCTATCAAAGAATTGAAGATTGCATATGTGAAAAGTTGAGTCGATCAAACGACGATCAAACACATAGCATTTCGAATGAGAGATGCAATCACGAACTCATTTTTAGAAGCAGAAGAGATGTTGTTGATCATAAACAAGATGTACGACGATTTCAATTGACATCACACGACTCAACAACAGTTCTTAAAGCTGTATCAAAACAAGATCTTCTTTCATGACTTTTGAATGAAATTTCAACGATTCAGTGCAGAATTAGAGTATAATAATGAGACTCTACTAAATGATCTGCAGCATAAGATCAGTTTCGACCTTCAACGAGCAACGCTCAATGAATGAATCATTGATTTGAATGAATTCGTCGACATCTGCATGCGAGCTGACGTTCGATTGACAAAACTGAATGCTCGATCAGCTCTCAAGACATCGACGATTCAAGTCGCTCGCTTTATCGCTAGCATTTCATTGACGATCACGATCGCGATCTCAGTCTCATTCTCTGCATAAAAGAAACTCAGAATATCGAACGTCGACTCTGCTAGAAAGAAGTTGTTTAAAAAAGAACTTTGCTTTAAATGCAAGAAGTCAGAACATAGAGCATGCAACTGTCTTGAGTCAGCTCAGATACATGAAATCGCAGCGAATTCAAAAAACGATCTGCTTTCGTCAAAGTAGTGACTGAGAGCGACATGCTCATATCTTGCTTCATCAGTATGCTCGATGACTCGTTTGATTTCAAGTCGTTTATTGTGAACATCATCTTGAGTAGTCTAGAAAAGATGTTTCGATTCTTCGCTCTGATAGACATCGAAGTCACTGACATGATGTTCATAGATGATTCATTGATTTCAGAGCTATGTGAATGCTTTGATATTCAGTCAATTTCACTGTTCAAATCGAAGTCGATTCATTCATATGACAAAATTCTCGATCGAAGATCTATTACACACGCTCTGTATATCTCAGTCACTATACAAGAACATAAGAATGAAATGATGTTTCTATTAATAACTCGTCTAGATCAGCACAAGATAATCATTGACAATTTCTGATTGAAAAGAAATCAAATTTTGGTAGATTCTGCAAACGATTGATTGATATCTTCATCAAATATTCAAATCTCGAAACTTATTGTTTCGAAAGCAAGCAGTCAATCAGCATTTCATTGATTCAAATCAAGCAAGATCTGCGAAATGAAACGAAAGAACTTGAAGTCTATGTCAATGATCATCTTAAAGCGAACTACAAATTCAAAATCAGTGAATCGATTCATTGAATCAGCTTTCATACAAAAGCAAAGCACTCAAGTTGATCTCGATCAACATGAATTCATTCAGTCATCAGAGAAGAAAGAGCTCGTCAATATTGTCATAATCGAAGTCGCTGCTTATCGAACTCTAGTCAAGAAGAAGAATGTCAAGATCTTTATCTTGATCATTAGTGAAATCAACAAAGCGCTTAGCTCAGTCGAAGATTTCGCGAAACTGAATGAAATGATCTCTGTCATGTCATTAAATGAATTGAAGAAGAAGCTTTCAATAGTCTATCACGACTTTCAGAATGTTTTTGATAAAGAAAAGACAACGCAGTTGTCTCTGCATCGATCATACGATCATAAGATTGAATTAGAAGATGAGAATCAATCTTCTAGAAGTTGATTATATCTCATGTTGAGTCACAAGTTGCAGAAGATCAAGAAGTATCTAGAAGAGAACTTGAAGAAGAAGTTTATTACACTCAGCAAAGCTTCATTCGCTTCGTCAATACTATTCGTCGAAAAGAAAGACGATAGTCTTCGCTTTTGCGTGAATTATTGAAAACTGAATACTTTAATCAAAAGAAATCGTTATTCAATACTCTTGATAGACGAAGTACTCGCTTGAATTCAAGACAGTAAATATCTGACTCAACTCAACATTATCGTCGCGTTCAATAAGCTTCGCATGAGCACTGAAAGTGAGAATCTAATCACATTCATCACTTTCTTCGATGTTTACAAATATAGAGTAATGCTCTTTGAATTAATCAATGAATCGACATTCTTTCAGCACTATATCAATGACGTGTTGTTCAACTGTCTGCATAAATTCTGTCAGATCTATCTGAATGACATTCTCATCTACAGTAAGATCTTGAAGAAACATAGAACTCATGTGAAAGAGATGCTAGACAAGCTTCGTGAAGTCGATCTGCAGATAGACATTGACAAGTGCGAATTCAAGATTCAGAAGATCTCGTTTCTAAAACTACTGATATTCATCAATGATCTACGAATGAACTCTCGAAAAGTAGATGTGATTCGAAGCTGACAAGTGTCTCAATCATTGACTTATGTACAGATCTTCATTGACTTCTGCAATTTCTATCGACGATTCATAAAGAATCTCTCGAAGATCGCTCGATCTATGATAAAGCTGATTCAAAAAGATCATTTATTTGAATGAACAGAGATTTGTCAGACGATCTTTGAGAAACTGAAGCAACAGATGATAACAGCTCTCGTTCTGAAGCATTTTGATTCAATCAGAGAAGCTATTCTGAAAACAAACTTCTTGAACTATGTCAACGACGAAGTATTGTCTCAGTATGACGATGAAGACATTCTACATTCAATGATCTTCTATAGCAAGAACATGATTTCTGCAGAATGCAACTACGAGATCTACAACAAAGAGCTTTTAACTATTATTTGATGCTTGAAGCATTGACGCTTCGAATTGAAATGTACTGATATTTCGATCAAGATCTTCATCGATCATCTGAATTTGAAGTACTTCATGATCATCAAGAAACTGATCAGACGGCAGACTAGATGAGCTGAGAAGTTATTCGAATATAACTTCAAGATTATATATCAGTCAGAAAAGCAGAATCTGAAAGCAGACGTGTTGATCAGAATGTCAGATGTCAAGTCAGTTGAAGCAAATGATAATTGAAAGCTATATCAGCATCAGATGCTATTGTCAGAAGGCAAATTTGAACTGCAGTCAATAGAAGCTGATTCAGAAAATGATCAGAAAGCTGATCAAGATTTGATTCAGATCTTGCTTAAATCTGACTCAGATTTGAAACTCGAATCGAAAGCTACTCAAAATTCGATCGAAGAGATGATTTCTATTCAGAATCAGATTATAGTTGAAAATCAAACGAATCAACAATGTATTGATATTCGAACAGTCATAGAACAGAACAGAAGAACTTGTCAAGATATTAGTCTAGACAATTGCAGAGTACTGAACGAAGTACTCTGAAAGAATGATAGACTGTGAGTTTCTCAGTTAATGATCACTCAATTGATAAGAAAAGCACATGATCTTTCGATCAGTGATCACTCTGATATGAATCGAACATTGAACTTGTTAAGACGATCATATTGCTGATCAAAGATGAGAACGACAATCAAACGTTACATTCGAAACTGTTACGTTTGCCGTAGGTCAAAAGCATCAAAAGATCGAATCAATAAACTACTGAAGTCATTGTCTATATTTGAACAACGATGGCAAGACATATCATTGAATTTCATTATCAATTTATTGAAAAGTGATGAAAGCAACGCGATTCTGACAGTGATAGATCGATTGTTTAAAGAACGTCACTATATACTCTGTTGATCAGATGACGAAGAAACTTTCGCTGAATAAACAGTCAAGCTGCTGCTGATATGAGTCTTCAGAACTCATGAGCTATCAAGATCAATAGTGTTTGATAGAGATTTGCAATTCATATTGATTGTCTGAAAGTCTCTATGTCTGAGACTCGACATTAAGATGAAACTATTCATCGACTATCACTCACAAATCAACGATTAAACGAAAAGAGCGAATCAGAATGTAGAATAATATCTACGAAGCTACTGCTTGTACATGCAAGATGACTGATTCATCTGACTATCTATGACTGAATTCGTCGATAACAATGCTATTTCGTCGTCAATTGAACAATCAGCGTTCTTTCTGAATAAGAGCTTTCACTCTCATATGAGCTTCGATTCGAATTCAACTGAATATGAGATCACTCGAGCTAGAATTCAAGCAAGCAAAGCAGAGAATATATTTGAACACATGAAATGATCATTGACGTTGATCAAGCAGACATTAGCAAGAGTCAGAGTCACAATGAAGAAACAGATTGACAAGCATCGAAAGAAAATGATCTACAAGGTAGATGACATGATGTTTCTGAATTTTAGAAACATTATGATTGCAAGATCATCAAAGAAGCTGAACGATAAGATGCTGAGATCTTTCAAGATTCTGACTGAGATCGAACATGCATATCGACTGAAACTGTCATCGACAATGAAGATTCATTCAGAGTTCGTTTCGAATCTGTTACAACTGAATTCAAAAGATTCTCTGAAAGAACAATGAAATGAGTCGTCTGATTCTATAGTGATAGATGACGAAGACGAATGAAAAGTGAAGAACATACTGAACTTTAGACACTACAGAAGACGACTGCAATATCGTGTCAATTGAAAAGACTATGACGTTGATCTACATTGATACAATGTCAATGAAAATGAGTTCAAAGACTGCTTGAAGATTGTAAATAACTTTCATCAGAAGTATTCAAACAAATCAAAGTAGAAACGATCGATTGAACTGCAGCAATGAGAACATTGCTAGATGAAGAAGAAAAGTAATGTTGCAAGCATGCATCTCTGATATCTCTGATTAGCCTGATTAGCCTAACATAGACTAGTATAGAGCTGCGAGTAGAGCTGTTGTTGACACGCTAGCGATCTAGCGTGCCTTCATGAGTAAAACTCACGTCATGTTGCATCTTCTTTCTACTTCAGCTTTGAACTTCTAGTTAGAATACATTCATATGATTCGCTTTATGCAAACTCATAACAATCATTTATGAGACATTGATCTGCAGATAAATATTTGAAAGTGCAAATTCAACGTAGAAGAAACAGTCTTCTTAGAAGTCATAGTATCAGAACAAGATCTTCACATGAACTCTATCAAAGTGAAAGCTATAGTCAATTGAACTACATCTACTAATTTAAAAAAGATACAAGACTTTGTTGACTTTGTCAATTTCTATTGATGCTTCATCAAGAACTTTTCAAAACTAGTCAAGTTATTCACTCAGCTGACTTAAAAAGACACATCTTTTGTTTGAAACAAAGTCTGCATCAAAGTCTTTGACAATTTAAAGAAGCAGATCAGCTTGATCTCAGTTCTACGTCATTTCAATATCAAACATCAAGCTATTTTGAAAATCGATGCATTCAACTATGTAAAAGACAACATACTATCTCAGTATAATGATGAGAGTGTGCTTCACTCGATAGTCTTTTATAGCAAGAGCATGATTTCAGCTGAATGCAATTATTACATCTATGACAAGAAATTGCTAACTATCATTCAATGCTTTGAACACTGACGACTTGAACTAAAAGATACTGAGTTATTTATTCAGATGTTTACTGATCATCAGACTTTGAAAATCTTTATGAAAAACAAACAGCTGACTCAATGACAAGCAAACTATCTGAATATTCTATTGAAGTTTAACTTTCAGATTATCTTTTGATCAGACAAAATAAACATTAAAGTCAATGCTTTAACTAGAATGTTGATGATCGATAGTTCTGAATCAGCTAAAGACATGAATGATCATTTTCAGACTATACTGATCTTGAATTGAATAAACGTTTTATTGATTGAGTTCAAAATTGAATCTGAATACAAGATTAATCTCTATCAATGCATATGTCTAGTCAATCAGAAGAATGAACTATGCAATGAATATCAACAAACTATGAACAAAGATGAACTGAAGCTTCATGACATGAAGCTAAAGAACTGTCAAATCATTGACAACATTTTATTCAAAAATAGTCTATTATGAGTGTTGAAACAAATGCATACGAAATTGCTTCAAAAGATTCACGATCAATCATTAATCTTGCACTCTGACATTAAATGAATGATTGATCTAGTTTAACGCTTCTACTATTGATCAGATCATTGAGCAACTATTCAACAATACATTTGAAACTGTCATGTTTATCAGCGAAGCAAAGCATCTTGAGATGATACAAATGATTTGCTTCAGTCTTTATCAATTCTTCAGCAGCGTTGACAAGATATAACTATGAACTTCATCACTGAGCTATCTCTATCGAAAAACTATAACATCATTTGCATGATCATATGTTGTCTTTTCAAAGAACATCATTATGTTTTCTGTCATTGAAAAGATGATGACATCTCAATTGAAGAAACAGTATGAATCATGCTATGAAACGTCTATTAACTTCATGATCTACTTAGTTCTATCGTTTCAAATAGAGACTTTCAGTTCATATTAATCATGTGACAAAGTCTTTGTAAATGACTAAAGATCAAAGTCAATCTATCAACAGTTTATCATTCAGAGATCAATGATCAATTGAAACAAGCTAATCAAGATGTTGAACGCGAACTTCAAATCTACTGCAATTACATGCAGAATGACTGAGCTAAATGACTTTCAATGATGAAATTCAGTGATAATTTCAATACATTCTCAACTATCTTGATGATTTCTTTCTACTTCAATAAAGACTTTCATTCTCGAATGAGTTTCGATTCAGATACGACTGATTACAAAACAACTCATCAATGTATTGAGACTAGAAAGATTGATGACATTATCATTTGAATGAGCAAACTTCTTATCTTTGATCATCAACAATTGAAAAAGATTAAGCAGATCATTGAAGCTCAAATGAACAAGCATAGATGAGACGTTATTTATGAAGTAGATGATCAAGTTTGATTAGTTTTCAAAAACATCAAAATCACTAGATCATGCAAAGATTTGAAAGACAAGCAGCTCGATCTCTATTCAATCACAGTCAAAGTTGAGATCTTCTATTGTCTTCAGCTATCTAGAAGCATGAAGCATATACATTCAATGTTCAGCTCGAAGTATCTACAATCTTCATCAAATGATTTTCTATTGAAACAACATTCTGAGCTCTTTAGATTAATGATCATTGAAGAGAATGAAGAGCACTGAAAAGTAGATAATATATTGAACTTCAGATGATATAAAGAAAGACTACAATACAAGATCAAATGAATTGAGATAAATCATGATGATGAATGATACTATGTCAATAAAGAAAAATTTGATGACTCAAAGAAAGTTCTGAATGAATTTCACAAGCTATATTTGAATAAGTCACATTAAATTGAAAACACGATGAATTTTTTTTTGCTTTTATTTCTTTTCTATTCATGTGAACATGAATGTTCAAAGAGAGAAATAATGTTATGAACATGTCTGAATCAATCAGAGTTCAGATTTAATTCTAATTAATTTGATTAGAACAAGTCATGATGCTATGTTTAGTTTAAATCTAGCGCATTTCTTTGAATCATCTTCAGCACTTCTTCTCGTTGTTCAGCACTTTCTTCATTTATCTCTTTCATTATTCTTTTAAATAAACACATCTGACATATTACATCACATCTGTATCGAGTCTAGCGCAGTCTCAAGTCATTATTTATAGAAGAGCTTGCACTCTTTCTCTTCTGTATTCTTAATGTCTTGTTATAGCTATCTCTAAAGAGCAATACATACATATCAGTCTCAAGTCTCTTTGATTGAATGATCTAGACATGATTTCAACAGTTTTCATCATCTTTTTATTGAATTAAATCACATACTAATCATCTCTTTTACATATGTTACGATTCTAGCTACGCATCTATGTTGATAGCTATGTTGATGACTATGTTGATGACTATCGTCGATCGCTCGTCGCTAGACTATAGAGTTGTTTCGAGATCAATTCTATTCAGAATTAGCTTATGTTCTTCTGAGTCATATAGATAGTCAACTCTTTTCTTCTAGATACTTTTCTTTCTTAGCATTTATATACTCGTTACATTACACTCATATGACTCGCTCTATGCTGATTTCTAACATTATATAAATGCTTCTTCGTTACAGACGAAGAGAAATAATCTGCATTGACTTGCTCTGCTCAATTCACACGACTATTGACTTTGATCTAGTCAACTCGCGATCGTGCAGACACTCATTCTTCTTTCTCGTGAACTGACTCAGCGAGAATAAACAAAAGATTTGAACTCGTGCGCTGATTAGCGAGTATAAACAAACGATCGAAATCATTCAACTAGATCAGAAGATCAGCGAATTAATCGTTCATTCAGATTCGCAAGAAATTCTTCAAATTTGTTGAACAATCAAACGAGATCAGTCTATGACTGCGTGAAGTCTCTATCTCAAAGAGCAATCAAAAAGATCAGTCTAGAACTGCGTGAAGTCTCTATCTTGATAAGCAAACTCTCAGTGAGTCTGCTTCAATGACATCTATTCTCAATGCAATGATCTACTCGCTCTCATCGCTCTACTTATCAGTGAATCTGATCATACGTTCACGTGCAACTAGTGAGTCTGCTACAATAACGAGCTCAAAGTTGATCTCTTCGATGAGCAAGTTGATCAGTGAGTCTGCTTCAATGACATCGTCAAAGCGATGATCTACTCACCTTCATCGCTCTATCTATCAGTGAATCGATTCGTCAATTCAATCATGTGCAAATAGTGAGTCTGCTACAAAGACATCTTTCGTCAACGCGATGATCTATCTATTCACATTGTTCTATTCATCAGTGAATCTGATCAAACGTTCATGTGCAACTAGTGAGTCTGCTACAATGACATCTTTCGTCAATGCAATGATTCATCTATTCACATCACTCTACCTATCAGTGAATCAATCTGTTGACTCGTTCACATACAACTAGTGAGTCTGCTACAATGACATTCTTAATGCAATGATCTACTCGCTCTCATCGCTCTACTCATCAGTGAATCTGATCAAACGTTCATGTGCAACTAGTGAGTCTGCTACAATGACATCATTCTACCTCGCATAGTGAGTTTGCTACAATAGACATTTCGATTCTACACAAGGCTAAGAAAATACATTCATGCAAACATGAATCATTGAAGAAGAAAGATAATGTTACAATTCTAGCTACGCATCTATGTTGATAGCTATGTTGATGATTATGTTGATGACTATCGTCGATCACTCGTCGCTAGACTATAGAGTTGTTTCGAGATCAACTCTATTCAGAGTTAGCTTATGTTCTTCTGAGTCATATAGATAGTCGATTCTTTTCTTCTAGATACTTTTCTTCCTTAGCATTTATATACTCGTTACATTACACTCATATGACTCGCTCTATGCTGACTTCTAACAACATAGATCTATGATCATAGACGTTCGTTTATTCTTAACGTTTCTACACGCTGAAAATCTATCGTGAAACTCATGAACTCAGTACTAAAGAACGAGAAGATGATAATGAGATACATCAGACAGCTCAAACCGAAATTAAATGGCAACAAAGGCAGAAATATCACTAAAATTCTATCTCATTGTGAGTAGCTTGAGAAACGTGCAGTCACACTAGAGAATATGCGCGTAGGTAATACGATTAAATTTGATAGTAGCTTAGTAATATCTATTCATATAGAAAGTTAACACTAGACTATGAAATACAGAAGCGAATCTTTCTCTATATACTCAGAAGACTAAGCTCAAGCATCGTCGATGAGGTCAACGAGATTACATGTGATCTCTGCGAGATTTCTCGAAGATCGTATGTGACTTGAATTCTTATCGTCGATGAAACATCAAGATTTGTATGCGACTTGAATTCTTGTAGACTCAGAGTTTCTGAGAATCGATGATAGAGATTCTCGTAGACTCGATGTCTCTGAGAATCGACAGTAGAATCTCTCGTAGACTCAGTGCTTCGATTCTCATAGACTCAGATTCTCGTCTGAGAGCTTGATGATAACGTTCAAGAATAGTTCTCGTGTCTGTTCTCTATTCTCTGAAGAACTCTGACTCTCATAGATTTGAGTTCTGACACTTATCTCAAGAATCTGAACTTCTGAATCTTCTTGAAGCAAGCTCGTGATATCTTGAAGTCTCTACATCAAATTCAGTATCTTTCTGAAGCAGAGAATTATTCGTTGTCATGAGTTCTTCACAATTGAAACAAGATACGAGCTGATTTATACTTCAAAGCGAAAAAATATTCTCACATCAAGTGTTTAAAAGATATAGCAGATGATGTTTGAGAGCTTTAACTTCTTCAGCAATCTACATCTTTGCATGTGATCGTCGCTCTACTACTATCTCAAAGTCATGATATCAAAGTAGTAGATCTTATGATCAGCTTGACATTCAGTTCTATCATGCTGATCTTCTTTGATAGATATAGTTTCTATCGCTCAGATGCAACTTCAGTCATGAAGCAATGACTTGCATTTTGAACTCAAACAGACAAATTTCGTTCTCAAGTCGAATGCTGAAGATGAATTGACTATTCGAAGCTTTTTTGACTCTGCTGCGAGTCATTTGCCCCTCAGCTAGCAAAGCTTTGTCTACGAGTCAACAAAATATCAGGAAATTTCGTGTTAGCTGAACGAGATTGATTGATCATGAATTTGATAAAGTCAAAGACTAGAAATCAGCTCAGTAACATCAGTGTCGACAAGCTCATGTATATATACATTAACGAGTGAACGCTCAATCGATCTCGTGAGCTGAAGAAAAGACTTCACTATACTCAGAGCGTTGAGATCGATGAGAAGAAGCTATGTGAAATGAAGAATAGACTATTGCAGAAGGAAATTGTCATGGCTAGGCTAAATTCTTCAAGCGAGAACATTCTCAACAAGTATTTGAATAGCGTCATCGACGATCAGATGCTTTTGAAGCTTTCTTTACATGATGAAGAGATCGATCTGCAGACCAATTAACTCTCTATAAGTTGCTACTATAAATATAAATCACCTCTGTGTTTAAAACATTCTTCAAGAAACGAGTTTAAAACACGTCTTGAGCTAGTCTAAAGAAAATAGTCAAAAAACATGTTTTAAACAGATTTGCACTCTATCGCTAAGTATGTAAACCTGATTACTCACAGACTATACAATCATCATCGAACTGTATCATTCTCAAGACAGATTTTCAATACATGAGATTCTCTCTATTCGTATTCTCTTCTTCAGTACTTCAGAATAGTTGATCTTTGTAGAATAGTCTCACGGAAACGAAAAATCATCGAATTCGATGAAAACTCTAAATCGTAGAAATGCATTGATGTCTCTAGTTATAAAGACGTATGAGAGAGACTGACAATTGAATTCAGTTCTGCACAGTCTCTGACATTCAAACGACACGTCGCTAAGTCTTGATTTCTTCTCTTTCTGAATGTATCAACTTTTCAATCAATTTGTATATCTTCATCGTAATGAACGCTGAATTCAAGAATCAAACTTCTATCGAAGATCATTCTATAGCTCATATAGTGTGTTTATTGACAAAGTCTCTTTCTCAACAGAATGATGATTTGATCAAAACGCAGTCGAATAAGTCTTGAGAGCTTAATCGTCGAAGATTCTGAGTGTTTCTATCGATAGAACTTCGACACTGAGATATATAAGTCGTGTGATGAGAACGCAGTATCTTGCCTCTGAAATGACTTGATGACTTCGATGATCGTTGTAACAGTCTCACATCGCTCGATAAAGATCGTTAACAAGCGTCTTCGGCTGCGTAGAATATCGTCGAGTTCGTGACTCTTCTTAGCTCTGATAAGAATAATCAATTGTTATCAGGTTCTCAGCCGGCACCACGTGAAGGTAAGAGTCTTGCCAGCTGGTCTAGACTTAATATCTTCTAAAAAAAAGTGCCTACTGTTGGAAATAGGGGAATTGGTAACCTTCTCCTCATAGGGTTTGTAGGGCTGGAAGGCACGCTAGTAGATTTCTCACCTTCTTCCTGGATAGACTACTATTCAGCAACAACCAAAACATCAATATGCCCCCATATGACCTCATATTCCAACACGACCAAGTTGGCACGTTGGCTTATATACAAGCAATATTCAGTTCGGCTGAGGTTTAGGGTTACGAAGCGGCGAAGGCCGCGGGCCTACTAGCGAAAATAGTTGGGCACGATATGAGGAGAGGCGTCGCAAAGGAGGCAGCAAACTTGAAGCGCAAACGCGCTGGAGTAGGGAATGCGGTATTAGCGTGTGCAGAAAGCTCTGCATTCCTTGACATTCATTTTTGCGTTACCCCACGGTCCCTTTTGTATGGGGAATTCGAAAATTCAACCCCATCGCCCCCCCAATTGCCCAATTTGCCCAAAATTGAAGCTATTCAGACCTCTTTGTTTGTTGACGTTCTTAACGCATTTCCAGCTATGATCGGCCCACTACCTGCAGCGATTCGCTCCAGAATCGTACGGCTTCTACTACTTCATTGACAACCCCCCGCCATCGCCGAAGAAGTTCACTGCTGTCCTAGAACGATGTATAGCATCCGAGAGAATATCTTCATGTATTCGTCACCGTTTAAACCTCAGTTTCGCCCCAAAGGGGCCCCTCGCAAGGTGTTTAAGGCAGCTGAAAATGGCCTCATAGCCTACTTAGAAGAGCAGTCATGGGCCATGCAGAAAGAGATGGTCTGGTACATATGAAAGGAGTGAGACATTAACGTGCATCGATCCACGATATCAAGAATTCTGAAGAAGAGACGCTGGAGTAATAAAAAAGGACAGCGTGTAGAAGTCAGACAAAACGATCAGCTTCGTTTGAATTGGGTAGCAGACATGCTTCGTTTGACGGCCGAACAGCTCGTGTTCGTGGATGAGTCTTTATTCAATGAGACCACGGGCTGACGTCATCAAGCCTATGCTCTCGTTGGTCAATCAGCTCGCTATCAAGCCTCTTCACGAGCTTTATTGTCTCTCAATTTTTGAGCAGCATCAGCTCAATCCTGTTGTTCTTTTCGAAGCTTTGCACGCGCAGCAACTCCTGCAGCTGAAAAAGTCATTGGTCTTTCAGCTTTATCTTTAGGAATGTCGGGTTCGTTCCCTCAATATTCAGGACGTAACGACGGTGCGGGTGAATCAGATCGTGAACGTCTTAGTGAAGGAGGTTCAGGTCGAGGAGGTTCAGGTCGTCGAGGAAGTGAAGGCAACTGAGGTTCAGAAGGCGAGGATTGCGGAGGAGTTGAAGGCGAAGGCAACCGAAGTTCATCTACATTTGATGAAATGAGAGCTCCTCTACGGCGACGGTCGGGGGGACCAGCTCGATCAGTGGTCTTTGACGGCTGTTCAGCCCGAGTCGTCGGTTTCCTACGCCTTCCGGATGCTCTAGAGGGGGTGAGAGAGTCATCTAGAGGTAGATTTTGACTCCGGCGTTGAGGCATTTCGAATAAAAACGGTTACAAGAACGTCAACAAACAAAGAGATCTGAATAGCTTCAATTTTGGGCAAATTGGGCAATTGAGGGGGCGGTGGGGTTGAATTTTCGAATTCCCCATACAAAAGGGACCGTGGGGTAACGCAAAAATGAATGTCAAGGAATGCAGAGCTTTCTGCACACGCTAATAGTAGCGAGCGCTTTGGGACATTCGAGAACATCCCTAGCTACGGCGTCACAGACGAATACGTGAGGAGCAATCCCACGGATTTCTGGACGGCCAGGGTGCGGAAGCCACACTAGGAACCCTTTGGGGTTACCAGAGCCAACACCGCATACGAAACGCCACGACTCTCGAAAGCTATACTCGACCCAGAATGTAAGAAGCAAGGCGTCGATGACTCTGTACCACATAAAAGGCAGAAGATGGCGAGGAACTACAAATAAAAGCAGTGAGAGGCTTGAAGAGAGTTTCAAGATCAAACGAAGCTCAAGGGTAGCTTATAACTTAATCAATGATGAACGGTTTGACACTGACTAACACTGTAAACGTCTAGAAGACATCGATCCTCATACCAGTAAGAAAGTCAATCAAATTCGCAGAAGCTCGAGAACGATATGAGAATCATGAAAAAGACTCAATTACACTATTTCAATATATGAAAGTTCCGAGAGAAATGAAAGGCCTGGTCATGAAACCTTCTCAACTTGTGTATCTTACACGAAGCCCGCAGATGTTCAAGGCGTATCCCAGCATCCAGCAGCCGACCCCACAGAGGTCGCTGCCATCCAACGGAATCAACAGCATCGCCGTAGGACATCAGATTTCCGAAGGATAGGTTGAATCATACGGTGAACTCATCTACCACTAGCGAGAAGGGAAGCTGGAGCACCTTGAACGCTACCATTGTACAATGCTGCATTGTGGAGATTCGGCCCCCGGTTCCAAATCACCTCCTGTGTGTGATGCACCATGCAAGTCTAACTCGAAGTTAGTTCTAGCAAGATTGCGACCGACCCAGTTTAATTTCTCCAGTACTGAATGAGGCCTAACAGTGTTTGCGACCAACAAACCCCATGCCGAGCGATTTGCAGCGGAAATTAGTGTACCAGCCACCAGAATTTTTGAAACTTGATTCTGAGTCATATTGCTGCCTTGGGATCGAACAGAGCCGCAATACGGGTGATTTGTGGCTTGCCAAAGCAAGCGAGGCAAAGTTAGGCAAATCAATACCCTGCCAGACTAAGACTTCCGTCAATCAGAGCTCGCTGTCACTTTCTTAACGTATCACTTTTCCTTAGGTCTGACTTGGCGGTTCGGGGAGTGCTTCCCCTGACGCTCGTGCCTCCCGTCAATAGCAAATTTGTAATACGAGATAGACATGGAAGCTTATCTGCGCCCCTTTCTTTCCAGCTGGCGGTGTAGGCCATCGAAGAGCGATACCCACTCGAAATGAAGAACAAGGACTGTATTTAACATCTGCGAGCGTAAAAGTTTCGTGACACGCTATTGTTATGAAAAGTATTTACCTTGTGCGACTTTCGACGTGACGCGCTGCAGTCGCGGCAAACACTTAGGTAAGCGGCTCAAAGTGGCCTAGTTTGATCGGTGTTACCTCGGTTGTGTAACATCACTCCGTCAATAAGCATCAACATGATGGGTAACGCCTTAACTTACATTCCCTTACTTTCAAGACATGGCATATAGACGGCTTTGAACAACTACGATTAACAAAAGATTAACATATGAGGTATAGACTGGAACCACTGCTAGATATAGGAGGCTAGTATTTGGTCAGGACCTGCTAATGCATTCTTCACCTGCCTTTATACACCTGTCGCATGGTTTCCCAAACACTCTCCGTATACACCTGCCTTTGGCCTTGCGACATCCCTGACACCGTTTCTGCTGAGCTGTGCTTTTAAGACGTCTCTGGCTCGTGTGGGAATCTGCGGAGCGAAGATTTGGTCTTGTTAAGCCGGCCATATCTGTAGCATTATCTCTTGCTGCTGATGAAAGAATGCTGGGTCTAGCACGTACGGGCGTCGCGAGAGCTTGTGGTTTGGTGATTTCGAAGGCTGCAGCACAATTAAGGACAGCAGGTCTTCTGATAGGATCATCGCCCCAGGTTTCCGAGTCCGGAAACTTGCCATTCCGTGGGATAATGATCTCGTACTTGAGCCTAGGGTAATCAAAGGATACACGCACTTCGTAATCCATCCAAAGATACCACTCTTTAGTCCGTTTGTTTTGCTTTCTGGGGAACCGCCTTCGGTCAATGTCAGAGAGGTCCATCTCGAGCACTCCTATTGCCTTTATGTCTGATTAAGCTCTGTCAGCACTCCTTAGGACCGAGCCACACAACGTCTCACCATTGAAACGGTCGTCCACAGCCAGATGATCTCGCTTCTCCTGATGCGAGCCGTAGAGTGTCTCTCGTATTATGATAGGACCCTTTAGTGGAACACCTCGCCATCCTCGCAACGTTCGTACACAACCCCGATGTACTGCTTCGTCCTGAGATGTGTCAGTACTTTACAGCCGAATTGAATATGCATTGCACAGAACCAAACATACAAATTTAAACAGCCAGTGAATACGTTTCTCAACAATCTCAACATTGTCATGCGCATCCAATTTTGCTTCAACATCACCATGTACTCTTTTGTCGTATTGCTCGTCCCAGGCGGGACCGAAGCTGCGACGAAGATACCTCTCGACAATTGCATCTTTTTGCATTGATCTGAGCACTGCACCCTTGGAGATGACAGTAGACCTATCAGACTGATAGTCAGCATAATTGCTGTTCTGATGGTCGGGGTCGGACCTACGAGTCCTCATTCGGAGTCATGATTTCGATTGGATATCCCATGTGGGCGCCTGTACAAAAAACTTCGTTTAATGAGTTCCAGACGTGTTCACTACCACTTAGTCCTCCTACGAAGATAATTTTCTAACTCTTGTTAGAAGATTATTCAGGACAATAATTACGATAGTACCTTTAATCTCCGCCCATTCGTGGAGTCATATTTCTCGTTGAAGGACCTGATTTGTTGTTCAATCATGCGAACTATTGGATCAATGATCTTTTTAAAAAGACATCTAATGTGCTCGCTTTCTCGTGTCAGAAGGCGACTCATCGCTGTTAACGACAGTTTACATGCATACCTAGGCACTAAGATACGGCCGGGAAGTATCTTCTGAACTGGGTTCTCTCGTATTCCGGGTATGTGTATACTCATGTGATCTTCTCTAGTGGTATTTGAAAGACTATTGAAGCGTGTTTTCGCGTCTTCGAAATCTTCAACGGCAATATCCAGAATATCTTCAACGCACTTGACAGTATTGTCCTTCCCCAGGTCGCGTAAGAAGTCCGGCATTAACTCCTCTGTATACATGGCAAAAAATTCTCTGAATTCGTCGTTCAACCATGCAGATCCGCAAAGACCACCTACGATTTAAGTCAGCCAGTCGTTCATACACCACAGAATGACCAATGACCTGTGCCGGCAGTGCCTTCGCGCATTCTCAGCACCGGGCTCTCCGTTTCAACTACATAAGTGATGAAGTCCTGTGAAGCATGTGTCAGCTGATTGTCTCCAAATTTGTATAAGCTACATTCGGCATACACCAGTTCCGCCTCCAATATCAGCAACCAGGAAGGAGTCATCCAGCTATGTATGTCAGCTCCTCAATTTGCTACGGATGAGGTCAACGAGGCTCGCTCACCTGTAGCATGGTCTGGTCAGGATTTGTTGCGGCCGCTTCTTGTTCATGCATGATGAAAGCCGCCGCCGCTTCTGATTCGGCAACAATATCTGGGTTCGGAATCGCTGCCTTCTCAGCAGCTGTCACCATCGTCTGGTTCATCTCTGGCGTCCATATAGCTGGAACGCAAATTGCGCACTGAACGTCTCTGAGATCAAAAATGCTACCACCAGCTGTAGCGCCACAAATCTTGACAATTTTAATTTTGGCAAAGTTGTAGATTCGCGCGAGAAGTACGCTAATCAGATCTGCAATGACTGGCTGGCCTGGAATCCTCGAAAGCTGATCCGCTTGCTTCCTTCTGATTTTTTCTGTATCCTTCACTTCGTTGAGGCCGAGCTTCAACAAAACAATTCGATCTTCTTCCGGTATTTCCTGGTCGCGGATACGTCTATCAACATCATCACCCCAAATATAATCCTGTTTAGCTGCATGCCAGGCAATCTGGGTTTTCACTTGACTTTTTCCACTGTCGAATTGTACAGATTGTGGCTTGAGTCGAATCGTCGATGATTGCTGGCTGTTAGGGTTCCAGTCATGAATAGCGAAGCTGACTGAAGAGAACGTTGTGCCGAAGTCAATTCCAATTTTTAGCCGTTTTGTGATTCGACTGTCGCCTGATCGATTCATGTTGATTATTTCTAAGACTTTGGTCAGGTAGAGAGGCGAGAGCAGTGTTAATAAGATAGTACTATAACCAAACAAGAGAACAAAAGACGAGAACCCCAGGAGCGAGAGAAAATCCTAGGATAGTGCCAATGGACCCCTTAAGAGCCAGTCTGCTGAGACGTTAGTGGAATCGAGATCTGGATCCCTGCGCGCGACTGGCGATCATATCGTCCATACCTTGAGGTAACTACTACGCGTTCTAGTGCTGTTTTCTGTCACGTCTGTAATGTAAAATACAAGAACAACTTTCGAAGGCTCACCCCCAAAATATGTTCCGTAAATGTAAGACGCTCTAGCTACATCTCCTCCACAGCCGTACTTACAAACCCTTCGGACAGTTCACAATTTCTGAGTGGGGTTTGACTATCCTCAAGACTGCAAATACCAACAAAGGGCCCTCGAACCTTTACAAGACCTATCCCGTGTCGTGACTTGCAATGGGCCGCCCAATCAACTGGACTGGTGAGATGACCAATACAGCTCTTGAGCATCTTGAGAACAACAAAGGCGATAATGGTCTTTACATGGTAGATAGAAGAGCCGCACTGGAAGACTGTGAAAAGCTCTTTGCGCAGATGTATCCCTCTATGAAAGTGACGACGACCCAGCTGCGTAGCAAGTTCGATAAATTGTGGGACCGGCATCGCAGATTTGAAGTCCCAAGCAGCAGTTGTTTGTTTCGCGAAGGGCGCCATGCCCTTACATCAGATTTCGATCGGAATAACCTTCTCAGCAGCAATTATCGAGTCAATGCCTCGAAGTCTAGGAAGCGTTCCTTCACTACTGCGTACCATAGGCAGGTACGAGCAAGCACAACCACACGTACTATGTCGGCTTGCGTAGAAAAGAACCGCGAAAGGTATGTCTTTGTTCTTACACTCCCAATTCTCGATACTGGCAACGTTGATCGTACTTTAATGACACGGACAGTCGTAGTTCGCGCAATGTAAAGCGAGGTCAAACAGTTCAGCCTGATCTGGTTGTCCTCGTTCCAGAACGTTCCACTAGTGTTCAACCTGCAATTGCGTCTTCGAACAACTTGAGTGTCCGTTCTACGCCCCGTCCTGACTTGAGCAGTTTGTGTATCCCATATCCTGAGAAAACCAAGGATAAGAATCTGCACGATGATGCACTTCGGGAGACATCCGATGGATCAGAAAAGACCCTTTTAACTTCTTATGTTTCGTTTCCTGAAGGCGCGCATGCAATGTGTCAAGCAGTGGTCAACAACTATCTACTCGACAATCCAGATACCTATTCACCCAGTTTGGTTTTGCTAGAATCATTGAGAGAAATAACAATGAGAGAGATACGGTGCGCAATACGGAATCTCCTCGAAGCAACGAAAACCGATTACGACAAGGTTCCTCAACTTTATTCAACATTGTCGCCCGGCCCATTCTTCGACATCTGTACGCGTGTCTTTAACGTGGGGCGTAGAGAGGATCTGTCACGAACCTCCTGGACTCAGCTATCACACAGTCCAGTCATCATGCAAGACTTCCTCCGCGCAATGGTCGCCGCTGCCGTTTATGAATGGGTATTTTTGGAACGACACGACTTCCTGCCAAGTGATCTGGACAAAAAACCAGACGTGTCAAAAATTTTCGAGAGAGAATTAGCGAATCGTGAGCTCCTTCTTACAGTTACAGTGACAAGAAGCAGCGCTAATCCTCGAAACAAATTTAGTATATCCCGAGCTGTATGAACAGATCCGTCGGAAAAGCAAGCATATCTTCGTTAATCAGAAGCTCGATCTCCGCATCTATGTACCTAAGCTGTCGGCCCGTCTCGATGACGCTTTAAGCCCTTTTTTGGTCAAGAACCTTCCAACAGTCGACAACAAGGATCTCACAGCATGGCACAACAGTCTGGACAAGATATTCCTTGCCGCTCTTCGGCTCAAGGCTCAGGTCATGCTGGGAAACCGGGAGTTCTCCTTCACGTGGCCCGGATTTGGCGACCGTTTCAATCACGCGACAATGGGTTTAGATGGTAAGACCAAGGCTGACACTGATGGCAAGGTCCACCTCGGACTCTTCCCGGCTCTGACCCAAGGACTTGACAAGGGGACAATAGAAAATCGACCAAAGAGGCGGATAATATTTCCCGCCGTGGTCACATTGCAATAATCAACTTTGTATACCAATTGGGAATGGTTATTGAAATACTATTTTCATATACTTCTGGGCCGCGCAACGAGATGGGTCGGGGTGGTGTTTTGACCCTCGCCACCCAACCCATTATGCAACCCATTTCTCCAGGCTGGGTTGGGTGGTATTGGGTTGGGCTTAGCGATGGGTTGGCTTTTGACCGAAGAAACGACTTGTGGAAAAGTATGGTATGAATAGGGCAGTGGGTAGGACGGGGCAGACATGTAAGGCGCCAACATGAAGTGATTCTGCCTATTTGCTACCACAATGACTACCATAACGTCCCATCATGCTTCCTATTGGCCTCCCTATCAAGCTCCGTTCCATGTGTCAAGCATACTTTAGAGCACGCGATAAACAGTGCTTCAGGCAGTGCTGCATACCCAAGCACAATACCCCAGCACCAATTATGCTCCAAGCACAAGTGTCAGACTTGCTTCGTAAATTCCCGCCCAACCGCGTACCTCATTCCTACTAATAGTACAAAGTTTGCCCCCTGGCTTAACCCACTCAGAACCCAACCTATCACGCGACGTATATACTTTGGGTGAGTAAACAATCAAGCCGTTTAGCATCCCCTTAGCTTGAACCCGGAATACTTCAGCCACGGACCTTAGCAACACGCCAACTAATGTAATCTTCGTTATACGTAGCTTCGACCTCTTCCGGGCACAATGGAGCCTTTGGCAACGCCCTGATGCTGCCCATTAGTTGAGATGTACAGCACGTTCTGCTAGAATCTTCCCAGAGAATGTACATGAGAAAGCATGGTTACGTTGCCAAAAACAGTGTGTCAATAATCAAAGATTCTGAGGTCGAGGAGAAGCCATTGGTGAACAAGGAAAACAGCCGGGAAGAGTAAGCAGTACAGGTTTGCTTGGAGGCCCGAAAGGCCGCCATCCCGATTGCAATTTGCTCAAACATATTGCAAAGGAGGAAGTAGCAAGCTCTGAAAATCGAAGTAGAGGGAGATAAAAGCAGCAACCCAACCCCAGAATACTTATTCATTGTCCTTCTAAACAACTTAAGTCGAAAGCAAATCAACATTGTTCTAAGATCACCTCGCTTTTGCAAACAATCAAAACTCTATCATCTCGCAGCGAGAGCGTGAGCGAAAGAGTAGCCTGAGAGAAAAATGCCCCCCAAACGATAGGAACGTGGGTCAACCACACCTCTCCTTAATCGACCCTCTAGCTCTCCATCCTCCCCCCCTCAAATTCTCTTGCTCCTTGTTTTAATTTGAACGCATCCTTCCCGATCCAATCCTTTGACAATTCGAATTGCCCAAGATGCTTCAAGATTATTTCACCCTCTTTACTTGGAAATTTTCCTCCCTGTGAAACATTCAATCAGAAAGTTTCTACACCCATGCAAGATGTTTTGACTGCCCATTCTCGCTCGGATTTTTATTCGGTTAGGGAGAGATTCTCATTTCACATCCCCATGAAGCGCATCTTATTTACACCTCGTCCTTCCCTTATCTCTTGGGGGCTCATCCATCCCCTTCTCCATTGTAGGAGCCAATAGGCTTAGGAAGGAAACAGGCCTATCAGATAATAGAGGTCACCTGACCCACACCTACTCATAGCTACTGCACCTCACTACATAGAAAACACACTCTCTCATTAGTGTATCTGTTGCTGCATCTACATCAACATTCATCTCCCCCTCTCCATCCTGCCCCTACATCACACTCGAAATCACTTCACATCCCTCCAGTCTTCACCTCCATCTATTTCTTCCTCCTCCCTCATCGAGTTTGAACATGCGGACGCCAAGAAGATTCATTTGGTAGATTTCAGGGGATATGAACGGGAAATGGATAAGCGCTAAAAAAAGGGGGGGAGGTGAGGAGAATTGTCAAGACATGTAAAAGTCCTGCCCCAACTAGAAAAAATCCAAGTAAAAACGGACAGTCAGAAAATTCTCGGCACAGATGTGGAAGGAAGACCCCCAACTAGAAATCCCACCGTCAGAAGAAAAAATCCACTCTACGCCGCAACACCTCCAACCCTAAACTCCCCGACCCAAGAAATCTCCCACATCTCTTCCAGAAAAAATAATCCAAAACATTCCACCGCCCATCCGTCCTTACTCTTGATATTTCCCAATTATGGGAATGGGAAAAGAAAACCCATCCCCTCTAGTCCCTTGATTTTCCCTATCTCAATAACCCCGCTTACCGTCTTCCCCCTCCCTCCCCCTCCCCTCCCCCTCATCCCCGCTATCCTCCCACATCTCAACAACCCAGAGCTAAACCCCCCGCGCAGCCACCATCAAAAATCCCATTTCCAATTTTCCAACTTCCTTATTCCTCGAGGCTAAGAATCTACTTCCAGCTGCAACCATACAAACCCCCCCCCCCATTCTCACATTCTCAAGCCTCGAAACCCCCCCCCCTGGATCCCCTTCGCCAAAGCGCTTCTCCCAAAATACCATCCCCCCAACTCTTATCTCATTCGAGCCCATCCATCCATTCCATTCCATTCCATTCCCTGACCACCCTCTACAAACTATTCACATCACCCATCAACCAAAACCCAACTCACCCACCAACAAAACCCAATAAATCACCCATCATCACCCATCATCACCCATCAACCAAGACCCAATCGATCAAGACTCGTAATCCGGACCCATATCACATACCGCACGTTTCCCCCAAGCGAAGTTTTCCGACTCCAAAGAAGGCACAGAGAGGGCCGAGCCAACAGTCGTCGCGAGAAGTCGAGTCGTTTATATAAAAGTACGTGAAAGAAAAGAGAAGAGCGAATTTGTTCAGGGTTTATGGATAAATCCGCAAATTCATACCGATAGCACAGACCTCCTTTTGATTTCCCCCCAAACATACATGTCTATAAAAAAAATTAAACATTAGAAAAGAAGAAAAAAAGGTGCTTCAGCTGCAATTTACAGTAATCAAAAAATAAATCATCCCCGTCAGTCCCGTCAGCCGACATATCTTCTTCGCCTCGTTATGCTTTGCCTTGATTCTTGTAAAGAAGGCCTAAGTTATTGACGGTGTTCAAGGGTAAATATAGGGTCCGGGCCCCATGCTTTCTCCTTTCCATCCAGCGCCCGCCGATATATCTTTCTCCGCCTAGCTATGCTTGCCTCGATTAGCGTAAAGATTGACCAAGTTGTTGACGATGTCAAGAGTCAATGTAGAATTCGAGCCTCATGCTTTCTCGTATTGACTTGCTAATTCTGCTAATGTGGCCCCGGGCTGGCTTCGGGCTGATGAGTAGACGAACGAGTAGATAGCTGATTTGATAGCTGAACATGTCGACGTCTTCAGTTATTTCGAGTTATTGCCAAGCTCTCAACATGTTGCATGTCAACAGGGTTCTTCTCCCGATAATATGCAACATATTCGAGGGCTTGCCTCACCTCAGTTATTTATTCAGTTATTGCTTCATTTTGCGCTCGCTGCTTCTGATTTTCTTCAACAATCTATTCGTACGAAGTCTGTCACATCTGAATTAATTCTGCGTGCAGTACTGCAGTGTACAGCGACTCTGACAATGATGTTCTCGACGATGAACGCTTTCAATGAGATGAATGTCGCAGCCGAATTGTATCAACATGAACAGACTGCGTTGATCTTGAGATGTACAAATGCTTTGATCAATACGATCAGAAACTACGAGTCAAAGCAGAAGAAATGATGAGTAAGATCTTCTTCAACGTCTTTGTACGACATGCACTGAGTGAAGTAGAAGTTCTGTGCAAGACACGAGTTCATGAATGATCAAATAGTGATGAAAAATAAACTCGTCATGTTTTTGAACAAGAAAGTTCTATTGCAAGAACTTCATACAAGTCATTACAAGCAGTCTTGTACGACTGCTACGAGAAAGAAAGTGCAGCAGACGTTGAGATTTGATTCAGTTGACAGTTATGTTTCTGCTATCATTTCTTTGTACAATTATCAGCAATCTTTCGATCATGCTACGTCTTCTCATTCATGAGAAATCAAGATGAAAGCTCTTTTGAAAGATCATATGAAGAAGAAGCATGCAAGAAGAAAAGCTCAATATTTTGATCGTGATGTCAATACTCTGCTGAATGAATATGAGCAACAATAAATGATTGATGTTGTATGAAGCTGTTGAACTCATGAGCTCTCTCAGAAACGAGTCACGACTCAAACTGTGAAATTCACTCATCATACAACGCTTGATTTTTTGATGAGTCATATGATGTTGATGTGTGAAGAAAATCATCATCATCTGCAACTGATTGATTTGTTTTCTTTGAACTTGAAGAACAAGAATCTCACTTCTTGTACAACGCACGTTTACATCTTGAACAATGAAAAAATGAATCAGACTGAGCGAATTAAATACAAGATAATTATACAACATAAAAATTCATTGCTGTGCATCATTTTGCAGCTTGCTTTTTATCTCTTCTATCATTGAAACATTGTACAAGAGTAAATTTCACATTTTCAAAAACAACAGCAATGATATGATCTTCATTTGCTTTGAGAAAGTAAGTCGACTTCGTTTATGTTGTACAAAGTTCAACTAGAATGAATTAATAAAATGTTTGATGTCATCAGTATTTTCAGTCTCAAGAAGACTCATGATCATGATGCAGAAGCATAAGCAGATGAGTTGAGTGATACATTGAAATCTCAGATACATCATGTCAAATGATGAAATACAAATGCTTTGTTCATGAATTATTTGACTCATCTTCTTCTAAAGTTCATACAAGTAATGACAGACTTCAAATCAACTTCTGAAGATTTTTTTTATCTTGAGTCAAAGTTGAGTCTTCATTATTTTTCATACAAGCACTCTGATCATGAATTGATCATTGACTGACGTGATTCAGTGATTTCTCAAGCAATGCTTCATATGAGAATGATAAATCTTTGCTCGATGAATCATTGCTTGATACTGTCAAAGAAGATCAATTCAACATGACTGCTCAAGATTTTCTGCATTTGTTGAAGAAGCTTTACATAATGATTTTGCAGAATTCAATTATTTATCATTGAGAATTTTCTGCTCATTTCTTGTGAAAAGATTCTTTCTTTGTACAAGATGATTATTTAATGTTTGCAAATGAAGTAGAACTTTCTTTGCTCAATGTTGAGAAGTTGAATGAGCTTTATATACAAAGCATTGTATCAGATATTGTCAATCAAATCAATATGATTTCAAAGAACATTGTACAAAGTATACAGCATCACAATTTTTGCAATCATCAAATACTAAAGTCATTGCATGATTGTATGAAGAATTTCTTTGCAAAAAAGTTTTTCATTACTCTGCATGATTTTGCTGCTTTCTTGAGCGACATCATTGTTCTCTCTCAACTTATGCTACAATCTTCATATAAGAACAACTTCAACTTCAACATTATTTCTTTTCAGCTGTCATCACAGTCTTCATATGAAGTTGACTCAAGTCTGAATGATCTTCAAAGATCAAAAGCTGCTTCATATGAAGATATCTTTGATGCTCAAGCTTCTTAAGCTTCATCATCATTGAACTTTGATGTCATGTCTTCTGAGCATCACATGTGTTGAACTGTGAGCATGATTTCAGATCTCTAACGAAAGTGAATGCTTGACTGAAGCTCTGTCTCTGTCATTCAAGCTTTGAAGATGATGTACAAAGCTAAATGATGACTTTTTCAACAGAAAAGAATCTTCTTCAATTGAAGAAAAGTCATCATTGATGAGATACATTAATGAACACAATTGAATCAATTCTTTAATGCTGTCATGAAAGAATTAAAGCTTGTACAAAGAAGATTGAAAATCAGTTTGCATGAGTTGTAAAGCTGACTCAACAAGAAAAGTTGATTGAATGTTGTCTGTTAACTCTACTTCGTACGACAAGATTTAAATCAACATTATGTACAAAGTGTAAATAAAAGACAATTTATCTTCGCTTTTCTCATATAAACAGTCATAACAGCTTTTCTCTTCATATGAAGTACTGATCTTGAGCTGTTTCTTGCTCTTTTCTGACTCACTGAATAGTTATCTTGATTTCATTTGCATCATATGAAGAAGATTGATAGTCAGTTTGCATGAGCTGTGACAACAAGAAGAGTTGATTGAGTGCTGTCTGTTAACTCTACTTCATACAACAAGATTCAAACTAATGTTATGTGCAAAGTGTAAATAAGAAAGTCTGTCTTCGCTTTTCTTGTACTAGAAAGCAGTCATGATAGCTTCTTTCTTCGTACGAAGTATTGATCTTGAGCATTGCATAGAGATGCAGACTGCTGACTCATGTTGAGATCGTGTTTAAATCATTCAATCAAAGAGACTCAGAGCTGATATGTATGTATTGTTCTTTAGAAATAGCTATAACAAGACATTAAGAATACAGAAGAGAAAGAGTGCAAGCTCTTCTATAAATAATGACTTGAGACTGCGCTAGACTCGATACAGATGTGATGTAATATGTCAGATGTGTTTGTCTAAAAGAATGATGAAAGAGATGAATGAAGAAAGTGCTGAACAATGAAAAGAAGTGCTGAGAATGACTCAAAGAAATGTGCTAGATTCAAACTAAACATAGCATCATGACTTGCTCTAATCAAATTGATTAAAGTTAGATCTGAACTCTGATCAATTCAGACATGTTCATAACATTATTTCTTTCTTTGAACATTCATGTTTGCATGAATAGAAAAGAAATAAAAGCAAAAAAAAAAATTCATCGTGTTTTCAATTTAGTGCAACTTATTCGAATATAGCTTGTGAAATTCGTTCACAACTTTCTTTAAATCATCGAATTTTTCTTTATCAACATAGTATCATTCGTCGTCATGATTTATCTTGATTCATTTGATTTTGTATTGTAGTCTTTCTTTATATCATCTAAAGTTCAATATATCATCTACTTTTCAATGCTCTTCATTCTCTTCAATGATCATCAATTTAGAGAGTTCAGAATGTTGTTTTGATAGAAGATCATTTAATGAAGATTGTAGATACTTCGAGCTGAACATTGAATGTATATACTTCATGCTTCTAGATAGCTGAAGACGATAAAAGATCTCAACTTTGACTGTGATTGAATAGAGATTGAGTTGCTTGTCTTTCAAATCTTTGCATGACTTAGTGATTTTGATGTTTTCGAAGACTAATCAAACTTGATCATCTACTTCATAGATGACGTCTTGTCTATGCTTGTTCATCTGAGCTTCAGTGATTTGCTTGATCTTTTTCAATTGTTGATGATTGAAGATAAGAAGTTCGCTCATTTAAGTGACAATGTCATCAATCTTTCTAGTCTCAATACGTTGACAAATCATTTTGTAATCAGTTGTATCTGAATTGAAACTCATACAAGAATGAAAGTCTTTATTGAAGTAGAAAGAAGTCATCAAGATAGTTGAGAATGTATTGAAATTATCACTGAATTTCATCATTGAAAGTCATTTAGCTCAGTCATTCTGCATGTAATTGCAGTAGATTCAAAGTTTGCATTCAACATCTTGATTAGCTCATTTTGACTGATCATTGATCTCTGAATGATAAACTGTTGATAGATTGACTTTGATCTTCAGTCGTTTACAAAGACTTTGTCACATAATCAATATGAACTGAAAGTCTCTATTTGAAATGATAGAACTGAGTAGATCATGAAGTTAATAAACGTTTCATAGCATGATTCATACTGTTTCTTCGATTGAGATGTCATCATCTTCTCAATGACAGAAAACATAGTGACGTTCTTTAAAAAGACAACATATGATCATGCAAATGACGTTATAGTTTTTTGATAGAGATAGCTCAGTGATGAAGTTCATAGCTATATCTTGTCAACGCTGCTGAAAAATCAATAAAGACTGAAGCAAATCATTTGTATCATCTCGAGATGCTTTGCTTCGCTGACAGACATGACAGTTTCAAATGTATTGTCAAATAGTTGCTTGATGATCTGATCAATAGTAGAAGCGTTGAACTAGATCAATCATTCATCTAATGTCAGAATGCAAGATTGATGATTAATTGTGAATCTTTCAAAGCAATTTCGTATGCATTTGTTTTGACACTCATAGTAGATTTTTTTTAAATAGAATGTTGTCAATGATTTGACAGTTCTTTAGCTTCATGTCATGAAGCTTCAATTCATCTTTGTTCATAGCTTGTCAATACTCATTGCATAGTTCATTCTTCTGATTGACTAGATGTACGTGTTGATAGAGATTAGTCTTGTATTCAGATTCAATTTCAAACTCAATTGATAAAACATTTATTCAATTCAAAGTCAGTATAGTCTGAAAATGATCATTCATGTCTTTAGTTGATTCAGAACTATTGATCATCGACATTCTAGTTAAAGCATAGACTTTGATGTTTATTTTGCCTGATCAAAAGATAATCTGAAAGTTAAACTTTGATAGAATATTCAGATAGTTTGCTTGTCATCGAGTCAGCTGTTTGTTTTTCATAAAGATCTTCAAAGTCTGATGATCAATAAACATCTGAATAGATAGCTCAGTATCTTCTAGTTCAAATCATCAGTGTTTGAAGCATTGAATAATAGTTAGCAATTTCTTGTTATAGATGTGATAATTGCATTCAGCTGAAATCATGCTCTTGCTATAGAAGACTATCGAGTGAAGCACATTCTCATTATTGTACTGAGATAGTATGTCGTCTTTTACATAGTTGAATGCATTGATTTTCAAAATGACTTGATGTTTGACATCAAAATAATGCAGAACTGAGATCGAGCTGATCTGCTTCTTTAGATTGTTAAAGACTTCAATGCAGACTTCGTTTCAAACAAAAGACGTGTCTTTTCAAGTCAGCTGAGTGAATGACTTGACTAGTTTCAAAAAGTTCTTAATGAAGCATTGATAGAAATTGATGAAGTCAACGAAGTCTTGTATCTTTTTTAAATTAATAGATGTAGCTCAATTGACTATAGCTTTCACTTTGATAGAGTTCATGCAAAAATCTTGTTCTGATATTATGACTTCTAAGAAGACTGTTTCTTCTACATCAAATTTGCACTTTTGAATATCTATCTGCAAATCAGCGTCTTGTAGACAATTTAATATCATTTTGACATGTTGTTTATGCTTCTTTTGAGTCTTGCTGTATATAAGAATGTCGTTTAAATAAGCTTGGCAGAAGTCATTTAGAAAGTCTCATAAAACATTATTCACATATTGCTGAAACGAAATTGAATCGTTTGTTAATTCAAATGATAGAATCTTTGATTTGTACGCTTTTAAAGTGATAATGAAGATCATATAGTTCTCACTATCGAGATGCATACAAAGTTTGTTGAAAGCGAAAATTATATTCAGTCGAGTCAGATGCTTGCAGTCAACGATTTTGTCAATTATCTCATCTATGAGTGATAGAGAGTAACAATTTCTTTTGATAATGACATTGAGCTTTCGATAGTTGACGCAGAAGCGAAGATCATCATTGATCTTCAGAGCAAATAAAATGAGTGAGAAATATGAGATCTTGCTAGAAGTAATAAAACTCTTTGACAGATTTTCATTCAGATATTCTTTGATCTTCTGAAGCTTGTAGAATGACATTCAATAAGCTCAACATCTAGAAGAAGTGACATTGTTAGTGAGCTCTATCTTATGATCATATGAACGATGAGATGATAGCTTATTGACTTGAGCTCGATCAAACACGTCGAGAAAATTCTGATATTTCAAAGATAGCTTAACTTTGATGTTTTCTAGATTTTGAGCTGATGCATCGATGAAAGCGACGTCTAGAACGTTCAGTTCGCATTGAGTGTTGTAAACTATTTCTCTATCAATATCTTTGATTGACATAACGAAAATCTTGATGCAATTCTTCTTTGATCATTTAATCAATGCATGAAAAGATGCAGCTTTCACACTGAACATAGAAAAGTTCTTTTTCGAAGCAGTAGAAGTGAGTCGTTGAAGTACTTTGAGAGCTGAACTGATAGAAGAATTTGATGATCATGATCATTTTGAGTGTGAAGCTCTGACTGACATTGAAAAAACAGAAATGAAAGCTTCTAATTGATTTGAAAAA
>JAABUS010001676.1_pt1 | contig 46687 bp, 41 predicted proteins | sample 5560161 | NCBI WGS metagenome assembly JAABUS01 (sample SAMN10711885, study PRJNA513376) | rock metagenome | isolation source: Antarctica rocks | place: Antarctica: Victoria Land, Trio Nunatak nord | collected 2016-01-04 | reverse complement strand
CTGATCAGGCTTTGCAGGAAGGGATTCCCGCGGAAACTATTTCTATCCAAAATGATGAGGAAGAAATGGTTCGGCTTTCCTTGCAAAACCTCGGACAAAACGCAACCCCTTTTCCCTTCATCCAAATGCTCGAACAAAGTAAAAACGAACGTTTGCTGCTCGGTTTTCTCACCCTAAATTGTTGTCCGGTTTACTGGAACACTACTTTAACCGATTTTTCCCAAGATGAAACCAGCATCAAAGCGCACCTAAAAAGTGATGATAAAAGAAGCATTGTTACTGCAGATTGGCTGATCGGTGCCGATGGCGCGCACAGCATGGTCCGGAAACAATTGCACATCAACTTCAAAGGCGATACTTATGCAAACAGGTTTTACCTGGCCGACATGGAGTTTGATCAAGGTTTCACAGAAAAACAAATTACTTTAAAAATGGGCAATGCTTCTTTTACCGGTTTTTTTCCGATGAAAGGTGTAAATCGTTTTCGTGTGGTTGCTACTTTGCCCAAAGCATTTGCCGATCGGGAAGAAGTCCGGTTTGAAGAAGTTGAAGCAGATCTGGCTAAATCCTTACCGGCCACGGTTATAATCAAAAAATGCCATGCTTTTTCAATTTATAAACTCCATCATCGCATGGCCGAAAAATTTAGGGACAAAAGAAGCTTTTTAATTGGTGATGCTGCACACATTCATTCGCCGGTTGGCGGACAAGGAATGAACACCGGTTTGCAGGACGCTTATAATTTGGCCTGGAAATTGGCGGGCGTGATCAACAACAATCTTCAACCAGCAATTTTAGAGAGTTTTGCAGCAGAACGGATGCCGGTTGCCCGAAGGCTGCTGCAAACAACAGACCGGCTTTTCAACCTCATCAATTCCCAAAACTTATTAAACCGTTTTTTCAGAAATAACATCTTGCCCAATCTAATTCGATTTTTTTGGAAGCAGGAAAAGTTTCGGGAATTTGGATTTAAAACGATCTCTCAAATTGGTATTGATTACCATGAAAGTAAGATCAACCTAAACCTTAGCAAAGCCGAAAATATGAAAGCTGGCGACCGCTTGCCTTTTATCAGGATTTTTGATGAAAAGAAAAAGCAGGAAACCGATTTGCACGCCTGGTGCAGCAAACCTGGTTTTACTTTTATTGCGCTGGGGAAATTAAAGGAAAACGATTTGTTTGACCTGGCGCGATGGATCGCGCAAAATTATCCGCAGCAATTAAACTTCTTTTACCTGCCTTTTTCTGTTAAAATAAAAGTGTTTTTGATTGTTTTGAGCTGAAGGAAGACCAGCATAAAGCCATCATCGTCCGTCCGGATATGTATATCGGTTATTTAAACGATACCATTCATGTGGATTTGATCGCTCAATATTTAGAACACGTTGCCGGTTGTATCAAGGCGCCTAAAAAACAGGTGTAAAAGAAGTATTAGCGCCAGAAAGGCAGGTCCTCTCCTCTGGAGAGGATTTAGGTGAGGCTGATTTAGGTGAGGCTTAACCATGAATAGTTTCGCTTCTGCCATAATTTTGGACTACTTGTGCTTCATATGCTAAAAACGATTTCCAACGGCTTTCCACATCAATTGCAACAGCGTACTTCTTGGCCATTCGGATAAACATCGTATAATGTCCGGCTTCACTTACCATCAGTTCGTGATAAAAAACAGAAAGCTCCGCATCGTGGATATGTTCAGACATTACTTTAAAACGTTCGCAACTGCGTGCTTCAATCATTGCCGAAAACAACAACCTGTCAATCAGTTGTGCTTCCCGTCCTCCGCCTTTGATGATAAATTTGGCCAGTTCGTTTACATAATTATCTTTCCGTTCGCGGCCTAAAACATAACCACGCTGCAAAATCAAATCGTGCACACGTTTAAAATGGTCTAATTCTTCCTGGGCAAGCATCACCATTTCCTGCACTAATTCTGATAAATTGGGGTTTTGAACAATTAAAGTAATGGCATTGCTTGCTGCCTTTTGCTCGCAAAAAGCATGGTCTGTTAAAATTTCTTCGATATTGCTTTGCACCACATTCGTAACCCATTGCGGATCAGTTGGCAGTTGCAGTTTCAGGATGGTTTTCTCGCTCACAAAGCAAAGATAATAAATGGAGAGGGTTGATAGTTTATGGTTAATAGTTCATGTTGCAGCTACTATAAACCATTAACTATGAACCATCAATCTCACTCATTCCTCGTCATTCATAACTTTATTGTTGGATAAAAGACGGGCGTGATGATGAATGGTAAGGATTTCAATTTTTGAACTATCATGTATTTGGTAAACGATCCTGTAATTTCTAAAAATTATTTGCCTTAAATCATCATTGTCTTGTTCAGGAACTGTTCTGCCTATCATGGGTTGATAGCCTAATTGATCAATAGCTTCCTGAATCTTCCTGCTTTCGAGATGAGCGTAATGAACAGAATTGCGTTTGATGTAATTTACAATATCTCTTAAGTCCTGCTTTGCTATTTTAGAAAGGACTATTCTAACCATGAGTTCATTTCTTTTTTAACGTCATCCCAATCATAAAACTCGCCATTTTTAATTTGCTGCTGCGCTTCTTCAATTTTTTGCAGCAAAATTATCTTTTCAACCAAATCATCAATTGAAAAGGTGTCTGGCATGTGGTTAACCAGCTCCTGTACTTTTTCTTTGATCAGCATAAATCCTTCTTTTTATAAAGATAACGAATTTACCGGTACAAATTTTTGCTGTCGATAAATTCAAGCACATTGTCCGGCAAAAAATATTGCACGTTCTTTTTCTGGGCGATGGATTTTCGGATAAAAGTAGAAGATATTTCGATCAGCGGCGTATCCGTAATTGTTACCGAAGAATGTGTGCTAAAAACAGTATTTTCAAATCCCGGCCGAGGGTAAACATAGATATGGTAGTCGCGCAGTAAAATTTCATAGTTCTTCCATTTCTGCAGCGAGTTGAGATTATCTGAACCCATAATTAAGGTAAATTGATGATTGGAAAATTTCTCCTGCAGATGCGTTAAAGTATCAATAGTATAGGAAGGACGGGGCAGTTTCAGTTCTATATCGCTCACTTCGATTTGAGTTGAATTTTCGGTTGCTAATTTTGCCATTTCCAGCCGGTCATAAGTATTAATGAGATCGCCTGCTTTTTTTAAAGGGTTTTGCGGGGAAACCACCAGCCATACTTTATCCAGATCGGTATGGTTGGCCATATAACTGGCAATGATTAAATGGCCGGTATGAATGGGGTTAAAAGAGCCAAAAAATAAACCAATTTTCATTTCGATACTGTTTTTATCAACCTAAAATCATTGCCCGATAAAATCTGCGGTTAATTTTTCTGCTTCTTTGCAGGCAATGGCCAAATCGTGGTTTTTCAGGATCACATCAAATTGCGGCGCATAAGCTAGTTCTTTTTCTGCTTTGGCATAACGTTCCTGCAGCTTTTCTTCGCTGTCGGTCCCGCGCCCGCTCAGTCTTTCGATCAGCACTTCCAGCGATGGCGGCTGTACAAAAATAGCCAAAGCTTTTTCGGCATATTTTCTTTTCAGGTGCAAACCGCCAATTACATCAATATCAAAAATAACGTGCTTGCCGCTGTTCCAGATCCTTTGGATTTCTCCGCGCAGCGTACCATAAAAAGTGCCCGAATAAACTTCTTCAAACTCTACAAATTGCTTTTGGGCAATGCGGTGCAAAAACTCCCTTTGCGAGATGAAATAATAATCTTTTCCCTGCTGTTCATCGCCGCGCGGCTTGCGCGTGGTAGCCGAAATGGAAAACTCCAAATCATTAAATTTACTAAGCAAATGATGCACAATAGTGGTTTTGCCGGCTCCGGAAGGTGCAGAAAATATGATGAGTTTACCGTTTTGGTTCATGGGTTTTAGTTGATGGTTAATGGTTGATGGTTAATGGTTCATGGTTCATGGCAGCTTCTATGATCCATGAACCAACAACTATTAACTAAAGCACATTCAGCAATTGCTCCTTCATCTTTTCCAGTTCTTCTTTCATGCCCACCACCAATTTTTGGATAACGGCATTATTGGCTTTAGAACCCAGCGTGTTTACTTCGCGGCCAATTTCCTGGGCAATGAAACCTAACTTTTTACCGTTGGCATCTGCACTTTTCAAAGTTTCCAGGAAATAATCGCAATGTGCTTTCAGACGGATTTTTTCTTCGGTGATATCCAATTTATCAATGTAATAGATCAGCTCCTGTTCAAAACGGTTCTGGTCGATATTTTCCCGGCTCACTGCTTCGCTCAAAAAATAGTTCAAACGATCTTTGATTGCGATAATCCGTACCGGTTCTTCTGTTGCTACTTTGGACAGGTTTTCAAGAATGATGCTAATGCGAAGTTTCAGATCGTTTTCCAGCACGTTTCCTTCATCTGCCCTAAATTGCTGAAAAGCGTCCACTGCTTTTTTGAAAACCTGTGCCACCGTTTTCCATTCATCTTCGGATGCTTTTTCTTCCTGATATTTCATCACCTCCGGCAAACCCAAAGCCAATTGCAGTAAGTTGTCCGCAGGCAGGCCAACCTGATGGCTTACTTCTTTTAGCTGCCCTAAATATTGCTGAAGCAGAACTACATCAATACCCAAAGCAGCGTTTTTAGCTTCATTTTGTTCGATATTGATGGTTAAATTTACTTTGCCGCGGTCTAATAAACGGCTGCATTCGTTGCGAAGCTCAAATTCTTTATCAGCAAAAGCACGCGGGAGTTTAACGGACAGTTCCAGGAATTTACTGTTGAGGGATTTAAGTTCGACCGTATATTTTACGTTGCCCAAATCCTGGCTGACCAAGCCAAAACCTGTCATGGATTTTATCATTTGCAAAGATAAAAATTTATCAGGATGGCTAAAGTTCAAAGAAAACTAAGCATAAAAATGATACACATACTGTTTTTATCACCTAAAAATTGGATAATTAACAAAGTTTAACGCTTGCCCATTGCTGCTTTTTGTAAGTTTACTTCGATGTTAAAAATTATATTTCCTGCTGTCAGGTTTGTATCGATCTTGGTTTTTGCCGGTAATTTTAGTCCTGTTTTTGCGCAGCAAACATTTTTGCTGAAAGGCGTAATCTTTCAGAAGCAAAATGGCCAGCGGGCAGCTAATGCGCTGATATTAAATTTAAAAAATAAAATAACGGTTGGGAGCAATGATCTGGGTGGGTTCAATATCAAGGCAACCGTCGGCGATACGCTTAAAATTTTCAAAGTAAATTATATGGAAAATTTTTATGTGGTCGCGGATCAAAAAGACGTGGTTTTGCAGCTTTCGCCAGTCATTCAATTGAACGAAGTAAGGATTATTGGCCAATCTAAAAAGCAGGAACTGAACAAAGCGATGCGGCAATACCGCAGTCAGGGAAGTTTTTATAATGGCAAACCACCTGCACTTTCTTTTTTGGCTTCGCCGATCACGGGTTTGTATGAGCTTTTTGGGAAAACACCCAATCAGGCAAAGCGTTTCCAGGAGTTTTCAAAAGGAGAAACCGAGCAACTTGCCATTGATAAGCGGTTTAACAGAAGTATTGTAAAGCAGAATACAGATTTGACAGACGGGGAAGTTGAAAAATTTATGGATATTTACCGGCCGTCTTATGACCAGATACTTCGTTGGAATGATTATGACCTGCTCAATTATATTATAACTTCTGCTAAGCAATTGAAAGCCGGGAAATCTCCGCCGCCACTTAAAAAACTATACTAAAAGAAGCATGTTCTGTCATTCCTGTTTTTGCTGTTATTTAGGCCGAAGGGAGAAATCTTCATCAAAAAAGGATATTAATTTGGGGGTGATAAAAGAAGCATTGGATATTTGAAAAAGATCACTCCCTTCGGTCGAGATGACAACGCAAGGTGGTGGAATAATAAAAATCAAATCCCTAAAGCTTCGCAGGCTTTTTCGGCAGCTAATTTCTCGGCTGTTTTTTTGTTGAATTCTTTTCCGCTTCCCAATGTTTCGCCGTCTATATTGGCTTGTACGGTAAACAATTTAGTGCTTTCGCCTTGCTGATTGGTAGTCAATTCAAAAGTAATGTCTTTGCTGTGGCGCTGGCACCATTCAATCAGTTTGCTTTTAAAATTGGTTTCGGTATTTTCCAGCTTATGGATATCGATATGCGATTTGATAATGCGGTTGGTCAAAAAATCTTTGGTAAAATTGTAACCTTTATCTAAGTAAACGGCACCGATCAAAGCTTCAAAAGCATCGCCCAATAAAGAACTTTGCCGGCTGGTGTTGATTACGCGTTTGTCAAATTCTACCAATTGTTCAAAACCTAATTTGTGGCCAAGCTGGTTTAAGTTAATACGGCTTACAATTTTAGAGCGCAGTTCAGTTAAAAATCCTTCATCTTCATAAGGGTACATTTTAAAAAGGATTTCTGCCACAACTGAACCCAGTACGGCATCGCCTAAAAATTCCAACCTTTCATTACTATTTTTAACACCCTTTTTTATGACTTGTGCAACCGATTTATGGCGGAATGCCAAACGGTACAGCATCAAATTACCCGGCACAAAACCCAGCAGGTTTTTTAACAGCTTAACGTATTTTCTGTTGGGGGATAAATAAAGCTTGTAAAACCTAAGCACAGGCATTCAATACTAATCTTCGTATTTTTTGAAAATCACAGAAGCATTGTGTCCGCCAAAACCAAAGGTGTTGCTCATGGCAGTACGCACCAACCGTTTTTGTGGTTCGTTAAAAGTAAAGTTTAACTGAGGGTCAAACTCCGGGTCATCTGTAAAATGATTGATAGTAGGCGGAACGATGTCATTTTTTATAGCCAGAACAGAAGCAATGGCTTCGATAGCGCCAGCAGCACCAAGCAAATGCCCCGTCATAGATTTGGTAGAACTGATGTTTAGTTTGTAAGCATCATCCCCGAATAAACTCACGATTGCTTTGGTTTCGCTAATATCACCAAGCGGCGTAGAAGTTCCGTGTACGTTGATATAATCAATATCGCTGGTGGTTAAACTTGCATCACGCAAAGCATTAGTCATCACCAAACGCGCACCCAAACCTTCCGGGTGGGGAGCGGTAATGTGGTTGGCATCTGCACTCATGCCTCCGCCAATCATTTCGGCATAAATTTTTGCGCCGCGCGCTTTAGCATGTTCCAAGCTTTCCAAAACAACAGCACCTGACCCCTCGCCGGCTACAAAGCCGTCCCGGTCTTTATCAAAAGGACGGGAAGCTGTTTTGGGATCGTCATTTCGGGTAGATAAAGCATGCATGGCATTAAAACCGCCCATTCCGGCTTCATTGATGATCGCTTCAGAGCCTCCGGAGATAATGACATCTGCGGTCCCTAAACGAATGTAATTGAAAGAATCTATCAGTGCATTAGTGCCGGAAGCACAGGCAGAAACGGTAGAAAAGTTTGGACCGCGCAAACCATATTTGATCGAAATATGGCCCGGGGCAATGTCCAGGATCATTTTGGGGATAAAATAAGGATTGAATCGCGGTGTGCCATCACCTTTTGCAAAACCGGAAACTTCATCCAAAAAGGTTTTTAAACCACCAATTCCGGCTCCCCAGATTACACCAATGCGATTAGTATCTAAGTTAGGAAAATCTAAATTGGCGTCATGTACTGCTTCGTCCACTGCAAACATTGCATAATGGACAAAGGGATCCATTTTGCGTGCTTCTTTTCTGCCAAAAATTTCTTCGGCAGAAAACTTCTTCACTTCACAAGCGAATTTTGTCTTAAATTTTGTGGTGTCAAAGCTTTTGATAAAGTCGGCACCACTTACTCCGGCCAGTAAAGCATTCCAATAATCAGGAACATTATTGCCAATCGGGGTAAGTGCGCCAAGACCTGTTACAACTACTCTTTTTAACTCCATTTAATTAGCAAAAAGCGCTATTATTTAACGTTTTTTTCCAAATAAGCAATTGCCTGGCCTACTGTGCCAATGTTTTCTGCCTGATCATCCGGGATAGCTACATTAAATTCTTTTTCAAATTCCATGATCAGTTCTACAGTATCCAAAGAATCTGCACCCAAATCATTGGTGAAACTTGCTTCTGGTGTAACTTCGTTTTCGTCAACACCTAATTTTTCTACAATAATTGCTTTTACTCTGGAAGCGATATCAGACATAGTCTTAAATTTTATGGGTTAAATAAATCTGTGCAAAGAAAAATAAATTAAATCAAATATCAAACCTAACGATAGCTTAATTCACTAACAATTAGGCTCCTGGTTTTACTTCTGTATTTTTGTGTACCTAAAATTAAAATTTATTGGTAAAAGCATAATATCTTAAAGGTATTATTGGTTTGATTTGTAATTTAGAATAATTTTATAACCTAAAATTTTGAACAGAAAAGTAATAAGTTTTGAGTTGGATCTGGACTTTATACTGATCGCAATTACCTCCTGTTTGAAAGATTACAAGTTGTGCTTTCATATCAACAAAGAGTTGAATACAGATTTTAGGAAAGCAGATGATTACAATCTGTACTTACAGGCAGGAAACGAGCCCTTGCAGTTTTCGCAGTATTTCTTCAAAATCCAAGCTTCTGAAACTGAATTTTATATCCTATCCAACCATAATACGGCGGGTTTTCTTATCCCTGAAATGGAAAATGTTGATTATTTTATGCTGATCAAAAACCATTTTGACAAAGAAGAGCTGGAAGTGATGGTCAGCCGGCTAAAACGGATCGCACAGGTAACAGCCGTTGCCCAGGTAAACCCCAAATTGATCCGCTCAAATGAAAACTTGTTATTTTAAACAATTTCGCTTAGTGTGAAAATTACACTAATTTTATCCGATAAAAGAAGCACCATAAATTTTTAACCCTTATTCATATACATGAAAATTTCGCACAAAAGAACAAAGATAGTTGCCACGCTTGGGCCGGCTTCATCACAAAAAGAGATGCTATTATCTTTAATCCGGGCCGGTGTTAATGTTTGCAGGCTTAATTTCTCTCATGGAAAACAGGAAGACCACCAGATAGCGATTGACAATATCCGCGAAATCAACGAACAATACAAACTGAACGTCGGTATCCTGGCTGATTTGCAAGGCCCAAAAATCAGGATTGGGATGGTGAAAGAAGGCGGCGTGCAACTGATAGGCGGAAGTACGATCACGATCACGACCAAAGAATGTATCGGTAACGAAGAACAAATTTACATCACTTACGAGAATTTCCCGAAAGATGTAAATGCGGGCGAAATCATTTTATTGGATGACGGCAAGCTGCAACTGCGTGTCAAGGAAAGCAACAATAAAGATACCGTGATTTGCGAAGTGGTATATGGCGGTATTTTAACCTCGCGCAAAGGTGTTAATTTGCCAAACACCAAAGTTTCTATCCCAAGTTTGACGGAAGAAGATTTGTTTAACCTGGAATTTGCCCTCAAAAATGATGTGGAATGGATCGGTTTGTCTTTTGTCCGCACTGAACTGGATATTGTTGACCTGAAACGTATCATCAGCCGGAGCGGTAAAGTGGCCAGGGTGATCGCTAAAATAGAAAAACCGGAAGCTATTGATCATATTGATGCAATTATAGAAGCCACGGATGGCGTAATGGTCGCTCGCGGCGATTTGGGCGTGGAAATGCCGATGGAGCAAGTGCCATTATTGCAAAAAATGATTGCGCGCAAGTGCCGTGCAGCTTCTAAACCGGTAATTGTAGCCACGCAAATGTTGGAAAGCATGATCACGGCACCCAGGCCAACACGTGCGGAAGTGAACGATGTGGCCAATTCGGTATTGGATGGTGCAGATGCTGTGATGCTCAGCGGGGAAACTTCTGTTGGGGAATATCCGGTAATTGTGATCGAGACCATGCAAAAAATCATTAAAAACGTAGAAGAGTTCGGCTATCCTTTCCATACGCCAAAACCGGTGAACGACAAATCATCTACCGTTTTGTCTGATGCCGTTTGCAGTTCTGCTGTTTATCTGTCTGAACATACTAATGCTGCTGGTATTGTAACCATGACTTCTTCCGGTTATACAGCGTTTGAAATTTCAAGTCATCGCCCAAAAGCAAATACTTTCATCTTTACACGCAACCGCCATTTACTCAGAACATTAAGTTTGCTTTGGGGTGTGCGGGGATTTTATTATGATAAGTTTGATGCCAATTCCACGGATGGAAGTATTGAAGAAATCAATACTATTTTAAAAAGCCAGAATTTGGTAGAAGAAGGAGATGTAGTGATCAATACTGCTGCTATCCCAATGGAGAAAAAAGGAAGAACCAACATGATCAAAGTTAGCGTGATTTGATACAAGAACAAGACTGGATTTTATAGTGATAAAAGAAGCATCCTTCTTTTATCACTATAATTTGTTTAAACTTATTTTCCTGCTACAGTTTTTGTTTGATGCTTCTTTTAGCACATAAAAATTTAGGTCATCCCCTTACCCTGCAAACAAATCCCCCACAAAACTTACTGGGTACGTTAGAAAGATAGGAGCTATACTTCCCCCTTTTTTGAAGGGGGTTAGGGGGATGATTTCCTCCTTATCCGAAAAAAACACCTTCCTAAAAATCAAAAGTTTAAACAAATTTGATTATAGACTTTGTGTAAGATGAACCTGGAAATCTGCCAGCAGTATATCTTTTAAATTGCAATCAGTTCTATTAGGCTTTCGGTTTTGATAGGTTTTTCCAGAAAGAACTTAACAGAAGGATAACTCCTGATCTTCTCCATATAACTTTTGCTAATGGAAGAAGTAAGTGCGCAGATCAAATATTTGTCTTGGATGTTTTTAGGCAGGTTTTCAAATGCTTCTACAAATTCAAAGCCATCCATTAACGGCATGTAAATATCCAGGATGATGATGTTTTTTGCTGCAAGTCCGGTAAAATCAGGGTTGTCCTTTTTGATATAATCGTATGCTTTCTGTGCGTTTAAAAAAGATACGATATTCACATTTGTACTTAGTGATTGCAATCTTTTTTCAATAAGATAACAATCTTCTTTGCTGTCGTCGATAATAATAAAATTTACATCTTGCTGCATAGCTATTTGCTGGGTATTGTAATTAAGAAAGTTGTTCCTTCATCAAATGTGGAAGTTACTTTTATTTCTCCGCCCAATTTAATCACAGCATCTTTAACATTGTACAATCCAATCCCCGACCCGACTTCTTCAGAAGTAGCCCGGAAAAACATGTTGAATATTTCGCCAAGATGTTTTTCCATGATCCCTATTCCATTGTCTTTGATTTGAATTGTAGCTATTCCTTTTTTAACTTGGATGTCCAAGTTTACACGTTTGTCAGGATTGTTTTTTCGCTGATATTTAAAAGCATTGGACAGTAGGTTGCTGAATATAATTTTAAGTGATACTTCATCTGTCCGGAAAGGTTCGTTTTGATCTACTTGTGTTGTAAAGGTGATGTTTTTTAAAGTAGTCATTACTTTAAAATTCTCTGCCTGGTCTTTTAGAATATCTCCGAATTTAATTTCTGAAATCTGCAGCTCGCCTTGTTTCAAACTATAATAATCATGGATGTTTAAAATAAAAGCGTCCAGCTTTTTGACAGACTTTTCCATCAGCCGCAGCATCTCTTTGATCTCATCGATGTCATCAATATACTGTGCAACATCTGTCGCACCCATAATGCTCAGCAGAGGGCCGCGAATATCATGGGTTACACTGTAGGAAAACTTTTCAAGTTCGACGTATGCTTTTTGTAATTCTATATTTTTCTGCGAAAGCATAGAATGTACCGTGTAGTATTGATAAGCTTGCTCTATTGCAGATAAAACTTCTGCTTCTTGCCATGGTTTCCTGACATACCTGAATATATTTCCGCGATTGATGGAAGCAATCACTGAATCCAAATCTGAAAAACCGGTGATCAGGATACGGACAGGGTTAGGGTAAAGCTTTACTATTTCCTCAAAAAATTCAGCACCTGATAGCTCAGGCATCCGCTGGTCGCAAAAAATAATACTTATATCATTGTTGTTTTCCAGGTGCTTATAAGCTTCTGCCTTATTGATGGCAATAAGGATGTTATACCTTACCCTGAAACCTGCTTTAAATCCAATCAGATTATTAATCTCGTCGTCTAAATATAAAATTTTGATTTTATCCGTTTTGCTCACTTTGATAATCTGTTACTAATTCTTTAAATATCAGTTGTAATTCTATAGTAAACGTTGTGCCCAATCCTTCTGCGGAATCCAGATTGATGTGCCCGTTGTGTTTTTTGATGGTAGTATATACAATTGACATGCCCAGGCCTGTTCCTACACCTACATCTTTTGTAGTGAAAAATGGTTCGTATATTTTCTTTTTAACAGCTTCGCTCATTCCGGTACCGTTATCTTCTATCCTGACAAACAACGTATCGGTGTTGAAATCCGTTGTAACTTTTAAGCAGCCGCCTGCCTGGTTTTTAAACTTTTCATGAATGGCAAAAACAGCGTTCGATATAATGTTTAAAAATACCTGGTTTAATTTTCCGGGATAGCATTCGATCAGCGGAATATCAGCAAAGTTTTTAATCACCTGTATTTTATCACCAATCAGGTTATTTGCTATCGTCAGGGTAGATTGTAAACATTCATTGATATCTGCCTTTTTTAAATCGTTTTCGTCCAACCGGGAAAATATTTTCAGCCCTTTTACAATATCAGCAGTTCTGGTGGCACCTTCATGGATACCGTTTATAAGCTGGTCAATTTCTATTTTTAGAAAATCAAATTCAATTTCCTCTTTGTAATCTTCGATCTGCTGTTGTTTTTCATCAAATGAAACATCGGACAAAGCTAAGCTTTCTGTGTTATTAATCACATTTATTAACAAATCTACATCACGCCGGAGCGGGGCCACATTGGAAGTAACAAAATTGATCGGGTTGTTGATCTCGTGAGCGATGCCCGCTGTCAACTGCCCTAAGGAAGCCATTTTTTCTGCTTCTACCAATTGGGATTGTGCTTCTTTCAAGTCGGTTAGTGTTTTGTTTAAGTTTTTATTGGTGATTACCAGTTCACTGGTCCGTTCTTTTACATTACGTTCGAGAGTAGTATTTTGTTCTCTAATGATACGTTCATTTTCTTGTAACGCCGATAAGACTTTCGCCTGGGATTCTTCTTTTTCTTTTTTATAAACGTTTATTTTATCAGCCAAAGCAAAGGACAACATTATAGCTTCAAACGATGAACCAATCAATAAAGCAGAACTAGTTATATCATTATAAGGGAATAAAATGTTGAAGTCTTTTAATACATATACAATTACACAAAAAATAAATCCAGACCAAGAGACAAGAAAAAACTTAGCTGGTCGATACCCTTTTAAAAAGATTATCATTGCCATAAATAATACATATATAGCACTGACCATTGCAGTCATAAGCATTATTATATAACTAATATTATAACTTTTTAAAAAAGCCAATGCTATCGAGACCGCATATATAAACCAGAATGAATATGATAGTTTATGTAGTAGAGGTGTGAAACTTTTTGATGAAAGAAAATTCTTAGAAAACTCAATTGCTGCAATCCCAATTAGATCTGCACTGATGTATATCATAATATCAGCTAATTGAAAGTGATTTGGTAACAAAAATCTAAATAAATAGCCTTGTATAGATGCTTGGCTAATTATAACAATAGCTAAATATGTTACATAATATAAATAACTTTTATCTTTTACAGTAAAATATATAAAAAGATTGTATAATAACATTACAAGCATTATCCCGATATATATTCCGAAGTAGAAGTCATTAATCAGTGCGCTCTCAATAATTTGTTCTATTGTTCCTAAGTATATAGGTATAACTAATTGTTTCCCGCTTTTTACATGTAGGTAAAATGTACTGCTTTTATTATATGCTATGTTAGCAGGATATATAAAAGTTTGATGATTTATAAACCTATTATAAAAGGGTCTTTTATGCCCACTTAGATTAACCTTGATAATAGAATCATTACTAATTTGATAATAATCTATATAGTCAATTATTGATTGGGTAATTTGTATTCCTATCGCTTGTTTATATGTATTATTCTTGATAGTAAATCTTATCCAATAGGAATAGGAAGTGGTTCCCAGATTAGGAAACTTATTATTTGATTTTTTATATAGTAAAGATTGTCGAGCCTTTTCAAAACTTATGTTAGAGTTACTATCAGTTAGTATTTCTACATTGTCACCTATTACACTAAACTTTCCATCAAAGTTGATTTTGGATTGTGCAAATGATATTTTTTGAAAAAGTAGCCCTACTACTATAATAATAATTATACGATGCATTCTAGTCTAATTATTGTAACTATTACGAATTGTATCATTATATGAAATTAGTTAAGTAGTATATTACCATAAATAATACAGATTAAACTTATTACGTTAAAAAATATTAGTAGTTGTGTAAAATGTTTACATGAGGTATATCGGTACTTAATTTGGCATAGGAGATATTGTAATAAAAATTACTGTTTATAAAATAGTTCACTTTTATCTTTTCTAAATGATTTAACACCCATATCTTCAGCTACAGAAACTTTCATGATAAACACTTCGCTTTCATTTTTTACGTGCATAGGAAAAATTTTAAGGAATCTTGTTCTTAATAGGACTAATTTATCTATTGTAAATGATGAGAGACCTTCTCCTTTTCCATTTGTAAGTCGATTAAAGAAAAATGCAGGTGAAAGCATTGGATGAACAGATACCTCCATTTCATTAGCAGCTATCCAAACTTTTTGTACTGCTCTACCGACATCTATCAATTGAGAATGATTAAAGTCGGTAATAGTGAAAATTATTATGGCTGATGCAGATCTTACTGATTTTAATGAAAGCTTTTTAAAAGCGTTCCCCTGATTCCATTTAGATAATAATTCAACCGCTTTCCAATCTTTAGCTATTTTGAAACCAGCAACCTCACTCATGCTAATATCAACCGCTTGCAGTTCGATCCCGTCTCCTCTAAGTTGAGCTTCATCCTTTGTCCATCTTATCTCATGATAGAATTCTTCATGCCCAAGTTCGTTTAGTAGCCTTATTTTATCGCATTCACTAATTATATCAGCAAGTTCTTCAAGTTCAGATTCATCTTCAGTGTAATATAAATTTATATCATTGGAACCTTTAATAGTGTTTATTAAATAATTATAAAATTCAATATTTAAATTATGTCTTTGACCTATTTTCCTGTTGGTTTTTCTTCTATATAAATTTTCAGCTAATTTTAGTGTATCCTTATCAATAGGTATTTCTGTTCTGGTAAAATGTATAGTTGCGATTAATCGAGACTCTTCTTTAATTGGAAATAATGTAATATCATCTTTTAAATCTAAGGCTAAAGCTTGTAAGTGAACGTTTTCTAAGGAAGCACCTAATGCCATATGAGCGCCCATTTCATAATAGTCCCCCCATGACCAAGATTTGTACTTGTCATGAAACAGAAACAAAATTCCTTTACTAAAAACCCATTTCCAAGGTTGATTATTACCAGCGGAAGGTGCAGCTATAGCTGCATCAATAATTTTTTCTAAATCTTGTTCTGATATTATTGCATTATTATATTTTGTGTTTAGATTTTTAAAATATGAAGAAATAATTTCGTCTGTAGTTGAATTAGTTAAAGGTAAATGCGGGTTTTTAGAAAATTCGTTTTTTTGTGATTCTATTTTTGTATCTTTTACAATATCCTCCATATCCAAATAATATCTTCCTGAATCATGGTATTGATTTAATAAGATTCTTCTACAAACATCGGTTGTTAATGCTCCACCCAAAACTACAGATGAAGCTAATTGTGGCCACGTATTGATGGACTGTTCAACTTCCATCATTGATGCTTTCAACCTGGTAGAGATTGTATCTGCTCCAATCATTTTAAGTATGTATGGTATCTTTTCTTCATTTGTTAAGCCCTTAATATTATCTGGGTTAAGCCCATCAGCAAGCCCATGTAGTATAGGTCGATCAGGTTCCAAATCAAATCGCTCGACATCTAACATTCCTCTGTCATTTGTATCCATTATTACAGGGACATTCAATTCTTTAGCTTTAAAACGACTTTCTATCTTAATATCTAATCCATCACATACTTCAACAAATAAGTCCAATTTTCCATCTTTTAAAAAAAAATCATCCATATTAGCAGTATATAACCCATCACTAAATATTTTAATTTTAAAAAATGGATCTATTTCTAATATTTCTCTTGCTGCTATAATTGTCTTGTGTAATCCAAGATTATTCGAACTTGTTCTAAGTCTGTTTACATTACTTAATTCCACTGTATCAAAATCAGCTAATCTAAGCTCTCCACAGGCACGTTCCATTGCCATTGTTAAAGCGATTGACTGGCCTACCGATAATCCAACAATGCCGATTTTTTTTGTTTTAAGTATGTCTTGTTCATCTTTGGTTATCTTATATTGATTTCTGTTTGTTCGTACTTTTATAAATTCAAATTCATCCAATAAGTGTACTAATTTTTGTGTCCAGGGATAGTAAACCCATACTCCATATTCTTGGATTTCTTCACCATTTAAATGTTTATCTATTAACTCCTTATATTCTTTATTTGTAATTTTTTTAGAAGGATTATTAATCTTAACAAGCTCTTGTAATTGCCCGTATATCTCATCATAAACAAAAGAAACTTTTCCTCCTTCTATTAAACTTGTAAAAGTTTGTTTATCATTATAGTTATTTAATCTAAATATTGTTGGAAGATAAATATCTTTGGCTTCTTTAGAATGTTCGATTAGCTCGTCTATAGTTTTCATTATGATTTGTTTAAAATATTATCTACTTATAATGAAGTATTAGGTAATTGCTGTATTTTAATTATTATTTATTTTATTAGTGTTAAGAATAGTTTGATTTATGTTCCAGTTATTCAAGTTTGGTATTTCAACTTCATAATGTATTTCTATCTTTTTTTTTCTTAATTCTTCAATGCGTACAATATTTAGATTTTCTCTAATTTTTAAAATAGAATACTTGTCTTCCTCATTCGCCTTATCTAACGTAATCACATCTTTTAATACCATAATTGTAGCAATCAAATCTAATTTTGGATAGTAAAATGTTCCATTATTTCCAATACTCATTTCTAATTCCATACCACAGCTTTTTACAGGATCAATTGTGTAAGGAGCACATAATGCAAAAAGAGATTGTAAACCAATTTGCTGTGATATTGCTACAGCCGCGCGTATTAAAAAGATTGCTCCAACACCATACCCAGAGATTTCACGTGAATTCCATAACCCGCACAGTTCACCTGTGCCATGTTTTGCGTAGCTGAAAATTAGGTTGAATACTTTAGGGTCTAATGATCCTGTTGCTTGTTCAAGCGGTAGCGGCTCATTTCCTCCTGCTACATGTACACGGGCACCTCCGTAAACTTTTTTTTTATCAATAGATTCAACAATCAGTACAAATGCTGCTGGATTAGTTGTCCATCCATTTTTAGAAGATGTGACTTTAGTAATACCTATGCTTTTCAGTACATGTTCGTGTCCTTCTACAAACGATTTGCAAGTCTCAGGTTCATCTATAGCTCTAAATGCTCTTAGTCTTACTTCTGGATTTTCTTTATTTATTGCTTCTTCCATTAGTTGGAAATATGTAAATTATAAAAATATAATTTATGTAAGCATTATTAGCTATATAAAAAAGATTTAAAACACATATTATTTGTTTACAGTATTAGTAAAAAATTCATTTAATCAATATTGTTAAGTGGTGGTTTAAAATGAAAAATTCATCTTTTTAATTTGTATTTTCTACATTTAACTTCTTACAAGGTATTAATCTTTTCACTAATGTCAGAAAAAAAAATAAATATTCTTTTCATCGATGATGAGGAAAATAACCTCATTTCTTTCAGGGCAGTATTTCGGATGAAATACACGGTACTAACGGCTACGGATGCGGCAGAAGCGATGGGGATCCTGGATACGGAACCGGTGGAAATCATCATCACCGACCAGCGGATGCCCAACGTGACGGGCACTGAGTTTTTGGAAAAAGTATTGGAAAAACATCCCGATCCGATGCGGATTTTATTGACTGGATACTCGGATATTGCTGCTGTTATTGAGGCAGTTAACAAAGGAAAAATCTTCCATTACCTCACCAAGCCCTGGAACGAAGAGCTGCTGGATTCGACGATCCAAAACGCTTTTCATCAATACGAAGAAGACCAAAAGCTGAAAGAAATGAACGATAAATTGGCCGTGTCCAACGGGCAGTTGGAGTTCTTACTGAGGCAAAAATTGTTGTCCTGACATTATTTTTTTCTCATCGGGGTATTAATTTGTAATTAACGCTATTGCTTATTTGGTAACCCTTTTTTAAATAAAAAAGATTGTATAAAATTTATTACTTGTAAAAACGGAAACAAGCATCTTATTTTTGGCAAGTTTCCATTTTTTTAATGCTTCTTTTATGCCGCAAAAGTTAACAAGCCCTCCTTTTTTAATCGTTTTTTTTCTGCAATTGCTTTTCATTTTTGAGGTAAAAGCGCAGTTCGGTTCCGGAACGCGATGGACAAAAGACGGAAATAGCTACCTGCAAGTACAAAACGGTTCTATTGTACAAACGGATATCAGCGATCCTTCCAAACAAAATGTTGTGGTAAATGCGCAACTCCTCACCCCAAAAGGCAGGACAGGATCAATTGCTGTGCGTAGCTTTACTTTTTCGGAGGATGGCAAAAAGGCTTTGATCTACACCAACACAAAAAAAGTATGGCGTTATGATACCCGCGGCGATTACTGGGTTGCTGACCTTTCGGCAAAAACTTTAAAGCAAATTGGTATGGCGCAGTCGGCTTCTTCATTGATGTTTGCCAAGTTTTCGCCGGATGCCACCAAAGTTGCTTACGTGAGCGGACATAATATTTTTACTGAAGACATAATATCAGGCAAGGTTGTAAAACTGACTTCCGACGGAACAAAAAGATTGATCAACGGCACTTTTGATTGGGTTTACGAAGAAGAGCTGGATTGCCGCGACGGTTTCCGCTGGTCGCCGGATGGAAAATCGATTGCTTACTGGCAAATTGACGCCAATAAAATCAGGAATTATCTGATGCTGAACACCACGGATTCGCTTTATCCTTTTACGGTCCCAGTAGAATATCCGGTGGTAGGCGAAAACCCGAGCAGGTGCAGGATTGGCGTAATTTCCCTTAGCAATAATAAAACGACCTGGATGAATGTTCCGGGAGATGCCGTCCAGCATTATATCCCAAGGATGGAATGGGCGGCCAATTCTTCTGAACTGATCCTTCAGCAATTGAACCGCAGTCAAAATGAAAGCAAGATCATGCTTTGCAACGCGAATTCTGGGGCGGTAAAAACAGTATCGGTAGAAACCGACAAAGCCTGGATCGATGCAAAACCCGAAGCGATAGGTTGGGATTGGGTGGAACAGGGCAAAAGTTTTATCTGGCTGAGCGAAAAAGACGGCTGGCGGCACCTTTATAACATCAGCAGAAATGGAAACGAAAAACTGCTGACCAAGGGTGATTTTGATGTGATGAGTGTGGAACGCATCGACGAAAAAAACGGACTGATCTATTTTATGGCTTCTCCCGATAATGCCACACAAGCTTATCTGTATAAAATCAATTTGAACGGCAGCGGAAATGCAGAACGGATTACGCCAAAAGAACAACCGGGAACGCACAATTATGATATTTCGCCGAACGGAAAAGTTGCGCTGCATTATTTTTCCAATAGCTATACTTATCCAACTTCTGATGTGGTTTCCCTGCCCGAACATAAAATCTTGGGCAGCAGCCAGTCTTCTCCCCAAAGGAATAACCCAACAGTTAACAAGCCCGAATTTTTCCGGGTAAAAACAGCAGATGGAGTAACGATGGACGGCTGGATGATCAAACCAACTAATTTTGATTCGACCAAAAAATACCCGATCGTCTTTTATGTTTATGGCGAGCCTGCCAGCCAAACCGTAAAAGATACTTATGGGACAGGCTTCAACCGTTTGTATATCGGCAACATGGCCAACGATGGTTACATTTATGCTTCTGTGGAAAACCGTGGTTCGCCGGCACCAAAAGGACGGGAATGGCGCAAAGCAATTTACCATCAAATTGGTTTGCTGAACATCCGCGACCAGGCGATGGCGGCCAAAGAAATTTTAAAACGATCTTATATAGATACCAGCCGGGTTGCGGTTTGGGGCTGGAGCGGCGGCGGTTCATCAACTTTAAACCTGATGTTTCAGTACCCGGAGATTTACAAAACCGGGATTTCTGTTGCGGCTGTGGATAACCAACTGAATTACGATAACATTTACCAGGAGCGGTACATGGGTTTGCTGCCGGAAGACAAGCATTATTTTGTGGAAGGTTCTCCGTTGAATTATGCTAAAAACCTGCGGGGCAATTTGCTGATCGTGCATGGGACCGGCGATGACAATGTGCATTACAACAACGCCGAGCAGATGATTAACGAACTGATTAAAAATAATAAGGTTTTCCAGTTGATGAGTTATCCGAACCGGACACATGCGATTTCGGAAGGTGCGGGAACAAGCCGGCATTTGGCCAGCACTTATACTCAATTTTTGAAGGAACATTGTCCGCCCGGAGCGAGGTAAGATTTGAAAGTATGCGTTGTCATTTCGATCCAAATGGAGAAATATTCTTTAAAAAGGACAAATTCCGATGCTTCTTTTATCAGCTAAAATAAGTAACCTTTTGTGTTGAAAGAAGATTTCCCCTGCGTTGAAATGACAAGAAAACTTGTTGGCAGCAAACTTAATTTTATAGTGATAAAAGAAGCATCCTTCATAATTTTTCAATGAAGTTGTTTAAACTTTTTTCTATAGGTTTTATTAGATGCTTTTTTATCGCATGAAAAATAGGTCATCCCCCTAACCCCCCTTGAAGGGGGAAGAGGACCTGGGCGTATATCTTTCTGTCTCCAAATTTTCTGACGTTAAGAAAGGTAGGCGATAGGTTTCCCCCTTTGAAGGGGGTTAGGGGGATGAGTTTGATCATCTTTAAATTGAATTATTCTAATACAACCAAAAGTTTAAACAACTTCAATGACAAAAATCAATAATAAAACAGCGGTATTTTTATGATCTTTCAGTTGGACGAACGGCCTGTTTTTCCTGATCCGGCTTTGGCAGAACCTGATGGATTGCTGGCTATTGGCGGGGATTTATCAGCAAAACGGTTGCTGAACGCTTATGATGCCGGAATTTTCCCCTGGTACAGCAACAAGCAACCGGTTTTGTGGTATTCACCGCACGAGCGTTTTGTATTGTTTCCGGATCAATTAAAAATATCAAAAACCATGCGGCAGTTGCTCAAATCCGGGCAGTTTACGGTGACTTTCGATCAAGACTTTTCGGCTGTCATCAGGGCTTGTGCCAGTGTTTTTCGTGCCGGGCAAAAAGGCACATGGATCACGGGCGATATGGAAAAAGCTTATCTCGAACTGCACAAACAAGGCAAAGCACACTCGGTAGAAGTTTGGCAAAATGCAGAACTGGCGGGTGGTTTATATGGTGTGGAAGTCAAGCAGATTTTTTGCGGGGAAAGTATGTTCAGCAAAGTAAGCAATGCCTCAAAAACCGCATTGATCGCTTTATGCCAGCAAAAAAACTACGGTTTGATTGATTGCCAGATGCACACTGAACATTTGGAATCTTTGGGTGCCAGGATGATCAGCAGAAAAGAGTTTCAAAAATTTCTGACATAAAAAAAGAGCTTCCCTGATTTAAGAAAGCTCCTTTTAGCACCCTATTTTTATAATTGGCTGGTTATTTCAGTTGATAAAGGTGTAACGCTAGAACGGTAGCGGTGAACTAATTTACCATTTTCATCGATCAAAAATTTCTCAAAATTCCATTGGATTTCCCCTGTGAAATCCGGATTAGATGCAGAGGTGAGATATTTAAAAAGCGGACTGATATCATCGCCTTTAACACTGACTTTTTCGCTTAATGGAAAGGTAACACCAAAGTTTTTCTGACAAAATTCTTTGATAGCTAAATTTGCCCCCGGCTCTTGGCCGCCAAAATTATTGGCTGGAAAACCAATTACCACAACTTTATCTTTGTACTGGTCGGCCAGTTTTTGCAGTTCGGCATATTGCTTGGTAAAGCCGCATTTGGAAGCTGTATTGACGATCAATAACTTTTTGCCTTTATAGGCAGCAAGGTTAAAGTTTTTTCCATCAATGTTTTTCAGCTTAAAATCGTAAACCGAACCTGGGGCAGAAAAAACTAAAGCAAGGATTATAGCAAGTGATTTGATCATGATTTTTTCTTTTTTATGTAAAGGTAATGTATTTTGTCAACTCAGGCACTTGGGACATATAAAAGTTTTCTTTGTCCGTCATCAGTTTTTTGTCTTTTGGGGATTTGTCTTTGTAGCCCAGCAGGTGCAGCGTTCCATGGATCATCACCCTGTAAAGTTCCTGTAAAGTTGCGGTTCGAAAGGCTGAAGCATTTTCTGTAACTCTTTCTACCGATATAAAAATATCACTGACGATTTCCGTTTCTGTTTCAGAATTATCGAAAGTAATAATATCGGTATAGGTATCGTGCCGCAAATAATCCTGGTTGATTTTGAGCAAATACTGATCGGAGCAAAAAATAAAGTTGATTTCTTTTAAAGTATGATTTTCGGCAATAATGGTTTGCCCGACCCAGCTACGTAAACTCTTTTTATTTTTTAGTTTAAAATCAATTTCTTCTGTAAAAAAATTAATCTTACCAGACATCTTTATATCTTGAAATGCAGTTCTACTTCGTTTCCCCGCACATTAAAAATAAACTGGTCCGCTAAATGTTTGATGATAAAAACACCGCGGCCGGTTAGTTTTTCTAAGTTTTCCGGGGAGGTAGGATCGGGGATATTGTTGTAATCAAATCCCGGGCCTTCATCTGCTACTGTCCAGATAATCCTTTTCTGGTCAGTTATTTCCGCATTTACAAACACAGTTTTACTAATGTCCGACTGGTTTCCGTGTACTATTGCATTGATCAATGCCTCATTAAGGCAAGTCATCATGTTGGCAAAAGTATCTTCACTAACATGATAACGTTCTGAAATTTCTTCAACCATACTTTCCAAGCGAGCAATGCTCTCCATTGTCGAAGGAAGCTGAAGCGTGTATAATTCGCCGTCTGATACTTTTACTGGCTGCACCATTATTTATTTGCGGTTAATTTCGTTAAAGTAAGTCTTTATTTTTGATTTATAAAACAAATTTACGTCCGGCGGTATCGTAATAAGCTGTTCTGTTTGCTTATTTTTCAATTGCTGATAGCTCTGCAATGCCTTCTGATAACCCGGAGCGGTGGTTTTGCCGGCCTGGCTTTCCCGCTTTTGGTCTTGATCCCGTTCCTGAGCAGCTTTTTCAGCTTCTAACAACCTTGTTTGTATCTTCTGTTGCCTGATTAACGTTTCCGTTTCAATTTTCTTATTTACGAGATCGCTTTCAGTTTGTTCCATTTGTTTCGTAATCTCGTTAAGGTTACCTAACCCGCTTTTACCATCTTTGTTTTCTTGCTGGTTAATATTCTGTAAGGCCCGGCGGATCATTTCCTGCTGCCGCGCCATCTTGGCCATCTGCTCGCTCATGCCACTTTTTTGCTGGTCTGGCTGTCCTTTTCCCTGGCTTTGATTGCCCTGCTGCTGCATTTGCTGGCGTGCTTTCTGCATGTTTTTGTTCAGTTCCTGCTGCATCTGGCTCAGTTGCTGCATAGATTGCTGTTTGGGTTTGCCGCTTCCAGGTTTGGCGTTTTTCATCATATTCTGCAACTGGTCCAGCACCTCGTTCAGCATCAAAGCTAAATTGTTCATGGAAGTCATGGCAAATTGTTGGCTGCGGTTTGCTTCTGCCGTCCGGCGTTCGCCCAGGTTTGCAATGGCCTGGTCAATGCTGGTATTGATAGCTGTAATCTCTTTGTTCACCGTAGATTCGATCTGCGGCACACGTTTACTCAGCGCAAACAAACTGTCCTCTACTGTTTTTAGGTTGTCTTTTATGTTTTGCTGCTGCTGTGTTTGGTTAACGTAGTCCGGGTCTGAGGCATTCAATTGCTTAAAAGTCTGCATTGTTTTTTCCTGGTTAAAAGAGCTGGTTACCAAGCTTTTTAATATCAATCTCAATTGCTGTACGTTCACTTGCGCCTCTTTTTCTTCGCCTTCCTGCTGCGTTTGCTTCATTTTGCTGCTCATTTTCTGCATTTGGCTGGCCGCCTCTTGCTGTGCCTGCGAAGCTTTTTGCCGGTTGTTTTTATCTAAGTTTTCCGAACTTTTGTCCATCTGCTGTTCCGCTTCTTTTTGTTCTGCTTTTGGCGTTTCAAAATCATTTTTCTTTTCCAATTGCCCGTTTTTCTGTTCCAGTTCCTTCAAAGATTTATCCAATTCTTTGAAATCTTTTTTGATCGATTCCTGCTCCTGTTTCAACTGACTATTTTCCTGCTTCTTTTGTACACTCTTTTCTGCCAATTGCTGCTGCTTTTCTGCCAGTTTATCTAATTGCTTAATGTTCTCGTTTAGCTTTTGGTCAAACTCCAGTTGTTTATACAGTTCCAGCATCCGGTTCAATTCCTTTTGTACAGATTTGTTGTCCATCTGCATTTTAGAAACATCTTCGCGCGCTTCATCTTTCTGGTTTTGCTGTAGCATTTGCTCTAAACTTTTCAGCAATTCTTTGGTTTTCTCGTCCAGCACATTTTTAAACAATTCGTCAATCTGCTTTTGTTTTTCCAAAATATCCTGGTTCTGCTGTTTTGTTTCCTGGCGGTTGTACAGGTTTTGCTCGTTTTCCTTTTGCATATCCTTCACCAAACCGTCCAGTTCACGGCGTTTTTGCAGCAAATCTTCCACCTGCTTTTTTTCATCAAAAGAAAGCGTTTTTTTATCAAGCAATAAGCGGTTCAGCTTTTGTGCATCACGCTCAATTTGTGCCGAAAGTTTAATAGCGGATTGCATTTTATCTTTAACCGATTGCGTGCCGGCATCCAACTGTTTGTTTTGCTCGGTTTCCGTCGGGATGCGTAAGGTTTGCTCTGGCGTTCGGCTGTGCTTTGCGCCGTTTACACCATCATTATCAGCAACATCAAAATAATAACTTAGCTCATCGCCAGGGTTTAACGACACTTCTTTTAGGCTCCAAAAATAGAAGAAGGTGGAGGAAGTTTGGTTTAAATCAGCTTTTACCGGCAAGCTGTAGTTTTTATTTTTCTGCGGATAAGCAGGATTGCGGACTGAATAATGAAAAACAAGCGACGAAAAGCCATAATCATCCTGAATTTTTCCGGTAAAATAATGCGCTTTGGAACTTACCGAATCTGCTTTTTGTTCCGCAGAAATAACAGGGGGCAAATCCGGGATTACGGAAATACGATAAGCGGCAGAATCCGCACTGTCAACAAAATGATTGATTGGTTTTACAGCATAAAAACCGGACCTCAAAAGCTTTTCCTGGTGCTTAAAGATTTCATTGTCCGCAGTAATCACTGTCTTTTTTTGGTTCAGCGAAAACAAAACCGCACTCGTATTTTCCGTGTGCAGTTCCCATTCCACATTTGTTCCTTCCGGCAAAGTCAAATCCCCTGCATTGCTTAAGTTTTCTGCGGTTTTATGCAGATAAGAAGGATAAACTAAGTGCACATCCAGATGCAGCAGAGAAGGTTTTGGATTGACTTTGATCTCAAATTCTTCCGAAGAAAAATCATTGCCTATCAGCCGAAAACGGATATTTTGCTGGATGTTGGAAAAAGTATGGTAAAAAGAGTTCAGGTTTTCTTTGTCCAGCTTAAAACTGTTTTTGCCGGATTCGAGATAAACGCTTTCGGGGAATTCGTTTCCGCTCAGTTTCAGGTTCAGTTTTAAATCCTCACCCTGAACTACCGAAAGCGATTTGTTTAAAATATGCCAGCTAAAAGGAGCTTTCGGCGCAAAATATTGATTGTGTTTGATAATGCGTTCCGTGCCGTCATGAATGATGGAAGGCGCAACAAAAGCAACCGTTACAATCAGTGCCAGCGGGATCAAAACCCATTTTAAAATTTTTTTATTTTCGTTGATTTTAACAGCCGCAGAAAAAGTAACGGGTTTTAATTCGGCAATTTTCTGGTTGATGCTGGCTTCGATCAATGATTTTCGTTCCGGGTTCTCATCAGCTATTTTTTTAAGCTGAAGCGTGTTCAGCAGTTTATCCTGCACATTTTGAAAGTAACGGCCAATAATTTCTGCCGCCTGATCGTGCGAAATCATTTTCCCCAAACGAAAATAAGCCAGCAAACTCGGCGCAACCAGCCAGCCAAAAAGCGACAGGTTTAAAAGGATAAAGCCATAGAAAATAACCGAACGGAAAAAGGTATTGAAATGGCCGTAATACTCTGATAAAGTGATGATGAGGTAACTGAAAAAAAGTGCGGCACCCAGAAAGATCAACCCGCGGAGCAACTTGTTTAAGTAATACTTCCGGATGAATTCATCCATTTTGCCGATCAGTAAATCGTAATTGCTACCCGACTTTATCATATTTCAACTCAAAAATAAAGATAATAAGCAGGACTTAAAAGCCAGATGGCAATAATCTTATACTTCTTTTACCCTATAAAAATTGGTACCAAGCTTTTTGAAACTTTGTGAAAAGTAAAATCGTACTTCATCGGATTGGTATTGATAAGAACAGTAAAAACCTAACTTAACCTTAACATTAGATTCTTTAATTACTAAAATAAAATTTATAATTTAGTTAGCCGGTTTTTTTGGTAGAAATATTTTCCTACCGATTAATCTGAAAATGTGGTTGGGCGGGTTGGCTTAGTAAAAATTTAAAAAACATCGATCAGGCTCATGATAAAACCGATACGCTGCAAAACCCTGTTGGGGCATACTAATCTCGATTTTTCTATCGAGTGCCTGCAAAGTTTCCTCCGTCATTCCTGCAACAAAATTTACTTGGAAATTTACGAAGACGGCAGCATTACGCAAGAAGATGCGGAAAAGCTGTTGTCAGAATTAAAAGACAGCACCATCATCAAAAAAGAGGAGCGGGATTTAAAGCTTGAACAAATCCTGGCCAATTTTCCGGCTTGCAAACTGTACAGAAACAGCACCAACTACGCGCAGAAAATATTCGACATGATGTTGTACAACGATGGCGACGTGTTTTATATTGACAGTGATATTTATTTTTTGAAAAAGTTTGTTTTACCGCAGATGGAAGAAATGCCCATCTTTATGTTCGACACGCAAAATGCTTATTCTTTTACGCCGGTTGATTTATTAAAGATCAACATCCCTGTTTTTCCAAACGTAAATTCCGGCCTGTTTTACTTCCCCAAAAACCTGTTTAGCATCGCTTTTGTTGAAGCTTTGCTTAATGACCCTATTATCAGCAAAGGCGTAAAAAAAGGTATTCCCTGGTTGGAACAAACCATCTGGAGTTTTCTGGCCGCCAAAAGCAGGAGCATCAGTTACTTTGACTGCAGGCAGGTCATCATGGCTGATTTTGCCCTCAAAACCGATGCCGATACGGTTGCCGTCCATTTGGTTTATTATTTCAGGACACATATCCAGCAGTTGAGGTTACTGCCGGTTCCTGATACAGATGCTTGTGCATCCATTGGTTTGAAAATCCATTCTTCGTACCTGAACAAACTTGATTTTGCATTTGAGAAACTTGTCAGAAAAATGAAAAGAATGGTTTAAGCCAAAAATAGCTGCCCTTGGATAAGCAATGCTTCTTTTACCCTATAAAAATTGGTGCCTGCCTCAACCCAATAAATTAAAAACCAAATGCTTGCCATTTTTTAGGTGATAAAAGAAGCATGGAAACCTTTCAATCAAATTTTAAGCAGGCTCACAATATTTTTACAGAAGAATATTCTCTCAAAAACCTATCTTAAAAACTTTTAACAGATACGGATTTCAATACTTCTTTTATGCACCAAAAATTACATGCTGTTTGTCTGGCTTTTCTGCTGCTGGCTGCACCGGCGGCTTTTGCACAATCTGCTTCAGAAAAAACCATAAGCGGCATTCCGTATTATTCTGATCCGGCTATTTCTCCCGATGGTACCGAAATCGCTTTTACTTCCGGCGGCGATATCTGGACGGTCTCTGCTGTTGGTGGCGAAGCACATCTGCTGATCTCTGACCCGGCTTACGATTCCAGGCCGGTTTACTCGCCGGATGGCAAATACTTGGCCTTCAACTCTACACGGACTGGCAATGGCGACATTTATATTTTCAACCTCAAAACAAACGAATTAAAACGGCTGACTTGTGATGATGGCAACGAAAGCCTCAGTGCATGGTCGCCGGATGGGAAGTATGTTTATTACGCTTCCACCAGCCGGGATATTTCCGGGATGAATGATATTTACTGAGTAAAAGCAGCAGGCGGAACACCGATGCCGGTCAGCGAAAACCGATATATGAACGAGTTTTTTGCGATGCCTTCGCCCGATGGAAAAACGCTGGCTTTAACGGCTCGCGGAATAGCAGCACAGCAATGGTGGCGCAATGGCAGCAGTCATCTAGACCAGTCCGAAATTTGGTTGATGAAAGACGGGAAAGTACCTGCTTATCAAAAAATCACTGCCGGTGGTGCCAAAGAATTGTGGCCCATGTGGAGCAAAGACGGTACTTCCATCTATTATGTTTCCGACTGCGGCGGCACACAAAATTTATGGGTAAAAACAGTATCCGGAACGCCAAAGCAGTTAACGCACTTTAGCAAAGGCCGGGTGCTATGGCCTACCATAGGTCATAATGGCAAAATTTTGGTTTTTGAGCATGATTTTAAAATTTGGAAGTACGATGTAGCCTCCGCAAAAGCGGCAGAAGTAAGCATTGCGCGCCGGGGTGCGCCTGCAGGCCCGGGCACAGAACACCAACGGCTGACTGCCCAGTTCCGTGGTTTGGTTTTATCGCCTGACGGTAAAAAAGTAGCTTTTGTTGCTCACGGTGATGTTTTTGTAGCTTCTGCAAAAGACGGCGGGGATGCCATCCGGGTAACCAGTACCGGCAGCAATGAGTCGCAGCCGCAGTGGTCGCCCGGCAGCAATACGCTGGTTTACGTATCCGACCGGGAAGATACCGGGCATTTATACCAATACAATTTTATCACCGCAAAAGAAGTACGCTTAACAAACGGCAGCGATGACGATGCTGCGCCGCTGTTTTCGCCAAACGGAAAATCGATTGCTTTTATCAGAAACGGGAAAGAACTGCGGGTTTTAAACCTGGACACGCATCAGGAAAAAGTAGTTGCAAAAGGTTATCTCGGCCGTCTGCCATTTACGGCAACAGGTGGTGTCAGTTGGTCGCCGGATGGCAACTGGCTGGCTTACGGTGCTTACGGCATCAAAGCTTTTTACAATATCTACGTGGTTGCTGCGGCTGGCGGCGAAGCAAAAGCAGTCAGCTTTCTGGCCAATACCAACGGCGGCGATGTTAACTGGAGTGCCGACGGGAAATACATCTTGTTCAACACCAACCAGCGGACCGAAAATGCCAATATTGCCCGGATAGATTTGGTGCCGCAGCGGCCGCGTTTTCGCGAAGACCAGTTTCAGCAGATGTTTGTGGAACAAAATACCTCGCCTGCCAGTCCGGTCAATATCGTAACGTCCAAACCTTCTCCCGAAAAGAAAATCGAGGTTTTGGATTCTACCAAAAAAACAGGGGTAAAAACAGCACGGCCTGCTTCGGAAGTAAAGATCGTAACAGAAGGCATTCGGCAGCGGCTCAATATGTTGCCGCTGGAAGTAAATGTAAACGATTTGAAGATCAGCAAAGACGGCAACACATTGCTGGTTACCGCTTCTGCCGCCGGGCAATCCAACCTTTATACTTATTCTTTAAACGAACTCGCTACCGAACCTGCCGTTTTAAAACAGCTTACTTCCACACGCAGCCCAAAGGTTGATGCACAGTTTTCTGCAGATGGAAAAGAAGTTTTTTACCTGGAGCAAGGCCGGATACAGTCGGTTACAATAGATACCAAAACGGTAAAACCCTTGGCCGTTACTGCCGAAATGGATGTTGATTTCAACAAAGAAAAAATAGAGGTTTTTGAACAAGCCTGGGAAGCGCAAAACAAAGGTTATTACGATGATCATTTCCACGGGGCAAATTGGAACGAAGTAAGGCGCGAATATAGGCCGCTGGCTGCCGGGGCAAGCACGCCCGAAGAGCTAAGACGGATTTTGAGTTTGATGGTGGGCGAATTAAATTCCTCACATTCTGGTATTTCCAGTCCTTCTCCTTTGCAGGTTGCCACCGGCCGGTTGGGCTTGTATTTTGACCATGCAGTTTACGAAAACAGCAACCGGTACAAAATCACGGAAGTTATTCCTTTAAGTGCAGCCGATTTGGCAGGCAATATTCGTGCGGGCGATTATTTAACGGCCATGGATGATCAGCCCATCAAACCAAATGATGACCTGAACCAGTTGCTGGAGAATAAAATTGGCCGCCGTGTTGCTTTAACCATCACTTCGGCTTCCGGCTCAAATCTGCACAAAGTAACCGTTCGCCCCAGCAACCAGGCGACAGAAAAAGGCCTGCTTTACCGGGCTTGGGTGCAGCAGCAGCGGGACTATGTGAATAAAATAAGCAACGGCCGCTTGGGTTATGTGCATTTGTTTGATATGTCTGAGCAGGCTTTAAACCAGCTTTATCTGGATTTGGATGCCGAAAATCAATCTAAAGAAGGCGTGGTGGTAGATGTGCGCAACAACAATGGCGGCTTTGTAAACGCTTATGCTTTGGATGTATTTAGCCGGAAACCTTACCTTACGATGGCCGGCCGCGGGATGCCAGCAGGCCCGGCGCGCACGCAATTGGGGCAAAGAACGCTGGAAGTGCCCACAATTTTGGTAACCAATCAGCATTCTTTATCCGATGCCGAAGATTTTACAGAAGGATACCGCGCCATGCACTTGGGCAAAGTAGTAGGCGAGCCGACCGGCGGCTGGATTATTTTTACCGGAAGCACAACTTTGGTTGATGGTTCTGTGTTGCGGATGCCGTTCAGCCGCATTACCGACCACGAAGGCAAGGACATGGAATTGCACCCGCGTCCGGTTGACATTGCCGTTTCCCGTGCTTTAGGAGAAGGAAATGATAAAGATTCTCAGTTGGACGCGGCGGCGAAAGAGTTGCTGCTGGAGGTGGGAACGAAGAAATCGAAGTAGGATTTATTGCGGTTATTGAATGCTTCTTTTATCGATACAAATTTTAGGGTGATATAAGGAAGCATCCCTCACTCCAGCCGATGCTGCGACGGCAACACTTTCACATCCCGTTCAATTTCTTTTTGTTCAACATGGACGGCGTATTCCGCAGGTTCAATTTTATCACCGTATTCCTCCGCATAAACTTGCGTAAATTCGGCACCAAAATATAAAATGGCCGAAGTATAATAAATCCAAACCAAAATCACGATCAGTGAACCGGCCGCGCCATAAGTAGAGCCGGTGCCGGTGGTTTGAATATAAATACCGATGAGATATTTGCCCAGCATAAATAAAAGGGAGGTAAAAAAAGCTCCGGTACGCACATCACGCCAGGCAATTTTTACATCCGGCAAAAACTTAAAGATGATACCAAAAAGCACGGCAATTATGATAAAGGTGATGCCGAGATTGATCAGATTAAAAAGATGAATGGTCACCTCCGGGAAATAATGGGTAATGCGGGTACTCAATGCCGAAACCAAAGCACTGATAATTAGCGAAACCAACAGCAAAAAACCCAAACTGATGATCATGGAAAAAGAAATAAGCCGGTTGGTAATCATTTTCAACCAGCCTTTTTTGGGTTTCGCTTTTACCCGCCAGATGATATTAATCGAATCCTGGATTTCCATAAAAACACTTGTAGCACCAATAATTAAGGTAACTATACTGGTAACCACCGCAATACCGGTTTTGCCTGAAAGGGAAACGCTTTTGATCATTTCCTGTATCTGCAACGCCGCGCTGCTGCCTACATAGGATTTTATCTGCGGATAAATATTGTTTTGAATAGCATCTTTACCCAAAAAAGCACCGATTAAAGAGATCACCAGCATCAGGAGCGGTGCCAGCGCAAAAACAGTGTAGTAAGCCAACGCTGCGCTGAGTTTTAAACCCCGGTCATCCAGAAAACCATTTAAAGTGGCCATCAAAATTTTGCCTGTTCTTTTCAAATATTTCAGGGCAAAGTATTTCTTCATGATCAGATTTTAGGTTGATAAAAACAGCATGGCCTTTTTTTACAGGTTAGAAACAATCAGCAGATCCAAATCTTTGCTGGGGATATTAAAACGTTCACTAAAAATCTGGCTCGTTAAATGTCCCTGGTAAATATAAACCGCATTGCGCACGCCGGACTTTTCCCAGATCACGTTTTTTAAACTACCATGTTCGCCGATGTCTAGTAAAATCGGCGCAAAAATATTAGTCAGCGCGTAAGTTGCCGTCCGCGCTACGCGGGAAGCGATATTGGGCACGCAATAATGAATCACCTCGTATTTTCGGAAAACAGGATGCGTATGATTAGTTACTTCCGAAGTTTCAAAACAGCCGCCTTGGTCTATGCTGACATCAATAATAACCGAATTGGGTTTCATGCGGCTTACCGTTTCTTCGGTTACCAAACTTGGGCTTCGGCCTGCTTTTGCCCGCATGGCTCCAATGGCCACATCGCAATTGGTAATGGCTTTTTCCAACACAATCGGCTGGATGACCGAAGTAAAAACCCGACTGCCAATGTTATTTTGCAACCGGCGAAGTTTGTAGATGGATGGATCAAAAACTTTTACTTCTGCACCCAGCGCGATTGCTGTTCTCGCTGCATATTCGCCAACCGTTCCGGCCCCAAGAATCACGATTTCGGTTGGCGGAACGCCGGTGATACCGCCCAGCATCAGACCTTTGCCGTTAAAAACATTACTTAAATATTCAGCCGCAATCAGGATGGAAGTTGCGCCTACAATTTCACTCATGGCCCGCACCACGCTCAATGTACCGCCTTCATCCTGCAAATTTTCAAAACAAAGAGCTGTTGTTTTTTTGCTGATCAGTGCATGGAGATATTCTGCCTTAATGGTAGTGGTTTGTAGTGCCGAGATGAGTGTCTGGTTCATCTTCATCATCTCAATCTCGGCCAGTGTTGGTGGCGCAATTTTCAGGATAATATCGGCCTGATAAACCTGCTGCGTATCATACACAATTTGCGCGCCCTGTTCGCTGTAATTATTGTCCGTGAAATTGGCACCCATTCCGGCGTTGGATTCTATCATGACCGTATGCCCATTGCTAACTAATGTGGCCACAGAAAGCGGCGTAATGGCAATGCGGTTTTCCTGAAAAGAAGTTTCCTTCGGGATGCCGATATATAGCTTGTTCTTTTTGTTCCTTACCTCCAGCATCGATTCCTGCGGCTGCATCATGGCCTGCTTTGCGATGTCGGAAAAACCGCTCATTGTACCTGAACCCATAGTTGTTTTTTATTTCCGGATGCTGAAAGTAAGCAAATATAAGATGAAACAAAGATTAAATTTTCGTTATTGTTAATTTTCGCTGCTGGTCTGGCTGTACTTTAAGTGAAATACGGACATAATTTTCGGGCAGCAGGTCAGGGATTTTTTCCGGCCATTCGATCAGGCAGTAATTCCCCGAATCCAGGTATTCTTCCAAACCTAAATCCAACGCTTCGGTTTGGTTTTTTAAACGGTAGAAATCAAAATGATAAATAATCCCGTGGGAAGAACTATATTCGTTTACAATAGAAAAAGTAGGGCTGGAAACGGTATCTTCCACACCTAAAGCAGCACAAAAGGCTTTGATAAAAGTGGTTTTCCCGGCACCCATCTCGCCGTAAAACAGGATATTACGTTGGTTTTCAGTAGCAGATAAAAGAAATCCTACAGCTTTTTTTAGATCATTCTCTTGATAAATAAACGTCATTATTCACTAAAATCATTTAAAAATAAATCAAGCCCTGTTACAGATTTAAACGCTTTATCAGAAGTGATAAAAAACATTTTATGCGTAATTGCAGATGCTGCAATAATACTGTCAGGAAGCTTTAGCTTAAATTCCTTTCTAATTGCAATAGTTGCTTTTTTAATGTTGTCATCGAAGTTGATAATATTCACCAATTGCACAAAATTATCTAACGCTATCAAAGAATCAACATTATTGCCAGCGTATGCATGCAACTCCATTTCTGTAATAACAGAAATATAAATTGTCTGGTCTTGAACGAGATCGCCTAAAATTAAATCTCCATTTAAAAGATAAATGCAAATGTTCGTATCTATTAAAATATCAATCCCACTCATCCCTGAGTTTTTGCTGAATCTTTAATCCATCTTCATCGAATTTCAGTGAGCCAACAATTTTTTTTGCGTCAAATTTTTTTTTGCCTTTGTGTTGAGCAAATAACTTTTTGATTTCAGATAAATCACTGTTTTTATTGAAAGTTATAACCATGATCAAATATAAAAAAAGTATGGTAAAAGAAGCATCTACCTCGGCCCGTAAGTAGCAATCGGAATGATCATTTCTTCCATAGAGATACCGCCATGCTGGAAAGTCTCGTTATAAAAATTAACAAAATGGTTAAAATTGTTCGGGTAAACGAAGTATTTATCTTCCTTGGCAAACACAAAGCTGGAGCTTACATGCAGTTTCGGCAGCATCGCATCATGCGGGTTGCGGATGTGGAATACGTCTTTTGCGTTATAATTTAAGTTCTTGCCCTGTTTGTAGCGCAAGTTGGTGTTCGTGTTCCTGTCGCCGATGATCTTACTTGGGTTTTTAACACGGATCGTTCCATGATCGGTAGTAATCACCACTTTAACCTGTTTTTGGGCGAGGTATTTCAGCAGGTCAAACAGCGGCGAATGTTCAAACCAGGAAAGCGTTAAGGAGCGGTAAGCCGCATCGCCGCTGGCCAGTTCGCGGATCATTTGCATATCCGTCCGCGCATGCGAAAGCATGTCCACAAAGTTATAAACTACCACGTTCAAATCGTTTTTCATCAGGTTGCTGATGGATTCGTTGAGCGCACGGCCTTCATCAATATTTAAAATTTTGTGATAAGAATACTTGATCTCTTTCCGTAAAACCCGTTTAATCTGGTCGCCGATAAACTGCTCTTCAAACAGGTTTTTTCCGCCTTCGTCTTCGTCGTTCTGCCACATTTCAGGGAACCGTTTTTCCATGTCCAGCGGCATTAAACCAGAAAAAATGGAATTGCGGGCATATTGCGTAGCCGTTGGTAAAATACTGAAATACGTATCTTCTTCTTCCAGGCGGAAATATTCCGAAATGATCGGATGGATGATTCGGTACTGGTCATAACGTAGATTATCAACCAGGATAAAAAAGGTTGGAGTAGTTGGGTTTAACTGCGGAAAAACCTTTTTCTTGAACATTTGCGGCGAAAGCATTGGCCCGGATTCCGGTTCTTTCACCCATTTTAAATAATTTTTTTCAACGAATTTGGAAAACTGGGTATTGGCTTCGGCTTTTTGCAAAGTCAGGATGTCGTGCATGCCTGCATCTTCCAGTTTCTCCAGTTCCAACTCCCAATAGATCAACTTTTTGTAAACGTCCACCCATTCTTGGTAACTTAGGTTTTCGTTCAGCGTCATCCCCAGCGTCCGGAAATCCTGCTGATACCCCATCGTGGTTTTAGCAGTTACTAAACGCTTGTTTTCGGTCAGTTTTTTGATAGTTAACAGAATTTGCTTTGGGTTGACCGGCTTGATTAGGTAATCATCAATTTTAGAACCGATCGCATCTTCCATCAAATGTTCTTCTTCACTTTTGGTGATCATCACGATCGGCACATCGGCATTGATGTTTTTTATTTCGGTCAGCGTTTCCAGCCCGGTTAAGCCAGGCATATTTTCATCTAAAAAAACCAGGTCGATGTTGTTGCTTTTAAAAAGATCGACTGCATCTGTACCGTTGGTTGCGGTTTTAATTTTATAGCCTTTTTCGCTTAAAAATAAGATATGTGGTTTCAGCAAATCAATTTCATCATCGGCCCATAAAATCGTAGTATCCTGCATTTCAGTATTTGTTTAAATTTTAAACCCTTGCAACAACCTTTTGTTGCCAAAGCTTTATAAATTAACAAAATTTAACATGAAATACGAAAGCGCAGATTTAATGCTACTTTAACCGTGTTTCTCAAAAAATACAACTTTGAACAAAAAGAAAATCATCAACGATCCGGTTTACGGATTTATAACCATACCTACCGACTTGATTTTTGACCTGATGGAGCACCGTTATTTCCAGCGTTTGCGCTATATCAAACAGTTAGGGATGACACATTTGGTTTATCCGGGAGCGTTGCATACGCGTTTTCATCATGCTTTAGGTGCTTTGCATTTGATGGGATTAGCGGTAGAAACGCTGCGCAGCAAAGGCACCGGGATTTCTGCGGAGGAAGAAGAAGCTGTGGAAATTGCCATTTTGCTGCATGATATTGGTCACGGGCCGTTTTCGCACGCCCTCGAAAATACCCTGGTAAAAGGAGTATCACATGAAATGATTTCCCGGCTATTGATGGACCGGCTGAACAAAGAATTTGACGGAAAGCTGGAAATGGCGATTGCTATTTTTAACGATACTTATCCGCGGCATTTTTTGCACCAATTGGTTTCCGGACAGTTGGATATTGACCGGCTGGATTACCTGAACCGCGACAGTTTTTTCACCGGTGTATCCGAAGGGGTGATCAGTTTTGACCGCATCCTGAAAATGCTGAACGTGCGGAATGATCATATTGTGGTAGAAGAAAAAGGTATTTACTCCATAGAAAAATTCCTGATTGCCCGCCGCTTGATGTACTGGCAGGTTTATTTGCATAAAACCGTTATCGCTGCCGAAATGCTGCTGGTGAAAATCCTGGAACGCGGCCGGGAACTGGCATTGCTTGGCACAGTATTGTTTGCTACGCCGGCACTGGCGCACTTCCTCAATAAAAGTGTGCTAAAAGAAGCATTCGTACAGGACCCGCGCCATCTGGATGCTTTTACCCACCTGGACGATACCGATATTTTATCTGCCGTAAAAGTTTGGGTAAACCATTCAGACTTTATCTTGTCTGACCTCTGCGCGCGTTTTACCGGCCGGAATTTATACCGTGTAGAAATAACCAATATGCCGCCTTCTTTGGATAAAACTGTGGAATTAAAGCAATTGGCCAAACAGAAATTTGGTTTGCTGGACGAAGAGGAAGCCGGTTATTACGTTTTTACAGACCGTGTGGTGAACGATGCGTATAAGGTTGGTGATGAAAATATCCATATTCTGCTTAAAAACGGAGAAGTGCAGGACATAACAGAAGCCAGCGACAATTCAAACCTGATTTCTTTATCCAAACGGGTAGTGAAATATGTTTTATGTGTAATTAAAGACTTGTAATAATACTTTGGCAGCCGGTTTAATAATTTGCTGCTTTGAGATTAAGAATTAAATTTGTCGGATGCAATTTACCGCTATTGAACTTAGCATACTGCTACATGGAACTATTGAAGGTAAGCCTGAAGTAACGGTCAATCAGTTGGCAAAAATTGAAGAAGCTATAGCCGGAAGCTTGTCTTTTTTGGCCAATCCCAAGTACGAGCAGTTTTTATATACAACACAAGCTTCGGTTGTTATCGTTGGTAACGATCTGGTTTTAACAGAGCCGGTAAACACAACCCTGATCCGAGTAGAAAACCCTTACACTGCTATTTCTGTTTTGCTCGAAAAATACAACCAGAGCAAATTAGCTAAACCCGGCATTGAGCAGCCATGTTTCATTCATCCAACGGCAAAAATTGGCCAGGACGTTTACATTGGTGCTTTTTCTTATATTGGATCGAATGTTAAAATTGGAGGTAATTGCCGCATCTACCCAAATTCTTATTTAGCGGATGGTGTGCAACTTGGAAACAACGTTACTGTTTTTGCAGGTGTAAAAATTTATTTTGATTGCAAGATAGGGAACAACGTAATCATTCATTCCGGTGTAATTGTGGGCGGAGACGGTTTCGGTTTTGCACCGCAAGCTGATGGCAGCTACCAGAAAGTAAGCCAGATCGGTAATGTGATTATTGAAGATGAGGTAGAAATCGGAGCCAATACAACGATAGACCGTGCAACGATGGGTTCGACGATTATCCGCAAAGGTGTAAAGTTGGATAACCTGATCCAGATTGCGCATAATGTAGAAATCGGTTGCAATACGGTTGTTGCTGCACAAACCGGGATTTCCGGCAGTACAAAAATCGGTGAAAATGTGATTCTGGGTGGCCAGGTAGGCGTTGTAGGGCATATTAATATAGCCAGAGGTTCGCAGGTTCAGGCACAATCCGGGATCAGCAGATCCATCAACGAAGAAAATAAAAAATGGGCTGGTGCCCCTGCAACCCATTACCAGAACCACATGCGGTCGCAGGTTGTGTTGGCTCGCTTACCAGAAATAGAGAAAAAAATACAAGCGCTGGAAAAAAAACTGGCCGAATTGCAGCAGGGTCCTGAACAACACCTGAAACCTCAGCAATAACGATTTAACGATTATGACTGTAAAACAAAGAACTATTAAAGCGGAAGTTTCTGTTTCTGGAACCGGATTACACACGGGCGAAAAAGTAACCTTAACTTTTCGCCCAGCCCCGGCAAACCACGGGTTTAAGTTCAGAAGGATAGATATTGAAGGCCAACCCATCATTGATGCGGATGTGGATAACGTAACCGATACTTCCCGCGGCACTACACTTAGCCAAAACGGGGCTTCTGTCAATACGGTTGAACATGTGCTTGCTTCATTAGTTGGTTTAGAGCTTGATAATGTGCTGATTGATTTGGACGGACCGGAAACACCGATTATGGATGGCAGTTCCTTGCAATATGTAGATGCTTTAGTGGAAGCAGGTTTTAAGGAACAGGAAGCCGACCGTGAATATTTCAACATCCCATACAATATTCATTATTCAGAGCCAGACCGTAAAGTAGATATGGTGGCAATGCCGCTGGATGATTACCGCTTTACTTGCATGGTGGATTATAATTCCCCGGTTTTGGGCAGCCAGCACGCCAGTATTTCTACCATTTCCGAGTTTAGGCGTGAAATTGCTTCCTGCCGTACTTTTTGCTTTTTACACGAGCTGGAAACGCTGCTGAAGCATAACCTGATCAAAGGCGGTGATCTTAACAACGCTATTGTAGTGGTTGACCGCGATGTAAGCCAGGAAGAACTACAGCATCTGGCCAAGTTATTTAACCGCAAAGATATTGATGTGGCGCCGCAGGGAATCCTGAACAATATAGAACTCAGGCACCAAAACGAACCTGCGAGGCATAAATTGTTGGATATGATCGGTGATCTGGCTTTAGTAGGTGTGCCGTTAAAAGGGCATATCATGGCAGCGCGTCCCGGACATGCAGCCAACATCGCTTTTGCCAAAAAAATAAAAGCACTGATTAAAAAAGAACGCAGCAAAAAAAACTATCATTATTACAATCCCAATGCAAAGCCGGTTTATGACACGATACAGGTCATGAACATTTTGCCGCACCGGCCGCCAATGTTACTGATCGATAAGATTATGGAACTTACAAAAATGCATGTGGTTGGTGTAAAAGCGGTTACGATGAATGAACCTTTTTTTGCAGGCCACTTTCCGGGCGCACCGGTGATGCCGGGTGTTTTGCAGATTGAAGCCATGGCACAAACCGGAGGGATTTTAGTGCTAAACACGGTACCAGACCCGGAAAATTGGCTGACACTGTTTTTAAAAATAGAAAATGCGCGTTTCAAAGATAAGGTTTTGCCGGGCGATACTTTGGTTTTCCGTTGTGACCTGCTGGCACCTATCCGCCGCGGTATTGCACAGATGAAAGGTATTGGTTTTGTTGGCGAAAAGATTGTTGTGGAAGCTGAGTTGATGGCACAAATTGTTAGATACAAAAACGCATGACCCAGCCTTTAGCATACGTTCATCCGGAAGCAAAGATTGCTGCTGATGTTGTGATTGAGCCTTTCGTAACTATTTATGGCGATGTGGAAATTGGTGAAGGCACATGGATCGGCTCGAACGTAACCATTATGGATGGTGCCCGAATCGGCAAAAATTGCCGGATTTTCCCGGGTGCTGTTATTTCCGCCATCCCGCAGGACTTAAAATTCGCCGGAGAAAAAACGACGGTAGAAATAGGAAATAACACCACTATCCGTGAATGCGTAACCATCAACAGGGGAACGAAAGACCGCTGGAAAACAATCGTTGGCAATAACTGCCTGATTATGGCGTATTGCCACGTTGGCCACGATTGCCATATCGGCAACAACTGCATCTTCTCTAATAATACCACTCTGGCAGGCCACGTTACCATTGATGATTACGTAGTGCTGGCGGGCATGGTTGCCGTGCACCAGTTTTGTCATATTGGTGCCCATGCTTTTGTTACCGGAGGTTCTTTGGTCAGGAAAGATGTACCGCCGTATGTCAAAGCTGCCCGCGAACCGCTGTCTTACGTCGGGATTAATTCAGTTGGCTTACGCAGAAGGGGTTATTCATCAGAACAGATCAACGAAATACAAGATATTTATCGTACCATATTTGTCAAAAAACACAACCTGAGCAACGCACTTTACATGATCGAAGCTGAACGTCAGCCAACAGAAATCCGGGATGAAATACTGGATTTTATCCGTAATTCCAACCGCGGGATCATGAAAGGTTTCGGCAATCCTTCCTCTTATTAAAACCTGAACCACCTATTTAATGCAGATTATTCTTGAAAATCTTGGCCGCCGTTTCAACCGTGACTGGATCTTCAGGAATATCAACTATACTTTTTCTCAGCCGGAACCTTACGCCATTCTGGGCATCAACGGTTCCGGAAAATCTACTTTACTGCAGATTTTAAATGGCAGCCTGTCGCCTTCTGCCGGAACGATATGCTTCTTTTATCGGCATAAAATGTTAGCTGTTGAGCAGGTTTACAAGCACATCAGCCTGGCTGCCCCATACCTCGAACTGATTGAAGAATTTAGTTTGAGTGAAATGATCGATTTCCATTTTCAGTTTAAAAAATATGTGGACGGAATAGATCGGCCTAAAATCGTCGAACTGCTGCAGATGGACAACAGCAAAAATAAACTGATCCGCTATTTCTCTTCCGGGATGAAGCAACGTGTGAAACTGGCACTCGCTTTTTGTGCCGATACGCCTTTGCTGATGTTGGATGAGCCAACGGCCAACTTGGATACGCAGGGAATTGACTGGTACTTGCAACTGATCGAAAAATTTGCCGCCAATCGCCTGACCCTAATTTGCTCCAACCAGGAACATGAGTACAGTTTCTGCCGGAACAGGTTGAATATTTTGGATTACAAGAAGAAAGCCTGATGCTGTTTTTATCGGCATAAAATCCGGTTGTTGCCCATTAAGCCGTTTGTTTCTTTCCGGCTGATTGCTAATTTTGCGGCTCTGAAAATATAAACTGATTATGGCCAAGGCATCCGATATAAAAAATGGTAACATCCTGCGTTTCAACGGCGAACTGATACAAGTAGAAGAATTTATCCACCGTACGCCGGGCAATCTGCGCGCCTTTTATCAGGCACGGATGCGCAACGTAAAAACCGGCAAACTGGTAGAATATCGTTTCCGTACCGATGAAGAAGTAGAAATTGCCCGTGTAGAAACCAGCGATTACCAGTATTTATACGAAGACGGCAACGATTTGGTGGTGATGGACAATACAACTTACGAGCAGTTTAACATTCCCAAATTTCTTTTTGGCAATGCCGTTAAGTTTTTAAAAGAAGGTGCCAACGTAATTGTGGCTTTTGAAAGTGACGAACCGATCATGGCTAAAGCACCGGCATCCGCAGAACTGGAAATTACTTACACCGAACCTGCCGTGAAAGGCGATACCTCTACCGGTGCTTTAAAAAATGCAACCGTGGAAACCGGTGCAGAAATAAAAGTCCCATTGTTTATTAATTTAGGCGATAAAATAAAAGTGGATACCGCAACTGGTAACTACGTGGAACGTGTAAAATAACGATGCTTCTTTTACCTGCATAAAAACAGTATCGAACGAAGCAGGATAATTTTTTAGCAAGACAAGTTCAAATTTTTTCTACTAAAAAATTTTCAACAAAAGAAACCGCTCAAATGATCCATTTAAGCGGTTTCTTGACGAATTGGTTTCCGGTTACTTCTTTTTAGGCACTACATCAGCTTTGGAAACCGATTTTTTGCCGGACTGATAATCTGAAGGAGCTTTTTTCGACTCCGTGCTGGGTGCTTTTTTCTTGTCATTACTTCCTTTGTCTTTACTCATGGCCGTTTTATTTCAGGTTAAATTTTTAGTTAAAAAATCAAATTTAAAAACGCAAAAAATTTTGAATGCGTATTATAAACGATAATTAAAGATAGCTATAATATCGGTTCACAACTTTATATTTTTAACAGAAAAATTACGGTTTAATTTTGCCTGAATAAAAATACAAGGTTCCCAAAATGAAATTATCTTCCGCCTCTCCGCTTCAAAAACTGATGGATACTTTGCCGCAGCAGGGAAGCGTATGCTGGATCGGGACCAGGCCGGGCAGAAAAAAAGCAATGTTTTCTTTGTCCGAAGTAGAAGCCATTACGCAAAAAGGCCTTTCCGGAGATCATTATTCCGGTTCTATCGGCAGCAAAAGGCAGGTTACTTTAATCCAGCAGGAATACTTAAATACGATTGCTTCTTTTATGCAGGTAAAAGAAGTATTACCCAAAATGCTTAGGCGGAACCTTGTTGTTCATGGCATCAACCTGCTCGCTTTAAAAGATAAAACCTTTTGGGTAGGAGAGGCTTTGCTGGAATATACAGGCGAATGCCATCCTTGCTCCCGGATGGAAGAAATTTTGGGAGAAGGGGGCTACAATGCCGTTCGTGGTCATGGTGGAATTACTGCCCGGATTTTAAACGGCGGTAAAATTAGTTTGGGTGATTTACTCAGGGTTGCATCCTGATCCTCATGCTTCTTTTATCGACTAAAAATTGGGATCGTTTTCAGGCTGGTTTACTCAAATCCAACATTGATTTTTAGGTGATAAAAGAAGCATTGAAAATTATCTGCTTGCCTGTACGAAAAACTATATTAAAATTTCCTTTGTCATTTCACTTTAAACAGATTTAACATTAAAGATATAAACGCGGATATTTTGGTGTTTTAGCAGGATAACATTGCCTTTTTGTTGACGATGCCGCAACCTTATCTTAATATAGGGATAATAGTTTTGCGCAAATTATTAATTGCGATGAAACAAATTTTACTTAGGTTTTCACGGTTGTTGCTGATGATGCTTGCCCTTGTATTGATGGGAAGTAATTTATACGCGCAAAACTTAACCATCCGGGGTATTGTTTTGGATGATGCCAATCAGCCTTTGCCTGGGGTAAGTGTTATAGCCAAAGGCACGGGCCAGGGTACTGCAACCGGTGTTGGCGGCCGTTTTACTATTTCTGTAATAAGGGCCAGACTTTGGTGTTCCATGCCATTGGTTTTGCCACACAGGAAATAGTAGTTGTTGATGAAACCAACCTCTCTGTTTCTTTAAAAGCGGATGTTAAAACCTTGAACGAAGTAGTGGTAACTGCCTTGGGCGTAAGAAAAGAATTTCAAAAACTGGGCTACTCGCAATCACAAATCAACGGGGATGCGTTAACAACAGCACGCGATGCCAACCCGCTTAATTCATTGGCCGGTAAAGTGGCAGGTTTAACCATTGGTGCCAGCTCAGAGTTTTTTGGGGCGCCAACAGTTGTTTTACGGGGCAGCAGAGACATCCTTTATGTGGTAGATGGCGAGCCTGTTAACTCTGATACCTATAACTTTAATGCGGACGATATTGATACCTATACGGTTTTGAAAGGGCCTAACGCTGCGGCTTTATATGGTTTTAGGGGGATTAATGGTGCTATTATCATCACGACCAAGAAAGGGACAAAAGATAAAAAAGGTTGGCAGGTAGATTTCAATACCACTACCGAAGCGGAAAAGGGTTTTATTGTTTTGCCTAAAAGCCAGACCCAGTATGGGCGCGGGTCTGGCTTTCAATATACTTATGGTAACCAATTATATGATAACACACAGCGTTTACCAGAATGGGGGCCCCGCTTTGATGGCGTGTTCCAAACACAGCAGTACGACAGTCCGTATGATCCAATTACCGGCATCAGGCAAAAAACACCTTGGTTGGCACGGGGGGCAAAAAACTTTGAAAACTTTGTACAAACAGGATATGTAAATACAAATACCCTTGCATTATCTGCCAGCGGCTCCAATTATGATATTCACATATCTTATGGACATACTTATCAAAAAGGCGATTTCCCAAATACTAAATTGAATATCGATAATTTTAAGTTGGCTGCCGGTTATGATATCAATTCAAAATTGCGTGTTGAAGGCGACTTAAACCTTAACGAACAATATTCACCTAACATTCCGGATGTAAGCTATGGCCCCAACAGCTATGCTTATATGTTCAAGGTTTACGGGTCATCTGATTATGACGTCAACTCTTTAAAAAACATTTATCAGGGGCCGCAGGGTGTGCCGGGATTGGTGCAATACGCACCGGAATACGGCCGTTTAAACAGCGCCTATTTTATAGCCAATAAATGGTTGCGCGGAAGGACGAAAACCGACCTTTACGGATCTTTAAAGCTTACTTACAAATTCACCAACGACTTAAACCTGAGTTTACGTACAGCATTAGACACCTATAATGAACTGAACACAGAAGATGCACCTGCATCTATCAACCTTAACCAATACCTGCCATGGTATTATTTCGGATGGTATGGTGATTACCGACAGGATCAGCGGAACTCTGTTGAAAACAACACAGACCTGATCTTGAATTACAATCACAAGTTTGGAAACTGGAGTTTTGCTGCCTTGGCAGGTGCCAGCGAGCGTTCTTTCAGCTATACTTCTGATTGGGGAACAACGCAGGCATTGGCTTTGCCTGGCGTATATAACCTGAACAACTCGATCGGTAAGCCCTACGTTTATAATTTTGATTCTAAAATGCAGGTTTACAGTGGTTTCTACTCATTTGATATCGGCTACAAAAACTACTTTAACATCAACACCACCAACCGTGTAGATAACCTGTCTACACTCCCAAAGGGGAACAACACGTATTTCTACCCTTCGGTTTCTTTAAGCAGCGTTGTTTCTGATTATGTTAAATTCCCTGAATTCTTTTCGTTTTTGAAAATACGGGGTTCGTATGCAGATGTTAAGGGAGGATTGACGGCACCAACTATCGGCACCTCGTATAACGCTTTAAACTCAACAGCATTAGGTACAGGCTGGAATACAAGACCGGTTGGTTATTTATTAGGTTACGGTTCAGAGTTATATACTCCTTATAACGGCCCGGTCTATACCAATGAATCGCCATCGGCAACAGGAACTTTTTACAATGGCACACCTTCTGTAACTTTATCCAATACCATTGCTAATGCCCAGATCAAACCTTACAACGTTGCATCTTATGAAGCTGGTTTTGACGCTAAGTTCTTTAAAAACAGATTAGGCTTAAATGCTACTTACTTTACCACGACTAACGGCCCTAACATTTTCCAGTTGCCCGTATCTACCGCTACTACTTATAACAGCCAGTTGATAAACGGTGTAACAACCTTAAAAAAAGGTGTTGAAATTGAACTGATCGGTTCTCCCCTTCGCAGTAAAGACGGCCTGAACTGGGATGTTAACGTTAACTACTCCAGCTACAAGGAAACTTTGAAGACTATTTATGGCAGCCAAACCTTTTTGCAGCAAAATGGCCATAATTATGTAATTGGAGACCGGCTGGATGCTATATATGGTACTAAGTTTGTAAGGGACGGAAATGGTAATATCGTGAACGGGAGCGGTGGTTTGCCGCTGGGTTCCGGCGGTGGCATAGCTCAAAACGGGTTGTTAGGCTATGCCAATCCTAATTTCTCTTTCGGTATCACCAATAGCTTCCGGTACCATAATTTCTCCTTAAGTTTCCAGTTTGATGGCAGGATAGGCGGTAAAATATATGATTTTACTTATTACCATGCGATGAACGGCGGTACAGATGTTGAATCTGCTTCCGGCGATTTCGGAGCTGCCCGTTTAGCAGAATGGAACAGCACGACCGAAGGCACAAAAGCTGCAACACCAGCTTACGTTGGCCAAGGGGTGGTTATCACGAGTGGCACACCACACTTTACCAACGGGCAAATTGATAATTTAGGTCAGTTGGTATTTGCACCAAACACAACCAAAGTTTTGGTACAATCCTATATTTCAAGTGGGATTGGGGGAAATGCAGATGAATATTATATGATCAGCCGCTCTTATGCAAAATTGCGCGAGGCAACTTTCGGCTATTCTTTACCCGCAAAATTATTAGAGCGTTCCTTTATTAAAAGGGCTTCTTTCTCTTTGGTAGGCCGAAACCTGCTGTACTTTGCTGCCCGTAAAGATATTGACCTGGATCAGTACGCATCAGGCTATAACGCATCAGACCGGACAATAGTAGGCACAAACGGTGGCAGCGACCTGGCAAGCCCAACCGCACGCCGTTATGGTTTCAACATCCATTTAACATTCTAATTTTCAACCGATT
>JAABUS010001675.1_pt1 | contig 46698 bp, 50 predicted proteins | sample 5560161 | NCBI WGS metagenome assembly JAABUS01 (sample SAMN10711885, study PRJNA513376) | rock metagenome | isolation source: Antarctica rocks | place: Antarctica: Victoria Land, Trio Nunatak nord | collected 2016-01-04 | reverse complement strand
CCGATGCCGAAACCCGCACAACACAACGGGAAAAAGAAACTACACCAACACACAACCAACCGTCAAGGCCAATCAATGCCGGTAACACAGGAAATACGACGCAAACAGGATGACGTCAAGCAGGGAGACGTAGAAATTACGCTAATCTAACGATCAATCACCGGTGCGCCTCGAATTCGCACCGCCGAAAACATCCTGGGCCTATAGCTCCTTCTCATCCGTCTCCGGCTCTACCTCGATGTCGCCGCTGATGGCGTCCGCGTCATCCTCAAGATCAGAGGCATCCTCCAACACGTCCTCCTCAGCCTCCTCCTCAGCGGTCTCGATCTCCACGTCCGCATCTTCCAACCCGGGGGCCGGCACCTTTTTGACGCGCTTCTCCTCCACTACATTACCGCCGGTCCGCCGGGCACGCGGCTGTTCGCTCGGTTGCTCGGTGCCGCACTTCGGGCAGACAGCCGGGGTTTTGGTTAGATCGTAGAAGCGCGTGGCGCAGGCGACGCAGACGCGTTTAGTGCCGAGTTCAGGCTTCGCCATCAGGTCCCTCAATCTCACTCGCCATACGGAATGGCAAAGGGCGCGGCCCATGCCATCGCTGCGCCGCGCTGTCAAACCCCGTTGCGCCATGCTACCCGGCACCACACCGTGCTCAGAGAGACCTGCATGAGCCACGCCCACCTTCCCTTGGCCTCGATCCGACCAGCGCAATCGCTGTTTGGCAGCGTCGGTGTGCCGGGCGACAAGAGCATCAGCCACCACGTGCTGCTGCTCGCCGGGCTGGCAGTTGGAGAGAGCAGGATTGCCGGGTTGCTGGAGGGCGAAGGCACGTTGCGTATGGTGGCCGCGATGCGGGCGCTCGGCGCCGAGGTCGTGCAGGACGGGCCGGGCGTTTGGCGCGTAGCAGGCCGCGGCGTCGGCGGACTACGAGAGCCCGGAGATGTATTGGATATGGGCGGCTCTGGCATCGCGGTCCGGCTGCTCTGCGGCATTCTCGCCGGCCATGACCTGTTCGCCATCGTGACCGGGGGCGTCAGCCTGCGCCGCCGCTCGATGCGTCAGGCTACGGAGCTGCTGAAACGTTGCGGGGCACAGTTCCGTGGCCCTGCGGATGGGCGGCTGCCGCTGGCCATCCAGGGCGCGCGGGATGCGCTGCCGATCGAGCATCGCCTGACGATTGCGTCCGCGCCAATGAAGTCGGCCCTGTTGCTGGCTGGCCTGAATGCGCCGGGCTGGACCCGCGTCGAAGAGCCGGAAGCGACGTGCGACCACGTCGAGCGAATGCTGCGGCATTTCGGTGCGCAGGTTTTGGTCGAGCCGGCAGGCACTGGCCGCGTCACGCGCCTGATAGGTCAGCCAGAGCTGCAGGCAGCGGACGTGCTGGTGCCGGGTGACGTATCCTTGGCGGCTTTTCCTTTGGTGGCCGCGCTGATCGTGCCAGGTTCGGTTGTGACGGTCCAAAACGTGGGGCTGAACCCGCAGCGCATCGGGCTGTTCGCCACGCTGCGGGCGATGGGCGCACGGCTGGACGTCACCTGTGAGCGTCTGGAGGCTGGCGAGCCGGTGGGCGATGTGACCGCAACCTACACAGGCCTTTGTGGCGCGGAGGTGCCGGCAGAGCGTGTCCTGGGCATGATCGACGACTACCCGATCCTGGCCGTCGCGGCCGCGTGTGCCAGGGGTTCGACCCGCATATGCGGTCATGCAGAGCTACGGGCGAAGACAGGCAGCCGATTGTCGTCTATCGCAGCGATGTTGAAACTCAATGGAGTGCGGACGGAAACCGATGGCGATGATTTGGTGGTGCGGGGCAACGGCGCCCTGCCGACTGGCGGCGGCCGGATCGAGACACGGATGGACCACTCGCTCGCCATGAGCGCGTTGATCCTCGGTCTTGCAACCGCGAGCCCGGTTGGGGTGAGCGACAGCGCAGCCATCGACAGCGGCTTTCCGGGCTTCGTGACGCTGATGCGCAAGCTGGGCGCCGCCATCGCATGACTGTCGTCATCGCCATCGACGGTCCTGCCGCGGCCGGCAAAGGCACCCTGGCCCGGCGGCTCGCGCTAGCACTCGGCCTTGCCTATCTCGACACCGGTTTGCTGTATCGGGCAGTCGGACGTCGCGTGCTGGAGGCTGGGGCAGTGCCGTCCGACCCCACTGCAGCGGAGGCTGCCGCCCGTGCGCTGGTTGCCGCCGACCTGATGCGGACCGACCTGCGCGGACCCGAAGCCGACCAGGCATCAAGCTTTGTCGCCAAGGTACCCGGCGTTCGAGCGGCGCTGCTGGCGTTCCAGCGCAGCTTTGCCAGCCAGGGTGCGGTGCTCGACGGGCGCGACATCGGCACCGTCGTGATGCCGGATGCCACGGTTAAGCTTTTTGTCACAGCGGACCTTTCCGTGCGGGCACGCCGCCGATGGCTGGAGCTACAGGGGCGCGGCGTTGCCACCTCGCTCGCGCAGGTCGAAGCCGAGCTGCAGGCCCGCGATGCGCAGGACGCAGCGCGCGAGACTGCGCCATTAAGAGTGGCGACCGATGCCGTAGTGCTGGACACGACCATGCTTGACGCCGACGCTGCCCTCGCGCGCGGGCTGGAAATCGTGCGGAGCCGGCTTGGTTTTGCTTGACTCCCACTGCGCAATCCGTATGTCTGCGCGTCACTCCAAGTTTTAGGCCCAGCCGTATGGCACGGGCCTATTGTCGTTTTTTTTAATCCGGTCCGCATCGCGGGCTAGACGTTCCCCGATCCCGCTGGGACGGAGCGCGCATTCGATGATCCCGGCCATGCCGGTTTCATGCACAGGAACTTATCTCACACATGGCATCATCCGCCACTGCTCTCCTCGACCGCCCGTCCCACGGTGACATGGGCGAAGATTTCGCCTCGCTGCTCGATGAATCGATGGGCCGCGAGGTTGGATTTGAAGGCTCAGTCGTCACCGGCCGCATCGTGCGCCTCACCGAAGAATACGCCATCGTCGATGTCGGCCTCAAAAGCGAAGGGCGCGTCGCGATCAAGGAGTTTGCACTGCCGGGCCAGAAGCCCGAGGTGAAGCCCGGCGACAACATCGAGCTGTATGTTGAGCGCTACGAGGACCGTGACGGAGCCATCGTATTGTCGCGCGAGAAGGCGCGGCGCGAGGAGGCTTGGACCAACCTTGAGAAGTCGTTCGAGGCACAGGTGCGCGTGAACGGCACGATCTACGGCCGGGTCAAGGGCGGTTTTACCGTAGATCTCGGCGGCGCCGTGGCGTTCCTGCCAGGCAGCCAGGTCGATATTCGTCCGGTGCGCGACGTTGGTCCGCTGATGGGCACGCCGCAGCCGTTCCAGATCCTGAAGATGGACCGCGCCCGCGGCAATATCGTCGTGAGCCGCCGCGCGGTGCTGGAGGAGACCCGCGCCGAACAGCGCAGCGAGCTGATCCAAGGCCTGAAGGAGGGCATGATCCTCGACGGCGTCGTGAAGAACATCACCGACTATGGCGCATTCGTCGATCTCGGCGGCGTCGATGGCCTGCTGCATGTAACCGACATCGCCTGGCGCCGGATCAACCACCCGAGCGAAGCGCTGCAGATCGGCCAGCCGGTCCGCGTGCAGGTAATCCGCTTCAACAGCGAGACGCAGCGCATCAGCCTCGGCATGAAGCAGCTCGAGGCCGATCCGTGGGAGGGTGTAGCGGCAAAGTACCCGCCGAGCGCCAAGTTCTCCGGCCGCGTCACCAACATCACGGACTATGGCGCCTTCGTGGAGCTGGAGCCGGGCGTCGAGGGCCTGGTGCACGTGTCCGAGATGAGCTGGACCAAGAAGAACGTGCATCCCGGCAAGATCGTCGCGACCAGCCAAGAGGTCGATGTGATGGTGCTGGACGTGGACAGCAGCAAGCGGCGCATCAGCCTTGGCTTGAAGCAGGTGCAGCGCAACCCGTGGGAGCAGTTCCAGGACGAGCACCCCGTCGGCAGCACCGTCGAGGGCGAAATCCGCAACATCACCGAGTTCGGCCTGTTCATCGGCATCACCGCCGACATCGACGGCATGGTACATATGTCCGACCTTTCGTGGGACGAACCCGGCGAGCTGACGATCGCCAAATTCGAGAAGGGGCAGATCGTCCAGGCCAAGGTGCTGGACATTGACGCCGAGAAGGAGCGCATCAGCCTGGGCGTCAAACAGTTGCATGACGACCCGGCCGCCGACGTGCTGAGCCGCGTGCACAAGAACGACGTGGTGACCTGCGTGGTCGTGGCGGTGCAGGCGAACGGCATCGAGGTGAAGGTGGACGAGGTGCTGACCGGCTTCATCCGCCGGGCCGAGCTGGCGCGGGACAAATCCGACCAGCGTCCGGACCGCTTCGCCGTGGGCGAGAAGGTGGATGCGAAGGTGACCGCCATCGACCGCGCCGCCCGCAAGCTGAGCCTGACGATCAAGGGCCGGGAGATGGAAGAGGACAAGCAGGCGATCCAGGACTTCGGCACCGCCGACTCCGGCGCCTCGCTGGGCGACATCCTGGGTGCCGCCATCCGCCGGCGGAACCAGCAGAGCGACACCTAAGCCTTTGTCGCTGGAGACCGATCTGATCCTGGACAGGCGGCGCCTCAAGCGCCGCCTGAACCTTTGGCGGGTGCTGGCGGTGGTGGCGGGCACCGCCGCTCTGGTGGCGATCGTGGCGCCGCGGACGTCCGGCGGCCTCGGACGGCATGTGGCGCGGCTTAACGTGACAGGCGTCATCACCGAGGACCGCAAGCTGATCGAGAGCGTCGTGGCGCTTGCCAAGGATCGCGGCGTGCCTGCGGTGATCGTGTCGATCGACAGCCCCGGCGGTTCGGTGGCCGGCGGCGAGAGCCTGCGCGGCGCGTTGCTGCGGGTAGCGGCGGCGAAGCCTGTTGTGGCGGTGATGCGCGGCACCGCGGCGTCGGCCGGCTACATGGTGGCGTTGCCGGCGGCGCGGATCTTTGCCCGCGAGGCGACGCTGACCGGCTCAATCGGCGTGATCCTGCAGACCGGGGAGGCGTCTGGCCTGCTGGGCCGGCTTGGGGTGTCGGCTGAGGCGATCACGTCCGGGCCGCTGAAGGATCAGCCAAGTTTTACCCGCATCTTGACGCCGCAGGGGCGGGACTATCTGAACGGGCTGGTCGCCGACATGTACGACCAGTTCGTCAGCATGGTGGCGGAAGCCCGGCACATGGACGCCACTCAGGTGCGCGGTCTTGCCGATGGTCGCGCCTATACCGGCCGGCAGGCGCAGAAGCTCGGCCTAGTGGACGAGATTGGCGGCGAGATCGAGGCGCGGGAGTGGCTGGCGCGGGAGCGTGGCGTGCCGATGACGGTGCCGGCCGAGGATCTAAAGCCTGGTGGCCTCTATGATCGCACCCTGGGGGCCACGCTCTCGGGACTGTATCAATCCGTGCTGTCCGGCATGGCGCCATCGGCGGGTGCCTGGGCAATATGGCAGGGCAGCACGGCCGAATAGGCACCAGGTGACGGCGTTCAGTTGACGCGCGGCGGTGGGTCCGGCATCGTTCATCGACCAGCCCATCGTCGGGTCAGTTTATGGCAACGCATTACGGCAATTGAGAAAATGACAAAGTCCGAGTTGATCGCAGAGCTTGCATCCGCCAATCCGCATCTGCTCAGCCGCGATGTCGAGCTGATCGTATCCACCATCTTCGACGAGATCACCGCAGCCCTGGCCCGCGGCACCCGCGTCGAGTTGCGGGGGTTCGGCGCGTTCACGGTGAAGCGGCGCGATGCCCGCACCGGGCGCAACCCGCGCACCGGGGAGGCGGTTCCGGTTAACGAGAAGGCCGTGCCGTTCTTCAAGGCTGGCAAGGAACTGCGGGAGCGGGTGGACCGCGGCGGCAAGCCCACCCGAGCACTGTCCCGCGCCGAACGCGTGCTGGCGTAGCGGCATGCGCATCCTTCTCGCGGCTCCGGTGCTAATCGTGTTGGTCGTGTTCGCGCTGTCCAACCGGCAAGTCGTCCAGTTGGGATTGTGGCCCACCGACATCATGGTTGACGCGCCGCTGTCGATCACTGTCCTGGTGGCGGCCGGGCTGTTCTTCATCGGCGGCGCATTGATGACCTGGGGCAGCAGCGTGGTTATGCGCGCCAGGGCGCAGCAGGCCGAGCGCACCGTGCGGCAGCTTGAGGCCGAGGTCCGGGCGTTGAAGTCGCAGCCCAGGGCTGCCGGCACTGCCATGGCATTGCCGCCGCCCGGCGCATAGTGACCGGGCTGATTGTCGCGCTGGACACCGCGGATGCGGGGCAGGCGATGGCATGGGCCGAAAAACTGGCGCCGCATTGCGGATTGTTGAAGCTTGGCTTGGAGTTTTTCCTGGCGCATGGACCCATGGGCGTCCATGCCATCGCCGCACGACCGATTTTCCTGGATTTGAAGCTGCATGACATCCCCCACACCGTCGCGGGCGCCGTGCGCGCCGTCCTGCCGCTGCAGCCAAGGATGCTCACCCTGCATGCTGGAGGCGGCGCCCGTATGATTGAGACCGCCCGGCGCGCCGCGGACACCGTTGACCATCCGCCGCTGCTGCTCGCGGTCACGGTGCTGACAAGCCTCGACAGCAGCGCCCTGCATGCCACCGGGGTCGCCGGCGGCCCGCGTCAGCAGGTGCTGCGGTTGGGCCGGCTGGCGATGGACGCCGGGGCGGACGGTCTGGTGTGCAGCGCGCATGAGGCCTCCATGCTGCGGGACGCCTTGGGCGCTGTCCCCATCCTGGTTGTGCCAGGCATCCGGCCATCGGGAGCCGACGCCGACGACCAGGCACGGACTTTGACCCCGCGGGAGGCCGCGGACGCCGGCGCCGATTGGATCGTGGTGGGCCGCCCCATTACCGGCAGCATCGACCCGGCTGCCGCCGCTGCCGCTATCGCTGCCGAGCTTGCATGACCACACTCGTCAAAATCTGCGGCATCAACTCGCCGGCTGCCCTGGACGCTGCCGCGGATGCCGGAGCCGATTATGCCGGCTTTGTGTTTTTTCCGCCCTCGCCACGCGCCGTGACGCCGACCCAAGCCGCTGCCCTGGCGGCGCATCGCCCCAGTGGCCCAGCGCGGGTTGGGCTGTTCGTGGATCCGACCGACGACGACATCGCGGCCGTCCTCGCAGCGCTGAAGCTGGACGTGTTGCAGGTGCACGGCGCGCCAGGCCGCGCCGCGGAGCTGCGGGCGCGGTTCGGCGTGCCAGTCTGGGCCGTGGTGGGAGTGGCCGGCGCCGCCGACTTGCCCAACGAGGCGCCCGGCGTTGACGGCCTGTTGCTGGACGCCAAGGCACCGCCCGGCGCCGTGCTGCCCGGCGGCAACGCCAAGGTGTTCGATTGGTCCGTGCTGCAGGGTTGGACCGCACCGGTGCCGTGGCTATTGGCGGGCGGCCTCACCCCTGCCAACGTCGCCGAGGCGGTGCGCGTCTCCGGCGCGCCGGCGGTGGACGTATCGTCCGGCGTGGAGCGCAGCCGGGGTGTGAAGGACGCGGCGTTGATCCAGGCGTTTGCCGAGAATGCGCGCTAGATCCAGCCCCGCCGCTTGAACCAGAGGAACGGCAGGATGCCGCTCAGGACGATGACGGCCAGCCCATAGGCGTAGCCGTATTCCCATTGCAGTTCCGGCATGTTCTTGTAGTTCATGCCATAGATGCTGGCCATCAGCGTCGGCGGCACGCCCACTACGGAAACAAGCGTCAGGATTTTGATGCTGTTGTTCTGCTCGATATTGATGAAGCCCAGCGTCGCGTCCAGCAGGAACTGCACCTTGTTGGTCAACTGAATGTCGTAGTCGGACAGCGAGATGATGTCTCGGCGCACCGTCTTGAAACGCGGTCGCAGGGCTTCGGGTATCCAGCCGCCCGCCACCTCGCCGGTATATTGCACGATCCGGTTCACCCCAAGCAGGCTGTCCCGGATCTTGGATGCCCGCTCCCCCGCGGTGCCCACGGCGCGCAGGGTGGCGCGCAGTTGCAGGTCCGTCCGAGCCGAGTTCGATCTCTCTCCGCGTTCTGGCCGGAACACCCGGCGCGAGATGGCGTCGAGGTCGGCGCCCACATGCTCCAGCACGTCGGCCAGGCGATCGACGATCGCCTCCAGCAAACCCAGGAACGCCGCCACGCTGCATGATTGCGAGGCGCTGCCGACGAAACGTTCGGCAAACTGGTCGAACACCGGCAGGTCGGCGAACCGCACGGTCATCAGGTGGTCCGGCGACAGCACGAAGCCGAGCGGGGCTGTCATTGATAGGCCATCCGCAGCGCGGTACGTCATAGGCGTGCTGAGATAAAGCGTTTTGCCCTCGCTCGAGAGCCGGCTGCTGCTCTCGATCTCGGCCAGATCCGCCTGGGCCGGCACCCGCAGGCCGGTCATGCGTTCGGCAGCGGAGCGCTCCTCGTCGGTCGGGCTCAGCAGATCGATCCAGACCGGCGCGGAAACCGGCGGCTCGGTATGCGGCTGCACGGAGCGGCGAGGGCTGAGGCCAGTGTTCACATAGAGCATGCCGCATCCTAACCTGAGCTTGCGCGGCAGCGCATCCCAAAGCGCCGTATGGGCGTGACCGGCGCCGGGCCGTGCGGTATGATGAAGGCGCTGACCCAGGAGAGCACCTTGAACGAAATCGCGCCCGCCCGCCCGAACAGCCTGCGCCTGGGCCCCGACGGAAACGGCCGGTTCGGCGAGTTTGGCGGCCGGTTCGTGGCCGAGACGCTGATGCCGCTGATTTTGCAGGTCGAGCAGGCGTACGAGGTCGCCAAGCGCGACCCAAGCTTCCAGGTCGAGCTCGACGCCTACCTGAAGGACTACGTGGGCCGGCCCAGCCCCTTATGGTTCGCCGAGCGCCTGACCAAGCGGTTGGGCGGCGCTAAAATCTATATGAAACGGGACGAGCTGAACCACACCGGCAGCCACAAGATCAACAACTGCATGGGCCAGATTCTGCTGGCCCGGCGCATGGGCCGCACCCGCATCATCGCCGAGACCGGCGCCGGGCAGCACGGCGTCGCGACCGCCACGGTCTGCGCGCTGTTCGGACTGCCGTGCACGATCTACATGGGCGCCACCGACGTCGAGCGGCAGAAGCCCAACGTATTCCGCATGAAGCTGCTCGGCGCCGAGATCAACAGCGTGACCAGCGGCGCCGGCACGCTGAAGGACGCGATGAACGAGGCGATGCGCGATTGGGTCGCCAACGTGACCGATACGTATTACCTGATCGGCACCGTCGCCGGCCCGCACCCCTACCCTGCCATGGTGCGCGACTTTCAAAGCGTCATCGGCACCGAGGCGCGGGCGCAGATCATGGAGGCCGAGGGACGGCTGCCGGATGCCATCGTCGCGGCGATCGGCGGCGGCAGCAATGCCATGGGCCTGTTCCACCCGTTCCTCGACGACGACGTGCGGCTAATCGGCGTCGAGGCGGCCGGGCGGGGCCTCGATACGCTGGAGCATGCCGCCAGCCTGTCGCGCGGCCGGCCCGGCATCCTGCACGGCAACCGCACCTACCTGCTGCAGGACGAGGACGGCCAGATCCAGGAGGCGCACAGCATCAGCGCCGGGCTCGACTACCCCGGCATCGGGCCGGAGCATTCCTGGCTGCACGAGATCGGCCGGGTGGAGTACGTGGCGGCAACCGATGCGGAGGCGCTGGAGGCGTTCCAGCTTTGCTGCCGCACCGAGGGCATCATTCCGGCGCTGGAGCCTGCGCACGCCATCGCCCACGTCACGAAGATCACGCCGGCGATGGGGCCGGACGCGGTTTTGCTGATGAACATGTGCGGACGCGGCGACAAGGACATCTTCACAGTCGCCCAGCACCTCGGCGTGCAGCTTTGAGCCGGATCGCCGCACGGTTCGCCGCCCTGAAGCACGAGGGCCGCGGCGCGCTGATCCCGTTCCTTGAGGCCTACGACCCCGACGCCGCCACCAGCATGGCCATCCTGCGCGGCATGCCCAGCGCCGGCGCCGACCTGATCGAGATTGGCATGCCGTTCACCGACCCGATGGCGGACGGCCCGACGATCCAGGCGGCGGGCCTGCGCGGGTTGAAGGCCGGCGCGACGCTCGTCCGCACCCTGGCGATGGTGCAGGATTTCCGCCTGGATGACGCCGACACGCCGGTGATCCTGATGGGCTACCTGAACCCGATCGCCTCCTATGGCCCGCAGCGGTTCTGCGAGCGCGCAACGGCGGCCGGGGTGGACGGGGTGATCGTCGTCGACCTGCCGACCGAGGAGGCGCACTTGCTGGCCGGCCATGCCCACACGAACCGCCTGGATATCATCCGTTTAGTGGCGCCCACGACCGACGACGCGCGCCTGCCGCTGGTGCTGCAGGGCAGCTCGGGCTTCGTCTATTATGTCAGCATCACTGGCATCACCGGCACGCGCAGCGCGTCCGCCGCCGACCTCGCGCTGGCGATCCCGCGGGTGCGGGCCGTGACCGACCTGCCGATCGCCATCGGCTTCGGCGTGCGCACGCCCGCGCAGGCTGCCGAGGCGGTGCGGGTGGCGGACGCGGCCGTCGTGGCATCCGCGCTGATCGAGACGCTGTCGGCCAGCCTCGACACGGAAGGCCGCGCTGCACCCGACACGGCACAACGCGTGCTGGATCAGGTGCGCGCGCTGGCCGACGGCGTGCGAAGCGCGAGGGTTCCCGCATGAGCTGGCTCGCCGAGTACGTCCGGCCGAAAATCCGCACCCTGCTGGGCCGGCGCGAGGTGCCGGACAACCTTTGGGTCCAGTGCCCCGAGTGCCAGCAGATGCTGTTCATCCAGGATCTGGAGCGCAACCTGAAGGTCTGTACCGCCTGCGGGTTCCACATGCGGCCGACGGCGGCGGAGCGGCTGGCCTACACATTCGACGCCGACCCCGGCTTCACCCGCATCGAGCTGCCGCGCGTGCCGGCCGACCCGCTGCGCTTCCGCGACAGCAAGCGTTACGTGGACCGGCTGAAGGAGGCCCGGGACAAGACCGGCCTCGACGACGCGGTCCTGGTGGCGCATGGCGCCATCGGCGGGCACCGCGCCGTCGTGGCGGCCCAGGCGTTCGAGTTCATGGGCGGCAGCATGGGCGCCGCGGTGGGCGAGGCGATCGTCGCTGCCGCACGCCTCGCAGTGCTGCAGCAGGCGCCGCTGATCGTGTTCACCGCCAGTGGCGGCGCCCGCATGCAGGAGGGCGCCATCAGCCTGATGCAGATGCCGCGCACCACCATCGCGACCCGCCTGGTGAAGGACGCCGGGCTGCCGTTCATCACCGTGCTGACCGACCCGACCACCGGCGGCGTCACCGCGAGCTTCGCCATGCTGGGCGACCTGCAACTGGCGGAGCCCGGCGCGCTGATCGGCTTCGCCGGCAGCCGGGTGATAGAGCAGACGGTGCGGGAGACCCTGCCGGACGGCTTCCAGCGCGCCGAGTACCTGCACGAGCATGGCATCCTCGACATGGTGGTGCCGCGCACCGAGATGCGGGATACGCTAGCCCGGCTGATCGGCCTGTTGCGCGTGCCCGAGCTGGCGCCCGAGCACGCGCCGGAGCCACCGCCGGACCTGCCGGCTGCCCTGTTGCCGGAGCATGCCGCCGCGTGAACCAGATCCGTCCGCAAGACCGGCCCCAAAGCCGCATCGAGCCGATCATCGAGCGGCTGCACGGCCTGCATCCGCGGCTCATCGACCTCAGCCTCGACCGGCTGCAGCGTCTGCTGGCTCAGTTGGACCACCCGGAGCGCCGCCTGCCGCCGGTCATTCACGTGGCGGGGACCAACGGCAAGGGCAGCACCTGCGCCTTCGTGCGCGCTATGGCGGAGGCGGCCGGGCTGCGCGTCCACGTTTATAGCTCGCCCCATCTGGTGCGGTTCAACGAGCGATTCCGCATTGCCGGCCACCTGGTATCCGACGCGGCCCTGGCGGACGCGCTGGAGACCATCGAGCGGGTCAATGACGGCGCCGCCATCACGGTGTTCGAGATCATCACCGCTGTCGCGTTCCACCTGTTCGCGCAGACGCCGGCCGATCTGTGCGTGCTGGAGGTCGGGCTGGGCGGGCGCGGCGATGCGACGAACGTGGTCCAAACGCCGGCGGCCTGCGCGGTCACGTCGATCTCGCTCGACCATCGGGAACTGCTTGGCGACACGCTGACGGCGATCGCGACGGAGAAGGCCGGCATCGCCAAGCACGGCGTGCCGTTGGTCACTGGCACGCAGCCGGCCGAGGCGTTTGCCGCGCTGTCGGACGCGGTAGCGCGTTGCGGCGCGTTGCTAAGGGCACGCGGTCGCGATTGGGAGATTGCCGCAACCGGCAGCGGGCTGCGGTTTTCCGACGGCCAGGGGACGATCGACCTGCCGCCACCGTCCCTGCCCGGTGCTCACCAGGTCGATAATGCCGGCATCGCCGTCGCGGCATTGCGGGCGGCGCTGCAAGTGCCGGACGCTGCCTGGGCTGGCGTGGCGCGTGCGGAGTGGCCGGCACGGCTGCAGCGGCTGCACGGGCGGCTGGCCCGCCTGGCGCCGGCGGGTTGGGAGGTGTGGCTGGACGGCGGGCATAACCCCGGCGCCGGCGCGGCACTCGCCCAGCATATGGCGGGTTGGGCAGATCGTCCGCGGCACTTGATCGTCGGCATGAAGCAGGCAAAGGACGCCGCGGAGTTCCTGCAGCCGCTGCTGCCGCAGGCGACCCAGGTGTTTGCGGTGCAGGAGTCCGGCCAGTATCTGGCATTGCCGGTTGAGGCGATCGTGGCGGCTTCTGGCGGCGTTGCAAGACCTGGCCCCACGATCGCTCATGCGTTGAAAGGACTATGGCCTGGTCCACCCGCACGCGTGCTGATCTGCGGGAGCTTGTATCTGGCCGGCGAAGCTTTAAAGGCGGACAGCGAGGAATAAGCGGTGACGGGGGACTTGGCGTCTGACAGAACGTCCCAACACTTGTAGTCGAGGCGGTTTGGCCGCACCCTTCGACATCGTGGAGCTGGTCATGGACGGTCCAGAGGCGCTGGCGCCGGCAAAGTTGCGTGTGACGACTGCGGATGCGAGGGCAACGCCCAACGATGTCGGCCGCTCCACTGCGTTGACATTGGCCCATGGCACAATGGAATTGCGCTGGTTTGCCCCGAAACAAGTCGATCCGCAGACGCCGCACGACCGGGATGAGCTGTATATCGTTGTATCCGGCACCGGTATGTTCATGCGGGCCGTGGAGAGCCATCCACTCGACGATACGGCACTGCCGATTCAGGGCGAGGACCGTGTGCCGTTCGGCCCCGGCGATGCGCTGTTCGTGGCGGCCGGAACCGTGCATCGTTTCGAGGATTTCTCGGACGATTTTGCCACTTGGATCGTTTTCTATGGTCCGGAGGGTGGCGAGCAGCGGTGACTGGAGGCTTTGCCGGAATGGTTGAGATTACGAGCTTGATCCCGCAGGACCGGCTGCGCTGGACTGAACTCTGGAGCGAATACCTGACGTTCTACGATACGTCGATGCCGGACGACCTTTTTGAGCATACCTGGCACCGGCTGCTGCAAGGCACGGCGTTGCATGGGTTGGCTGCGCGGTTAGATGGGCAGATCGTCGGCATCACACATTTCCTATTCCACAACAGCGCATGGACAATGACGCCGGTCTGTTATCTTCAGGACCTATTTGTGGACGGCGCCGCACGGGGTCACGGCGTAGGGCGTGCATTGATTGAAGCGGTTGCCGCGCGTGCCCGGAATCAAGGCACAATGCGGTTGTATTGGCTGACACAGGACCACAATACGAGGGCGCGGCAGCTTTACGACCGTATCGCGAAGAACTCAGGTTTCATACGGTACGAATACCCGCTCAATTAGGCCGACAATCTAGCCGATGTTGCTTGCTACCCACTGCTTCAGCTCGCTTTTTGGTGCGGCGCCAACCTTAGTCGCAGCCGGCTTGCCGTCCTTGAACAGGATCATCGTCGGGATGCCGCGAACGCCGTAGGTGTTGGGTGACATCGGGTTCTCGTCAATGTTCACCTTCGCGACCGTAACGCGGCCCTTGTACTCCAACGCGATCTCCTCCAGTGCCGGGGCAATCATCTTGCAGGGGCCGCACCACTCGGCCCAGAAATCGACCAGCACGGGCTCCTTGGAGTCGAGGACCTGCGCCTTGAACGTGTCGTCGCCGACGGCAACGGTATTTCCACTCATGCTAGTCTCCTGCTTGCTTTGAGGAATTTAGGGCGCGCCGGAGGTGGGATCAAGCGCTGGGCTGATGCGCGTCCAACAGCGATCCAGGGATTGCGACGACCGCGGCCTGGTCCGTCCAGACCAGCGCGCAGTGAACGGGCCGGCCGGGATAGACGCCGCGCAGCACGGCACGGTAGGCGGCCAACTGACGTAGATAGCGCACCGGCGTGTCCGCGACGTCGCCGGGCGGCGCTCGGTTCGTCTTGTAGTCCGCCACCAGGATCTCGTGCGGCAGCACCGCCATGCGGTCAACGACACCGGCCACGACCACCCCGCCGACCACGCCGGTCAGCGGCTGCTCTGCCCGGCTATCGGAGCCGAACAGCGGCGCGAGGTCCGGATGGGCCAGCACCGCCAAGGTCTGCTCCGCCAGCGTCTCGACCTCGGCCGTTGTCAGTCCGAAGCCAGCGTGGCGCAGGTGCGACCGCGCTGCGGCGGGCCGGTCCTGCTCCGGCAGGTCGGGCAGATGCTGCAACAGGGTGTGCACCAGCCGCCCGCGCAGGAAGCGTTGCCCCGCCTCCTCTCGCGACAGCAGCGGCGAGGCGGAGCTTGGCACCGGTCCGAGTGCGGCGCCGTCCGGCCGGCTGGGTGCGAGAGGCACCGGCAAGGGCGGTTCCGGAGGCGGCGGGTCCGGCTGCCAGTCGCCTGGGCGGCCCGCCCAGGCCGGCAGCGGCGCGACAGCGCTAGAAACCCGAGCAGGGGTGCTGCCTCGGGGCACGGTCTGCTCGCTGTCCTGCGCCAACAGCATCCCCGTCCAGGCGCCTGGCACCACATCGAAGGCGGACGCTTCGGCGCCGACCGCGTGAAAGCCGCGCTCGACCATGCGGTACCAGCTCTGGTCCGGCACGCCCTTGCGGGTCTCCCAGCCGCAGACCAGCAGCCGGTCCTCCGCCCGGGTCAGCGCGACATATAGCAAGCGGTTGTATTCCTTGACTTTAAGCTCCTGCTCTGCCGCACGGGCCTGGTCCACCGCGGCGCAGCGGAACTCCTTGCGCGGCGACCACAGCGGCAGCCTGACGCCGGTCGTGGGATCGGCGCACCAGCCGAACGGCTCCTCCTTGGGCGGCAGCGCCGTCGTGTCCGGCAGGATCACCAGCGGTGCCTGCAGGCCCTTCGCGCCGTGCACCGTCATCACGCGCACCGTGCCGCCGGCGCCCTCGGCCTCCCGCTTCACCGTGGCGCCCGACCGGCGCAGCCAGTGGACGAAGCCCTGCAGCGACGGGGCACGCTGCGCGGTATAGGCCAGCGCGGCGTTCAGCAGCTCGTCAAGCGGCTCGGCGGCGTCGGGTCCGAGCCGGGCAAGCAGCCGGGCGCGCCCGCCAAGCGGCCCCAAGGCCTCGGCGACCAGAGCGTGCGGGGTCACGAAGTCGGCGCGCGACCGCAGGGTGGACAACAGCGTCCAGGCTTGGCGCCACGCCTCGTGCTCCTTGGCGCGGTCGCGCAGCGCCTCCCACAGCGTGGCCCGCCGTCCGACCGACAGCCGCATCAGGTCGTCATCGGCCAGGCCGCCGAGCGGGCTGGTCAGCACGCAGGCAACAGCCAGGTCGTCTTCCGGCAGCAGCACGGCATCGCACAGCGCCAGCATGTCCTGCACCGCCGCCTGCTCGCCCAGCACTAGCCGGTCCAGCCCGGCAACCGGCACGCCGCGCGCCTTCAATGCCCGCACCAGCGACGTCGCGAAATCGTCGCGCCGGCGCACCAGCACCAGAACGTCGCCCGGCGTTAGGGGCCGGTCCCGGCTCTCCAGCCGCACCCCACGCCGCAGCGCGTCACCGATCCAGCCCGCCAGCGCATCCGCCAGGCGCTGCGGAGCGGAGACCAGGCCCATGTTGCGCTCCGGCACGGTCCATGGCTCGGCGGCCGGCGCTTCGGGCACCGGCGTGAGCGGCCATAATTCGACCCGGCCCGCCACCCCGGCGCGGTCGGCGAAGTGGTGCAGCGGGCCGTCGTCGGCCACGCCGCGCGCCGCCTCCGGATCGGCGAACACCGCATCGACCAGGGCCAGCACCGGCGGCGTGGAGCGGAACGACACGTCGAGCGTCACGTCGCGCCACTCGCTCGCGCCGACGCGGGCGGCCATCTCGGCGCGGGACCGCTCGAACTCCGCGGGGTCGGCGCCCTGGAACGAGTAGATGCTCTGCTTTGGGTCTCCGACCGCGAAGAACGTCCGCCGGCGCCCCTCATCCGCCGCAGCGCCCAGCCCGGCGAAAAACTCCTCGGTCAGCCGATGGGCGATCTGCCACTGCTCCGGCGCAGTGTCCTGCACCTCGTCCAGCAACAGATGGTCGATGCCGCCGTCGAGTTTGTATAATACCCAGGCGGCGCCGGGGTCGCGGAGCAGGTCCGAGGTGTGGCCGATCAGGTCGCTGTAGTCCAGCAGCCCGCCCTCTTCCTTACGTCCGGCATAGGCCCGCAGCACTGGGGCCGCCAGCAGCAGCAGCGCCGTCGAGGCCGCCGCGACCCGCAGCGCCCGGCGCTGGTCCTCGACCGCCAGCACCCGCAACTGCTCGGCCACCATCACCTCGATGATCTCGGGATGCTTGGCGGCCAGGCCCTTGGCGGCGAAGGCGCTCGTTGCGCGCGGCTCGCCGGCGCCGGTCAGCAACTCAGTCAGCCACTCGCCCCAATGCTCCCGCCGCAGGTCGGGCGGCAGGCCGAGCCAGCCGAGCATGCGCTCCGCCTTTTGCTGCACGCCAGGGGAGCCGTGCGCCTGGGCAATGCGCTGCACTGCGGCGACCGCGTCCCGCTCGGGCCACTCGACCGCTGCGGCGAGCAACGTCGCCTCGTCCCCTGCCCCGGCGCCCGCCGCACGCCGCATCACCGCGACAAGCTGCGGCGCCGAGAGCGCCAGCGCCGGCTCCAGCAGCCCGCGCTTCGCGTCGAGCGCCGCGACCAGCCGGGCGAACCCCTCCGCCGAGGTGAGGCCCGCCAACTCCAGCAGCGCGTCCGCAGGATAGCCGGCCAGCACGTCCTCGCGTGCCTGGTCCATGGCGGTGCGGGCGTCCGCGTCCTCGACCAGACGGAAGTGCGGGGAGATCGCGGCCTCTAGCGGGAACCGGCGCAGCAGCGACTGACAGAAGGCATGGATGGTGCCGATGCGCATGCCGCCCGGCAGGTCCAGCACCTGGGCGAACAGCGCGCGGGCTGCCGCACGGGCCTCGTTGCCGCTGGGCACCAACAGGGCCGCAAGCTCGTCGTCCAGCGCCGCGTCGTCCAGCGTCACCCAACGGCCCAGCCGGTGCTGGAGGCGCAGCGCCATCTCCGCCGCCGCCGCCTTGGTGAAGGTCAGGCACTGGATGCGCGCGGGGTCGGCCCCGGTCAGCATCAGGCGCAGCATGCGGTCGGTCAGCAGCTTGGTCTTGCCGGACCCGGCCGATGCGGCGACGAAGGCGGAGATGGCCGGGTCGGACGCCTGGCGCTGCTCGGCCTCGGCGCGCGCGCGGGCGGCGGTGGGAAGAGCGTTCATTCGTCGTCCTCCAGCGCGGCCCACTCCGCGACGCGGGCGAGCTGCGCGTAGTCGGAGAACCGGGGTGCCGCGCCGGGATGCGGCCGGGACAGATAAGCGCGGCCTGGGTCGTCGAAGGCGGCGATCAGGGCAACCAGCGCGCGCTCCGCGGTCTCGGCCTCCGCCGCGGTGCGTTCGGCGTCGTGCTTGAACAGCTTGGTCTCCTTGCCGGGATCGAGGCCGCCGGAGAGGTGCCAGTAGGTCAGCTCGGCGGTGCGGCCGGCGAGCTCGGGGCCGAACACGCCGGCAGCCGCCATCGCGGCCTCCAGCGGCAGTTGCGGCGCCAAGCCTTGCTCGACCTGACCTGTCGTAGGCACCGCGCCGGTCTTGTAGTCGAGGATGGCAAGCGTGCCGTCCGCCCGCCGCTCGATACGGTCGGCCCGGCCGCTGAGCACGAACGGATGGTCGCCGGGCACCGACCACAGCCCCTCCACCTCCGACCGCACATGCGCCATCGGACCTTGCAACCGGCGTTGGCGCTCGGCGTCGGCCACCCAATCGGCGATGCGGGCCAGGCGCGGACGCCACCACGCGGTCAATGCGGGCCGCAGCCGCGCCGCATCCAGCGCGCGGTCCATGGCGGCGTGCAGCCGGGCCTCGGCGTTGCGCGGGTAGGTCGCCGGCAGGTTGGTCAGGAAATCGGCCAGCGCCGTGTGCACGATGCTGCCGTAATCGGCGGCGTCGGCGGACTGCTCCAGTGGGTTCAGCGCGCGCAGCCGCAGCACGTGCTTGGCGTAGATGGCATAGGGATCGCGCAGCCAGGTCTCGATCTCCGTCACGCTCAGCCGGCGCGGGCGGACCTTCACCGGCGGACAGGGCTGCGGCGGCAGCGCCGGACGAGGCTCGCCGTTTGGCTGGTCGAGCAGGCGGGCCCATGCGGCGGCGGGATGCACGGGCAGCGCCGCGCCATGCCCGGCGAGATACGCCTCCAGCCGCACCAGCCAGCGGGCCGGCACCGTCGGCGCGCCGTCCCGCCGCCGCGGGCAGGACAGCACGACCGCCGGCGCGGCGCAGGCCAGCATCGCGTAGTCGTGCGCCATCTGGCCCACCCGCTCCTCCGGCGACTCCAGCCCGGCGGCGGTACGCATCGGCCGGCTCATCCACGGGCCGGGGTCGGTCGCCGGCGGCCACACCCCCTCCGCCAGGCTGCCGAGCACGATCAGGTCCGCCGATTGCAGCCGCGCCTCCAGCAGGCCGAGGATGGCGACGCGCGGATGCTCGTCCACGGACGGACGCGCACGCAAAGCTTTGCGCGTGGGCTCCGCGTCTGGCTCGGACGGACGCTCCGCGTCTGGCCCCTCACGCCCGCGCAGCGCCCGGCGGCTGCGCACCACGGCGCCCTCCATCGACGCGTCCAGCAGGCCGGGCAAGGTGGCGACCGGCTGCGCTGGCAGGATCGGCAGTGCGGAGGCCAGCGCGGCAAGGTGGGTCGCCAGCGCCTCGCCCTCCTCCCGCGACCATAGGCGTATGGCGCCGGGCAGCGCGTCGGTCTCGGCGAGGGCCTCGGCGCACTCGACCAACGCGGTCAGCGCCTCGGCCGGCGTGGCGTCGGTGCGAACGGCGATGCGGAAGATGGGCTGCATCCGGGCATCGAGACGATCCAGCAGGTCCGCCACCGCCGGATGGACAGCCTCCTGTCCAAGCGCCACGCGCAGCCCTTCGATCCCCGGCGCCGGAGCCGGGCCGCGCAGGCAGGCCAGCTCCAGCCGGCGCGCCGCCTGCCGGGTCGCGGCCGGACGCAGGCCGAGCGCCGCCAACGGATGCTTCAGCAGGGACAGCAGCGCCACCGGCGCCAAGCCGTCCGCGACGGCGTGGGCCAGCAGCCGCAGGAACGCGCCCGGCGGGGTGTCGGCCAGCAGCTCCCCGGCGCTGTCATCGACGACGACCCCGAAGCGCCCCAGCTCCGCCGCGACACGCGCCGCGAGCTGCCGGTCGGGCGTCACCAGCACGGCGCGGGCATGCGGCACCTGCAGCGCGTCGCGCAGAACGAGGGCGATGGCGACCGCCTCCTCCTGCTGGTCGGCTGCCTCTAGCCGCATCAGGCCCTGGACGGCCGGGACCGCGGGCACGCGCCAGTCGCCCAGCGCCTGGGCGGGCATCAGGGACTGCCAAAGCGCGGTGCAGCGGCTGGGGCGGATGGGTGAGCTGTGCGGGGACGTCTCCGGCTCGTCCCACGGCCGCACGTCGCCGCGGGTGGCGCCGAGGTTGATCAGCAGCCGCCGCAGCCCGGCCTGCGGATGGCCGCTGTCCAGCTCCTCCCACACGGCGTCGTCCATCGCGAGGTCAAGGCCCGGCAGGACGACCATGCCGCCGGGCATGGCGGCGACGACCCGCATCAGCCGGGCCACCGCCTTGATGCCGCCCGTGGTGCCGGCGACGATGACCGGGCAGGCTGCCGGGCGCTGCGACCACGCCTCGGCCTGGCGGTCCAGCAGCTTGATGCCGCGCTCGGCCGCGTCCAGCAGGCCGTTATCGGCCAGCCAGGCCGGCCAGGCCGTCGTCACGATCCGCAGGAACTCGATGGTGCGGCCCCAGTGCTCGGCATAGCCGGCTTCTGCGGCGGCGGGCAACGCATCCGCCAGCCTCACCTCGGAGCGGTGCGCCTCGTCCAGCAGGTTCCCGAGCTCCATCGCGAGCTGCCATGCGCGGTCGGCGGTGCCGGGTGCGCCGTACTGGCCTTCCAGCGCCATGACCAGCCGAGTCAGCACCGCAAGCCGCCGCGCGCTGTCCACCGCTGGCGGCAGTTCCAGGGCGCCGGCAAGCGCCAGCGGCGCCTCATCCAGCCCGCCCAGGGCGGCGATGCGCGGCAGCAGCAGCGGGCGGCCATTGGATTGTCGAAGAAATGCCTCGTTCAGCGACCGGGCGGCGCGGCGGGTGGGCAGCAGGATCAAGCCATCCGCCACCGTGAGCGGATCGGGGCCGGCACGCTGCAGCCAATAGGTCGCCAGCGCGTCCAGGAACGGCACATGCGGCGGGATGGTATGCAGGTTCATGCGAGACGCTCCAGCCGGCCGGGCCAGCCGGTCAGCACGGCGCGCCGGCGATCGTGGCATACGTCGCCGCCCGCAAGGCTGAGGGTCACAGTCAGGGCGTCGTCGGGACGTAAGACGCCTAGCCGGTCGGGCCATTCGACCAGGACCACGCCGTCCCGCGCATCATCCCAGCCGAGTTCGGCGGTGGCGGCGGGGCCGTCCAGCCGCCACAGGTCGAAGTGATGCACCGGGCCGACCGGCGCGTCGTAGAGCTGGACCAGCGTATAGCTCGGGCTTGGCACCTCAAGCGCCGGGTCGTCCAGCAGGGTGCGGAGCAGCGCACGGGCCAACGCGCTTTTTCCGGCGCCGAGCGGCCCTTCGAGGAGGACCGCGTCGCCGGGCTGCAGCAGACCAGCGATACGGCCGGCCAGCGCCTCGGTCGCGCTCAGGTCGGGCAGGAGAAGCGCGAGGGATGGCACGCATGCAATCTGCGCCATTTGGCAACGTCCGGCAAATGGCTTGATGTCCCACGCATAGTGTTTATTTCCGAGCCATGTCCGATCAAATTGAAACCGACGTCGCCATCATCGGCGCGGGTCCCGTTGGCCTGTTTGCCGCCTTCGAGTGCGGCATGCTGAAGCTGCGCTCCACCCTGATCGACGCGTTGGAGGAGGTCGGCGGGCAGTGCACGGCACTCTATCCGGAGAAGCCGATCTACGACATCCCGGCGCACCCCGCGATCGCCGCCGGGCACCTGATCGGCAACCTGGAGCAGCAGATCGAGCCGTTCGGCGTGCCGCGCCTGCTGGGGCGCCGCGTGGACCGCCTGCACGGGCAGGCCGGGCACTTCGTACTCGGCACCGACCGGGGGGACGAGGTCCGCTGCAAGGCGGTGCTGGTGGCCGCCGGCGCCGGTGCGTTCGGGCCGAACCGTCCGCCGCTCGCCGGGCTCTCGGCGTTCGAGGCCACCGGGGCGGTCCGCTACGCCTGCCGGAGGCGGGAGGATTTTCGCGACCGCCATGTCGTGATCGCCGGTGGCGGCGACAGCGCCGTGGACTGGGCGCTGTCGCTGAAGGACGTGGCGGCGAAGGTGTATGTCGTGCATCGCCGGGCCAAGTTCCGCGCGGCGCCGGAGACAGCGGCCCAACTCGACGCTGCCGCCGCCCGCGGCGAGGTCGAAATGGTCGTGCCGTACCAGCTCCACGCGCTGCACGGCACCGATGGCGCGCTGGAGACGGTCGAGGTCGCGACCATGGACGGGCAGACCCGGCGCCTCGCGGCCGACGTGCTGCTGCCGTTCTTCGGCCTGTCGATGGATTTGGGACCGATTGCCGGCTGGGGCCTCGACCTGGAGCATAGCCACGTGCAGGTCACGCCCGCGAGCTGCGAGACCTCGGTGCCCGGCGTGTTCGCCATCGGCGACATCGCGACCTATCCGGGCAAGCTGAAGCTGATCCTGCAGGGGTTCAGCGAGGGCGCGATGGCGGCGCACGCGATCCACCCGATCGTGCATCCCGGCACGGCGCTGCATTTCGAGTACTCCACCAGCAAGGGCGTGCCGGCGGCCTGAACGTCTGCTAGCAAGCGGGCGGCAACAACGAGGCGCAGCATGACCAGCCCGCTGAGGGTCGCGGTCCAGATGGACCCGATCGAGACCGTGAACATCGACGGCGACAGCACTTTTGCGCTTATGCTGGAGGCGCAGCGGCGTGGCCATGCGATGTGGCACTACGACGTGCGACAGATGTCGCTGCACGAGGGCGTTGGAGAGTCGCGGACCGGACGCCTGCTGGCCCGTGCCCGCCCGGTGCAGGTGCAGCGCGTCGCCGGCGACCACTATCGGTTCGGCGTTGCGGAAACGCTCGACCTGGCGAGCATGGACGTTGTGTTAATGCGCCAGGACCCGCCATTCGACATGACCTACATCACGGCGACCCACATGCTGGAGCACATCCATCCGCAAACGCTGGTGGTGAACGACCCGAAATACGTGCGGGACTCGCCGGAGAAGCTGCTGGTGACGCACTTCCCGGACCTGATGCCGCCCACGCTGATCACCTGGGACCCTGGCGCGATTCGCGCCTTCCGGGCGAAGCACTCGGACATCATCGTGAAGCCGCTGTTCGGCAACGGCGGCGCCGGGGTGTTCCGCATCAAGCCGGATGACGAGAACCTGGCGTCGCTGCTGGAGATGCACTTCGCCCGGTCGCGCGAGCCGCTGATGATCCAGCGCTACGAGCCCGCGGTGCGCCGGGGCGACAAGCGGATCATCCTGGTGGACGGCGTTGCCATGGGCGCGGTGAACCGCGTGCCGGCGGCGGGCGAGTCGCGGTCCAACATGCACGTCGGCGGCCGGCCCGAACAGTCTCAGCTTACCGAACGCGAGCAGGAGATCTGCCGCCGCATCGGGCCGTACCTGCGCGACCACGGGTTGATTTTCGTGGGAATCGACGTGATCGGCGACTACCTGACCGAGATCAACGTGACCTCGCCGACCGGCCTACAGGAGATCGCCCGGTTCGACGGGATCGACCTCGCGGCGGCGATCTGGGACAGCATCGAGGCGAAGGTGGCATCGCGGCCGGCTATGGTTGAAGGGTCGTGAACTCCAGCCCGTCGTAGAGATCCGTCATGGCGATCTCGACACCAATTTCCGGCATCGAGATAGTTCCGTTGACGTCCAGCACCTCAATGCCCCAACCAGTATCGGATCGCATAATGATCGTTGCGAGTGCTGCGCCCTGCTCCAGTAAAACGTAGCGTTTGAGGGAAGGAAGGGATCGGTATTCCATCAGCTTCGTTGTACGATCGGTTACTGCAGTGCTTTCCGATAGTACTTCGAAAATAACCACAGGTTCAGCGGCGAACGTAGCGCTACGGTCGGCTGGCGTGCAGGACACAAAGGCGTCGGGATAGCGATATTTTGGGCCAATCTCGACTTTTAAGTCGGGACCGTACGGCCGGCATGGATTACCGCGCAGCCGAATATTAAGCATTGTAGTCAGGTTACCTTGGATGATTGAGTGTGCCACCGTGACGCCATTCATCGCGACCGGCTGAAAACCATCAAACTCCCACTTCAGCTCCTGCTTGGCTTCCCAAGCAAGGAACTCGGCGGCCGTCATCGGCTTGTGTTGCGACTGGCTCATTGGCGGTGCCTTTCAGGCCTCGTGCTACAATAGCCCATTCACCCGCTTTACACGCACTATTTCCCCGGCCGCACCCGGCGCAGCAACAATCGCACCGAGCCTGGATTCGCCGCATGCGGATGCGCCGCCGCCAGCACCAGCGGGCGCAGTTCCGGTGCATTCAGCCAAAGCGGGAACTCGCGCCGGATCACCCCGCCCGTCTCGCCGCTGCCGCGCCCGGTGATCACCTCGACGCAGCGCAGCTTCTCGGCATGGGCGCTCCCCAGGAAATCCTGCAGCGCAAAGAACGCCCGCTGCGCCGTCCGGCCATGCAGGTCCAGGGTACGGGTGGCCGAGAGCTTGCCGGCGCGGAAGCGACTCCAGGTGGCCTTATCAACGCCGGGCGGAGCATGGCCAATCTGCAGCGGCGCCAGGCGCTTGACCACCGGCAATGCCACGGGCGGCACGACCTGGGACGCCGACAAGGGCGTCATCGCCGGCTCCGGCGGTGCATCCGGTACGGCGACGCCGGCCAACGGAAAGACATGGCGCACATACAGTGCCCAGGTGGCGCGGTCGTGCTCGGACAAGGCCCGGCGGCGCTGCGTGCGCATCAGGCAGCGCGGGCGGCCGGATCGTCCTCGATCAGCACAACATGCAGGCGGCGCGGGCCGTGCGCGCCGAGCTCCAGCGTCTGCTCAATGTCGGCAGAGCGGGACGGCCCGGTCACGAACATGACGTTGCGCGGCATGAAGCTGCCGGTCAGCGCGTCGTGGTTCTCGGCACGCAGCAGGTCCCAAGCGTCCTCGTACGCGCCGACGACCCGGCTGGCACGCAGCACCACGACGGCTGTGTCAGCCAACAGGTTGAGCGTCGTCGGGCGCTCCGGCGCGCTGGGCAGCATCAGCGTGCCGGTCTCCGCCACGGCGGCAAAACCGTGCTGCAGGCTGACCAGATCCGTCGCCTCCGCCCGGCCCTCGCGGATCAACAACAATGGCCGGCTCGACCACGGGATGGCGCGCAGATCGGGATGCGGCGCCATGACGAGGCTCGACGGCAGGTTCTGCCCGGCGAGGTAGCTCGCCACCGCCTCCGGCACATCGACACTATCCGGCACGCGGGTGACGGTGCCGAACTCCTTTTCGATGTTGCGGACCAAGAGAGCGATCTGGTCGGGGCGGGGCACCTGGCTGCGGGCGGGGATCAAATGCCGCGGCGGATGCGCCATGCGCTCGCGCAGCATCGCGGCTTGGTCACCGGGCAGCGGGCCACGCTTCAATCCGCGACGGATTGCGCCGAGAATGGCCTCCTTGGTCATTTTGGGGACCGCTGCTCGCGGGCATAGCGGACAAAGAACGTGTCGCCCTCGGGCGCCGGCAGATCGCGCCCGGCGGTCCAGCCGCTGGCGAGCGGCAAGCTGGCAAAGCGCCCGCGGCGGCGGCCCATCAGGCCCAGCGCCGCAGCACCCACCCGGGTCGCCAGGCGGTACAGCGCGGGGCGACGGGCAAAATAGGCCCACAGCGCCAGGTTGGTGCGGATGCCGCCAGGCTGCAGATGCCGCTCGAACTCGCGCTCACGCCAATGCCGCATCATCTTGGGCAGCGGAATCTTTACCGGGCATACGCTCTCGCACTTGCCGCAGAACGTGCTGGCGTTCGGCAGATGCCCGGCCTTTTCCACGCCGATCAGGCTCGGGGTCAGCACGCTGCCCATCGGCCCCGGATACACCCAGCCATAGGCGTGCCCGCCCACCGCGCCATAGACCGGGCAGTGATTCATGCAGGCGGCGCAGCGGATGCAGCGCAGCATCTCCTGGAACTCGGTCCCCATCATCGCCGACCGCCCGGCGTCCACGATGACGACGTGGTATTCCTCCGGCCCATCCAGGTCTCCGGGCCGCCGCCCGCCGGTGCTGAACGTGGTGTACACCGAGAAGTCCTGTCCGGTCGCCGAGCGCGCCAGGATGCGTAGCAGGCTCGTCGCGTCCTCCAGCGTCGGCACCACTTTCTCGATGCTGGCCAGCGCGATGTGCACGCGCGGCAGCGTCTGCGTCAGGTCGCCGTTGCCCTCGTTGGTCACGATGACGCTGCTGCCGGTTTCGGCAATCAGGAAGTTGGCGCCGGTGATGCCGACGTCGGCGGCCAAAAACTTTTCCCGCAGCTTGCCGCGCGCCTCGGTCAGGATGTCGCGCCGTTCGGCGAACACGCGGTCAACCGGCAGGTCGGTGTGCGACAGGCGGAACTGCGCCTCCCAGTCCTCGCGGTTCAGATGGAAAGCCGGCGCGATGATATGGCTCGGCGTCTCGTGCCGGAGCTGGATGATGTACTCGCCAAGGTCGGTCTCGATTGGTACAACGCCGTTTGCCTCGAGATGGGCGTTGATGCCCAGCTCCTCCGAGATCATCGACTTCCCTTTGGTCACCGTGCGGGCGCCCGCGTTTCGACAAATCTCCAGCACGGCGGCGCGGGCATCATCAGCGGTGCTGCACCAATGCACGCGGCCGCCGGCGCGCTGCACGTTGGCCTCGAATGTCTCAAGATAGAAGTCGAGGTTGGCCAACGCATGATTCTTGATGTCTCGCCCGATGTCGCGCAGGCGTTCGAACTCCGGCAGGTTGGCGACAGCGGCGCTGCGCCGGGCCATGAACTGCGGCTTGCTGAACGCCAGCGCCTTTTGCAGGCCGGCGTCCGCCAGGGCGTCGTGCGCGTTGGTCTTGAACTCGGGCGAGGTGGTCAGCATGGGCATCTCCCGTGCCACGCGCAGCAGACGTGGCAGATATCCCTATAATCTAGCGCGACTATGGTCACGCGCCAGCCCCAAGCCTCATGCTGGCGTCTGCGCGACGACGCGCTCGCTACTTCTTGGCTGGCTTCTTCTTGGCCTTCACCGGATCAGACTCCATCTCCTCGTCCGCATCGTCCTCGTCAGCCTCCTCCTGCGAGGCGGCCGGGTTCGTCGCGCGCTCGGCGATGTCGTTCAGCAGGGCGTCGTTGGCCTTTTCCTCGTCGAGGGTCTGCTGCAGCAGACCCGCCGCCTCGGTCAGACCCATCTGCTTGGCCCAGGCGACCATCGCGCCGTAGCGGGCGATCTCGTAGTGCTCGATCGCCTGGCCGCAGGCGATCAGCGCCGCGTCCAGCACCGGCCCCTCGTCGAACTCGTCAATCGCCTCCTCGCCCTCCTCGACCAGGCCGTTCATCGCGGCGCAGGTCTTGCCTTTGGCGCGCTTGCCCAGCGCCTCGAACACCTGGTCCAGCCGCTCGATGTGGTGCTGGCTCTGCTCGCGGTGCGCCAGGATGGCGTCCTTCAGCTCCCTGCTCTCGACGGCCTTGGCGAGCTTCGCCATCGAGCGGACGCCCAGCTTCTCGGCATAGTAGATATCCTGCATGAAATGCAGCATCAAATCGTTCATGGCTTTCATCGACGGTCTCCTTCCGAGGCGCGCGTCTGGCCGATCGGCGGCACTTCGCCTGTCATGTCGGCCAGCACCTCCGCCACGTGGCGAACCCGCACGGCGCTGCCCTGCCGCGACAGCCGGCCGGCCATGTTCAGCAAACAGCCGAGATCCCCGGCCAGCAGCGTGTCCGCCCCGGTCGCCGCCACATCCGTCGCTTTGTCCGAGACCATCCGGGTCGAGATCTCGGGATACTTCACGCAGAACGTGCCACCGAAGCCGCAGCACACCTCGGGCTCCACCATCTCCCGCAACTCCAGCCCGGCCACCCCCGCCAGCAACGCCCGCGGCTGCGCCTTCAACCCCAGCTCGCGCAGGCCGGAGCAACTGTCGTGGTAGGTGACGACACCGGGATAGCTGGCCGGCACGGACGCGACCCCCATCACGTCGGCGAGGAAGCCGATCAGCTCGTAGGTGCGCCCGCTCAGCACCTCTGCCCGGGCGCGGAGGTTGGGATCATCGTCGAACAAGTGCGGCAGATGATGCTTGATCATCCCGCCGCAGGAGCCCGAGGGCACCACCACATAGTCGTAGCCGTTGAACGCCTCGAGCACCTGGTAGGCGATCTCGCGCGCCGTGGTGCGGTCGCCGCTGTTGTAGGCGGGCTGGCCGCAACAGGTCTGGGCGCGCGGCACCTCGACCTGGCAGCCTGCCTGTTCCAGCAGCTTGATTGCGGCAAAACCCACCGTGGGCCGGTGCAGGTCCACGAGGCAGGTGACGAACAACGCAACGCGGGGCCGGGTCTGCAGCATGACGCACAGTCTATGCCGCCTCGGTCGTTTCCGCCAGGCGTTGCCGGGCCGTGGCAACGTAGTCGGGGTCGATCTCGATACCGATGCCGCGCCCGCCCTCCAGCCCGGCCGCCAGCAGGGTCGTGCCGGTGCCGGCGAAGGGGTCCAGCACCACGGGCCCCGGCTTGCCGTGCAGGCGGATGCACCAGCGCGGCAGGTCGAGCGGGAAGGTGCCGGGATGGCTGAACTTTTGCGTCCGGCTGCGCACGGTCGGATAGGGCACGAACCAGGTGTCGCCGCGGCAGCGCAGGTCGCGCGCATGGCCGCGCCGGGCGATGTTGGATTTGTCCTTGAATGGCACGCCGACCGCCAGCCGGTCCAGCCGCACGTCGCCATGCTGCGTCAGATGGAACAGGTGCTCGTGGTTGCGATGCAGGAAGCGCTCGCCCGGCACCGGCTTGAAGTGCCCCATGGCGTCGTCCCCGGTGGCGATCGACTTGACCCAGACAATGTGGTTCTGCAACGCGAACAGCGGACGGAGCCGCACGATCAGCTCGAACGGCAGCCAGGGCTGCGACGAGGACCCGGACACGTTCAGGAAAAACGAACCATCCGGCCGCAGCACCCGGCGCAACGCGGCGGCGACCCGGGCCATCCAGTCGAGGTAGTCCGCCTCGGTCTTGCGGTCGTCGTAGCTGCTGTAGCCGATGCCGAGGTTGTAGGGCGGCGACGTTACGATGACATCGACCGAAGCCTCCGGCAGCGTCGGCAACAGGTCCAGGCAATCCGCACAATGCAGTGCGTGCGGGCCCAGCGTCCCAGCCGGCACGCGTTAGCCGGACCGTGCCGCAGACAGCCGCCAGGCCGGGTCGGGCTGGGCCAGGATGCGTTCAAAGGTCCAGATGTCGGTGATCTCGGCGACCGCATCGGCGCCTGAGACCGGCCGGCCGTCGCGGGCCAGCGTCTCCGAAACCTGATCGGAGACGATCCGCAGCGTGATGGCAGCCTGGTTGCCGGACAGCCCGGCATCCTCGATCGTCAGGCTCTCGATGCCGCGTATCTCGCTGCGCTGGGTCTCACCCGCGGCTTCACGCGCGGCGATCGCCGCCTCGAAGCTGCGATAGGTATCGTCCGCCAGCAGGGGCCGCAGCGCCACGCGGTCGCCGGACGCGAACGCACCCACGACCAGGCGGAAAGCCGCCTCCGCCCCGTTCAGGAAATGCTGTGGGTCGAAGTCACGCTCGACCGCGCGCATTTGCCCCAGCGCAGCGCCGGCTGGAGTGCCCGGGTCAGGCAAAGGGCGTACCGCCGGCTCGACCCGGCCGTCGATGACCGGGGCAGACGCTGTTCGGCCCATGCCGGGGACCACGGCCTGCGGCGCATCGGGCTGTGCCGGCCGCTCGAACCCCGTCTTGCGGCCCAGGATGCCGCGCAGGCGCAGCACCAGGAATGCCGCGATCATGCCGAACAGCAATAGATCGATTGGAAAACCGCTGCCGCCCATAAAGCTCAATCCTCGTTACCGGCTATAGATCCGGCTATAGATAGGGTCATCGGCGCGTCGGGACAATGAAGCGCAACGGTTGCGGCTGGCCGGCGCGTCCCATAGATGGGGGCATGATCCTGCTCCGCCACGGCCAAAGCGAATTCAACCTGCATTTCACCGCCACGCGGCGTGATCCCGGCATCCGCGACCCCAAGCTGACGCCGCTCGGCCATGAACAGGCGGAGGCCGCCGCCGAGGCGCTGAGCAATCAGGGCATCACCCGCATCCTGGCGTCGCCCTACACCCGCGCGCTGCAGACCGCCGCCCCGATCGCCCGGGCACTCGGCGTGCCCATCTCGGTCAACCCCATCGTGCGGGAGCGCTACGCCTTCACCTGCGACATCGGCAGCCCGCGCTCGACCTTGGCAGCCGCCTGGCCGGAACATGACTTCTCCGGCATCGACGACATCTGGTGGCCGCTGACCGAGGAGCCGGCCGACCAGGTGATCGGGCGCGCCGGCCTGTTCCGCGCCGAGATGGCGGCGCTGCCCGACTGGTCGCAGACGTTGGTGGTCAGCCATTGGGGTTTCATCCTGTCGTTGACCGGGCGCAGCGTGATGAACGGGGACTGGTCCTGCTTCGATCCGACCGCAGCGCCGCCGGCCGAGATCGTCTGGAAACACTGAAGCTCGTTTTTAGGGTGTAGTCGGCCCGATAGGTCACCATGCCATCCTCGCGTGCGGGTAGCGTGGCGGCGCCCGTCATGCTACCCGGCGCGCCAGCGCTCCGTTATCGCCCAGCACTCCCCAACCGTGAGGAATACAATGTCCGAGACTGCCCCTCCTGCTCCCGAAACCCAGGCGATCCAGCCGCTGACGGTGAACATCCAATACGTCAAGGACCTGTCCTTCGAGGTGCCCGGCGCCCCTGAGATCTACACCACGCTGCGCAGCCAGCCGAACGTGAGCATCAACCTCGACGTCCAGGCGCGCCGCATCCAGGAGGGGCAGGACGTGTTCGAAGTCATCCTGCAGATCAAGGCGGAGGCGACCGAGCCGCAGGCTCCCGTTGCAAATGGCCAAGCTGGAAATGGCCAACCTGCGAACAGCTCAGCCGCCGAAAGCCGCCCGGTGTTCATCGCCGAGCTGTCCTATGCCGGCGTGTTCACCCTGAACGGCGTGCCGGAGAACACGGTCGAGCCGGTGCTGCTGGTCGAGTGCCCGCGCCTGCTGTTTCCCTATGCCCGCAACATCTTGGCTGATGTGACGCGCGACGGCGGCTTTCCGCCCGTGCTGCTGCAACCGATCGACTTCGTCTCGCTGTGGCAGAGCCGCCGCGCCCAGGGCGCGACAGCGACCGCTTGAGGCATTGGCGCGCGACCGCAGCGGCCTAGATCATGCGGCGCTGGCGGTGCTGGCGGAGGTTGCCAGAGCCTGGTCCAGCGCTGCCCGCAGCGCGAACTCGTCATAGGGCTTGCCAAGCCATATAACGTTGCGTCCTGCCGAGCCGGCGGCCCCGGACGCCACGATCACCGGAATGCCCGGCAGCCGCTCACGCACCTGGTCCACTAGCACGAGGCCGTCCATATCCGGCAGGCCGAGGTCGCAGACCACCAGGTCCACGCCGTGGATCAGCCGGGCCATCGCCTCGGCGCCAGTCTCCGCTTCAAACACGTCGTGGCCGAGTTCCGCCAGCATGCCAGCGGTCGTCATGCGGACCAGCGGCTCGTCCTCTACCAGCAGCACGCGCAACGCATGGACCGGGCGGGGCTTGCGGGCCTGGTCCAGCACCGCGCGCATCTGCCGGGCCAGGTCCTCGGTCCGCCATGGCTTGCTCAGCAGGCTGATGCCGTGGTCGAGCTCGCCGTTATGCACGATCGAGTTCTGCGTGTAGCCGGAGGTGAACAGCACCGCGAGCCCCGGCAGCATGCGCTGCGCCCGCTCGGCCAACCCGCGCGACGACAACGCGCCCGGCATCACCACGTCGGTGAACAGCACGTCCGGCCGTGCGCCGCCCTCCAGCATATGCAGCGCCGCCGCCGCGTCCGCCGCCGCCAGCACCGTATAGCCCAGGCTCGCCAACGCGTCGGCGGCGACCTGACGGACGCCGGGATCGTCCTCCACCAGCAACACCAGCTCGCCCTGCGAAGGGGCGATGGCCGCAGGCTCGGCGGACGGCGCCCGCACGACGGCGGCGGTGCGCGGGATATACAGGCGCGCCGTGGTGCCGCGGCCGGGCTCGCTGTAAAGCTGGAAATGGCCCTCGGACTGCTTGGCGAAGCCGAACACCATCGACAGGCCAAGCCCGGTGCCCTTGCCTTCACCCTTCGTCGTGTAGAACGGCTCGGTGGCGCGTCGGAGCTGCTCCGGCGTCATGCCGATGCCGGTGTCGGTCACGGCGAACATCACATACTGGCCCGGCGTGACCTCGGCCGCCCGCGCCGCGTATTCCTCATTGAGCGAGGCGTTCGCCACCTCGATCGTCAGCCGTCCCTGCGGCTCGCCGCCCGGCGCCATCATCGCGTCGCGCGCGTTCACCACAAGGTTCAGCAACGCGTTCTCCAACTGATTCGGATCGGCGCGCACCGCCCAGAGGCCGCCGCCGACCACCAGCTCCAGCGCGATGGCCCCGCCGAGGGTGCGGCGCATCATGTCCTCGATGCCCATCAGCAGGCGGGTCGGGTCGAGCGGCTCGGGCGCCAGCGGCTGGCGGCGGGCAAAGGCGAGCAGATGCCGGGTCAGCCGGGCGCCGCGCACCACTCCGGCGCGGGCTGCGTCCATCCGCGCGTGCAGCCAGCCGTCGTGCGGATCGCGCTTCGCCAGGCGCTGCGACACCAGCTCGAGGTTCGCCGAGACGACCTGCAGCAGGTTGTTGAAGTCATGCGCCACGCCGCCGGTCATCTGGCCCAGCACCTCCATCTTCTGCGCCTGCCGCGCCACCTCCTCGGCTTGCACGCGGCGGGTGATGTCGGCGACCGCGACCATTTGGCCGCCATCCGGCATGGCGGTGCGCCAGATCTCCAGCCGGCGGCTTTCCTGCTGCGCCTCCGCGATAACCGGCTTGGCGCCTGGGCGGGGATCGGACAGCAGCGGCGGGTGCAGCCGCTGCGCCGCCGCGAGATCGGCGAGCGGCACGCCGGGCTGCACGACCTCGGGCGGCAGGCCGATCGTCTCGGCGAAGCGGCTGTTGCGCAGCAGCAGGCGGTCCTCAGGGCCGAACACCGCGACGCCGTCGCGGATGTGCTCGACCGCGGCCTCAAGCTGCGCGGCCAGCACCCGCTCCCGCCGCTGGGTTTCCAGCAGGCGCGCCCGACCCAGCAGCAGCGCGAACACCACGAGTCCAAGCAGCAGCAGTCCCAGCGCCACTGCGATCTGCATGCTGACGCTGGCGGAACGCTGGCGGTCCAGCAGCACCGTAACCTGCGCGGCACGTTCAGCCTCGGCCCGGTCCACGACGCGCTGCACGGTGCGGCGCAGGTCGTCCATCAACGCTTTGCCATCATCGGTCAGCACCAGGTTCACGGCGGCCTGCTGCTGCCCGGTGCGGGCGAGCGCCACGGTCTGCTCCAGCTCCGCCATCTTGCGGCGCATCAGCTCGTGCAGCGGCGCGGCCTCCTCCCGCAGCCACGGGGTGCTCTTGCCGATTTCGTCCAGGTGATCCAGCACCGTCACCAACCGAGCCGTGGCCTGCTGATAAGGCTCAAGGTAGTAGGCCCGGCCGGTCAGCAGAAAGCCGCGCTGCCCGGTCTCGGCGTCCTGCGCGGCTAAGAGCACCTGCCGCGCGGCCCCGGCCTGCATGCGTGCCAGCGCGGCGCTATCGATCGCTGACCTGATCGATCGGCCGACCTCGCGCTCATACAGGACGGCTGCGGTCAACAGGGACAACGTCACCAACAGCAGCACGGCGCCCTGCCAGCGCACCGCGCGCCATAGGCTGAACGGCTTCAGGTCAGCCACAACGGCCCCTTCAGGCGGGCGATGAACGCCGCGTGGCGGGCGAGCGCGGCCGGATCGGGCTGCATCAGCACCGGCGTGCGTGGCCCGGCAAGCTGATAGGCGATGGCCGGCAGCGCATCGCCCGCGTCCTCGGCCAGCAGCAGCCCGCGCTGCCGGCCGCCGGTCAGCTCGATGTACACTTCGGCCAGCAGGCGGCAGTCCAGCAGGGCGTTGTGGCTCGTGCGCTCCGACAGGTCGATGCCGAAACGGCGGCACAGCGCGTCGAGGTTGTTGGGCAGGCCGGGGAAGCGGGCCTTGGCCAGCGCCAGCGTGTCGATCATGCGGTCGCGGCCCAAAGCCGGGCGGCCAAGGCGGGCCAGCTCGGCATCGAGGAAGCCGAAGTCGAACGGCGCATTATGGGCGACCAGCGACGACGTGCCCAGGAACTCCAGCAACTCGTCGGCGATTTCGCTGAAGCGCGGCTTGCCCCGCAGGTCCGCGCGGGTCAGGCCGTGCACCCGGCTGGCGTCCGGATCGATGTCGCGCTCGGGATCGACGAAGCGGTGGAACGTGCGGCCGGTCGGCAGGTCGCGCAGCAGTTCCAGGCAGGCAACCTCGATGACGCGATCGCCCGTCAGCGGGTCGAGGCCCGTGGTCTCGGTATCGAACAGGACGGAACGGCTCAAGGCTGTAGCTCCCGGATCAGGCGGCGAAGGCGGCGGAGGGCATGATGGCGGGACAATCCTGTCGAAATGATGATGTCGGCACGGCGACGCTTCTCCGCGTCGGGCATTTGCCGGGCTATAATGGTGTCGATCTGCGCATTCGTCATCCGGCGCCGCGCCCGGACGCGCGCACGTTGCACGGAGCGGGGGGCCGACACGACAAGCACCAGGTCCACCCGCCGCTCGCCGCCGGTTTCCAGCAGCAGCGGGATGTCCAGCACGGCCACCGGCCGTCGCGCTCGGCGGGCGCGGGCCAGGAACGCCTGCTCGGCGGCGCGAACCATCGGGTGCAGGATGCGCTCCAGCGTGCGCATTGCGGCCGGGTCGGGGACGGCGATGGCGCGCAGGGCGGCGCGGTCCACGGCGCTGTCCCGGACCGTGCCGGGGAAAGCCTCGCCGATCGCCTGCACCGCACGGCCGCCGCGGCCCTGCAGCCTGTGCACCGTGGCGTCGGCGTCGAACACCGGGATGGCGGCGCGCCGGAACGCCTTGGCCACGGTGGACTTGCCCATGCCCATGCCGCCGGTCAGGCCGATGATCTTCACAAGATGATCGTCACAAGCATGATCTTCACAAGTCGGCGGCGATCAGGTCGAAGGTCGCCTGATCGACGACGGGAGTGACGCCGAACCACGACGCGAAGCCCGCGACGGCCTGATGCAGCAGCATGCCGAGCCCGCCGACCGCGACCAGCCCGCGCGTCGCCGCGTCGGCCAGCAGCGGGGTGACCAGCGGCGCATACACAATATCGGCAACAACCTGGCCGGGCGGCGCACGGTCCAGCGGCAGGTCCAGGGCGCCCTGCCCCGTCATCCCCAGCACCGTCGTGTTGACCAGCAGCGCCTGGTCGCCGAGCGCCGCCGCCCGGTCCGCCCAGGGCAGCACGCGCAGGCCCGGCAGCGCCGCCGCCAGCGCCGCCACGCGATCCGCCGACCGGTTGGCGACCATCACCGGCGCTCCCAGGTCGAGCAGCGCCGCCGCGATCGCCCGGGCAGCGCCGCCGGCGCCCAGCAGCAGCGTCGGGCCGGCCGCGGGATCGACGCCGTGCGCCCGCAGGTTCGCGACGAACCCGGCGCCATCCGTGTTGGTGCCGGTGATGCCGTCCGGCCCGAACACCAGAGTGTTCACCGCCCCGGCGCGCTGTCCCGCCGCCAGCACACGATTGCACAGCGCCAGCACAGCCTCCTTGTGCGGCACGGTCACGTTCACCCCGGCGAAACCCGCGGCGCGCAACCCGCGCACGGCCACGGCCAGGTCCGCGGGAGCGACCGCGAGCGGGACGTAGGCGCCGTCGATCCGGTGCCGCGCCAGCCAATGGCCGTGCAGGCGCGGCGACCGGGAATGCGACACCGGCCACCCGATCACGCCAGCCAACTTTGTTCGTCCAGTTAAATGCTGCATTCCCATTAACAAACATACGGCGGCGGACGCGGGCAAGGGGTGCCATTTGCGCGCGGCTCGTGGCCGGTGGACAATCGAGCCGGACAACCATTGGGGAACACGACCATGATCCACGTCCTAGCTATCGTCACTGCCAAGCCCGGCCAGCGCGACGCCGTGCTGGAGCAGTTCCGCGCCAACGTCCCGGCGGTGCTGGCCGAGCAGGGCTGCATCGAGTATGCGCCGGCAACCGATCTGGATGACGGTCCGTCCTGGATGGCGAAGCTGGGACCGGACAGCTTCGCCGTCGTCGAGAAATGGCAGGACGCGGCGGCGCTCACGGCGCACGCGGCGGCGCCGCACATGGTGGCGTACGGGGCGCGGGTGAAGGACATGCTTGCCAGCCGGGTCATCCACGTTCTGTCGCCGACCTGACCCGGGGCTTAACATCACGAATTCGTTACTACAACAGAATTTGATATTAAACGAATAGGCATCTGTTGTTCGTTACGCGGCGTATATGAGGAGCCGCCTGTTGGCGGTCGCGCATCACGTCGGAGGCTAACTTTCATGAACGATCAACTCGATTCTGCCAAACAGGCGCAGGACGGCGTCAACCGCCGTTCGCTCATCGGCCAGTTCGGCGCCGGCGCCGCCACCATCATGGCCGTAGGCGCCGCTGCCACCGGCGGAGTGGCGCTCAGCAGCCAACCCGCGGCGGCACAGGCGATCACGGATGTCGATATCCTGAACTTCGCGCTCAACCTCGAATACGTCGAGGCGCAATACTACATCCGCGCCTTCCTGGGCCGTGGCTTGGATGCTGCCGACACGACCGGCGTCGGCGGTGCGCCTGGCTTCGTGCTGGGCGGCTCCGCTGTGCCGTTCAAGACCGAGTCGATTGCGGCCTATGCGCAGAAGATCACGATCGACGAGGTCAACCACGTCCGCTTCCTGCGCCGGGTGCTCGGCGCCCAGGCGGTGGCGCAGCCGAACATCGACCTGCTGAACAGCTTCAATGCACTGGGGGTCGCGGCGGGCCTGATCCCGGCCGGCACGCAGTTCAACCCGTTCGCGGACGAGACGAGCTTCCTGCTCGGCGCGTTCATCTTCGAGGACGTGGGCGTCACCGCATACGCCGGCGCGGCGGGGCTATTGGTCAACAAGGACTACCTGGGCGCGGCCGCCAGCATCCTGGCGATCGAAGCCTACCACTCCGGCACGGTACGCACGGTGCTGGGGGCGCTCGGCCAGCAGAGTGCGGCCAACGCCATCTCTGCCGTTCGCGCGAAGGCGGGCGGCGGCAAGGAGCAAGGGCTTCAGGTCGGCAACCTGCGCTTCAACACGTCGCCGTCCGACACCGACTCGCTCGCGTTCCGCCGCACCACGACAGAGGTGCTGAACATCGTGTATAACGGCGTTCCGTCCGGCGGCGGCTTCCTGCCCAACCAGATGAACGGCACGATTCGCTAAAAATAGGCTATTGTTGACGGAATGGGCGGGCCATGCTGGTCCGCCCAGGCTTTTCCGGAGGTTCCTTGCCAATAATGCGACGAGTTTGGCCGGTTGCCATGGCCCTTGCAGGCATGGGATCGCTCGCACAGGCTGCCGCGCCGCCCCAACCGGTCTGCGCCCGCAACGAGGTCCTGGACGTGGTGGCCGACGACATCGCCCAGCGCGGCGTCACCACGGTGATCATGCCGGGCAGTGTCGGTGAGATCCCGACCGCAAGGCCGGACACGTTCCGTTGCTCGGTGCGTGTGCAGACCACGTATTTCGACACCAACCGATACGGCACCGTGCCGCAGGTCCGCCTGTCGATCCTGGAGTTCACCGTCCGCGCCGGCCGCAACGGGTTGTTCGTGGATGCCGTGGGCGAACCGCGCTAACGCGTAGCAACCACGGCCGGACGAGCGGCGAACATCGCCGCCGCGGACTGTCGCACCTTGGTCTGGTAGCCCTGGTTCAGCAGGGGCGTGTGCGAATGATAGTTGCCGATCGCCAGCATCAGGTCGCCCCTGGTCTCATCGAGATAGGTCCGCAGGATCAGGCCCGCCGCCGCGATATTGAAACACGGTCGATGCAGCAGCCGGTTCCGCACCTCGTCCGGATCGAGCCGGGTGTAGCGGGACAGCGCCGGCAGCCAGAGCGTATTGATCTGCATGACCCCGAGGTCGATCGAACCATCGGTGTTGCGGTGCATCACGCCGGGGCCACCTCCTTCGACGGCCTGGATCGAGGGAAGCACGCGCGGCGGCAGGCTATAGATCTGTGCGACCAGCGCCATGCAGGCCAAATAGGGGACGGCCATCAGGCCGAATTTCCTGCGCTTGCCGGCATGGCCCAAACCACCTCATCTCGGCTATCTAACGCCGGCGTAGCAGAAAGCAGGACATGATGCAGCAGCCTTCACTCCCGCGCCGCTTCCCTTTGCGCCACCACGCCGAGTCTGGCTTCACGCTGCTGGAAATTCTTGTGGTGATCGCAATTCTCGGCCTGCTGATCGGGCTGGTCGCCCCGGCCGCTCTGCGCCAATTGGGCGGCGCCCGGACCTCGGTGGCCAAGCAGTCGATCGAGCGGCTCTCCTCCGTGCTCGATCTTTATAAGCTCGATATCGGCAGCTATCCGTCAACCGAACAGGGCCTGGCCGCGCTCAATAACCGACCGTCCGGCCTGGTGAGCTGGGGCGGCCCGTATTTGAAGGGCGACGCCCAGCCGCTCGATCCCTGGAACCGGCCCTATCTGTATCGCAGCCCGGCCAGCCGGCCCGGCCATGACTTCGACCTATGCTCCCGCGGTCCCAACAACCAGACGGCCGACAGCGGGCCGGAGCTGATCTGCAATCCCTAAGACTCACTCCAGAACCGCATCCCAGGTCAGGACCTGGAACAGCGGCTCCTTTGGCGCGATGCCCAGCCGCACCACGGCCCGGCGGCCGAACCGTCCTCCGGAGTCGCCAACCACCCGCGCGGTGATGGCGACGGTGCGGAGCGGCCGGCGGCGAGACGTCGCCGAACGGGCGCCGCGAAGCTCCTGGATCACCTGGCGCACTATTGGCGGAGCCGCCAGCAGGTCGGGATCGGCGTCGGTCAGCACCGAGATATTCGGCGCCAGCCGCGACAGCAGGTCGGACGTCATGCCCAACACGGCGCCGAGTTCCGCCACGGTGCGGAACGGGGCGCCGGCCGGTCCGTAGTCGAGGCCGGCGGCGCGGTATTGCGGCTCCTTGGCGCCGCCGGGCTGCCCCTGCTTGCTGGGAAAACGCCAGTCCACGATTGCAGCCGCGATGCCGTCGGCGACACGGCGGTCCGCCCCCACCCGCCGCAGCAGCGCCCGCAGCAGTTCCGGCGGCGCGGTGTTGGGGTTGATCTTGCCCGCCTCGTCCTCGACCCGCAGCACCGCCCGGCCGCCAGGCACGCGCAGCGCCCGCTCCGCGCCGTCTGCCGTCCAGGTATCGGACGGGTCGAGCAGGTGGTAAACCGCCTCGTAGATCGCGCCGTCCGCCGCCGTCTCGGCCGCTGCCGCGCTGCGCAAGTTGGCGGCAAGCTGCAGCTCGGTGCGCCCGGCGGCGGTGAGCTGCGTCGCCAGCAGGGTCAGCAGCACCACGGCCCACAGCACGATCAGCAGCGCGAAACCGCGGTCGCCCTCCCGAATTGCGGCCCGCGCCCTCCGGCGGGCTGCGCTCACTGTTCCAGCCGGAGGCCCCGGCGCAGCGGGCGCTGCGGATCGGCAGAGCCCGACGCCCGGCTCTGCTGCAGCGCGTCCGGCACGCGGGCGGCATTGATCAACTGGTCCCGCAGATCCTCGGTCAGCGCGCGCGCATCACGCTGGTCGTGCACCACGTGCGGCGTGATCAGCACCAGCAGCTCGGTCCGGGTGCGGTTGTTGCCCTGGTTGCCCGCCAGCAGCCCTAGCAGCGGCACGTCCTTCAGGAACGGGATGCCCGAGCTCGACTGGCTGGCAGTGTCACGGATCAGCCCGGCCAGCCCCACGGTCTGCCCGTCCTGCACCACAACCCGGCTGCTCACGTTGCGCTGAGAAAACGTTGGCGAGTTGATCCCGTTCGTCGGCGCCGTCGCCAAAACGTCGCTGACCTCTTGCGAGATGTCCAGCGTCACCAGCCCACCGCTGTTCACCCGCGGCGTGACCTCGAGGATGACCCCGGTCTCCCGGTAGTCGATCGAGTTGACGATCGGCGCGTTGTTGGCGACGACGCTCTGCGAACTGGAGGTCAAGTACGGCACCAGATTGCCGACCTGCAGGCGCGCCGCCTCGTTGTCCAGCACCAGCACCTGCGGCGAGGACAGCACCTTCACGTCGGTGACGGCCTGCAGCGCATTCAGCGCGGCGTTGCCGTTGTTGGGGCCGCTGAGCACGAAGCCTGGGAGGGAGGCGAAAGCGGTGCCCGCCGCCCCTGCCGCCGCCACCGCTGGGTTGAAGTTGAGCGCGCCATTGATGCCGGCCTTGAAGAAAAACTGCGTGCCATACTGCAGGCTGTCGTTCAGCGTGACCTCGGCGACCGTCGCGTCGATCCGGACCTGCAGCGGCAGGATGTCGATCTTGCGCAGCATCGCCTCGATCGTTTCGCGTTCGGACGCGGTGGCATACAGCAGGACGGCGTTGTTCTGGGTGTTCGGAATGATGCGGACGCTGTTGTTGTCCTCGGCGCCGTTCGCGCCACCGGAGCCGCCGCCCGAGCCGCCCGTTGGGTCCAGGCCGCCGAGCAACGGGTTGGCCGGGTTCTGTGACGGCTCAGGCTGCGGCGCGGCGGACTGCTGACCGAGCCCCCCCCCTCCCGAGCTGGAACCGAGCCCGCCACCGCTACCACCGCCGCCACCGCGGCTGCCGAGCCCGCCACCCCCGCCGCGGCCGCCGCCGATACCGCCGCTGCCACCGCCGCCGCCGCCAAAGCCACCACCGCCAGACTCGTCGCCGCCATTGAACCCCGACTGCCTGGAGCCGCGGCCCGGCGCCGTCGAACCGACCGCCCGTGGGCTGGGCTGCGCCGTCACCTTGTTCGGCGTGAAGGCCTGCTGCAGCACAAAGGCGATATCGTTGCTGCGGCTGTTCTGCAGGTAATAGACGTTCCAGCTCCGCAGCGTCTGCCGCCGCCCGCGCTCCACCAGCGTATAGACCCGGCGCGCCTGGTCGATGTAGCGCGCCTGGCTTGACACCAGCAGCACGGAGTTGATGCGCTCCATCGGCACGACGCGCACCACGGTCGCCAGCGCGCCGCCGCTGCCGCTGCGGAACGTGTCCGACAGCGCGGTGGCGAAGTCCTTGGCGCCGCCGGAGGTCACGGGGAACAGCGCGTAGGACTGGCCGGCCAGGATGTCGATGTCGAAGGCGCGGATCAGCGAGACCAGCGCCTCCCGCGTGGCCGCGTCGCCGCTGATCAGCAGGACGTTGCGCCCGGCGTCGGCCACGACCTTGCCGCCGGCGCCGACATAGGGCTGCAGCACCTTCGCCAGATCCTCGGCCGAGGCATAGCGCAGCGGCACGATCCCGCCGCCCGACGTGCCGTCGCTGCCGGCCAGCACCGGCGACCCGGCGGCGGCGGGCACCACGCGGTAGATCTCGCCGGACTGCACCAGCGCCGCGCCGTTCTGCGCCAGCAAAGCCTGCAGCGCCGGCAGCAGTTGCGACCGTGCCACGGGCGTCGCGGTGCGCAGCGTCGCGGTGCCGCGGATCGCCGGGTCGATGGTGTAGGTCACCCGCAAGATAGTGCCGAGCACCTGTGCCACGACCTCGCGCAGGTCGGTGTCCACGAAGTCGAGCGAGATGTCGCCGCCCGCTGCCCCGGCGCTGCCTGCCGGGAGCGTTACGCCGCGAACCTGGCCAATCGAGACCTGCGCGTTGGGCAGCGCGTCGGGCGATCCCACGGGACCGTTCACCCGCGGCGCGGCGCCGACAACTGGTCCGCCGAGGCTTGGCAGCGACCGCAGCACGGGCACGCCCGGTCTCTCGCAGCCGGCAAGCCCGATCAGCAACAGCAACGCAGCCCATCTCATCGGGCGGCGCCAGGGAAGCCAGGCAGGCCCCGCAGCGACTGCATGACGTCGGTCGCCGCGGCGAAAGGCGCGGCTCCCTTGGCGGCCTGCCCGGCGGCTGGGCCGCCAGCGGCGCTCTGTGGCCGCGCGTCGAAGGTGGGCCGCACCACCTGCGCGCCGCCAGTGCTCCCGAGCGTGACCTGCCCGGCTTCGATCGATTGCACGGTGTAGCCGCCGATTTGGGCGCCCACCTGGACGACGACGGGCTTCGCGCCGCCCGATCCGGCGAAGATCGCGCTGCGGGCGTCGCCGTTCACCAGGATGCCGGCTAGCCGCGGCAGGCTTGCAGGCGCCGGGGCGGGGCCGGACGGTGCGGTGACTGGGCGACGGGTTGCGGCGAATAGCGGGCGGGCCAGGATGCCATCAAGCAGCGCTTGCCGGTCTTCTTCCAGAGCAGGGGACGGCGCGGCCGGGTTCGGCAATGCGGGAGGCGGGCGCGGAGTGCTGGCGATCATGTCGCCGTCATCCGCGACTCTGCCGGTTAGTTCAAGCGATATCATTCCGGCAAGTAAGACGGCGATCGCCAGGAGGCCAACCAAGCCACGCTGCATCATGGCGCGCGAAACCCCAACACGGTGAACGAGGCCTCCAGCGGCGGCTCCCCAGCCGTGCCGAAGCGACGGCCGCCATGGATCTGCAGGTCGTCCACCAGCATCTGCGGCGAGGCTTCCTCCACCGCGCGCAGCAGTTCCACCAGCACGCCCCAGGGCGTGGACAGCGCTACCCGCACGCCGATTCGGCGATAGGCCGCGACGGTCTCGGCCGGCAGCGCCTCGGTGCTGGACAGCGTGGCGCCGGCACGGGAGGCCATATCCTGGATCAACTGCTGCAGCGTGGCCCCGGCCACGGCGTCGGTCGAGCCGTCGAGCAGGGTCGCCGCAACCGGGCCGGTTGCCGCCGCCGCGGCCGCCTGGCGCTGCAGTTCCGGCAGTCCGGCCGCAACCTGCGCCATGCGGCGGGCCAGGGTGGTGCGCTGCTGCAACGCCTCCGCCCGGCTGGCATGCCAGTCCAGCAACGGCGCCGCGACCGCCGCCCAGGCCGCAGCCAGCACCACCAGCAGCAGCGCCATCGCCAGGACCTGGCCCCGCCGGCCTGTGGGCAGCGACTCGATCATGGCGCGACCTCGGCCCGGATGGCGAAGCCCTCGCCACGGGTGCCCTCGTTGCGGGTCACCGGTGCGGCGAAGGCCGGATTGCGGATGCTGTGCTCGGCGGCCAGCGCGGCAATCAGCCGCGCCGCGCCAGCGGACTGCCCACTGATGTTCAACACCCGGGCGCGCAGCGTCAGCTCGCTCAGGAACGTGTCGTCCGGCAGCACGTCGGTCACTGTCGCCAGCGTGCCCAATGCGTCGCCGACCCGGGCCCGCTGCTCCGCGAATACGTCGGTGCCGGCGGCGCTGCTGAGGATACCGCGGCGCAACGCCTCCGCCTTGTCCACGCTGGGACGGAGTGCGGCGATCTGCGTTTCGACCTCGGCACTCTTGACCGACTGCATCACGAACGGCACGGCGATGGCGGCGACGGCCAGCACGGCGCAGGCTCCACCCGCGAGCGCCAGGCCGCGCCTGCGCCAGGGCGCCGGTTGCGGCCGGTCCAGCGCGACTCGCCGCGCCGGGCCGTCCGGGGTCAACGCCTCGAGCGCCATGGGACGCAGGCCGGCCTGCCGCAGCGCATCGAGCGCCGCGCCCAGGCGCACCTTGGGCACGAGCGACAGGCGTAGGTGCAGGCGGCCCTGGGCGCGGTCCCGCCGCTCGATGGTCCAGGCCCAGAACAGCTCGTCGGCGGCGAACGGGGTGATGCGGTCCATCTCGTATTGCAGGACCCGCTCCGGGTCGCGTTCGGCGGCGATCGGCAACGCCACCTGCTGCTCCAGCAGCAGCTCGGGCGGCAGGCGCAGGACCGCCGCCGTGCCCTGTCCCGCGACCGCCGTCCGCAGCGCTGCGATCCCTGCCGGGTCCAGGTTGAACTGGCCGAGCGTCGCGTCGCGTCCCTTGCGCCGCACCAGGACATCCACGCTGTGCGGTCCGGCGGGCGGCAGGCGCAGCGCCGCGACCAGCCCGCGCGCGTCCGCCCCGGCGCCGTCTTGCACGAGCCGGGCCGGCAGAGCGGCCTTGAGCTGCTGTGCCCACCAGAGGAGGAATTCATTCAACATGTTGCGTTATGGACGCCAACCGATGGGGTGCCGCAAGTGAATATACCGGTCAGGAACCGCGACGGATGCGTGCCGCCGGCCGCCGGGCACGCTGTATCACACGCCCGCCGACCGCTCCAGCCGTGGGCTCGCGACGATATCCGGCCAATGCCGGCGGTCGCCCGGCGGGAACACTACCCGAAGCCGCACCAGGAACGGAAGGTCCTTGACGCTCCAACTGCTCGTCCAGCCCGGGGCCGGGCCGCGGGCCAGGTAGCTGAACTCGATGTGGTCCACGTCGCGCAGCAGCTCGGTTTCGATCGGCAGGGGCGGCGGGCCGAACGGCTTGCCGGCCGGGCGCGGTGTGGCACGCAGGACCAGCCGCCGCGCGCCATCGACTCCCAGCGCGATGTCGACGCGGCGGGTGGGCAGGCCACTCGCCGCCGGGAGCTCGGACACGAACACCAGCCGGCCGGCGCTGCCCTGGACGCTGGCGCCGTCGCGGGCGGTGCCGGGGTCCATCTGCTCGATCAACCGGCGGAGCGCACGGTCCACCGCATCCAGCTCGCTCCGTTCCGCCAGCGTGCGCGCCTGCGAGTCGGTGGCGCGCAGGCCATAGCGCACGCCCTGGCTCAGGCCGGCGAGGATGAAGCCCAGCACCACGAGCGCCACCAGCAGTTCCAACAAGGTGAAACCGCCGTCGCGGCGCCGGTTCAAGGCGTCTCCACCGGCGCCATGCCGACGCGTTCGGTCGCCAGCACGACCGCACGCTCGCCGCCGTCCATGCGCCAGGAGACCCGGACGGTCATGCCCAGCAGGATGGCCCGACCCGGCCGTTCGGGATCGATGCCTTCCCTTGCGGCCCCAGCGGTGGCGAGCGGCGTGACGTTGACCTGCCAGGCGAAGCCGCCGCCGTCGTCGCCGCGCTGCTCGCCCGGCGTCGGCGTCGCTCCCAGCGTCGCGAGGCGGGACAGGGCGCGCGACAACGCCTCCTGATAGTGCCCGGACACCCGCGCCGATTGCAGGCCGCCGGCCGCGCCCTGGGTCAGCGCGCCAAGCGCCAGGGCGGCGATCACGAAGGCGACCAGCACCTCTATCAGTGTGAAGCCATGCTCACGGAACGATCGTTGGTTACGAGTCATTGGCTACGGTGACCCGTCCCGTCAGCCAGTCCACGCCGACCCGCGAATGCCGCTCGCCGCGCGCCAGTTCGACCCGGCCGCCAGAGGAGCTGCCGTCGGGCATGAAGGCGATCCCCGCCTGCACGCCCGCCAGGTCAGCGGTCGTCACGACCGACATCCCGACTCCGGCCGGCAGGCTGCGCGGCGCCCCCGCGCCAATGCGCAGGGTGCTGGCGCGCGGGTCAAAGACGACGGTCACGCGCTGGTTCGACATGATGGCCCGGGTGCGGGCGACCCGCATCGCCTGCGCCACCGCGTTGGTCGCCGCCCGCATCTCCAGTCCGGCGCTGCGCGGCGGCCCGCGCGCCAGCACCAGCCCAGCGACCAGCCCCAGCACCGCCAGCACGACGATCATCTCGATGAGGGTGAAGCCGGCTTCGCTCGCACTCCGGAATTGGCTAGCTCGCGGCAAGGTCGTTCAGGCCCAGCATCGCCAGCAGCAGCGACGCCACGATGCCGGCGATCACCGCGCCCATCGCCACCGTGATCGCCGGTACCAGCAGCGCCACCAGCCGCTGCACGCCGAGCCGGGTTTTCTCCTCGTGGATCTCGGCGGCGCGCAACGCCATGGGGCCGAGCTGCGCCGTCTCCTCGCCCAGACGCAGCAGATAGATCGTGCGGGCGGGGAACACGCCGGACTCGTCGAGCGGGCGGGACAGCCCGGCGCCGCCCTTGGCGCTGATGGTGGCGCGCTCGATCGCGGCGACGCCGGCCAGGTTGCCGATCGCGTCCTGCACGATGCCGAGCGCCGTGATCAGCGGCACGCCGTTGTTCAGCAGCGTGCCGAGCGTCCGGGTGAAGCGCGCCGCGATGATCTCCCGCGTGAGCCCGCCCACCACCGGCAAACGTAGCAACAATCGGTCCAGCAGCATCCGCGGGCGCGGCTGCTTCAGCGCCTGCCGGGCGATCAGCACCAAGGCTATGAGGGCCAGGAGGGCATACAGGCCATACGCGGACACCGCATCGCCGGTGGCGATCAGGATTTGCGTCGGCCGGGGCAGCGCCGCACCGTTCTGCTCGAACAGCGGCACGAACTGCGGGAGCACCTGGGTCAGCAGCAGGGTGATGGAGCCGATCGCCACGAGCAGCAGCAGGCCGGGATAGATCATCGCCGAGGTGACGGTGGAGGCCAGGCTGCGCTCGCGCTCCAGCAGCTCGGCCAGGCGGTCGAGCGTCGGCGCCAGCGTGCCGCCCGCCTCCCCGGCGCGCACCAGGCCGACATACAGCTTCGGGAAGCTGCCGGGATGCGCCGCCAGCGCCGTCGCCAGCGAGCCGCCGTCGCGGACCGTCTTACGCAACGCCTCGACCGTCGCGCGCACCCGGACGTTCGGCGCGGTATCGACCAGGAAGCGCAGGCTGCGGTCCAGGTCCTGCCCGGCGCCGAGCATGATCGACAGCTCCCGCGTCAGGTTCGCCACGTCCTGCCGGCCCATGCCGCGGCGGCCGATGTCGCGCTGCAGCAGATCGGCAAAGCCGCTGCTGCCGGCCGGCTCGGCGCGCATCGGGATGCTGCCCTGGCGCTGCAGGCGGCTGACGACCTCGGCCTCGGTCGCCGCGTCCATGGTGCCGCGCACGGTCTGGCCGGCCGGGTCGATGGCGGTGTAGCGGAAGGCGGGCATCGGGCCTGCCCCGTCAGGCTTCGGCGCGGATGCTGCGGACGACTTCCTCGATCGTGGTGGTGCCGGTTAGTGCCGCGTCCAGGCCGGCGTCGAACATCGTCACCATGCCGGATGCCACCGCCGCGCGCTCGATCTCGGTGTGCTCGGCGCGGGCGAAGATCAGCCGCTCGATCTCGGCGTTGGGCGCCAGGAACTCGGCGATCGCCAGGCGGCCGCGGTAG
>JAABUS010001674.1_pt1 | contig 46712 bp, 47 predicted proteins | sample 5560161 | NCBI WGS metagenome assembly JAABUS01 (sample SAMN10711885, study PRJNA513376) | rock metagenome | isolation source: Antarctica rocks | place: Antarctica: Victoria Land, Trio Nunatak nord | collected 2016-01-04 | reverse complement strand
TTGTGAGAGGGGGGCGGGGAGGGGGAGGGGGGCGGTTGTTGTAGCCTTCAGGGCGGAAGGTGGGAGAGCGGAGGGGAAGGGATTGCGGGATACCATTTGGGCCTATGGCTGGTATTGGATCTCGGGCGCGGCGATCTGCCATGTTGAAGGAGCCGTTGCGATGGTTGTGATTTCTTTGGCCTTTGGAGCTGGACGGTCTATGGCTTTTTGGGGCCATGGGCGGGGGCGATGAATCTCGGCGTCGCTTGAGTGTATTCGGTTGCGGAGCCCTAGAAGCATGCTTCTCGCCAGCTGGTGGAGGCGTCTTCAACGTTGCTCGCACGACCGGTACTTCCTGAGCGTGTTCTCCCAGTGCCCTTTTCTTCTGGACTTCCGGCTGCCGCTGCCTTGCACGCTTGTGACTGCCCTCCGATATTCTTACCCGCTCCTTGTCCGCCTTGGACAGGATGCGAGGGTTTGTACATATCTGCGCCGAGTGCCCGAACTCGCCGCAGTCTAGGCAGCGGTCTGCGGTACAGTGCTCCTTGCGGTGTTCGATACTTTCACATCGGTGGCATTTGTGGGCGGTCATGTTCTTTGCAGCGGCGTTGTCGCACGCGAAGGTGAAATGCGTAGCACTGCCACAGACTCCGCAGAGTTCCCTCGTGTTTAGCCCGTTGTTGCCACCGGATGGCATGAACGACCTAGAGGTTGACTCGGCCTTGGATGTTGTCGTAGAAACTGTGTCAACGCGATTTACCTTCATAACCTCACTAGTGCTGGTATATACATTTACCTTCTGTTGTGTAGTCCTAGCTTTGCCAGGAGGGGCTCCGATGGCTGGTGCATCAGGCATCTCAATGTCGTTGCGTACGGTTGAGGTGCTGCTAGCAGGGCTCCTCTCGCCTTCGCCAATACTTCGAGGATCTAACTTGAATAAAGGCTTCTGGAGTAATTCCACGACTTCTGACCCCGAGAATCGATTTCGAATTCTCGCATCTTCAATCAACCGCCGCCAAAACTCGCCCTGCATCAAAGACTGCGAATTCCCGAGAACCCACAACGAAGACTTTGCTCGTGTGATACCTACATTCATACGGCGAATATCTGATAAGAAGCCGATGCCTCTGCCAGCTGATGCTCGGACGCACGAGAAGATAATGACTTCGCTCTCCCGACCTTGAAATGCATCGGTGGTGTTGAACTCGACCATAGAGAAGATGGCTTCGCCATACTGCTGAGCAAAGCGCGACCGAAGCTCTCGGAGCTGGCTTTTATAGGGCGTGATGATTCCGACCTTGCCCCTGAAATCATAGCCTGTGCAGTCGGCTGTCAGTCGTGCAAACAGCCTCAGGGCCATCTCAATTTCGGCAATATTAACCAATGAATGGCCACGTGGAGCACTCTGCTGTACGCCTTGTACATCGAAGAAACGATACGGCCCAAGAATGGCGCTCTGGTGCCACGGTTTTGCCCTCAGCTTAGCCATGCTGTCACCATCCAGAAGTCTTCCGTCATAGAATTCTTTGCTGGGGAATCTGCTGATCTCCGGATGCATTCGGTATTGAGTGTCTAGGAGATTTACATCCTTTGGATAATTCTGCTGCATTCGGACGAACAAGCTTTGTTCGTATTGGAACCGAGCTGCCTCTCTCGAAAGGACTGTTGGGGGCAGCTGTTTGGGATCTCCCACCAGGATACACTTTGCACATCCGTACTTTAAAGGGATTAGGGCACTAAGCTCGATTGACTGAGCCGCTTCGTCAATGATCACCGACTCGAATTCAATGTTTAGATTCTGGAACATCTCGTGTCCGCTGCCGCTTAGCGTGGCACAAATCACGTGTGCACTGTCCAGTATTTCCTGCTGAACCTTACGTCGGTTGATTTCGGCATCCCTCGCCACCATGTCTCCGCTATCACGAGCAACATCGATCTTATTGCTCAATTGCTGTTTCTTTCGCTTCAACATTTCGAAGTTCTGCTCATGCTCTAGGGACGTGGGTTGTCCGCTCGCCTTATTCGCGTCCATGGTGGCTTTGAGAACGTTGACCTCGTCGCATGTGGCTTTGTGGGCCATCATGATCTGATGAATTTCCTCACCAGTACCAATTTGTTTGGGTTTTGTGATATTCAGCTTCTCGTTGACGAGCTCTTCCAAGGTAACGTCACGGACTTTCGTGCTGATCGCATCACTTCTACCCAGCCGAATGATAGCGGGTTTCTGCAAATCTCCGTTGAGAGTCTTAACTCCCTTCTTGAACCTCATTACCAGCTCATCGACGGCAGCGTTACTGGGCGCACAAACGAGCAGTTTTTTGGAGACCGCAGCTTTTTCAACCCGTTGCACCCGTGCGTCCTGGGTCTGTGGCCGGCTAATAGCTATTCCTTTGTCTTCGAAATGGCCACTCAGAAGTGCGCCAACGATCGCGACGATTGTCTTCGTCTTCCCGGAACCTGGTGGTCCTTGGATCAACGTGAAGGCATCGTTATCGATGGCAGATTTGATAGCTTTGGCCTGCGCTGTGTTGACGTTGTACTTGACCTCAAGTGGACCGAGCTGCTTTCCGGAGTATTCAAGAAGCGGTGACGGTCTCGCTTTGATGACCTCATCGCAGAGATCGAAGTACTTCAGACCAAGCAATGCGCCATATTCTCGTTCCAGTGGAGTTAGAGATAAGATCTTTACCCCATAAAGGGTGGCATTAGGAACCATGGCAGACAGCAGAGTGTTTCCAACATTGACCCGATAGGAGATGTCCATCGAAGCTTTTTTACGCTTGATCTTGTAAACTCGTGCCAGACAGTGTAGTTGCTGAGCATCAGCTGCCGGCGACTGTGATCTAGACATCAGGATAACGTCGGCTTCAGCTATACCCAGCTCTTTCCCTTCGGACATCGAGATCGTAGTGCTGACCTCAACGAATGAGTCGACCGTCAACCGATTAGCCACCTTTATGTCAAAAGTTTTGAAGGTGCTGTCTTCTTTCGTCTTCAAAAAACCCTGCCAAGCTTCCAAGATGAGCAGGGGCTCGAAAACACTCTGATAGTCGTTAGGGGTACGGAAGGTGCTCGAAACTAAGCTGTAATCATCACGATCAGACCCAGGAGGGAAGTCGCCAGCATGAAAGTATTCCCATCCAAGAATGGTCTTGTGTAAGGAGGTGAGATCAGGCGCCAGCCGTGCACGCATATCTTTTGCTGACCTGACCTGACGGGTTTTCTTCACAGGACCTTGTTCTTTGATCCGTTTCAACCGGTTGATTTGGTAGTCCTCGACTGCGGCCGAGATCTTGGGTGCTTTCGTGGTATTCCCGAAGAGCGCTTGGTCGACTTCGTCATCAGGGTCGTCCTCAGACCCAGATGATACCATCACCCCGGATCCTTTCGGTGCATGATCCTTACCTCGGACACCCAAAGCATCCGCGTCAAGTCCAGAGCCTTTGGCTGGAACCCTCTTTCTGATCATTGCGATCTGCTCTGCATCTCGCTTCTTCTTGGCTTCGATCTCCTTTAGACGCTTTTCGCGGAACGACTTGCCCTCCGCTAGTCGTTGCTCTTCATTCTTCTTTTCGATAGCCTTGCGGTTGGTCATGGGCTGTGCCGATTTCTTACGCGCTTCGTCCTGGCGACTTTGCAGAGTTTTCCCTAGGGAAGAGTTCTTGATCATTTCCACGGAGCGACTCATAGCGAGTATATCTGCGTCGAGGATTCCCGAGTTCCCAAATTCATCGTCGTCCGGTATGTCAACAACCTTAGGCGGAGGCTTCGATTTTGATCTCCAACTATCAAGATCGATCGTACCATCTTTTGATTTCTTTATCATTTTGGACAAGATGTGCTGACGTTGGGACTGTTTCTCTGGAGTAGAGGATCTTTCATGCTCAGATCCAACAGGCTCAATCGAGCGCCCTAGGTTTTCTTCCAATGCCCGTGCAAGTTCGGCTTTCTCTTGCGGGGAGAGATTAGTCCTACCTTGAGAGCCACCACGGACAACCAGCTCAACAAAGTCACTAGGCTCTTTGGCAAGCCTCATGCTCTTCTCGCTCAGCCGAGCCAATACCTTCGTAGTCAACTTCACTGACATACTGGCAAGGTATATCTCACGGAGCCTTAACCACTTGACAATTTCTTCCATAGTCTTCGCTGGAGGCTCCAAGAGCTTCTTCGCGGCAAGGTCTCCTCTGTTCTCGCTTCCTTTGTCTTCTTCCTTGATGACTTTCACAGAGTCAACGGCACTAGCAAAAATGCCGTATTGGTCGAATATTCGTTCGGAGAAATCCATGGTATCCCTGACAAATTCTTTCAAGAACTCTGACTCGGCAACTTGAGCACGGCTCCATGGCTCTGTCATCTCGTATATAACAGTCAAGACAGCCCACTGGTGCTCCCAGAAGCTCTCCAGGGCCATTACTTCTTTACTGCCCTGTAGCTGCCGTGTACGGAGCAAACCATTTTGGGAATCGCACAGAATATCGAAAACATCGCCACAAGTCTTCAACATGCGAGGGCATGCAGCATAAGTCTTCGTATGTGCTATCCGTCGTAAAGACCTTGAGAGACAATTCAAGGTCGTTTCGAAGTAGGGTGTTAAGATATGACGGATGGCTTCTTGCCGGGTCGATTCCATACTGATGCTCTTGATTAGATTAACGCCTGCCTCGTACGTGCTGGCGTCTGGAGAGAACAAAGAAGCCACCAGCCCTGTCGCCGTCGTCGGGTGCTGGAACAGCTTATCGAGGTCACTCGGGTCGAAATCATTGATGCGTTCCAGCATCAGACATACGAGGTGAGTAAAGTGGCCCAGCCTCACGTTGAAGTCGCTCTTGAATTTCTTGTGGGTTGTGTCCTTCTTCGTCTCAAACTTTTCCAGACCCGTCAAGCCATTGATTCCGCTCAAAGCGGCTTCGGCCAGTCGGGTATTGCGTCGATCGAGTTGTTGTACTATAACTTCCCATATCGCTGGTGCATAAGAGCAGGTTCCGGGGTCAATGTCATCCTTATTGCGCAGTGTTTCCTGATCCGTTCTGAGGCATTTGCACTCAAGCGTTAGAGCTAATTCCACAACATCGAAACAAAGTCTAGAACAGTTCTCGCTGAATGGGTCGTTCGAGGGCAAGGCTGATTTGACGAGAATGCGTTGTATATAAATGCTGATTACCTCAAGTAATTCTGCAGCAACAACCCGACCAATCTGTCCCATCAGTGGGTGTTCCTTATTGCAATTAAGGGAAGTCCACTTGATGACCTTCAGACCCGCTCGGAAACATGCAATCTTTGTCTGGATAGGAAACTCGTCGGTCTGAAACTTGTCTAACAGGTACGAGGTTAGCGTACGACAAGCTTGAGCTTGATGTATTATGTCCAAAGAAGCAACGAAAGGTTTGATCCAGTCGAAGATTTGGCTCGTGGTCGTGGCGTCGCTAGCATATGGTTGGCTGCTCAGGAATCGTATGGACTGCTTGTTGTTGAAAACGCTCTCGACCACCGTGAGAGGAGAGATTGCACCCATAGATTCCCAGAAATCCTTCGAACCAAGCTCAAGGAACGTTGTCAAGGTTTGCAACAATTGCGCTAGACCTGGTGTGTCGTATTGTAGATGCTCGAGGGACAGTTTGAATATATCGACTTCCATAGCTCTGAAAGAGTGTGTGACAAGATCGCTGTTCAGTCTCTCGAAGATGAGCCGCACCCCTCTCCACAGTCTCTCCACAATTGTTACGTCCCCAGTGATCAGGGATGCTTGATTGACTATCCGTGTCAGGGGCTCCCGCACGGCAAAGTCAAAGTCGTGTTGGGTCAAAGTGGAGGAGTATCCAGACCAGATCGACAACGCCCATTCGGAAAGAACGGAGTTGGGATCGAATAAGAGTAGTGTGGCTCCTGGTAGATAATGCTCAATACTCAGACGCTGTATCTCGATAAAGGCTTTGAATGGCCGTTCGAACCGTTTCCGTACGCGGATCCCATCGGCCAGGTAAGCCTCACAGCTCAAGGCATCAATGAAGGAGAATCGGGCTGTCCTGACTGAGGTCTTATCGCCCCCTTTGGCAGTATCAGTTGAGCCCCAAATCTGAGCTAAACGGTTCAGTCGATCATTTATGCGAGTGATGTCAAGGTCTTCAAGCACGTTTGCCACAATCGTGATCGCATCTTGATCAGCTTCCCTATACAAGAAGTCAGCAGGCAGACATGAAGCACGATTGCCATCCCAAATTTTGAGTAGCAAGACGTGATTTGCGGTTACCGTTTCATGTGCTCAATCCATCGATGCTTGGACTTGTAGTAGCCTACGATGCAAGCATCACATCGAGACAGATTTTTGTCGATCCCATCCTTGACCTTTGCCTTGTAAGGGAGAGCGTCATCGCTGTCATAGCTGTAAACCCGCAGGCAAAAGCGGAAGGCCGCCTGACGCTTGTCGAGGCTGGCGGCAAGCGATGCAGCGCCAGGTTCCAAACTGTCAAGTTCTTCCTCCTTGACAGCGACATCGCGATCCTCGGTTTGACTGCCAGTTAGTGGGCAGAACCAGTGGACTTCGGGTGGTAGATGGTCGAAGGCACTGTTAGCAAGTCAGTATGTCATAACTCAAATATTTGCGTTAGAACTATTCACTGGAAGCTATTTATCATTTGCTGGTCCTCATCCTGATCCGTTGCCGTCATTGTGAGGCTGGTATGAAGTATTCCCAACCAAGATGGAAGGTCCGCCACAGGATGATGAGCTCAAGGTCACAAGTGCACTCCACCCAAAACCATCTTCCCCGCGATATTACTCAGACCAGGTGGTACTACTTTCTAGGAATGTCTACGGGTTCGTGATACAGCACAAGATAGTGAGAGTAAGCAATGACGTGGTAGGAGAGTTGTGAAGGGGCAGAGTGGATGTTAATAATACGGTGTTAGGACGTCAGCGCTTCTTGGGCAGTAATGATTTAGGCCGTGTCAGAGTCCAGCCGTCTAATAAGCTATCATCTCGTGAAGGGGAGATGTGACCATGCGGTAGGCGATTAATATGAGATTGTTGATGAAGAACACTTTTGAGAATGTAGGGAGCCGAGGTGACACGACACGCCACACTGGCGCCCGAACGGCGCGAAGGCGCGCGCTTGCCTCTCGCCTATTACCTCGATATTCAGAATGTGGTTCACCCCGAGCAACTTTTGAAAATCAATTTTTTTTTTCGATTCAGGATTGCAAATATCATCAACCCCTTAACATCAACGCTATTGTTTGATCAAAAATTGCTCTTATATAGAATTATTACATTTATTAATACTGCTGTAGATTTTCAAGATCTTAAATCAATTTGCAATCAAAGTTACATGCGTAATTGTGATTTTTAACACTTCGTCTCGACACATTTTGGGCACTCCCATTAAGCCCTACCAAGTCTTATTAAGCCCCTATTAAGCTCTTATCAAGCTCTCACTAAAAAGTCTTCGCACAGCAATAGCTAAACAACATCGCGTCTACAATGCTCAAAATTGAAGACGCTCAATAGACACGTTGTTAGCAGTAGTTGAATTAGGTTTTTAGTAATTTGGATAAGTTGATGTTGAGAGATTAGTGGCATTTGCAATTTCGGGTCGAAAAAAAAATTGATTTTCAAAAGTTGCTCGGGGTGAACCACATTCTGAATATCGAGGTAGTCCTTCCTTGTCCATCTAAATTTGCTACGGTGAGCCACTCACCGTGAGTGCTACCTTATACTCTACTCGAACATATCCTTCCTTGCCAGGACAGTTATTGGAGTATCAATGTGTCTGAAAGAGATCATGCAACTGCTCAGGTGCGGAGAAAGAAGCTCGGTGCGAATTTGTTCCCATCACGATGACCTGTGCTACCCGAGATCACAAATACTAAGGCCGCACTAATACTCCCTTCTCACCGCTGCGGCTACGTCCAAACACAGATGCCGCAAAAGTATCTGAAGGAAGAAAGTCTGCCCCCGGACCCGCTACTCAATAGGGGGTATGACGCTCGTCTCCCCGTAGACGCCATGTTATCAACCGCCTAAATGTCAACGCCATGCAATTGTTAATCAAGCCTGTGCTCCCTAAGTCGCTCATGCAGATGGCTCAAAATGGAGGTATCTCGGTGGAAACGCTGTATGTACAATCATTGGTACGCTAATGAGAAAGACGTGGGGCTATCGTAACGCTGATGGACCGTGTACCGTTCGCATTGGCGATTGTATGGGCGACTGCACTGTCGATTGACTCGACTCCATCCTCGTCAGCAACGCTGCCGTAGTAAAATCATTGCTGGCTTCATAGCTGGGCCGTATTCGGTCCATGGAATCCCGCATTCGATCGAATGACGGTCGCAGCCGATCGACAGACGGTCTGGTGGGCTGCTCTAACGACTGTCGCAGTCCGGTGAGATCGGTCCCGTCACTGCCATTTTGGCTGCGCGGATTATGAGTTGTGCCGGTAGCAGCTACCGAGGGTGGATATATCGGCCTTTCGTCGTCCGGTACAATGCTGGAGCTTCTTTGGCCAGGCTTGACAGGTTGTGAAAAGTCGGATGAGGAAGGTGACGCAATAACTTTGGGTGGGACATGGGCCTCGTATTGGTTGAGGTGGGCGAACTTGCCCTGGCGGACTTGCTCTCGGACAATGTCCACGTCGTACGGCTTATAGAGCTTCTGGAAGGTTTTGATCGTGAACCTTGGAAGCAGGCATATGAACACCACGAGCAGTGTTTGAAGCCAGAACGAAAGTTGCCCGTAAACCTGAGGGGCGGCTTTGTAAAAGTATTGTGAGCTCGGGAACGCTGTGTAAACCCCGGTCCAGAACCAGACCAGCGATATGCTGAGGAACACGAGTAAGACCATGAGCCAGTCCCACTGATAAGTATTCAGCAGGATGTAGAGATTGACAACGGCGAGAGTTGTGGACGCCACATAAACACCCACACGTCTCGTGTCGTCGACGGAGAGGCCATTACTGGTGACAAAATTGGCAGGTCGGAAGAGCAGATACGCCATAAAGAAACAAACGACTGAATGGTAAATCCCATCGGACATGTATAGCCTATGAAAATCAGCTCGTGAGAAATGACATGCTGGGTGCTCCATACCAGAATTTGAGCGGAGTCCACTCCTTGCGCTCAATGCCTCTACGATACAATTGTGGAACAGCCAGCGAAACCTTGTCACTCACATCCTGGTCAAGGACGCCCATTGCTATAACGGCAAGGGACGTGAAAACGAGGTTGACCAGAAGGATATAGGAGTAGTCAAAGAGGTACGTGGTGTCGAAGTTGTTGTATATCTGGTACCAAAAGAGGGCGAAGGTCCAAACGATATTCTAGGATTTTTAGTAGGAGTTCTCGAGGGGAGGTCCACTGCTGCGTTGACTGACCTTGTAGAAGAAATTCGCTATCGCTTCGGCCAACCGGCGGTATGACCATCGACCGTGCACCAGGATCAATCGCTGCAAAAAGCGAAATTGACCAATCGCGTAATCTGACGACATAACTGCTTGCCTACCTTCTTCTCCGGCAATCCCAACACCGATATCGGCTTCCTGGATCATCGCTACATCGTTCGCGCCGTCGCCAACGGATAAGGTCATCACATCGAGTCCCGTTTTCACTAACCTTACCACAGCGGCTTTCTGGGCCGGACTGACCCTGCAGCAGAGAACGGCCTTGCACTGTTTGCAGAGAAGCAGAAATTTCTGGCGGAGCGTGTCGTCCAAAACCAACGACAATGAGTCCCCATCAATAACGATGGCGTGAGTTGGTCCAGGAGGTTCGTGATTCTTGCGAGCGGCTTTCAATTCCGCGTCAGACCCGGTTATACCAAAGGCTTTGAGGCGCTTGTGGAGCTCAGCTGTGGCACTTTCTAGGCTTCCGTCTTCGATACAGAATACGATCAGATCCATGTCGTTGTTGAGGAGATTGCACGAAAACCCAATGTTGATAGCAGTCTCGACCTTGTCACCTGTCAGAACCCATAGCTTGATACCCGCATCACCGAGCAACGCGATGGTGTCCGGAACCCCGTCTTGTAGCCGGTCCTCGATTGCCGTTCCCCCAAGGAGCGTCAGTTCCCGCTCCATTACGTCGGAGACTTTCTCAAGCTTCTCTTCGCGATCAACTATAGCTGCGGCCGCTAAGTCGTGGTCCTTGTTCCAGGCTTGGTACTCCTCTTCATTGAGCTCCTTCTGTGCGATACACAATGTTCGTAACCCCTCCCGTGCAAACATCTCCAGATGCTCGGCCGTGGATTTCCGAAGTCGAGCCTGTTCCCCACGCTTGAGGCGTGAGTAAATGATGCTATCTGCACCCTTACAAAATAAAGTGATCTTCCCATTGGGCATACGAATGATGGCACTCATGCGCTTTCTCGTCGAATTGAATTCGAGGGTATTGAGAACTGCGTACTCTCGGTCTTCCCCCATGATATTGAGCAAGATACCATCAACGGATCTACCAATGACTGTAAAGCCGCAATCCCGTGCAGTTGCGACCAAGGCTGCTTCATCCGGTGACTGTGCTTTGAATTCGATTGTTGGGGGGTCCCCAGGAGTTCTTTCGGTGATGACGGTATGGCAGAGCGCAAGTGCGAGCATAAACTGCTCGTTGGCTTGTTGCTGCTCTCGTCCAGAATGCCCGGCTAGATCGTTGACATAATCCGGAGCGACGAAGGTGAGTTCATCGTCGTGCAAATAAGGATTCGGATGCATCTTTCGAAGATCAGCCAGCATCTTAACCCTGTCTTCAGCGATTTGCTTGTGAGCTTTGGCACTTTCTTCCTCGACATTGACTCCTTGCCGCCTCTGCATACCAGCTTGGGCTTCGGTATAAGCCTCCCCATAGGGAACGCCGTTGATACTACACTTCTTGAATTCCATTACATTCTGTGTCAATGTACCCGTTTTGTCGGAAAAGATGTACTCAATCTGCCCAAGGTCGTCCGAAATATTCCACGACTTTGGAGTGCAAGGATAGTCGATTCTCTCATAGTACATTGAGGTATCACTATAAATGAAAAACGCCTGTAGCGTTCTGATTATCTCGATAGAAATGTACAAAGAGATAGGTACGAGGTTTTGGAAGAGGATAACGCAACTCCAGAAGGTGATGAAACCGTCGAGCGGAGGGCTCCTTGCAATGCCACCGAACTCGAAAAAGTTCAATGAGCCGTCGGTTTTGGACCAGGTAACGCCTTGGATGATGCCGGAGACGAGGCACATAAGGAATAGAATGACAAAATTGTAGATGACGTTCCAATTGAGTTCGCGTGAGACGCGTGACCGCTTGCTTGGAGTGAGGCCGGAGTTGAGCATGATCTTTGTTTCTTGGCCAGTGAAGACAACAACTGCGAGGACCCACTCCGTATTTCGTAGGCTACAACCGCGGAGAAGTAAGTTGTTGATGGACAGGGGCTCGGCCATTTCCTGGCCCGGTTCCTCAGGTTTCTTTGGATCACTCTGCCTCCACCTGACAATGCCGCTGTACTGATAAAGATTCGCATGGGGCGGCTCACTTTCAATGACAAAATCAGCCCTCTCGCAATCTTTCGCGTGCTTCAGCTGGCGACCGCTATGAAGGGCTTGCCGGACTTTCAAGTTCGTTTCGCCATCGAGATTTTTCGTTTCGACATAGCAAGCTCCATCTGGATCTGATGTCGCAAGTATAACAACATCCGCAGGCACTTGGTCCTCATTATACATGCGTACAAAGTCACCGACTTTTACACTCTTCCAGTAATCCTTGGTGAATCTAGCTTTCCCTGGTACCGGTTTACTGCGGTCCAGAAGAGAGCCGTAGAATCTTGCTGGAGGAGGCTCTCTCAGGCGTTTATTTGTACCAGCTGTTACTGATTCGGCATCCACTGCATTCAGGGTCAAATCAGTATCTTCATATGAAAAAGCCGAATGTGGCCTAGGTTCGTGCTCTGGTTGAGTGACATCCAACATGCGATCCTGTCCCGGCTTGGGCGATGGTACAGGTGTCATCTGGATGCCTTCCTCCCCAATTGGATTGGTCATGGACTGGAGCGATGTGCGCGAAGAGGCCATCGAATGTGGAGTTGTAGGTCCCGTATCTATAGATGCGCGTGATTGGTCCATGGCTCGCTCTGCATAGCCTTTGCCGCCTTTTGACTTCTTCCGTATCGTGCCCTTTGCCAGTTTGTAGGTTGAAACAATCAATAGAGTTGTAGCCTTCTTGAATCTCCGCCATAGTGAAACGTCGTCGTCGGAGACATTGACATTATTCCAATCGACTAGCCGGTGGACAGGAGAGTTATTGAGCTCATTATCCAGTGCGGTCCTGCGCCAATCTTCGATCGCGTCCTTGACAGCGGTTAGGAAAAGGATAACTATGAGCGGCACCGCACCAAGCGCAGGATTCGGATTTCCGAATATTTGGAAGATCTATGGCGAGACGGAGAAGTTAGCAGGGCCAGATCACGAACGAAGCTTGATGTCCTTACCCCAAGGATAACAAGAAATAAAAAATAAATATTGGCGACTTGGTGAAATTGATAGTACAGGTTCTTGGGCACAAAACTCAAGGGCGTATATTTGGCCGTACGGATTTTGTTTCTTCCAAATCTCGTGAAAGGCCGCCCTTCCTCATCTTTGGCATCGTCCGGCAGGGGAATGTTGAAGAAAATCCGGCGCTGTGAAGGTTCCTGCTCTCCGCCTTCTTCCAAGTCTGCGGCATCCTGTTGCTGACTTCCAGCGTGCGGCGCATCGCCAAACTCCTGCTTCTTCTCACCTGAACCCGTCCTTTTGTGCAGTCTGTCCAGAATACCGTGGCGCTTGCTTTGCTCGTTGGGACCAGTCACCCTCTGCGTAGCCCATCGTATCCTCTTGACTGGATTGGATATGTGACTAACTCCCTGGGTCGATTTTACTGCCATTGCGACGTTGCCTGGTCGGCGCGGGTGGTACTCATCCAGGCTCAACCTCCCCTCAAAAATCCTCGACTTGGTTCAATGCCATGTATACTGTTGACCTGCCATCGACTGGATGTCTAGACGCGAGCCTTCAAAGCGCGTAGGCCCCCAAGCCGAAATCGACCCTTCTGAGCTGGCTAAGTCGGCTGAATGATTGAAATGAAATGTTATTAGTCGATTATTGCGGCAAAGAGGCTACCGCGATTGGACGGTCTCGAAACTCCCAATGAAAGCAGGGAGACGGTACACAGAAATGAGTGTCGGAAGGGTGTCGTGGAGGAGGTCGCTGCGGCGAAGGTCAGGTTGGTAAGCCAAAACAGAAAGTGGTTTTGTTATGACGCTTGGCGGGCGTCAGCGAACCGTTGTAAAGACGTTTAGCAAATATTTGCGACCGAGTTTCGTCAGAGGATCTTATCGGCGATGAAGATCGAAAAGCCGCAGTGACGCCGCCGAAAGACGTACGTGTAATGTGCTATAAGTGTGAAGCGTCCTGAGTTTCGGTATTCGAAAGGGAAGGCCTGGGGGGCTGACTGATCCTCCAGCTGGACTGTTTGAGAAATGTACGGAGTACGAGCTCTTGGCTCAGCTCTGCGGCGCCCGACTCCCGACATCATAAAGTACATGCAGGCTCGGCAGGGATCTAAACTCCGCTCCGCTATTATGCACGTTTTGTGCCGATTAGTATAAATGGCTTGCATTATCGCATGTGATCGCGCGCGCCGTGCTGATACACGCCTGTCATACTCGCAGCTGCTACTACTGCATACATGTAGTGGAGGACGTGCGACTCGACTACCCAATTCGAACGATGCCAGTGTACAAGAGCTCAAATATCACTGACTTCTTCAAACCCTTCTCGCAGCCCCGGCAAGCTAAGCGTCCATTTCCAGAAGACGATATCCAGCACTTTCAGCCTTCTCGTAGGTCACGCTCTTCCACCCCCCCGAGCTTCCAACGACCTCTACCAATCCGGAGCTGTGAGAATACGCCGTCTAAACCGCTAGCTAGAGTCGATGATCTTTCTGTGACGGACCAATTGCCGCTTCTCAGTTCTCAGGGCCCAATCCTTACAAGTAGCCAGCGAGTGGTTCAAAATGGCGAGGTCGTCGTTAGGAATTCTGATGATGAAGGATCGGATTCAGATGCCTCACTTGGAGACATTGATGAGCTTCTTCGAGCGCGCCGACCACCTGCTGAGCAAGTCTCTTCCCCATTGACAGAGCCCGACTCGACTGTTTTGACGCCAGATCGGCAGTCGTCCCCTGAACATGAAGCAGCCACTACAGCAATCAGGCGGAGTGCACGCGGCATTGACGCTCTCAAGAAACCCACTGCTGGCGAAGAGCTCCCAGTTACACCAAAGTACAGATTTGATCTGGAGTCTCTCGTCAAACAGAGCAAGAAGGACGAAACGTCGGAAGAAGGCATGGCGAGGGCGCGCAGTCTTCTGGCGACTCTTGAAAAAGTTGAGGCTTCCGCGGCCACCGAAGAGGGCAAAAACGCCAACAGAAAGGGGCCACTAGATGCTGGGTTGATTGCATCAGTGATGAATAAAGAAAGCGACGAGAATGATACCAAGCGACTGATGTTAGCAATCGAGCGAACCGAAGCATTACAACAAGACTTATCCTGGTCATTCTTCGAGGATGAGCAGCAGACTTCGGGCAACGAGCCAGAACCCTTTCCACACGCCACATGCGAAAAATGGAATGGGATACTCAACGGTTGGTCGGCTGGACGCTTTCATCTGCAATAGCTAATCCCCTCTAGAACCAGCCTCGCGCCAACAAGCGTTCTTGGGAGGCTTCGTCGGCGCTATGGCCACTAATGAGACTCTCCCTGATGAACTGCAGATATGGCTATTTGATGCTGGTAAGCGAAGACAATCTGACGCATAAACAGCAGACCGGCTAATATATGCGACATAGTATGCTCAGAACCAAGAGATGACTTGAGGTCCTCTTATATCCACACTCTCAAGGCACGTTCTTCCACACCACTCATCACTGTCCTTTCTCACAAATCCCGCAGGTCGCAGGCAAGAATTTGGACGTTGTCCTGACCCCTTCACTGATTGATAATGCATTCGTCAAAATTGGCGCTAAGTCTGATGCACTGGACTTGAAGAAGTCTATCATGCCCATTGCTCGGGCATATTCCAGTAAGCATGGAATAAGCCAACTAATTAGAGATTCTGATAATGTTTTAGAGGAGGAAAAAGCCCATTACAGCCCTACACTTGTTTCGTTGATAAAGCTTCTGGGCGATCTCGCTGTCCAGTAGGTACAGGATGGATGATTTGTGAGAAGCTGTAGTACTGATAGGCGTCCCTGTAGCCTTAGCGCCAGATCTAGGACCCAGGCCATCTCGATCCTCTGTCGACTGCTGATTGATCGTACTATCATCTATAGTTCGCACGACGTTGTCGCAGTCGAAGAAGCACTTGACAGCCTCGTTGATGCAATAGCCGGAGACTGTCTTGACGACGATGTGAGTGCAGGTGCCGAAACCTATTCGGTGTCCCTCCTGATTTAACCTACGTCCAGTTCCGAACGATCTTGAACGCCCTCTTTGACTCCCTGACGGATGTGACTCTTCGCGCTCAGCTGATACAGGCTATACCTGCATTCTCAGCTCGTCTGACCCTTTTCCGGCGCCGCTTGGCGCTAGCATTCTTCTTTGATAACTCGAGTTACCTGTCCAAGCCACAGCAAGATTTAGTGAATTTCGGCACAATCTCTCATCGTCTGACGACTCCGAAATTTGCCATTAAAAGAGACAAGGAATTTAATTACACCGAGTTCGCAGCCTCAATTTCGATCCTCAGTGTAGGAGTAGGCTCTGGAGATCCTCCCCTCGCAGGTATGAATGAGAAGGTTGAGAACGCGTTCAATGACCAGGTGGACGAGCTATCCCGCAGGGTCAAAACAATATCCACCAATATTATCGATAACGGAGCCTCGCAACTCAAGAAAACTGAGGCGAAAGAAGTCCTAGAGTCCTTCAATTTTCGGCTGATGTATGCTGTTCGGACGAGACCAAAGCCTAAGAACACTCCTTTTGGAAATCCAAACTTGGACCGGAATCGGAAGATTTACGAATACAGCCACAAGAATGTGCCGCCAACGAAAAAGCAAGCGCCGACAGAAAGCACAAATTACGAACAGTCAGGCGCCACTGAGTGAGAGGTCTAGAGGGGATTCTTGGACCAAGTCTCGGCAGCTTAATCAACGCATAAGCACTGTCTCGTTGGACAAAAGACGGAGAGGTATTCTAGTGACCGATACCAGGCTGGCGTGCGTCCGCACCGAACGAGCATGCCGTTCTCCTGAGCGACCAAGCCCGGCTTGGACAATCACTATCGTTGTACTGTGATAGGGCCCGTGACATCTTCACGGTAGCCAGTTCTTGGTCGCTAGTTTCAACGTTGTAGGAGTATCATACACAATGTACAAGTATCGCAGTGCTAGGAAACAAGTACTTGCTACCAGACAATAACGCCAATGCAAGCAAATGCTGTTGCTTCGTGGAGCCAAGCAAAGAGAGTAGATGGCCACTGCAACCGTTCAATCGTAGAACTTCCGGTTTTCATTCTTGCCAAACAAGCTTGTTCGAACCATTGGTAATGCGTCGCTCTCGAGAAGCTTCAGTCGTTCGTCGAGGGTGTTGTTGATATCGATCTTGCCGTTGCCGCCAACAATCGAAACACCGCCGGCCCTGAGCTGGTTAGCATCTCCATCTTACCAGGTCTGAAGAATTTAGGGATGACTCACGATCCCTCCGGCTGCGGGTTCTTCTCATCCAGCTCAATAGCCACATCCTTCTTTAGATTGCTCTTATACTCCTTCTTCGCGCCCTCAATCGCCTTCTTCACGACCTCATAATCCGCCTTCCGTGCCCTCACCCCAATCTTGCTCTCATTCAGCGCATACGCCCCCTCCAATATCAGATTCTGGCACATCGCTTGATATTTCCCCTTATCAGCCGCATAGTCCCCCAACCGCGTCCTCGCCTTCTCAAACAACTCATCCAGGAGCTCCTGACGTGCACTCAGCACCTTTAAGCGCGTCTTGTTGGAAAGCGTGGAGCGGGTGATTTGCTGGGACATGCCTGCCTGCTTAAACTTCTTCGCGTACTGGCTGTCGATGGAGGCGGTTTCCTCGCGGACGAGTTTGGACTTCTCGATGGCGAACTCTTCGTCGGCTTTGATTTGGATTTCTTTGGCTTTTTCGAGGGCTTCTTGCCGGATGAAGGCGGTCATCTTTTTGAGCTCCCCGGCTACCTGGAGGTTGGGGGGTTAGTATTTCTTCTGTTAGGATGGATGCAAGAGTGGTGGTACCTGGTCGTCGGACATGGCGTGCGACATGCTGGCGGTGTCTGCCGCTGCGGGCTGGAGTTTTGACGGGGTTCCGGAGTCGAGGAGAGAGGAGCGGGGGAGGATCGAGGTAGAAAGAGCAAGCTACGAGCTGGGGTTAGTCTGTGTCTTTGTAAACCATTGAACGAGAAGGGCGCAGAATCGGCCGGTGTAATCCCAGTACGTGTCCAAGTGTGTTGAGATAGTCAGGAAGCTGTTACATACCGGCGATTAGTGTCCTGGGTTGATCAATGTGGGACTGTTGTCTTCTGTCCTGGCTACACGTACGATCGAGCGTCAAGCCAGACTGAAGTGCATCATGCACCCAGGATTCCTTGGCGCTGCGCCACGCCCAGCCAATCGGCAAATGATGAGGTCCCGTTGCGCATCGGAGAGAGACTGAAGTCACGAAAACACGTTGGCCATGTTTCTTGCGGTACTACGGTCTCCTACTTTACCAACGCCAACTACAACCAGTCAATCTCCGTCCACCATGCTGGAGTCTCTGTTGAGCATCCAGCAATCCCGTCGAAGCTCTCCACACTCGTCGATGCGCCGTAAGAGGTAGCATGGGTCAGCTAGGAGATCTTTCTCCCCAAGGGAGCGTAGCCGTGAGTATCAGTCCGCTCTATAGATAAACCGACACTTAACCTCCACCCAGGTCGGTGTCTTCGTTGGCCTTGCCTCGACCAGCATTCAAAGCGTGGGCTTGACCCTGCAGCGAAAGTCCCACATCCTCGAAGACGAGAAGGAATCCGATGAACACCGACGACCACCATTCAGAAGACGGCGATGGCAGGTTTGTCTTCTGCCTGTCGTATCATTCGGCTCAACTAATCGACCCCGGCTTCTAGCTGGGCATGCTCATGTTCGTCGTGGCCAATTTGGTTGGAAGCAGTATCCAGATCACTACACTACCACTCCCGGTACTTTCGACCTTACAAGCTGTATGAGCCCATAAGACATTCCGCTTCGTCAGGGCTCAGCTGACAATGCTAGTCTGGACTGGTCTTCAACTCGATATGCGCCACCCTGATCCTTGGAGAGGCCTTCACACGATACTCACTCGGGGGCACGATCCTGGTATGCGCAGGAGCAGTTCTCATAGCCATCTTCGGCGCCATTAGCGAACCTGCCCATAACCTTGACCAGCTCCTCTCTCTCCTCGGTAGACGGCAATTCATTCTCTGGATGATCGGACAGGCTATCTTGGTGGTAGCAATCATCGTTGGTGCCAAAGCCATGAAGCTGATGAATCCACGGACGAGCAACAGCCCACGCATGCGTCTTTCTCGAGGCATGGCCTACGGCTGCCTCAGCGGGATCCTTTCCGCCCACTCCCTTCTGGTCGCCAAGTCCGCCGTTGAGCTCCTCGTTCGGACTATAGTCGACAGGCACAACGAGTTCAATCGCTGGCAATCCTGGATCATCCTCCTTGGACTGCTCGCCCTTGCGCTTACGCAGCTTTACTACCTCCATCGCGGGCTGAAGCTTTGTTCAACTAGCATTTTATACCCATTTGTGTTTTGCGTGTACAACATCATTGCTATCTTTGACGGACTTATTTACTTCCACCAAACGGATCGATTATCAACCCTTCACGCTCTCTTAGTAAGCTCCTCCCCATCCCTTCTAAGCGCTTCCAGTCATGTCCCAGTCCTCCTCACTAACACCCCATACCCAGATCGCTCTCGGCACCCTCATCCTCCTCGCCGGCGTCCTCTCCCTTTCCTGGCGCCTCTCCACCGACCCCACCCACCGCACCTCCTTCTCCCAACCGCCCCTCACCCCCGGCATGGGCTACACCGACCCCTCCGACACCGATTCCTCACCTCCCACCCCCTCTGATCCAGAATCCGCTCCCACCGCCCCAAACGGCAGCGTATCCCCCCCTCTCTCCTCCCATCCCCACCCCCGCTCCACCTCCCTCAGCACCACCTACCCGCGCACATCCACCCCAGGCCGCAAAGGCCTCAGCACCGAAAGCGAAGAGATATGGGAAGAGCTGGAAGACGAAGCCGCCGGTTCGCTGGCGCCTTTCCATCAAAGAAGAATGAGTACAATGACCCCACCTTCACACAATCGAAAGGGAGGTAGGCCGCAAAGTGGCGATGGGCAGCTAGGGCCCCAAAGCCCCACTGAGTCAACGGCACTTCTAGCGCGCGCGGGAACGGGGAGGAGCTACAGAGACAGGAGGAGGCGGTCGGCGCCGGGGCTGGGGCTGGATCCGAGGGCGGTCGGTGGCGGGAGGACGGGCATGGGGAGCGGAAGGACGGGCAGTGGGAGTGGAAGTGGGGGGCACGAGAGACGGAGCAGCAAGCCACAGGAAGCGCTAGGCGGGCGGTGGAAGATGCGCTGGTGGAGTGGAAAGAAAATCGATGACGAGGAATGAACGGACTGCGATAACTGAGACGCATTGGGAGCAAGGAGTAGACAACAACCAGACATTGCATAGCGCGGGAACAACACATTGCCTTCAAGAACGAATGTATGGATTTCCGAAATCCATCTGTTCGAATGTCTATCTTCATCCCACCCCATCGAACAGACTCCCACATCCCCCACATCTTCCCACGACCCAGGAGCTCCCTTCCCCCTCCCCCCCCCCACATCCCACCCCTTCATCCATCCATCCCTCAGCGTCAATCAAAGCTCGTCGACATCGCAGAACAGGGTCGATGGCAAGGCGCTGTGTTGCGGGCGTATGGACCCAGACATAGAGGATCGGGGGAGATGGGTGAATTAGAAGAGAATGTAGCTTTGTCCCGGGTCAAAGCCGTGAATGGGATAGGGGCCAAGCACAGCGTGGATTTTGAAAACGGTTGGGAAAGGACTTTCTTGAAAATGGGTGTCGCGAGGGGAGTTGAAGAGAGGAACAGCAACAGCAATGGGAGGAGGGTGCGTCGAGGAGAACGATACTCGAAAGTGGAAACGCACCGGATGGAAGAGGAGGGGTCGGGTTCGCGCGTGGCTGGTCAAGGTTGGAGAGAACTCCTGGTGCAGACCCGTTGGGACAGGAGGGAGATGGGTGCGTAGCGAATGTCAGGCTGTTGACGGGAGCGAGATGCGTAGCAATATCAGGCTGGTCGTGATGAATGGGTTTGGCTGGCAAGCTATGCAAACACCCCTCGCCCTCCTCCGCATAAGATGACTATGTAAAATAGGTAGTAGTGAAGGCTGCAAGCACCCCAAGAACCCTTCTACGCCGTGCCACCGCCTGCCTTTTAGATCCCCCGCGCACCGCTCGAGCTTCCCCACAGGCCCGGCAGTATGCAGAGGCCCGTCATTCAGTGAGTTGTATTAGTACCACATCCGTCGTATCCCCATATCGTCAGCGCCCGTCATTCGACTCCCGCAACCATGCGATCTTCACGTCTGTCCCTGCTGCTGATGCGGCATCCGCGCCTGCGGGGGCATGGGGTACTGCCCGCCCGCGTTCTGCGTCTGCTGCTGCATATACTGCGCGTACGCCATCTGCTGCTGCTGCTCGGGCGTCATGTACTGCGGGGGCATGCCGCCGCCGCGAGGCATGTTGGCGGTCTGGGCGGGGATCTGGGTGTGGGAGACGTCTTCGGGGGAGTCGACGGTGGATTCGCCGTCGACGCCGTTTTCGTTGCCGGTGCTGGGTTCGGGCGCATTGAGGCAGGCCTGGGGAGAGGTCAGATGGTGTTTAAAAAGGGGAGGGGGAGGGGCGAGGATACCTGGATGAGGTTCTTGCCTTCGGCTTTGGTTACGAGAGGTTGGAGCTTGGGGGTTGTGAAGGTGTAGACGAGGCCGGTTTCGGAGACGACGAGGAGGAGGACTTGGGTGCCGGTGAGGACGGATAATTCATATGCCTACGGTCAGGTCAGCATGCGCATGGCGAGAAGGAGTGATGCGTGCGCGTGGGGTGAATTGCGAGTACATACCTTCTTCATGATCCCGGCTTTCCGCTTGGAGAAGGTAATGTGCCGTCGCGATTTGTCTTGGATGAACTTAATGTCAATCTTCCTCCGCTCGCGACCGGGCTTGTCATCATCATCGTCGTCGTCGTCAGCAGCAGCGCTGACGCGAGGACGCTTGACGCCTCGAGGATCGGTGTTGCCATTGCCGGTGAGCGCGTCGTCGGCGCCCGGGCTGTTGTTGGCATTGGGATCCTGGATGTCGGCCATTGCGACGTGTGATCACGACTAACTTGGCTTAGGGCCTGGGTGGCCGAATGGGGAATGATGTTGATTCGGGCAGTTTGGATTACTTTGTTGGGTTAGAGATGATGGGTTCTCGTCAAATGCTCCTCATCGAGGTTGGGTTGAGGATGAGGAAGGAAAGGCGGCCGACCGAGTACAAAAGGGGGAACGACCCACTTTCGCAATTCACGCCTGCAACGGCAGTGAAGCTGGCACAGGTGATGTGAAGGCGTCGGGTATGACTCCGCAAGGAGATGTGTGTTCCGCAACTGTCGTGGTGCCTTGCAGCAGGGAGCGAGGACAGTTGTTCGCGCAGACCAGTGTTCAATATGGGGTTTAGGGTGGCAGTGGGAGCAGTGGAAGGAGGACCAAAGAGGGAAGGGGCCGCTTGTTGTTCTTAAGGGGCATGGGCGATTCTCGGTGGAGCAGGGGTCAGAGGTGGGGGTGGATGACTAAGCTCACTAATGAATGCTCGGACACTCTGACTGGACAGCCTCATCGTCGCACTTCGCCTGTGTTACCCCTCACTTCACCCATCTCCATACTCCAAACACGATCCTGAACAATCTCCCTCACTGGATTTTCTGCATGCTGCCGCATCTGATTGATCTCTTCGCTGACATGCGAATTGTGGCCATTGAAATCAAGCGGTTCTTGATGAAATTGCGCTAAAAGAGCGCGAGGGATCTATCGGGAAACGTTGTCGATCATTCACGTGACCAGCCAGATGGGCACGGCATCGGCTTGTTGCTGATCTGTCGAAACCCCATCGAAAACATCGACAACATCTTCGGAAAGCTGCATACCCATGCCAATCCATCCCAGGATCGATCCTGGGATATCCCACTCTGCCTTCGTACGATGACTCGCTCGATCTATCATGGGTCATCCACTGCCTACGTTGGCAAGACTCTTGGTCTGGGACAGAGGATTGGCTGACAGTCGGGTATTGCCTATATACCAGTGCAGAACCAGATCGTTGACTACAACTGGATGGGCGCTGATATGCAACAGACGACCAGACTGTTCAAGGACAATGAAGGGCACCGAGATTTCTTGACTCGTCCAACAGGACTGCGATCCATGCTACTGCGCCACGATGCAGGAAACGTCCTTGTACGGCTGTTGCGCGTGAAGTCTGCTATCACTGCTCGTATTCTTGCGCAACATACCTGAGCATAATGGTCGTGCTCACATCTGGCAGCCTCGATTCGAGGATCTCTCATTAGGTGAAATAGTGGCAACGCGGAAGTGGATAAGTATCTGCTAGAACTGGACGTTTTCCCACAAACGACGTACAATCGTTTCCGACTAACGACTTGGAGGGTGCAAAATTCGACCCATGTCTTTGACTTTGAATATCAGCGCATTCCCAAAGGAGCGGCACAAGCACCATCCTCCTGCTTTGTCATTCTGCTTTATACTTACGTTCTATTAGCATTCAATAATGCTAGATTCCCCCATGATCGAGAAGTTGGAAACCTCATCAACCTCCTTTCTCCAACGCCAATGCAACGGTCCGTTGGATCTAGAGTCCTTGTGGTGAATGCAACAGCGATTTGTTTGACGACACTGGAGTGCTCTGTGCCTATGGTGTTTGGGACAAGATCAGAGTTAGGAAATGCGCAACGCGGCTTCTCGGAAGGTGTTGCCGCTTTGCGGAGGAAAGATAGTCGGCCGACGATGGCCAAGAAGTTCGAACGAGATAAGATTCGCACCACCGGAGGTCCCTCGCGAGCTTTGTAACTTAACCTTGTTCCCTATAGTCGACAAAGGATTCCTTCTTGTGCCACGCGTAGGTACAGATATTATCCTACAATCAGTATTCGGTTCGATGTATCAAGAACCGAGGACTTTTGGGTCCGACATCGCGTCGAAGCTGTCATCGCTTTATGTACGAGAAAATGCTTGCTTAAACTGCTAGATGGGTCTATATACCTCGGGAGGACACCTGTACTAGTAGACGAAGAAAGCACTTCACATAAGATTTACCCATGCAATGCAATTTGGGGACACTGCTACGACTATCCTAATCGATTACTGAACAATTCTCCTGGCAAAGACAAGCTGGAGTTTGCCCGGATGCGAATTGAATTGATCTTTGAGATCTGTCCAAACCGATTGGCTATCTTCCTGTGACGCAAAGGCGACATCGAATTCCGATATCAGCAACGCCACGACCCTACGCAGTTGGTTGAGCGCCAAAGGTTTGCCAATACAATTGTAGCGACCTGACCCTTCTGCTTAGCTTGATCTGCAATGATTACATGTTCCCAATCTGGAAAACTTACCAGTGGAAAAAGGTGCGAAAGCTTTGTCATTTTTGGTCATCTCAGGTCTTGAGTACCATCGTTCGGGCACGAAATCATCGGGGCGCTCGTAGCAAGATTCCACTACCTCGGGTGAGCATAGAGTAGCTCATGACTAACCTTCAGGGACTCACAACGGCCTAAGGAATATCTGGGAGCAGACACAATAACGTTCCTAGGTATATATTGACCTGCAATGGTCAACCCTTCCTTTGACGTTTGTCGCAATCCACCTGAAGGCAATGCAGGATGAAGTCTCAGAGCCTCGTTGATGACAGCATTGAGGTGGGGCATGGCCTTCAGCACTTCATGATCGGACATGAAAGGGGTATCAACCATTTCCGCTCTGAGCTTCGCAACCTGGGTAGGGTCATCGGCGAGATGATAGAAGACTGAAATTAATGTAGAAGCAACGGTGTCGCTAAGTCGAGTGAGATCGTTGCTGACGACAGGGGAGTGCAGTCGCTATCGTGCCTTCCAGCCACGATGAGTGCGAAGGCATCTCCTCGAAGCCAATGCCTGTCCTTGTCCAGCGAGCCGTTGCGCTGACTGGCTAAGAAGAGTCGGGACATTACCTGTGACCGCGTTAGACCATATGCAATGGGTTGGAGATATGATACAAATTACATCCGGCTTTGCAGGCTCGTTCTAGGGATGCGTTTAGCTAGAATCTTAATCCGAGGAGAGCTGACGTACCTGCAGCCGATGTTCGAGTTTCTTTGCAGACCAGGCAAGCAGTCTTTTAAAATTTCGGGTCACTCCGGGAATGCCAAAGCCGATTCGCACCAGTCAAGGTACTGGTGACAGGGGCCCTAGCAGATCCATTCCATCTTGGAGGAGACTGACAGTGAAATGATTCTCATCGCTCTCGAGCATGTTGAGCGGTTCACCGAAAGCCAGAACGCTCATAACGTCGAACGAGTAAAGATAGAACAGCTTCGATACGTCAATTGGGCGCTCACTGGCTTGGCGGATGGCACTAAGCAATTGTTGGGCGAAGTGCTCCAAGCGGGGATCATAATCGCGTAGAGCTGAATAGTTCTCAGAGAGAGCATGACAATATTTTCTCATGACTCACCGGCGAAGGTGAAAGCTTTTTCCCAGATCTTTCGTCTTTCGTGATGGAGTCCTCGGTCACGCGTCGTAGCTACAGATACTCTGGGCTGCATAATATCATACCAGGCAGACTTGGAGCACTTGGTACCGGAACCATCGAGAGCGCGGACAGCTTCAGGCCTGAACACTGTTATTTCGTTTGGCCCTTGAAAAGAGTATGGTATCAGACACTTTTCGATATATTAAGCCTCGAGCAAGATCGGGTTTCCCTTACCTGTACGCACAAAGTCACCGTACGATTGGCGCATATCCTCGATAAGTCTATAGTTCGTAGAATGTGCGGCGTTCATGACGTTCCAGAATTTTGATATTTTAGCCATGTGTGGACCGGGAAAGACTCGTAAAGGGTGCAAAAAGACTCGGTAAAAGACCATACTGCCGAAAAGACCTGAGGCGTACGTGAAGATGATCTTGGAAGCAGCGAGCTGGGCCTTCCAAGAGTGGCCAGCATACCACACTGTCTCAACACAACATATGAGCAGAGCGAGCAGGGCATAGAAATGAAAAATCCTGGCCGCATGTAGATGGTGCTCTCCGTGGATGAAGAAACCCTGATGCGATACAATACCCAGACTTGCCGCAAAGCAGATAAATTGTGCTGAGGACATAGCAGATAGATTGAAGCACTGAAGACATCCTTAAGAAATGCTTGGTTGGTGAGTCTTCCTCCAATCCAACCTTTGAAAGTGGCATCACACAGGGACAATCGCTCTTCTTGAACAGCAAAAGCGGATCCTGAGTACAGGCATCCATTTTCAGATCACCAGAGGAATCCATGCTAATTCAAACCTTTAGCTGAACAGGGGAAGGAGGTAGAGGAGGGAGGAATCATTGGCAAGATGACGGCACTTGAAACAATTCAGTGGAGTATGCCGGCCTGATTACAGCATTCTCGAGAAGATCAAATCCTCGAGCAGGCGGGTCGCGCCAATCATGTCCTTCAGCATACCATCTTTTCGGGACGAGATTGCCCGCACGGCTGATTTGATGCAAGAGTCTGAAGGGTAGGGTGGGCTGAAATGTTGCTGGGAAGTGATGGCAACTAAAGTGCGGCGAATATGGGCGCGTCCTCGGCGAATTGGAAAGACGTGTCTGCATGGTTGCCTTAACCGCCTAGACGCGTGCCACGACACCCGCCTGCCATGCCTGTTTTCTTTTGGGGGGATATCACCGGTGGACACTGCAAGGCGATGATATGCTGCTGTGGTGCACAGCCCTTTATGACTCACGGAGCCATTATCGGCATCAGGGGTCACAGTACGTCATTCATGTGCTCGTACCACATACTGTAATTTTCAACCTACCTAAGTAAAATTGGTGTCTCGAAACATGCCGCCTTTCATTTATGTTCATACCTCAAGTGCATGCCCCGAGTCCTTCATCCTCAAACGAAGTTCGCCTTGTTCTTGAGTCATTACTTCACGCGTTGGTACTGGCTGATACCAGTATCTCGATACTGCATTGCAAAATCCACGCTGGCAGAGGAAGATGACCGAAAGGAAAATGCATGTTGTTGTCGTCAGTCCATCGTGCTCTCCTAATTTATCTCGGTTTTTGAAAGCTGATACACTGCGGTCTTAGGTCGGAGGGTCTCTAGCAGGCATGATGCAGGGTATCGTCATCAAACGTCTTGGTCATAATGTCACTATCCTGGAGCAATCACTCTCTTCGACTCGCGAGGGTCAAGCAGCCGGCATTGTTACAATGGAACACTCTCAAAATTTTCTGAACCGCCATGATCTTCTTCGCGATGAACCCTACGCAGTCAATTGTTCCGCTGTACAGATCCTGGACAAATGTCTCAAAGTCAAATACGAGTTCCAACGACATATGCAGATGTCGAGCTGGAACGTACTGTACTACAGATTTCGGGCCAATTTCGACGGGTTGAAATCGCCTTACTCCACTCGTGAGCCACAAGAATCAGAAGGAGTTGGTAAAGCTGTGTATGAACAAGGCAAGAGGACTACCGAAGTCCAGCTTGTTGGAGACAATGTCCAAGTTGGATTTGAAGATATCCTGAACCATACGACGGGTACCTTGTTGGCAGATCTTGTCATCGTAGCGGATGGCTCCGCCTCGCAGATGCGCGGCCTCTTGCAGCCTCATCTAAAGCACACCTATGCTGGCTACGTTGCGTGGCGGGGTACAGTTGTCGAGAGCAGCGTTTCTGAGGAGACCAGAGACATATTCAAGAACAAAACTACACTTCATGCCTTCGACGGTGGCTATATTGCCCTGTAAGTGTCACAAACCCTGCCGTGTAGAGTCTGTGGTGCTGTCAAGATCGCTCAATGCTTTGCAGATACACAATTCCCGGAAATAACGGAAGCCTTGAGGAAGGTAAACGTCTACTTAATTACGTTTGGTACACCAACATCGCAGGCGAAGCTTCCGAACTGCAGGAGGCCATGACAGATACAACAGGACGAAAACACCATCACACTTTGCCCATTGGGAAAATGCAAAGTGCTGTCTGGGACAAGCAACGCGCTCTTGCTCGTCGGGTCCTACCTCAGCCCTTTGCAGAGTTAATTGATAAAACTACACAGCCGTTCATTTCGACCATATCGGACATTGATGTCAGTCAGCCAGTGTTCTATGGCGGTAAGCTATTATTCGTGGGAGATGCTCTAATGCCATTTCGACCTCACGTGGCTTGTAGTACTAATCAGGCAGCGTTGAACGCCATGCTAGTGGAAAAGCTACTGACAGGGGAGATTGGCCTTACATCTTGGGAGACCCAAGTTCTCGATTATGCTCATGCCACACGGCTGCGTAGCATAACATGGGGCTGTTGGTATCAAGTCGGCTATTATGCGTTCTTCGCCAGTGAGCTACAGTACTTGTCGACGTTGTGTGGACAGGGTTTTCGCAGATTGTACAGATCTGCATTCGGCTGATGGAATCGGTTGATTGAGCTGGACTGGCCTCAACGCTCCATACTCTTCTCTAGCAGGGTTTGAATTGTCTACAATAGTAGATTGACTCAACCATTCGTCACTCTATATTTTAATGGAGGTTCAAAAGCAGTCCGCACAAATTCAAAGCAATGCGAATTGGAAAGAGAGAATCTGCTGAGGAAACCTGGCCTGACCACCGCTATTGTTCACTTACACCATCATCTCGCGAATGTTTCGCAAAGGCGTGTTATCGTCGATGCATGAAACCCAAGGGCAATACATGGGTAATGTAAGGTAAAGTACACTGATGCACTTTATTACAGGATCCTTTAGGCTACTAAGAGCGACCTCGCTTTGGCACCGAAGGAGCTCGATCCACAAACCATCGTCGATCACAGTAAACTTAATATATTTCAGTCATCCCAGTAAAATGCACTGCGCTAGATACCGACAGATTCTAGGACGCTCGAAGAGGTCTTTGTCTATAGAATCCGCAGAAAGTCTCCACTGTCGTGCATACGAAATTGGTAGATGCAGGCCTGCGCAGTGACACGGGGTTTATGTGTGCCAATCATCCGTCAGTGCATTTGCCCTGTTTTGCCTTGTTACGACCACTCCACTTTTGACCGTGAAGGATCCCGTAGGGGGCCCTTCGAAAATTCTACGCCCCGCATCCGACGTCTTTACTAAGTCACCAATTCCCTTTATCTTACCAGGTTTCAAAAAAACTCGAGCCGCTCATTGAGAAGCTTGAGGCCTGAAACCATGATTCCTTCTTCGAATTCTCTAGGTCTGCTGGTGATTTCCTTCGACGCGATTTTCTTGGTGCTGTCGGCCACTGCCTTAGGCATTCGCCTCTTGTCGCGAAGAATACAGAAGCATGGCCTCTCTCTGAATGACTACTTGGCGCTACTCGCTTGGGTATCATAGCTCTCAAGACCAGGAAAGCAAGATGGAGCTAACGACGCTCAAAGGTTTTCGCAGCCGCTCTTGTCTCTACAGCCATTACAGGTAGCATCGCCTAATAACAATAATACCCACGCTAATTTCCCCAGCTGTGGTGCAAGGCGCCGGTCTACATGTAGAGAATGTTGATGCTGCTAATATTCCCAAAATGCTCAAGGTAACTAAGTCTACGACGCGATCAGGCTTGACAGATATTCTAACAATCCAAGGGTTATGTTGCCGCAGAGATAACATGGATTGCTGCCAATACTGCAATCAAGCTGTCAATCTTGCATTTTTACCTCACGCTGTTCATTCTATCCAAAGCGAGCTTTCCGCCCAGTCACTTACGCTGTGATGGGTCTTGTCGCAGCTTTTGGTCTCGGTGTCATTCTTTTGACTTTCCTCAACTGTCGGCCATTTTCCAAAACATGGAAGCTCGAGGAGCCCGGCATTTGTGGCTCACTTGTGGAGTCGGTACTCGCGACGAGCGTTATCAACATGTTAGTGGACCTAACAATCATCTTACTGCCTATGCCGATGGTTTGGAATCTTCAGATGGCGACATGGAGAAAAATCGCCCTCAGTTTCACCTTCGGTTTGGGCTTGGTGTAAGTCTGACCGCCCCATATTACCTCAAGTACCTTCTTATGTGTAAATGCAGCGTGTGTGCTATCACCATCACTAGGCTCGTTATAGCTGCCAGACTGTCGACCAAGGACTTCCCCTACAACCTTGCCCAATTGACTATTGTTACGAATCTAGAACCGCTGCTTGAGATTATCGTAGCGTGTGCACCTATGTTTCCACCGACTCTCAAGGCCGCCCTCAATCCCAAACCCAGAAGATCTCAATCGAGTGGTCTTTCTAGCGGCTTCGCCAAATTGAACAGCAAAAGCGCGCGGAGTCTATGGTTTCGGTCAGCTGATGATTCTTACCCTCTGACAGATGTTGAAGGGGGTGTCAACCACACGCAGATTACGGGCCCAAACAGTCGGCAGAGTTCTTTCCACGATTCAAGCGTAGCAGGTCCGCGTGACGGTACAGAAGAACAGCCAGCAATCACTGTGAAAACAAGGTGGGAGATCAAGAGACAGCTGGCTAGGTGAAGCCCCAAGCAGCCAGAGCAGTTGTTCGACACTAGCAGAGCCCTCTCATTCGCACCTGTGGTATTTATTGACTTGTTGCGAGCATCACAGATCGGCTACGTTCAGTGAGCGTGTTTTACACCTGGAACTAGTACTGGATGATATCTGCGCCCTGCATTCAATGTTATATGATTTCCATGCCCCTCGGATATCGAATCCCAAACCTAATTGAAGATGATATGCACACCTGGTCCAAATTGTCCTCTCCTCGTAAGACTGGTGATCGCCACGGCCCTGCAGCGAGTCATTGACAAAAAGCTTCTCAAAACACAACAAGATGATACCAGACCGGTAGTTTTCTCGGCACTTCCCAATTCGATAAGTCCAAAGCAAAAACCAGTCCCTCCAATAGGCCTTCGTGCCATCCAGCCGTTCCGCTCCTTCTCCGGAAATTGCCGCAGGTGGTAGGACAATGCGGTCTCGTGCCCCCCCCCCCCTCATGCTTTTGATACTTCAAGCAGCAGGGGCAAAAGGAATGAGGCTATCCACGGGAAGGACTTGCACGCGAGGCGTATTCGTCGGCCAGCATTCGATATTGCTATCCCAGCTCTCACTGTTTCAGTGCCACACACATGATCCGAGTATGCCCATGATGATTGGCCACTCGTTGGCTACGCCCCTTTGCGAAGCCAACGGCAGGATCAGATTTGGCTTGTAGATCTTACCGGGGCATGCACGACGACGTCGTCCAGGCCCACCTTGCCGTAAGGCTACCTCCGAAGAAATGGCAGGCTCTGATCGCCGTCTTGGCTGCCGGGGGACTTTCCGGCTCTGGGAGTTCAGCTTGCGGCGATGCCTTCTGTTTGATGCCTTGGGGCGTTGTGACCGATCTGTGCTCGAAGTCGTCAAGCTAGCTTCTGCATAGAGTTCGGTAGAGTCAATTGAAGGCTATGTCTGCTCCCACCTCTTAACTCCAAGCTCTCAGCTATCTTGCCATTGGTCGCATCCACATCGGCCGCTGCTCTGCTAGACAGTTTGGAATTTTTGGCGGAGAACACTCCGCGCTCCCTGCCTTCTTCCGGCCATGACAATTTCGGGCCGTGTTATGTTCACTCCAGCATCTAGAGCTCTGAGTCTCGCATCTATGGGACTTCGATCTCAATGTCATCAGGCATATTCATTGTGGCTCTTCACTTACAGCGATCTGAAAACGATTGTGGGACCCAAAACGACGTTTGGTCTTTGCAGCAGTCTTAGTGCCGAGATCTCCCAAATCCACTCGGCTTATACTTGCGCGTACCCCCTTGATTCTCCTATGGACCTGGATCAATCTTCTGCCTTTCGCAATTGACAACCAGCGGCAACCTCTAGCAATCCACGAAGATGGCATCAACAAGCCTTGGCGGCCAATGCCGTCCGGCAGAGTGAGTCCACAGCAAGCCAAACGATGGATGCTAGGGCTTTATCCAGCGGCCATCATCTTCTGCTTCTGCTTCGGCGGGCTAAGACAATGCGTGGTTCTCATCCTCCTTGGTCTCTGGTACAACGACCTTTCTGGCGCTGACAAGAACCCCATGATTCGCAACTTCATCAATGCATGCGGATTCCTGTGCTACACATCGGGTGCAATGGAGGTAGCCTACGGCGACGTGTTGCATCTAACCCGGGACTCCCTTCTGTTTCGCTGGTTGGGATTTATTGGAGCTGTCGTTGCCTCGAGCGTACACAGTCAAGACATGTACGACCAAGCTGGCGACCGCATACGTGGGCGCAAGACGTTACCGCTCGTGATTGGCCATTGGCCTAGCAGACTCAGCATAGCAGCCGCAGTTCTGTTCTGGTCCTATTTTGGGTTGCGTTTCTGGAACATTGGATGGCCGGCCTATGTCCCTTTGGTAGGTCTCGGTGGAGCAGTATCGATAAGGACAATGACCAGGAGGACGGTCAGTGACGACAAGACAACGTTCAAGCTCTGGAACCTTTGGCTGGTCGTTCTTTTTTCATCCCACTTGTCAAGTTTTGGAGCGATGGTGCGATCTAATGAAGAGATCCGCATGCTTCCGAGAGATGATTGATATGGAGATGTAGTAGAGACTTTTCGGGGTGCTCTTGTTCGAGAAGTGTACTAGCAATCGAGCTCACCTGGAAACATTTTAAAGTCAGAGAACACAGTTTGGCGAAGCGTTCCATAGCAAAAGCAAGCAGTCTCACCGTGCCTCGAGATTCTAAGCAAGCTTCCTGAGAGCAAGGATGATAATGTACCAGATTACCCCACCATTGCCACCAATCAATCTCTGGCACATGAATCGACTTGTACCAGCTTTGGCTGCCATGGCCATCATATTAAATTTAAGTCTATCAGATAGATAGTTTAAGAGACGATATGAGAACAAATCGATTAACAAGATTCACGTTCTCTCAGTTGTGTAATTCTTATTTGGCACCCCTGTCGACGCGATGCACGCATAGGTCAAATGCATTTCGAGATCATGACAAGTAAATTTCGCAATCGAGAATGGATTGACAGAGTAGCTATCGAACGTCGAATAATCCTCAAACGGAGTGGTCGAGTGTCTCCATCCATGGCGGCTTGCGGAGGACACTAATGTGGTACTCGGCCACCTTTTCAAGAGTGGAAAACTAGGTTGTTCTCCGAGCTGCTGATCAGCTATGAGTGCGATCGCAAGCCAACATGCAATACAATCCCATCAACCAGCCATGCGTGAGTGAGTCACCTACCCTATCTCTTGCATTGAATGAGGTTTGGCACCATTGAAACCGTCTCCTTGGTTTTCGAAGCTGGCGGCTACGGCCAGGGACGTCGTGGAAGCAGAATCCTGCCCTGCTCTACGCCGAATGTCACGTGAGTATTTAAATAAGCAGATAGTAGGCAATGAGCTATGCCAGATCATTGTATGAGCACTGGACATTGGCACGATTCGGACGATACCTCACGAAGTAGCTCAATTTCCCTCCAAGCGTTCAGGTCGCGTCACGTGCTCCTGCATTAGCCCCGGGCAACAGCGGGCCGAAAGCCCCTTTTAGCGCCGAGATGTTCGACGTCGGAGCATCAGCTTATCAACCGCTGAACGACATTACGAGGACGAGTGCAAGATGATCGATGACACTTCCAGCATTGATTTCGGGCTCTTGAGCTCGGCATGGTCGATATATCCCTTCGCCATATCGTCTTCTTGGCTGTTGCTCCCTACTCACAACACTCCGGCGCTTCTGCGGCCTTAGACAGTGATTGTTGCACCTCCCACGCATGACGAGGGTCAGCAGCAGCCTCAAGCAGAGCGCGGTTGTCACCACGTACCAAAGCCATCGTACTGGCCAAGAAAATCCCAATGGCTATGCAAGTCATGCGAGACGAACGAAAGCCACTGAAGATTCCGATTTGCATCGGCATCCTGAAACAATCCTGAAACAGGCCTCGGCCCCTGCTGCCACCTTCCAACTCCGAAGAAGAGCTTCAATTATGCATCTATGCCTGGCATCATTCTCCTTCGCTGCTTCCTCGCAATTATCTTCACCTCTATCATGCCTTCCTCATCGGCTGGTCGCTCGTACTGTACGCTCCTCAAGCCATGCTTGCGGGTCGTCTTTTCTGCTTCTCCCCTTCGAAGCGCTCTAGCCAACCAACTCTCTCAGAGCCCTTCGTTCATGTCTTGAGATCGCTCATTTCAAGTCACTCCCTCTTTGTCGTTGACGCTGGCGTCGTTCTCTCATACTCAAGGACTGAACTCACTAATCCACATTCATTGAGCACATCTCCACCACGCCTCGGAGCGGTCAAGTTACCGCCCACTGCCGTCATGGTCGACAAGATCATGCTCTCATTCCTGCTCTTGGACTTCCTCTTCGTAGCTTCGGGAGGCCTACTGATCGCAACGGTCTTCATCAACAAAGCCTCCATGGCGACCCAGCCCACGACGACCAATGTGGCTGCCAACATGGTCCTCATGCAGACACCCCTCACAAGTAGCAGACCCCTCATGTGGAAGTTCGTATCAGCTAATCAAGCCACAGGTGTAATCGTCAACGCCGTCCTCATCTTCGTTGCCTTCCTCATCTCCCTCCCCGGCGCCGCCCTCTCCACCAACCGCCTCTGGCTCAAACTAACCGGATGGATGATCGCCGCCACCGCACACGTCACGCTCGTCATCGGCGTCACCATCTGGTTCTCCACCCTCCAGACCCGCGCAAACCTGGGCACAACATTCGAGCAGCAGTCGCTACTATCCCAAAGCCTGATCCAACAGAAATTCCAGTGCTGTGGCTATCTCAACAACCCCTTCACGCCGGACAGCGTCTGCACGAGCGCCTTCGTGGCAGCGCAGAAAGTCAATTGCGTGGGGCCGTTCAGCAACTTCGCCAATAGCCTCCTCCATCGGATCTTCACGGCGTTGTTCGGGCTCGTGGGGCTGGACGTAGCGCTTCTGTTGGCTGTGGTGGTCGTTCTGAAGAACCGTGCGGAGAAGGCAAGGTACCGCCATATCGACGAGAAGAACGGTATCAACGGTGGCTTTTAAACCTTTGGTTCTAGGGTGGCTGATCAGGTTTTCATTTCATGGTTTACGTGGCTGTAGGGATTTTTGGTAGTATCGTCTTTTATGGCATCGAATGGCTTCTCTTGTAGAGTCGAAAGCATCGTTTCTTTCAGGATCAAGCTCCTTGTCCCACATCCTCAGACGCTTGAACTTTGATATCTATTTCTCAACCAGAAGCTATAGTCTCTCCATCTCGCCGCGGATGCGACTCTCCAACCCCATCATATCCCTACTTGCATATCAGTCCTCCCCCCCCGTTTATCTTAGCTCGTACGTTGTCTCCATTGTCTCTATCTCTCTCCTCTTAAGAAATCACACTCGCGCTTGCTAAATCAACGATACACCTATCCCTATCTCCTAATCCATCTCTTCCGAACAATCCAAGTTCAAGACCTACACTCTCCGCTCTCCGTCATTGCAAGAGCGGCCGATTGCCCACTTGTTATTTCACAATATTAATCTCGATTTCATCTCTTTCCTCAAATTGTATGTCAGCTGATCTTCCAAAAACTTCGGAGTTTGCGGTCGAAACGGCGACATCGAAAATCATTCCGTTTGCTGGTGAGATAGATGGGTAGAGCGCATGTCGATGCACGATTCGGAGAGATCTTCACATTATGGAACGCGGCTTTGAAGAGCGAAACCTCATTCACAAATTCTGTACTTCGAGAAGGATAAGAGGTGGAGGAGGAGGATACTTGGTTCGGGTGTATCGCGTGGTTATGATTGGGTTTCAGTTGATGGTAGGGGGAGGTGCTGGTTGCGCAGGTGGTATATGTACTCGTGCTTTCCCCATTCCCCAACTCCCCCTCTCCCTGTTCTGCCCTCCACAACAAATTCCATCGCCCCACCGAATCCCCATTGCATCTTCCTCCGGTCCCTCCGGGCCACTGATCTCGATCCAACGCCGAGGTTGTCTCCCCTGCCCGTACGAAATGCTGGGTGGGGAGTTATGTTCCTGGGCATTGGTCGAGCTTGAGAGATTCGCGCTCGAGGCCGGACAAGCCCGTGGATATAGGCTCGAGGGCTTGATACGTACATGCGAGGAACCTCTATTCGTACCCTCCAACTCCCATCCCCCATGGCAAATCCCGTATCCGATGCACCGCCATGCTGTATGTTTCAGGGGTTGAGGGTCAATCGCGTGATTTGGTTTGATTTACTGGGCATCGATGGCTTGCCGGAGCAAGTACAATGCTTTGACGTTTTGCCAATTTGGTGGTAAGGATTCACTGGTGAATCTGTCCATCCACCATCTCGTTCAAACGTTGATTTGAGAGTGCAATCGGGTTTCTAGATCTCTTGCCCAAGCATGTAAACTGCTTTCGCGTTTTTGCCGCTTTGGCTACGGGGGCTTGTTGGTTGAATCTGCGCATCAACATCTTTGCGATAATGTTTCTTTTCTAGGGAATGTCATCGATTTTTCTGGATCTGTGGCCTGTGCAAGAGGAGTGCTGTGACAGGTTGACGCTTCAGCTATGAATCTCCTCTGGTTGATCGGCCTATCACTAGCTCGTTATAACGTTGTTTGAGAGTACATGAATTATTCCAAAGTCTGTGCTTGATCGGGTGGAATACCTTAACTTTTTGCCGCTTTGGCTATGGGGGTCTGCTGGGTTGATTTATCTGTTGCTGCCTCGTGAAACTTTTCTGGTTGAGAGTGCAATCGTGTTTTACTGTAATTGTGCTAAAAGATCGAAAACAATAATCTTCCTCTAACTAGATATGAGCAGCGCTACCCACTGTGCAAATAATGGAAATTATAAGTTTCGAAAGCCCTTGGTCTAAAGAGTACATTATCCTCTTGTCTGATTGTTTGGTCGAGAGGAAGCCAGCGTAGGGTAAGCGATGGATACCCAATAGAGTAAATCTTCGGCCAAATTTTGATTGGGTACTTGCCGCTTACTGTACGCTGACTGACTCTTGACCAGACGAAAGGATAAGGTATACTGAAGCATTTGACTGTGAGTCGCGGAGTAGAAATATAGACATATTCCTGGCCTATCTCGGAGGCTTAGTCCATGGTGTCCGGATTAGAGGCGGTACGTAAGATGACAAGGTTGGCGGAGTAATTATTCGAAACTTTGGCATTATCCTGAAGCTTTGAAATCCAAATGTAAGCAATGTAATACATAAGTGACTGTTGTTTAGCCACAATCGTACTTGTAGTCAAGCGAATAACGTACATGTATCATGGGGTTTTTGGTAGCTACCACGGTTCCAAATATGCTGAATTAAACTCTCTACCAAATGATTCTTCTCTAATCTGACACGAAAACAATTTTAAGCGAAGGCCAGAAATGAAATTGCAACAACCTCCCATTATCAGACTTCATATCTCAGCCCTGAAATCGTACAAATAACCACAGATCCCCCAATACATTTTTAACACGGCAAAATCAATTAATGTCGGCTGCCAAATCCCAAATCAAAATGACCGAGAAAGCTCCAGCAACGATATTACCACCAAAATTACCCTCTACCCTTGGTTATTATCCATCGTGGTCGTCTGCAGCTTCTTCTTCGAGCTTGTTGTGCTTGAACTGCTGACAGATGTAACGCTAGGCAGCGAGGTGCTTGGCAGCATAATGCTCGGGAGCGAAGTGCTGGGGAGTGTGGTATTGTTGGGCAGTATAGTAGTCGACGACGAGGTGCTCGGGAGCATAGAACTCAACGACGAGGTGCTCGGGAGCACAGTACTCAATGACGAGGTGCTTGGGGTCGTGCTGACATCGTTCATGCCGTTCCCGTTATTAATTTTGCTCTTCTCCGTACTGGTCCTGCTCGATGGCGACGTGCTGGTCGCTGTGCTTGAATTGCTGGACGACGACATCATCGATGATGAAGTGCTGGACGACGATGGACTGGACGGCAATAAACTGGATAACGACAGGCTGGACGGCAATAAGCTGGATAACGACAGGCTGGACAGCGACAGACTGGATGGCGACAGGCTGGACGGCAATAGGCTGGACGACAAAATCATCGATGACGATAGATTGGATAACGATGGACTGGACGGCGATAAGCTGAGTGGCGACAGGCTGGATGGCGACGGGCTGGATGAGGACGGGCTGGACGACGAGGGGCTGGATGACGATGGGCTGGATGGCGAAATCGTAGATAACGACATAGTTGACGACGAAACACTGGAGAGTGGCATGCTACTCAAGCTTGAGCTTAAACTGCTCGTGCTACTTGAGCTGGCGATGGAAGAGGTGGTCCCCCGCATTCGGTACACGTCAAGTCGGTTGCCACCACCGCAAGACTCGGCGCCATTTCCTGGGCAAGGGGAGCTGCATTCCGATGCTGAGGTGGAAACGCTACCTGCTTGGAGAGAGTTACCACAGTAGCCTGTGTGATTTGTATGTCAGCATTCAGTCCTAAGCTTCGATTGTAAGGGAACCAGGCAAATTTCTCAAGTGAACATCCGCAAGAAATGCCTCATGACTTTCAGAGTGCCCCCAAATGTAGAAGATGTTCGGGGAAGGATAACCTACACTCTCGTGCATACTCAACACCAAACAAGGTGTACCCTGAACAAACGGCGGCGCACTTCTCAACAGTCATGGCGTCATCGTAATACACGCCTCCGGTGAGAGCACGAGAATTGGTAGCCTCGGTGTAGCACCCGTCGAAGTTGTAATCCCCAACGCTCGTTTTCGCTGGCGCGGGGTCTGATGTTTTCTCTCCGAAGGTGTAGACATTCAGTCTATTGTCGCCTCCGCAGAGCTCTGAGCTATCTCCACCGCAAGGGTGATTGCAGTCCGAAGCGGGAGCGGGGTTGCTGCCGGCCTGAAAGTTGTTGCCGCAGTAGCATTCCCTATAGTATTCGACTCCGAAGTACGTGTATGCACTGCACGCGGAAGCACATTTCTCCACTGTCATGGCATCGTCGTAGTAAGTCTTGCTGATGAGGGCACGGCCGTTAGTTGCTTCGGTGTAGCAGCCCTTGGCTGTGAATTTTCCGGGCTTGGTATCGGTCGAGGATGTCGAAGCCGTCGCTGAAGCACTTGTCGTCTTATCGTTGCCTCCACTCTTCGTCTTATCGCTGGCCTTCTGGTACATGTTGAGACGGTAGCCCGCCCCACACATCTCGGCCGAGTTACCAGGACAGGTGAAGCTGCAGTCGCTGTCTGCAGTACTGACACTGCCTGGGTTGGGAGAGTCTCCGCAATAGCACTCCCGTCCATACTCAACACCGAACCAAGCAAACGATGAACAGGCTGCTGCGCACTTCTCCACAGTCATGAAATCGGAGAAATAGGCATTGCCAGTCAAGGCACGCCCACTTGTTGCCTCGGTGTAGCATCCTTGATTGTTGTAGCCGGCCAGAGCGGTGGCAGCCCGTTTGTTGAAGATTTGGAACGGTGATGCCTGAACGGTGGAAGAAAAGAAAGCACAGCCGGCGGCCGTGGTAATGAGCGTGTGTAGCATATCTGCCGGACAACGATGACAGAGACAGTGGTAAGAAGAAGGCGAACAGGCGGATATCAGGGGTTCACGACCGGAGTCTTTAGAGAAGAGGATGCAAAACAGCACGAATGGGAGCGCGGATGGAGTATTTTGTATTTCCTACCCATCTTCAACGAACAGTCTGGCCGCCTATCACGGGTAGACATTGGGAGGTGCGCAGACTGATTGGGTTGGAATAACCCATAGACGTATTGAATTGTAGTGGAAAATGCGACTTGCGCACCAAATCACGAATTCACTTACTTTATTGAATACTACACTGAAAGCAGAGGGTCTACGAACTTACGACTGTTGAAAGGCACACACTACCTTACCATAGAACCATGGTTTGAGGAGCATACTAAGCCTGAATGAATACTGACCTGTTTGATGCTTCCACATCAAGTTAATGATCTCTTCCGAGTTTGGCTACGCATGCTCGATCCGGTTACACTTCATGATCCGATCGAACTTGATGTGAGATCTAGAGGAATTTCCCCTGACAAGGCTTCCAAATGATTGGGGGACAGTAGATGTAATGAAGATCGACAAAGGAAAGAGAGATGCCACCATGCAGCCATCTAGATCATTGGCTAGCCATAGGCAGTCAGAAGGGAGAAAAGCCACAGGGCGTGTTCCTGAGCCTCGAAGTCACGACTGTAACCATTACGTCAGTCAAGGTATACTTGGACGGCGTGAACTCGAGAAGGCTCAAGTCCAGCATGAACATAGATGTCCGGAAGCGGTAGGCTGGATCCTAAAGAAGACTTAGTCTTCATGACCCGCCTACCAAGCCTGACAGTAATGAGCAATCCCATGACACCAGGCTGAAGCCGAAGACCCCCGAGACTTCTTACTCGGTCACGACCGTCAATCCTGCGAATAAACAATACCTTGCATTTGTAATTCACATGTTCCGACCAGGCGTGATTTTCGACCCCTTGCTTGCTGAATAGTTGGCTCGTTAGGATATATTCCGAAATAGGTCTTCTCCAGTCATACGGTTACGTAATGTGAGTTCCAGAGGCGTTTCGTACCCTAACCCTAGAACCTTCATTCGCAAGCGACGATCTTACAGCTTGTGCGCTTGAGATGGAGGTTCTCGTTGACTTTCCTATCTTCCAGCAGCGGGCTGCCCAAGTTCTAGTCGCCCTTGTAACTACGATCGCCACCACCTTTTGGATTTACCGTGTGGTCTGTCCTCATGACGATGAAGGACCAATTGCATTCTCCGTTCCCCGTCCGGAGCAATCCAAGCCAGGCTGGAATGGATGTACACTGGACGAACCTCAGATCAAGGTACCAGTAAAATCTCAATGTAGTCTGCTTTTCCTGACATGACAACAGATTTCAGGATCCAGTGCGATACAATGCTATTGCCCGGCCGATGGACGCCTTCTTGGATTAGTCAATCCCACAACACCAGACGGTATTGACAGAGCCATTGGAAAAGCGAGGGACGCACAGAAAGAGTGGGCGAAGACAAATTTCAAGCAGCGGCGGCAGGTGTTGAGAACGATGCTGACGTTCGTGGCAATTGCTTACGCAATGAAGAAGTTGTCAGACTGACGCCGGAACGCTGAACAGGTTCGTACTCAACAATCAGGAGTCTATCGCCCGTGTAGCGTGTCTCGATTCGGGCAAGACGAAGGTCGACGCAATGCTCGGTGAGATACTCGTCACCGTGGAGAAGTTGACGTGGACGATTCAACATGGAGAGAAGGCATTGAAGCCGGCGAGGCGGCCCACAAACCTCCTCATGATGTACAAAGCCAACGAAGTCAGATGGGAGCCGTTAGGTGTAGTCGCAGCCTGTGTGAGCTGGAAGTGAGCACCTCTTACTGATATCACCTGCCACTACTGACTTGCCTTGCAGCTATCCGGTAATGCGCCCTCAGTACAGCCTACTCTGACTGCAATCCATCTGACGAGGCTAGTTTCACAATTTCATGGGTCCAGTCATATCATCCCTCTTCGCTGGTTCTGCATGTATTCTTAAAGCATCGGAGCAGACAGCCTGGTCCCTCTCCTATTTTGCGTCCATCGCCCGGACCGCCCTCAGTGTGTGCGGCCACTCGCCCAACCTCATCCAGCCTCTCGTCTGCTGGCCCTCTGCTGCAAACCATCTGACCTCGCATGCCGCCATATCTCATATAACGTTCATTGGCTCCCGCCCTATTGCGCACGCTGTCTGCGCCTCTGCGGCCAAGAGCCTCACACCCGTGTGTGTAGAGCTCGGTGGGAAGGATCCTGCGATCGTGCTAGACGATATTAGCAACCTGGGATCGGCAGCAAGCATATTCATGCGGGGGGTCTTCCAATCAGCAGGCCAAAACTGTATCGGCATCGAGCGTATCATCGCTCTTCCCAAATCCTATGCCTCGCTCATCAGCATCCTCGAACCGCGCGTGCGTGCTTTACGCGTAGGACATGCTCTCGACGACCCAGATGGCGTTGACGTTGGAGCTATGATCACCGATATCTCGTTTACCCGCCTCGAGACCCTTATCAGAGACGCTGTGAACCAAGGTGCGAAGTGTCTTGTGGGCGGGAAACGGTACACTCATCCCAAATACCCCACGGGCCACTATTTCTCACCCACTCTCCTTGTCGACGTAACGCCGAAGATGCGGATAGCGCAAGAAGAGGTCTTCGGCCCCATTTCTGTCCTTATGCGCGCCTCCAACGTCGAAGATGCCATAGCCATCGCCAACAGCACACCGTATGCTCTTGGGGCATCCGTGTTTGGCAAAGATAAGCACGATCTTGATCGATGTGTGAAGGAAATACATGCGGGCATGGTGGCCGTCAATGATTTCGCGGTTTTCTACGCCGTGCAGCTTCCTTTTGGCGGAGTGAAGGGCAGTGGGTATGGTAGGTTTGCAGGCGAGGAAGGACTGAGAGCATTGTGTAACACGAAGAGTGTATGCGTAGATCGGTGGCCGTTGATCAGTACCAGTATCCCGGCTGCACTCGACTATCCAATCGAGAAGGGACAGAAAGCATGGGATTTTGCAAAGGGAATTGTGGAGGTGGGGTATGCTCCGGGATTGGGCAGAAGATTGAAGGCCGTTGGAACTATTATTAATAATAGCTAAGAAAGTGGACAAGCTCTTGTGGGTGTCGTCACTTGCATGGCTCGAAATGAGATACGTAGAGGAGAGGAAGCCTGGTTGTGTTGCTACGAGCCTACTCGTACTTCACATGCCTTTCCGCCGCCGTCATCTGCTAAAGATGCATCGCAAACACTGGTATCATCGCAGGACAAAGATAACCCACAGCCATTACCCCCTTCCGCCATGTGTACAAAACCCCTTTAACACAACCACCCCTTACATCTATGCCGGGCCCCCATCCCTATCTCCCCAAACCACCTACAGCGCAAGACGAGCGCCTCTTGATAGCGAGGTAGTCGGGGGCTGGGGTGGACTAGACCGCACTTCTCCCTCCGCGCCTACGGCCTCCGCCGCGGCCACAGGTGAGGCAGGAGATGATGATGTCGAAGATCGAAACGATGCCGGCGATAATAGCCTGCAGGACGGCACCGATGCCGTTGACAATGGCCATGAGACAGGCGCCGATGGTCTGGAAAACGGACTTGATCTAGAATAGGAGTCAGCTCTGACTTTCAAGGGCGTGGATGATCGTGGAAGGGATGCACTTACACAAGATACGACTGCACCCATCTTGACTGCTGGTGCGCTTTGAGCGACTTGGAGACTTGGAGATAGGTTGGTGGTGGATAGGGTCTGCGGTATGTGGTATGCGTTGATAATGCAAGGCAGGTGGTGATTGTTTGTTGTTGTCGAGAATGATGATTCACGAGAAGGAAAAGGAAAGAATTTATGGTCTAGCAAGCGTGGCGCGCGTTATCACTCTTAAGTGCCGGTGAATAGTAAGGTGACTTGGTCAACACTTTCCCAAAGAGCTTGGATTTTCTGGGACGCAATTTCCCGGAATGTGACATGCTTTTATATCAATCTCCTTTGTCTTCCGCAACGTCACAGGTATGCATCACTCGTTGCCAACATATCTTCACAAGGTAACGATAGGAGCGCATGATTGATTGTGAGTAGATCTATGCCTTGTTGCGGATCCGGGAGAGTGATGTAAGGTGCGTGAGTTTGGGAATCGAAATGATCGATGTTACAGCACAGCCTCCACAGCCACACCTTGTCTTCAAAAAGGGAAAGCGCAATGCCGATCACATTGCTGATGCCACAGCTAGAGTTGATAAAGAAAGCAAAAGGGCGATCGCTGTGGCTGATCGGATCACTTCCGACAGTGCTGGGGGTCCTGCCAATAGCATGCCGTCAGTGCTCTAGCTCCAAGCGTTTCCTATAAGCCGTTCCAATACTTTCAAGCTTCACCTGAGCAAGTTATTGGCGCAACTGCAGTCGACTAACATTGTGCCGTACTATCGAACAACAGCCCACGGTCATGATCTGCAAGTCCAGGACTCCACAGTCCTTGCTTGTGCATTCACTGACTTGCTGCACCTGTAGGGTACAATTAGAAGCAGGCGGCACAACCCTATGACACCGTACATCCAAGGAACGATTATCAGCCTTACCATTGTAGCACAATCCGATGATCCCAGTACGTGTGCGTGGGAAGAGGTATCGCCAGAAGCCTACAAAGTCAGGAGTGCCTCAAATGGGTGGCTCTACTCCTGAGGCCTCTAAAGGGCAGCACAAGCGAGCAGTGTCCTCCGTCCCTCCAACCTCCAGCCCTCACAAAATCGCGCGGCTAGAACACCATGCCTCAACTAAAGAGACCTCATACGCTGCTTCACCCCTTGAGCGTCTTCCCACCGAAATGCTTGAGATGATCTTCCTGTACAGCTTGAACCTCGGCCTGCCTCGTGCGTCGCCTGTTCTCGGCAAACGCTTGGCCTCGAATCACATGAAGACCAATCTCTTCCTGCTTATCTTTCCTTCCGAAGGCCCTCAGCTAAGGCATCTCGAGTATTTGCTGGGCATACTCGGTACTGAGAAATCAATTGGGAACCTGCAGTCCGACATTCTGGCGGTGAAGTGGGCCACACCGGCTTTCGTTGGCGAATTGACGGAGCCATTCATGGTGAGAACTATCGTATACGTGTTCCGGGAACATGGTCTTGGTTGGGTGGACGACAGTCGAAAAATCTGGTTCGATGATGGCGTTCTAGACGTTACCAAGGAAGCAAACATCGATGTGGTCAGCCGCTTCTACAAGCGTACAATAACTGGAGGCAAAATCAAAGAGGGGATCCGTAATCATGCTGATTTCATGGAATGGGTATGGGAATGGCCGACTGAGACAGCAAGGTGGCCTGTTGAAATGTACATTGGGTTTCGTGAGGGGCAAATAACCGTATTCGACCGCAGCTATGGGATAGTACCAGATACGGAATTTGTGGATTTCCAATCGAAACTGATTTTCTGTGCAGCCAGCTTCAGCATTCCCGCAAAACTGCTTCACGGGCCATGGTCTGATGACAAGTGTACAGAGCTGCTACGTATCTCCAGGGGAGGCGGTAGGATAGATCAAACGGGAAACACCATGGACGAGGAAGTCGCCGATACCGGCCTCCGGGAGGCGATCATCGAGGAAAATCAAAAGGCCATTGTGGCCTTGATCGGATCTATCACTATGTACAATTCTGTACCACTCCTGACCAACGGATTTTACTGTCAGAAGTGTATTTCAATGTCAACGTTAGGTTCACAGGACCAAACACATGGTACACATTGTGAAGATCATATCCATTTGTATTGCGTTGGTCTCACTGTCCGCACGGACCATGTCAAGCTTGCATTGAATAAGGACTGCTCTCACCGGATCTTGTACACGCTGCTCCACGCGATGAAAATTGATCTAGACTGGGCAGATACTGAACTTACTGCTTGGGCTGTCCAGAAAAAGAAAGAAGACGATGAGCGGGGACAATGGCTATTAGATCGGCTCGCTAGCTCAAACATTGCGAGGTATAAGGAGGACTATGACAACAAGTTAAAGGATACGAGAGAACGAGAGGAAGAAAATACTAGGAAGATTAACCTGCCTAGTGAGAGCGATGATGATGAGTAAAAACCCTACAAGCACTGCTTCTTGTCGTCAGCGCTACACCGTGGGCTGGCTCATCGTAGTGCCAATCCTACGCGTCGTCGTGGCGGCGATCTCGACTGAAAACACTTGAAACGTTCGAAAGGATACTAGAGATGTCGGACAGCAGCTTCCTATCAATATTCATCTCTAGATCTTACGGCTCCGACAACCTTAGCTGCCTCTTGGCATGTGTATGGCGTCGCTTTCGGCGTGTTCATCAAGGTACATCATTTATTTTGCTTCGCTGACATACCTGTCGGCCTAGAGAGTCTCCGAATCGTTGGTGGCTTCTGAGCTTTTTATTGAGGCTGCGATACACCAGGCATGCATTCACTATGCTCGGAAGATCTTTCAGCGAGCACCAATTCATATGCTAAGCTTTACCTACTTTCCCGGACCATTGCAAGAGGCGAAGGATCCGTCTTACCGGACGCGCGGAGGTTCGCCAGGGTAATGCACGCTTTCGGCGTCAAATGGCAGAGTCGATCTGAAGCTACGTCACAATATTGCTCTACCTTCATCTCTTTTCTTGTCTTGTATGGGCGACAATATGCAATGGCTTGTCACTATTTCAAAATCTTCACTGGTAAACCTAGCTATTGTTTGCTTTTCCCCCACTAGGTACCAAGATACACGTGTCCCATTTCTTTGCATGCATGCAATGCACAGTGCGTGGGTGAAGCTCCCTCATTATTTGCTCCGAATTTGAGAGGCGGGCCAAGAAAGAATCGTGATATGGAACACTTTGAACATTATCCAACTCTGGAACAACAGAGCAGCCAGGTTCCATGCGGGCTTGCTTTTCGCCTCTGTAGCCATAGGAAACACTCTTGCACGCAATTCCATCCTTTTCGCAAACGATGCAAAAGCGATCCTTCCACGGTGCATGAATACGTGGCGACGACAGTCTATGTGTGCTGTTATTGGATTTGCTACCTGCCCCTGGAAGATCGAAGCCAATGCGACCCGCTTCTTGGCTTTCTTGAATGGTTACACGATCTTCCTGAGTCCGATCACAGAGGTCCTCCTAACCGACTTCCCCGTCGTCTGGAGAGCCAGACATTTCAGGGTCTGTCACCTCTGCAAGCCGCGCGGGATCTACTGGTCCAGGGACGGGGTACGAGCAATGGCTGCGTTCACAGCTGGCATGGTGCCGCAGCTCTCAAGTATGGTGTATCAGATCGATCCACGAATTGGTGGTATCTCTCGGGGCCACGCCAATGTCATATCTTTGTCTTGGATTGAGGCTTTTTTTCTTGCGCTAGGGATGATACTTCTTTCATTTGGTCCGTTGTTGCTGAGACTGGCGCTGTCTTGCTTACTGTATGCTGTTTCGCCTGATCCCCTTTGAGACGAGGATGGGTGAAGAAGACGGCAGCCTCTATAATAGGCGGGCGTGAACTGACGACTGACGACTGGCGAAGCGATCAACAAGGGTGTGGAGGAGACGGATAGCTCGTTCTTGAGGTGAGAGCGAGGATGAGGATTTCACGCTCCAGCACATTCTATTGCTCTGGGGAAGGGGGGTCATAGAATGCTAAGTTGATTCTTCTATATTGTTCGATGTCCTCTCCAGAGGTCCTTTGACCGGAGTCCTACAAACGCATCTCTTTGCCTCCTCAACCCGGAGTCTCTGTTCGTCGTCGGCTCTATCTCGCTTAATCAACCTCGCCCACTCAGTAATACGCTCACCTGGAAGCATCTCGTCCGTTGTGTAAGCTTGAAGGTCTTGCGAGCACTCGCGATCAATGGAGCCTGAAACAGGTTGGAGTCCCTTTCCGAAAGGCCATCGCAGTGGTATGATACAGGTTTACCATTGCCACCTCCCTCTACCAG
>JAABUS010001673.1_pt1 | contig 46725 bp, 38 predicted proteins | sample 5560161 | NCBI WGS metagenome assembly JAABUS01 (sample SAMN10711885, study PRJNA513376) | rock metagenome | isolation source: Antarctica rocks | place: Antarctica: Victoria Land, Trio Nunatak nord | collected 2016-01-04 | reverse complement strand
AGGAACTCGTAATAATATTAAATATATATTTAGGCCCTTAACGGGAACTATAATAATTATAGTCTATATTATAATTTACTATATTATTAAAGAATATAAAATAAGGAAGTAGATACGGATTAAATTCGAAGGCGAATATATTAAAAATAAATTAAACTCGACTCTTTTCTTTATATTTCTTAATATTAATAAGAAGTAATATAAAGTTATAGATTTAAATAGAGGAGACGTAGGAGGAATAGATATTTATACGATAAGGTATAATAATAGAGGCTCTATCGGGTAGGATTAATTAAGAAATAAAAAGAGAAGAGATACCGGTAGATAATATAAACGATTTCGTCTATAAATAGAAAGATAGAATCGATGATTTAATCGGTTATAAAGACTTTTATATTATATCTAATTATCTTTTAATTATTAATAAAACTACTATAGATTCGCCGGCTCCTCGATAATATAATATACGGGAGGACGAGATAAATATTATAGAAAAAGATAATACGAAAGAAAAAAGTACTAGTAGATCTCGGAAAAACGAGTTATTTATTTTTATAAGAGTAAATATTTCTCCTATTCTAATAAAACTAAACTAGCGAACGAGGTATTAATAAAAACTCTAATTTATTAAATAGTATTTAACGAGGTATAAAAGAAGGTAGAGTTTTTTATAATTTATTATTATTCCTCGAATACTAATATAATTATCTAGGCGGATACTTAAGTAGCTTCGTTTAATAAATCGGTAGAAAACCGGGGTAATAATATATATAGCGTAAAGAACCTTATAAATCGCGAAATAATATAATATTATAATATTATACTTATTATATATATATATTAATACTATATATTAAATAGTAACTACCGGTTTTTATTATATAAAAACTTAAAGATATTAAACCTAACGAATAAATTAGTTCCTTTAATATTAATAAGGATCCTACCGAGCCTATATTATATATATTTAAACTCTTTATTATATACGAAGGCTTCTAAAAGAGGTTAAAACTTAAAAAGAAAGAAGAGAAAACGATATAATAGAAAAAACGGGGTTAAGATTATATAATAAACGATACACGTATATAGAACGTAGTATTTAAGACTATAAAGAAGGAGAGGTATATTATTCTAATATAAACTACCTAGGTTAATAACTCGGACAATAAATAGGAGATAAATTATATATATAATAAACTATTCTTATAACTAAAGATAATAGCGGCCTAGATTTAGTTTAGATTTAATTTATATTTAGGCCAGATCTAGGCTAGATCTAGATATAAGTTAGTTTACGAGAATAAATAATAACGGTTTCTTAATGAATTGATTTTAGAATATCTATAACTCCCTTATAATATAACGAGTAGATAAAATAGAATATATATTAATTAATCAATATATATATAAAGATCTAAATACGATAACGATATTAAAGACACTAACGGTAATAATTATAATAATGATATTATTATTACTTAAAGTATAAATAGTATATTTAAAATACTATAGAATAATATTAAGGATTATCCATTTATTATTATTTACCCGTTAAGTATTAATTATACTAGAATTAATTATATAAGTGTATTTTAAGTACTAAATATACTAAAATTAACTATATAACTATATTTTGATTATATAATATATTTAGAATACGGGATATGAGTAGATACGTATTTCTAGTATTTTATACAATTTCGGTATAAAATACGTAAAAATCGGGGTTTCCGGACTTACCGATGTTAATTATTACCCTAGTTATTACCCTAGAAGAAACTTAGTTAAACCCTATTATAGTTAATTTTACTTTTTATTTATAAGAATTCCTATTATTAAATAAATATATTTTAAAATAGGTAAAAGTTATTTTTAATATTAAACGAGTAATTATTTAAATAATTATACGGTCTTTTTATCCTCCTATTAAAATACCCCTTTAATATTTATTAAAAAGGGGCCGGAAAGCGAAGTAATTTAACGACGACCTTTCGGAGTATATTAAATTTAAATAACTTATTATATAACTACTTTAGGTTATAAATAAAATATTTATAATACTATTTATCGGTATTTTTTAAAGGGATACTAAAGAGTTATATTAATACCTATAAAAGAAATAGCCTTTAGAGGACGAATTTAAAGATAAAGAAACTATAGCTCCTCCCGAGCCTAAATAACCTATTATAAATTCCGAATAAATAATATAATTTATAGAATCGCTAGAAATTCAGGCCTTTATTATTAGGTTAGTAACTAGGATAAAGAAAGACCCGGTAGAACCTTAAGGCCTATTAAAAATAAATAACTTAATTAATTAATACGGTACTAGTACTAGGGTAAGCGCCTAGAATAAATTAAAACTCGAAGAGATTAAATTCTTCGACCCTAAGGGCGATAAAAAGGATAATTTATTTATTTTAAAAAAGTATATTATATATAAAAACGTTTTCGACTTTAAGGATCGCGTTAACGATATAATTAAATAGTATAGCGAAGAGGAGGTATAAAAGCTTTTATTTTTATATCTTAAAGGAGTAACTCTTAAGTAGTTCTCGAATAAACTAAATATTAATATTAAGGCGCTAATACGTACCTTCGCTAGCCCTAAATAAATAGGTCGTTTTATTAAACGATTTAAAATAAAGACGCTAGAAGTTATACGTAAACTTCGTTTTAATAAATATAAATTCGTTTAGGTACGTACTAGTAAAACGCCTAAATAATATATAAATAAAATATTTAGTTTAACTAGGGCCGCCGATATTCCTAGCGTATATTAATAAATATTTATAATCTACGACTATATTAATTTTAATTTCAAGTCTTTTATTAATCCGTTAAAGCCTAGCCTCTTATTAGATAAATTCTTTAATTTATTTAATACTAAGAAAGAAGTTTAACTAGGAATAATACGAAGTAATAAAATAACTAGATCTCTACCGCCTCTTAAACTAAAGAGCTTACGGTAAAATTAATAGAATTATTAATAATCTAACTAGTTCCGGCTATAATAAAACTAGTTACTTTAAACTACTTCTTATTAATTTATTAATTTAGTTTATTAGAATATATTTAGTATCCCTTAAACGTAGTAGTAGTTTTATTAGATTTAACCGATACCTACTCAACTATAGATTATTAATAATAGTATTAAGAATATACCTTTCTCTCCTAGAAATAGGAATCGTCCTAACTTTTAACCGCGTTAAGAAAACCGCGGGCCTATAACCGGTAGTTATAATCCTAATTATTTCGGGTAATAATAAATACCCTTTAGATATATAATTACTTACTATAGAACCGAGGTATAAAAAAACTATTCTCTAGAAGATAATATTATAGAGTAATAAATAAAAAAGTAATTTATACCTAACGTTAATTATATTAATAAATAGGGTCAAGATTAATAGTAAAAGAATTACTATAATAAATAAAATAAAATAACTAGTTATTAAATAATTATTATTAATTCGCCTAAATAAATCGAGTATTATATTTATAAAGAGTCGTTCTCTTCTAAAAACGTATTATATACGTATTTTAGAAGTTAAAATTTAGGTAGGAACCCTATTAAAGTCTTTTACCCTAGATATTTAATTATAAATATTATTTAGAAAAGTAAATAGTCTTTAGTAATAAACGAGAATACGGAAACCTATTACTAAGTTAAAACGAATAACGAATTACTAAAATAAAAGACTATTATTAAATTAAACTACGACTCATCCAAAAATACGGGAATAGGATAAATATTTAAGAAGTACTGGTATACCGGTATTCGGGTCGGCTTAAACCTTAAAATTAAAATAGAAAAAAACTATAAAGATACTAGTTATAAAGTAACTATCGTTAATTATAAATTTATAGTACGCTTCCTTCTAAAAGTTAGAATTCGTATTATAATAACCCTACTCTAAGTTACCGGTATTAGTATTAATTATTATATTATTTCTAAATATATCGTTACCTCCTTATATTTCCCCGGGAAAGATAAGAGTGGTAATAAAATAATAACCGAAACCGCCCCTAAAGAAATTTATATTATAGATAATTTTAAAGTAAATATATTTATTAATATAGATATTATAGCCCTTAAAGGAATTAATATATTAGTATCTCGTTAAGTAGCCCGTATCGGTAACTACGATATAGAGTACTTTATTAACGTTTATTTAAGGAGTATAAGAATGAACCGGTTAATATATATTACGAAAATAAAGGTTATCCCTCTATAAACTACGATAATTATCGAAGTCTATAAATTTAATCTACTAGCACGAGACTACTTCTTTAAACTAGTAGATACTAACTTATACCTCTTTACCGGAATCGTTAACGATAGGATAAAATTAGTACTTATAAAGAATAAGACGGATAAATACGTTAAAATCCCTAGGAATATAAAACTAGGCTAAGTAGTCGAGGTTTAATTTAATAGCTACTATAGTATTATTATAAACGATAATAACGTTCGCGAGCTCGCTATATAAAGGCCTCTTTAAGAGTATAAAGAAACTTTTATTAAAAACGCTTTTAATAGTATAATTATTATTAATATTAATTTATTACTTCTTAAATAACTTTTAGAGGGTAAAGATATAAAGAACCTAACTAGTTCCCGGCCTTCTATACTATTAATAAAGGTAACTACTTCGGTAAAGAATAATATCCTCTTAAATAATATTATTATTCATAGTAAATAACCGGAGTTAGTAAAAGTTATTAATTAATTCCCTATACTTTAAATAGAAGGAGGCTTTATTAATATTCTAGAAAACGAATAAATATATATACTACTTCGCGCCGACTAGGAAGATAAAGTACTTAAAATAGTATATATTTATCCTATAGAAAATAAGAGCCGGAAGATTATTAACGAAATCTTTAATAAATTATATATTTAGGGACGGTTTAAATAGACGATATAAACTACTTTATTTAACTTCCTAGTCTTCGTTATTTAAATTATAAAATTAGACGATATTAAGAAGAGCCGTGTCGTTATTAATATTCGAGGTTTAAATACTATAATTATAATAAACGTCTATTATTTACCTCTATAGAATAATATAATTAACACCGTTAAGGGTTATCGTTAAATTACCGTTATCGACGCGGCTAGTTTTTTCTATTAATAGCGAGTATACTTTAAGGATAAATATAAATTTACCGTTATATTATACCGCGGCTAAAAGATTTTTAATATTACGGTAATAGGATTTAAGAACTCGCCTACGTATATATAATAATAAATAGACCGGATCCTACGTATCTATAAAGTATTCGCCCGAGTATATATCGATAATATTATAGTATTCTTTTAGACCCTCGAGGATTATATTTAATACCTATATATAGTATTTTCCTTATTCGTTAAGTTTAATATTTTAATTAACCCTAAAAAGGCGTTTATTAATTATTTATTAATTATACTATTTGACTAGAAAGTTAATTTATTCGGGTTATTAACTTCTAAAGAAAAGTTTATAGTTATTAAATAACTAATTTTCCTTTAAACGCTAGTAGTACTTAAGACGTACCTAGGAATAACTAGTTAACTAAGAAATTATATTAAAGATTATACTACTCTAGCTAGGTCTTTATAAAATAAGAAAATTGTATTATTAAATAAAATACTACCTATAAGTATTTAACGATAAGAATATATTAAAAAAACTAGTTTTAAATTACCTTCCTTATAGGAGATCCGTTTATTTAAAGTTATTTAAAATACTCTTTCTAAACCTTCCTTTTTATACTACTTCGACGATAAAAAGGAATTATTTATCGACTTTAATACTAGTAAGAAATTCGGTTACGGGGCTATAATTTATTATATTATAAAAAAGTTAAAAGGCCTCTATCCCGACTAGAAATAAATTTAACTTATCCTTTTCCTTAGCCGACTCCTTAAAGATATAGAAATATATTATTAACCTATTAAAATAGAACTAGTAGGAATAGTATAAGTATTTACTAAAATTAAATATATAGTCGAATTAACTCCTAAGACGGTCGTCTATACTAATTATAGAGCTACGCTTAGTATAGTTAAATAAATAAATATAACTATCTTATCTACGGTAAAGACTAATTTACGTATTATACGGGCCTTAGATTATATTTAGTATTTTTAAAATATAAAGATCCGTTATAAACTTAGTGTTAAATATATAATATTAGACGCCCTATCCCGACTATAGTAGAAGAATATAGTTAGGGACTTTTTAGAAGGCGAGCTAGATATACTTTAGGTATATATATATAAGATCTATATACTAGTAGAAATAAATATATAGTTTAAATAAGAATTACTTTAAGGGTACTAGAATAACGACTTTTAAACTAAAATAAATTATATATTTAATTATAACGTAGAAACTAGCGAGGACGCCGTAGATTTTCCTTTTTCGAAGGGGAATAACGGTTTAATATAACGTACCGATAATTTAGTTATTAATCGAGTATATATACCGGAGCGCCTATATATACCTTCCTTATATATTAAAACTTTATTTAACGTCGTATATTCTAGCTTATATATAGGAAGATATAAATATTATAAAATAATAACTAGGTACTAATATATATATAAATTAAATAAAAAGTTAGAGGAGTATTTACGATATTATTTATAATATTAATTCTTCGATACTCCTAGGTATAAACTTTATAGAGTATTATAATTTATTTTTATACCGCCCTCTTCTTTTTATATAATTTTTATTGATTTTATCCTAACCTTACTTCTTTCCTAAAAAGGATTCGATAATATTATAATCGTTATATATAAATTTTCCCGAAAGGTAACTACGATTCTAGGAAAATTAATATAAAAGGTAGAGTAATAAGTAGATATATTTTTATATCGTTTATATTTAGTGGACTAGGGTATTCCGAAGGTTATTCTTTCCGACCGCGATTATAAATTTATAAATACCCTATAAAAGGCTCTATTCGATAAGTTTAAAATAAATTTAATATTTTCTACTACCTATTATCTATAAACGGATAAATTAAACGAGCGTATAAATTAAATTATTAAAATTATATTATAATTCTAGATCGTTATTTTATAAAACTTTAAAGCCTAGGAAGAGATACTACTTTTTATAATTATATAATATAATAATATATTTTCCTAGCCCATTAACTATACCCTAAATAAAGTAACTTTTAGTTTTATTATTAATAACGCGTTAGACCTAAAAAGTTAAGAGAATAATATTTTATTAAAAGAGCTAGTATATATTTAAATTTCGGATATAATTATTTATATTTAAATATACGATAAAGAGTATTATAATTATATTTATTACTTTTATTACTTTTATAAAAAGGACTAGGTCTTACTACGTTTATATAAAGATTATAATATTCTAGTAAATAAACTTACTAGTCGTAAATATAATTAATAAATAACTAGGTTATTTAAGGTTTTTAACTATATCGGTAGATTTATATACCGCCTTAATATCCTAGAAAATTAGAAGATTTATAATATATTTTTAATAGTATAATTAAAGTAGTATCTACTACCGGATAAGGACCCTTTTAAACGTCTACGACCTATTAACCCTAGAGTAGTAGAAACCGAGCGAGATGATTTAAAGCTAGAATAGGAACTAGAGTATATCCTCGATAAACGCGTTATTAAAAAGGGGAAGGGTTACGCTACCGAATACCTCCTATCCTAGAAAGATTAAGGATTTATATAGGATCGTTAAATAAATACTAAGAATATTTTCGCGGGCGAACTTATTAAGGAATATAAATAATAAATTAAATATTAAACTAAATTCTTCTTTTAGGGTCGATAATTTTAGAAATATAATTATATTTCTTTTTTACGTTATCGCTCTTTACTTACTTTTATTAAGAAATAATTATTATATTAAATCTACCTATCGAGCTCTATTTAGAGTACGGGTACTATAATAATATTAAAGAGATATTATACCGAGAATCGGTAAAACTACTTTTTAATAATTTTAAATTATTCGTTTAATTATACGTAGAGTTATATAGCCCGAATATCCTAATATAGTATTATTTATATATTTCTTTATATAGACTTAAATATATACCCCTCGTTATCGCTATTTCTTAATTAGGTAGTATATTTATATAGGAAAAAACTTCGGATAATATAAAAATTATATAATTATTTAGCCGAATCGGGACTAGCTCCGCGCTAAAATAATTTTAATTCTAAAAGTATCGTTAAACGATTTTTATTTAAATCTAGCCTAGATCTAGCCTAGATTTATATTAAGATTTTATTTTATTAATATATATTTAAGGCCCTAGTCCTTTAGTATTAATACTTTTATAACACTATATATATATACTTTTATTTTATTAATATTATAGCTCCTATTGTTAATTACCTACGTTATTCTTATACCTCCCTATCGCCTTACCTCGTTGTCGCGATTTTAATATTAAGTTTTACGGCTCTACGTTAAATTTTAAGGCTCTACGGGCCTACCTATAATTAATCGATAATTTAGAATATATACTATTTATTTATTTACTTCTATATATAGACGCTATTTACGTTATTACTAACGATACCCTATATAAGCGTATTAACGAGGGCGTTAACTTCTTTCTTTTAAATTAGGCGATCTATCACGGGGTAGACTTTGGCAGGAGTATTACCATAGATATCTGCCAAGACGGCGGGCTGAGCCCTAGCGCTAGCCCTATCGAGACTAGGGTAACACTAGGATTCTGGCATATCAGGGCCAAATCCTCCATAGAATAATCAACATCTTTCACACCACATACTATTATATTGACCCCTTGTCACCCCCAGACGGCAAGATCGTGCCCATGCTCTTTCCTATTGGGTGTATCATTTGCGGTGGAAAGCTCCTGGATGTGCGCTATCCGTCCTCTCATTTTTCGGCATGCTACAAGGTCAATGATAATCGTAATTGTATGCGTTAAAGTGCACCTTTGTCTAAGGGTGCAAGCATGAACCAACCTGTAAATGCCACGAAGATGAGAGTCATTCCACTACAAGCGGCAGCAGTTGTCGAAGTTCATAAGATTGACCTACCAGAACGAGATTACTTCTTTGAGCCGGCAGACACAAATCTATGTATCTTTGCCGGAATTGTAAACAATGGAATGAAGTCAGTGCTTGTGAAGAATAAAACGGATAAATTCGTCAAAATCCCAAGATACATGAGGCTTGGCCAAGTAGTTGAATGCAATCTTGATAAAGGCTTCTTCATGCTCTTGGGGAGGCCTTCTGAGTAGGAGATATGTATCAAAACTTTTGGAGAGTCCCATACCAGCACATGAGGCTGCGCTCTGGATCAACAGATCATGAAATTTAATGGTCTAGCTCCTACTGGGTGGGGAGATCATAAGTACTGTTTACTGACGGGTACAAATTCCGTTTAGCTAAACAGCCCGGTAGTATGCAGTACTCTTCTCGCACCGGACCTGTCGCTAGGGGTGATGGATGTAAGATTGGGTTAGGCTACTGAACACTACTTACCAAGCCCACCTCCACTTCGTTTGACAAGCCAGATTCTATCGTCGTATCTTCGCCACCACTGTAGCAAGACAACGGAGTACCACTCGCAGCTCTCTTGGAAACGTATTCAAAGCTTCGCTGATCCAGGGAAAGGGCCTTCCGAGATTGCGAGCCCACCTGTCCTGCTGGCAACACATTGTTTGCCACGACGAAATCCGAGAGGAGCCACCAGTGGGTGGCATAATTCGTGTCCGCTCTAACCCATTCCGGATAGTCGCCAAGCCCTCACAAGCTCACCAAAACAAAGATTTCAGGCGCATCGCCAACATACCTCGACGGTGTAGATTACTATGGAGCAATGGGGGTAAAGCTATCAAGTCAGAATCTTGGTAGAAAGGCGTGTAGAGCAATAAAATCCTCAGTATACTGGTTTGAAACTTATCTCCTAAATGGGTTAGAGCGGACACGAATTATGCCACCCACTGGTGGAGCTGCTTCAGATGACTGATGCTCTCGGCTCCTACCGTAAGTCTGTCAGCCCACCTTCGGTTTTTCGCCATCACTGACTGTTCTTAGGGTACGAATCAAGCAAAGGCGCAGTACCATCAGACCGAACGGCGTTTCACAAGGCTCATGAATGCTGGGAAACGAATGACCCCCCTAGCGCCAAGAAGCAGAGTTTAGAGAGCTGGAAGGCCTCCGGGAACGCCATACCTGGACATCGGCCTCGCATTCTTTTCCAATTCCAGCCATGCGATGACTGGCGTAAGGGAGGAGGTCCTGCAGGATTTCTCAAACAGGGAACCTCGACAGTCCTTGATTGGACGGGCAAGCCAATCAAGGACTACAAGGACGTTCCTTTGAGCATCTCATGCGAGGTGGAGCCTGAAAGAATTGAGGCTATCCGAAGAAGCGATGTAAACATCTCGCGACATGATATCCTTGCACGCGTGAACACTCGCAAGGAAGGAACCCATCTCGAGGAGAATGCGCTGAACATGAAGCTCCTCCGCTGGAGACTGGAGAATAATTGTATCGCATGGGGCAAGAATTCAAGTAGCAAAGCGATAGAAGCTTACATATACTCAACGCTGTTCCCCGAACAGATTGCAAAGAACACCACAGAGGGGGGAAACCCAGTGAGAAAGTCACTGGGCCAGGTCGATTATATGAGAGCGATCAACTGGGGAGTAGCGCCAAAGAAGGCGAAAAAGAAGACTATGACTCAAGAGAAAGCGGAGAAGAAACTCAAAGATCGATATATCCATTTTGAGAAAGCCGCTGAATGGGCCGACAGAGGGTGGAGCGTGAAGTATCCCTTCTCAATGACCTTCCACCAAAAGAGCCAGTCCTAGACCTATCGACCCCGGAAGCTATCATCATTTATCGACTCGCAAGTCTAAATCACGAGGACAATTCAGGCAATTGCACCATGAAAAGCCAAATTAGCCTTCCCAATGCGCAGCCGGTACAGGGCACAGGATCTGGTTGGTTGCTGCAGTTCCTCCTTGGTATCCCTCCTCCTATTGCAGAATACGATTCAGACCCCTACAAGCTCTTGAGTACCCAACCAGTGTCCAAGATGCATCAAATCCTCAACGAATGTCTCATTGAGCCTACAACGGTGATGTTCACCGATATAGTTGAATTTTATGAGGAGCCATTTGGAGGATGCCCAGAATATGCTGTTGACCAGCTCAGCTATCAAGAGCAAGTCAAGTTGTACCAAGACACTCTTGATACCACCTGGGCAACGGCTGGGAGACGTGGCTATGCACTGGAGCTGGTACGTTTGACCAAGCACGACCACAGGTCAATGAGATGGAATGTACGCCAGCCTCCAAGGCTTGACAACATTGTGGATGCGCTAGAGCATAGCCAAAAGACCACTTGGAGTATGCCACAGGGCTTGATTGGGGAGGAGTTCACGTCGAGAGTAGAGGCGAAAGGGGAGGAAGCAAGGAGGGCGGAGGAGGGATTAGAGGAGGTTTCGGTGGAAGGATCGGACGAGAAGTCGGAGGGAGCATAGCTGCTGGACAGTCAACGATACGATGAGCATGCGTTCTTTCCTTGTTCCTTCACTTTCTTAGCCTACATTGCGGTCTAGAGATATTCATATCGAGTGTGCACAACATGACAGGTAGTCAATTGATAGCAGCCCTCGCGTACTCGAGGATGCTGTAATGAATAGGAAGAAGCATGATTACACTGGCGCAAAGAAAGGCTCATCGGAGCACGGAGTAGCTAGGCGAGAGAGCGTGCTTCTTACTGGATGTAAAGAGCCTTCAGTGTAACAATACTATGCTCATGCTACTGACTTTATCCAGGAGAAGTCATTGCTATAGTCTTGCGAAACAACCGGAGTGTTGTCCACTGCTGTTCGATTACTCCGGCCACGATACGCTTTAAAGCCTAGTGCGTCTTCTTATCAATTATAACCCCCACGACGATCTTATTTGAGTCCTGCACATTGCTTTGTTCCGTCCTGCTGCATTCGCTCCCTAGAATACGATAGGCTTTGATACCCTAGTGCTGCTCATATAGAAACAGAGCTATCCCGCTTCTACCTTTTCACCGCGAGTCAGATGCTCCAACAAGAATTCCGCCGCCACAGTGGCAATTCTCCGCAACTGACTGAACAAATCGTCGGTTCAGTCAAGGTCACAAGCAGAATACTACGCTCTCGTGTCATAACCATAACTCAAGCATATTACGCACGTACATTGACTACGTCTCCATGGTTGGACGGAGTGCAATTTGTATCAAAGTTTACGACCCGAAACCCTGCAGGTTCGGCGCCAAAAGCTATGCTATGTACGGGGATGAATGACGATTACTGGGTCTGAATCCCAGAAAGTCGTGCAGTAAACCGCAAAACGACGTTTCTTTTGGCGTGGTCTGAAACCGGCCCTGACAGTGAGTTTGTCAATCCCCAAGATCTTTTAAGACTTAAGACTTGTCAGCCGATGAATGATTGCCCTCATCACTGAAGGCGAACAAAATCACGTATGATAGTCACTTTTGTTCAGTGGTGATTGTAGGAGTTTTCGATTCTTTACATGCTTTATATTGCGGCCAGCTTGCCATTCTGCGCCCTCATTTTTTTAGGGGGGGTTTCTTACTCCTTCGATGAATAGATTTACTCCAGGAACCCATTATCACCTACTGACTGTTCCGTAAAGGTCAAGCCATAATCAATGCACCAATTTGTGCCAATGAAAGCTCTGGGCATTCACTGCATACCATTTATGAAATTAATGACATCACGAGTATCAGAAGAGAACGAAGAGTTACGTACTCACTCAGCGGTAGCTGGCAGTGCCAATGATCGAGCGATATGTGTCCTTTGATCCCATGAAAATATCAGTCTCTAGTGGCTTTCTATGTTGTGTATACAAAGGCATTGTTCAAGTCTGGAGAACAAACACACCTCTAGCACCTACTTGGACACTAAGCTTCTTTAGTCAATATATACATCTTTGTCGAACGTTCTCTCATTGTCTGGCCGACGACACTTTGACCTCTCGATACACATTCGTATCACAATGACCTCCTTACCGTACAATCGACGACACTTCAGCCTTGAATACATACTCACGACACAATGTCTCATCTACTACGCTCTCCGATCCTGCCTGACTCTGTCTCACCAACACCCTCTCTCCCATCGCAAATACCGCAGCCAGCCAAAACCTCGGACCAGAATCAGGGCATCGGCAGTCGAAAAGGAGGATCAGATCCATGTCGTCCCCACTTCATCCTCGCAATAACAATGCCAACACTAGCCATGCGAACTTGACGCCCGGCCAATTTACCGCAGGGCACGGATTGTCGTACATACCCTCAGCATTCGTACCGCCAGTGTACATGCCAGATGGTTTCGTACAAGGTGGGTACATAGCAGTATGTGGTCACGACCCACCTACGCAGACATACGGATACTCTCGAACAAATGGATACTTTCAAGCAGGAAGCCAAGATCAGCCAGCTCAAGCAAGCCAATACTCTCCACCAGATGGTTATGTGCAAGCTGGAGGCCAAGATCAACCTGGACAGTCGTACCACGACCCGTCAGCGAGCTCCTTTGATTCACAACGACTGTACAGCTCATCGTCTAATCAGTCTCTCGCTCAGGAGCCCGCTCTTTCGTACGCTTCATACGTCCACGATGATCAAGAAACAGACGATGAAGATGTTCCAGCACCAAAGCGTAGGAAAACTGTCAAGCCTAAGCCAGATCAACCACAGTCGAAGCGTGCAACTAAGCGTGCTCAGATTATTGAAGAGACTGGATCGGTGGGAGCTAACAACAAGCCAAAGGGTCAAGTCCGAGAGCAGGATGGTGGTCGCTTGGAATGGTGGGATGATGACGACAAGATCTGGCGTCTGGCGGCGCCTCACGACGACTATCGTCACGCCTTCATCGTCGAGGGTAATGCTAAAGGTACCTATGACATTGCCCCCGAGCATGGAGGAGACGCAGACGACATCACCACTTTTGCGTCCGCTTTGGATCAGCAGCACTGGAATATAGCTGTTCGAGACTCCTGGGGCAACATCGTGGATACGGAAGGAAACAAGGTCCTCTACCTGATCGAGCAGCCCGATCGTCAACAAGATCCACCCGAGCCTGGTCGCTGCATGACATACGATGGACTGATCATGCTGGATCCCGACAATCATCCTGTTAGGGACTTTCCAGATGTTCCTCGAGCTTTCTCGAGTAAGATTGAGGGTGGAAGGATTGAGGCCCTAAGGCGGATATATGGTATGACTCTTCTCGATTGTCGCGCGAGGATGCCACGGAATATCAAGACAGCGTCTGGTTGGAAGCCACTGTTCGGCCTAACAACGCTAAATCAGCGTACTTCAAGGTTCAGGGATAACAACGACTCTCCAGCTTGGCGACCTAATAAGCTGGCAAAGGAAACGAAGAGGCGTCTTCGCCATGAAGGTCTTCAGAATGACGAGAACTCGACCGAGGGACTCACTCCTCTGTCCAAGCTTGAGGTTGAGAAGCGGAAGTTGGCTGGTCGTGGCAAACATCCCGAGAGAGCTACAGGTCGTGCCATCTCCCAGGAAGAGCGTGATGGGAGAGACAGGAAGCATGCCAAGGAGGTAAGAAGGCTGGAGGAGATCGAGGGACGGAAGCGCGATGCCCGTGCTGCTGCTGAACAGTATGCGCAGGGTCAAGATGCTGCCGACTACTATCCCTCACCAGCTACTACCCCAGGCAGCAAGCGAAAGCGAGAATACAGCGCCACACCGGACATCGATGATGGGAGTTCTTCGCCCTCTCAGAAGCAAGTTCGCTCCCAACCACCTCCAGCAATTAACCCAAGCTTGGGGGCTTCACCGCCTCTTGCTTCCTCACCACCTCCTGCCTACAGCCCGGGCGGCTACCACAATCAACAAGCCGCTGGCGCATTATCCCCTAATGTGAGCTTTGGGCAGGAGTCAAAGACGGAGTACAAGACTCTCGAGAATGACAGCGGCAACGCTGAGATGGCGGACCTTCGTCATTTGGAGCCTCGGAGCCTTGCAGAGCAGCTCAGCATCCGCGCTGCCCTGTACTACACTCGGCTTGACTATCGATCTCTCAATGATCACGAGGCACCCAATACTCCGCTTGGAGACTCGTATATGTCCCAATACTGGCAGCTCCAGGCGTACCACCAGTTGAATTGGAGCCAATATGGTGAGGCTCCGATGCTCGTGGGTATTGGGGAATGGCATGGCTCTTTTAGCGTTGTGCAAACTCCCCAGCTGTCCGACAAATTATATAGCCGACTCTTGCAGCCATCCAGCAATGTCCACAGCCCGTCTCTTCCTGGTCCCATATCACCTGCTGAGAGTAATCACAGCGTTGACATGCCTCGATATGTTCGGATGTCGGATGTGAGCCCGCCGGATGCCCAGTATACTGACTTCGACAAGGAAGATTGGATTGCAGATCTCTTGAAGGAGGAGATATCGAACGGCACAAATGATGGCAAGAAGGAGAGAGGCTGAGGTAGTGACGAGGAGGGAGAGTAATAGGGAAGAGGGGAGGAGTGAGGACTATTGGTATGATGTCAGCAGGTTTCCCGATTTACGAACATTCCTTTCACGACGAACGATCGATGTACTGACGAACTAACGAGTAATGATTCAGGATTGTAAAGACATGAGGCATCACTCTCAAAGCATGCTGTCTGAGGTTGGACGTTACTTTTACACTTTTTTTCAGAAATTAGTGTATCTCCTGCTCTTTCTTAGTAGGATTTGCAACCTTGCTTGCAGGCTCACTCACAGAAGACGTTGATTAGAGTGACGTCTTTAGAACATGCACATCTGTGTTACGACTATATTCCATTTGAACACATGTGCTGGACTCATACTTCATCCAATCAAACTTGGTCTTATAAAATTATCATATCTTTCTTGACCTCAATCTTGACAGATATTAAGCAGCACGGAAATTGGAGTGCCCAAGTTCTAATGAACAATTCTTGATAATAGTGACCGACCACATGTGACATTCACAGTAATTAGGCTTGCAATGTTGGAGACTACTATGATTGTATGCAGCAAAGATGAACTTTCTACCCCTGTTAGTCTAGCAAACCTCAGCTCGGGTTGGGATCTTGTTCCAGATTCTGTTTACCTACAATTAATGCATCTGCACTTCAGACCAATAGCGTAAGATGTTGGGCACCCAAAAGACGTTGAGCATTTAGCCTTGCGTAAAAAGCCAATCATTATCCTGTTTAATACTTGATTACCTTTGGAAAGAGTGAAGGCGTTGATATTGTACTGATACTGATTTAGTTGGGGCTCTTTTACCCCTGAATTGGTGCAAAAGCCCCACATTTTTTCTTTCATCAAATCTGATGAAATCATGTGGAACAACCTCTTCCCTTAGTTGTTGTGGGGTATCTTTCCCCGCGATTCCAAGTCTTAAGCAGCCGTCTGTGTGAAAGAAAATGCTTACTACATCGTTTTGCCCAACGTCTTCACATCCTACAAGGGCATACTCCTATCTAAACGCGATTCACACCCCTAGTTTATGGTTTCCAAATTTTCAAACAGGAGGTACTAGCCCGAGAAGCGATTGAGAAGAACTATTATAACTACCTCCTCACAGCAATTGGAAGCAACATCGCGTGGCTCTTACAAAATCAGTTTGAGTGTGTACCAGTGACCAGATGAGATGAGCCCATCTGTGTGTGGTAGACATATCCTTGTAGTTGGAAGTCTTCCGCTTGGAGGCCTTGACGAGAATATACCCCGGGATCATCACGCAAGAGTATCAGCTAGCTGCACCCGACGATTATGGTGTTCCGGATTTTGATTTCCGGGCTTTTTTACTGCAACGAAAGTAGATTCTGAAGACTCTTGGCACGCGCCCGCTCCTAGACGGTACATCTAATCTGAGCGAGAGAGACCTTTCTTTAAACCATATGATGCACTGTGGAGGCACAGTATGGCCCTCGAAGACTCTGAGTTTGTCAAACTTTGGTACCTCCATGATTCACAATCCTCCTTGACTGAGGTTGTGAAGGCTTCCATGCTTCGATCTTGAGCGTCAGATGGCATAGAATACGAAATATTCAGCTCGCAATGAGGCTCATGCTCCCATTCGTACTCGCGGTCGTGGGCTCTGAGCTTATGTTCTTTAAAGGAATTGAGGGCCTCCTTGTTTATTGCTCTCAAGAGGGTCTGGCAACCAAACTTGAGGATGCGAACCATCCCCGTCAATTCACCTTTCGTCGTTAGATTTCGACAGTCGTAAGGTTGCTGGGTCATGATATGCAGTTTATCCACCTCCTTTGTCCTTGAGACAAGGACTCTTGCTTGTCGAAAACAAAGGACAATATCTTACCTTTGTTCTTAACCTGGGAAGTCCAAGACATCTAAACTCGATTGATAGCATTGTATGCTACATTTATCAACATACAGAGAGCGCTGGTTACAATCAAGACAGACTCTCAATTTAGATCAAAATTTTCCGATGCCAAACCGCCACTTTCCAATCAGCTCTGAGGTACATGCCACTAATCCCCGAGACTATGGATCGAGAACATTTCTACTGTAGGCTATGCTACCTAGTTCCAGCTCCACCGTGGATTGCCTATACAGCCCTGGATTATTCTCAGATGCTCAATCATCTAGTAGTCTTTGCCTTGCCAGGCATGGAATTCTGCTCCTCGATCATGTCCGCTAAATAAATATTTCACCAGACCAGTTTTGAAAGTCTTGAGAAGTCTGAGCTTAGGTGAATAAAATCAAGCGCACACGGAGTCGCCCATTGATCAATTGCCTGAACCAACACTTAACCGAGAGTTGCTCAAGTACGGGAAACCAGTGTCAATCCCCGCAGGCCTACAAAAGCCCTGGTCTACGGACAGATCGATATGTTGTATTCTCTTGGGGAGCAGAAGCGACTCGCACTCATCTTTATTGACATCGAGATCAAACGCCTAGCAAGCGATGTTCACGAAGACCTCCAACAATTGACTACAATGTATTACTACTTCAACACTGGCAAAGCAAAGCAAGAATTCCCACTCGCAGTTATCAAGTTGATCGACGAAGAAGCACACCCCTGCGTTTGCGATTCATGTGACCCCAAAGGCAACGAGACGGTGAAGAAGCAACTTGAGAAGGACTTTGCTCAGGCCAAGAAACAAGAGATTAATCACGATCTCGAGACAGACTGGCGCATGCTTGTTTTGTCTCGCTTGAGGTTCAGCCCTAGTATTGTGGACCTCTCTTCCTAATACGCGTAGATACGTGAGATATTTGGTGTTTTCTTTCACTTCGAGCTCACCAACACCAACCTCGCGTTCGTACTCTAAAATTCATCGTTTCTTCTTCTCATACTCCTTGTATCCTACGGTGTTGATCTCTTAGCTTCCAAGTCTTCTCATCATCACCATAGATTCCACGCAACAACATCCTAGCAGGCTATCAAAGACCGTAACTTAGCACGTCTCAACATCGTTGTCATCAAAGGAATACTCGCCTCTGATCACGTAAATTTCACGTTCTGTACGAGCTGGAGGAGCAGCATTTCTCTCCATCTCCGCGAAGAGCTTAACACTGCCTTCGATACTTGCAGCCTTATCAAAAGGAGACATCACTACTCTGTCTTCGATCTTCGACCTCATTCTTTCTAGTAACGCTGCTTCGAGCCCGTTAACACCAACACCATCAACAAGACCCAAAGCCACAGAAAAGCACCGTCGAAGCCAAAAGTTATGTCGTTCATGTCAGGATTCGAAACGGAGGAAGTCTTCGGTGCCTTCATGCAGAGAATAGGTAGGTTCCCGCCACATTGAATTTCAAAATTAAACTCATCAAACTTAGTCAAAAACATGGGTGGCAGCTGGGTGTATTGTCACCCAGATAAGAAGATCTCTACTCTTCCTCCACAGGATGAGCAGTCTAGCACGCAACAACAAGGTTCGAATTTAGACACCCACGCAAATTCTGCCTTTCCCCATAGCTTTGGTGGACATCGTGCTCGTATCGCTTCTTCACAACGATTCACAGGGACCCGAAGAGCTCCAAAGAGTGTGACTTCTTGCAACAGCACTTTACCGTTCTATCAACATCTTGGTTTAGACCCTGGCGCAGCCCAGTCAAATACCAACGCAGCGACAGTTTTGATAGACTTGACCGAAGGTGACTCCCCTCCAGAAACCACCTCCCAGTCTCTTGAACACGAGGACAATTCGCAGGATAGGAAGAGAAAGATCCCTACATTGGAATTAAATGTGGAGGACGAGCAAGGCTTTTCTCTTACTCAGAGCCAGCCACCGAAGAAAAAGCGACGACCAAGCGGAGTTCAGGCTGATCCTCAAGCGGCTGCATCTGTACTCGTACCTGAACCTCCAGTGGTAGAGAAGGTCCGGAAAGCCTCAAAGCTCGCTGAGAAGAAGGCCAATATCCCCGGTCCTACAGGGGCTAATCGTCGTGCCAAGGGAATCACACGTATTGATGCTAATGGCCAGCTAGAGTGGAGAGCGAGCGATACCGATCCATGGAGTAAGTCAATGCGTTTGACTGGCTTTTGCCGACCACAAAGGCTAATAAGCAAGTAGGACTTGCGGGCCATCACCAAGACTTTCGACAAGAATTCATTGCTCTGGATGCGAACCAGCCTGGATCGTACGGTTAGCGCCCCCATGCCGCAATACTTTGCAAACACTGACTTACGTAGTGTATGCCTACGCAGCTGGTAAAGCAACCGACCTTCTAAATATAACGAGCTACTGTCCAGCGCAGCAGAACTGGACTCCAGACAAGGCCACAGTGATTGACAGCAAAGGCCGACAAATTCTTTTCATGGTCGATGCCCCCAACGATTTCGTCCACAACCCAAAGCTCGGCCCAATGATACACAGCGGATTGATAATGCTTGACAATGATGATCACCCCGTACGCGATTTCCCAAATGTGCCTCGATGTTTCTCCACGGCTCTTGAAGGTTGGTACCTCGAGAGTATCCGTAGATGTACCGGGATGATCATCACGGAGTAAGTCCGTCAGGTCCCTAATGAGTCCTCTGCTCTTCTTGCTAATTGGTTCAAAGCCTCATGGCACGGATGCCGCCCACGAGAGAGACCGATAGCGGCGTGGCGGGATTGCAGACGATGGCTGCTTTTACAAACCGAATGGATCGTTGGAGAAAGGCAAAGAACGTCACAACGTGGAAGGTTCATGGCGAAGAGAGCAAGAAGATCAAGCAGTTCATCATTGACCAATTGCCCGATCCTAAAGCCAAAACGACGGAGTCCCTAAGCGATCTGACTCCCGCGCAGCTGGAAGAGGTCTATGCTCTGAACAGGGGTAAGTTCTTGTGTAGATCCCGTTACGAGCAAGCTCGAGCGGATGAACCTACTTCTCCGCAAGCAGCCCATATGGAAGGAGCCCATGGGCATGTACCTCCTAAGGATAGTCAGCCGGTGCTGTTATCTCTCCCTGAAGGGGTCGATTTGGATCCTCGTCGTAATGATTTTGCAGCACCTGCTGTAGCAACATTGCCTCGAACAGAAGTCGCCCTTACGAGAACGAACCAGGAGAAGCGTAAGGCCGTGGATCCTGAAGACAACGAGTCCACTGGCAGACGAAAGAAGGCGAGGGTCGGTGGCTGCCTTGTTGAAGTTACCCCAGCAAAGGCGGACGAAGAGAACAACATGGCGCAAGGCCCACTTGGCATGAGGCGTGCCTTTGACCAGGACAAAGCGCGGGCCTCAAAGAACACCAAGACCAATGATGGCTGGAATAAGCAACATCAGTCCGGACAGACCTCAGGGAGCGATATACAGCCGGGCTACCGCCAAGATAATGTTGCGAGGCCTACCGACCAGCGTTGCGACCCGGATCTCCTAATTCAAGCAGGTGGATATCCATACCTATTCAGTTATAGCCAGCCGTATAGGTATCAATCAACATTTGAAGAAGCCTTACCGCGTGATCCAGAGGCAATAAAGGCAGCATCAAATGCCGTACCTCAGACAGGCCCGGAGGAAAGCAGGTACCGTCACACAAGCCCGACAAACCAGGGTCTTCCTCCATCTGGCGTGTATCACTACCCATTAGGCGAGACTCTCGCCGAAGTGTGTGATGCAGTATCTGACTCTTTTTGGTCCGAAGCGGGGGTTCAAAATACATTTTCCGGGCAGGGAATTAACGACTTTTCCTTCAATGCTCCTGCTGATCTGCTGGACTCTCCTGGTACAACTCAAGAGGACAATGATCTATTTTCAGTATTCACCCCTGATTATACTGACCCTGCGGGATATGTGAATACGCAATACCTTATGCGTCCCGATCCTCTGCCTGTTCCATGGTATGAATCAGCCAATGTCCCTTTGGCTGGGCAGTCGAAGGCTTACGGACATATCACTGGAAGATAGGACCAGTATGGTAGTGATAACTCAACATCAAGATATTATAATGACTTTCCATTGTTGGACCTCACCCATGGCGGGAAGGAACGATACAATAGTGGTGATGATCACTCACTCCAATATGCTTCTTGACCATCCTTCACCGGACGACTCCTCCGAATCAGAGGCAGCCATTGACTTCCGGACCGTCGCGCCTCGAACTCAAGCTGAGGCAAATTTCATTCAGTAAAGTGAGCTCTACAGGCACTCTGAGCGACTACGGTATGCGGACAGGCTTGGGCTTTACCCTTACTGTGAAAGACTAGAGCTATCTTACGCAGTTTCATGAAATTCCAATTGCTTTTGCCAATTATTGGACGACCTGAAGGTATGCTTCATTGCTACCTAGGTCTAACCTCGTGTTTTACTCTTCGCCGTGGGAAGACTTCCGGCATTGGGTTCCGGCTCCTGGAGGTGCACTGTGCCACTATGAAAGAGAGGAGGGATGAGTTGAGACGAGGAGGAATGTGACGGTGAACATTGAATGAAGTTGCTTGCATAGTTTTCACTGCTTTGGTGGTATTCATGTTTACTTTTCCCAAACATTAGGAGCTTCGTGAAGCTGGGCTTGTCAGCTTACACACTGATGAAGGATTAGGGAAGGAGTGCTAGAATCCCTCACAATCAATTGCTTCGAAGTCCATTGTCACTTGTCTTGCGACGGTGTTCACATGCTTTTCTTTGCATGAGGAGTTTGTTTCATACCACATGCAACTACCGGAGGTTGGTGTTACCATGCAAGCCGTGTCACAGGGCGGGATCTTGCGAAGCACTAGAATACTATACAAGAAGCCAATCTCTTCAATTCAAAACTTTAAAAATTCATGCTCATTGGTGACGAGAAGGCATTGCGTAGGCTTCTGGGTCTCTTTTATACGCCTATACTCTGGGTAAATGTTTTACAACTTATCATTCAACAGTATATCTAGCTTAATTAGGATGTAATCCGCTCTGATGATCTGCACCTTCAAATGTGTCATGTGCCGTGCTCTATGTTCGAAAATTGAGAGGGCGAAAATGCTTGAGATGACTTTTGTGAGATGACTTTTGAAAGACAGCTTGAGCGCCGCTACGCCGCATTTCAGCCGTCCGCAACGATGCCGAATGAGATATATACGTGGACTGCCTCACCTACGACCTCCTACCGCAGCATGTCAAGAATGAGATGACTGATCGGTGTAGTGTCCAGCATAATTCATCCACCATTACTTCTCATCAAGACGTCAGAATCCCGCAAATGCCCGAACTCGCATGACCTTACATATATAGGTTTTCACTCTTGTTGTGGCTTGGCGAATGCCAAGCCTTGATTGTTCATCTCTTTCCATTGAGCACCTTGTTTTTGTTCGACTCGCTTCTCAACGACCAAATGACCACCTATACAGACATGTGCGGAGTAGTCACACCGGCAAAGGGAATACCAGCGCCAGTCGACTATGGCAATGTACCCCCCAAGAATTACGCAGAATGCATGGGCATCGAGAGGACCCTGGACGTCACTCACAACGCGTGCTTCGAATGGACTGGGCACGAAGCACCAATGACCGACCAACGACAGGCCTACGATCTGCAATGGGAAGAGATATACGCGTCTTTCCAGTCGTCGTATGGTACCGAATTCGAAGAACAATGGCCTTTTCTCATTAAGCTTTCTCCTAGCAATTGGAACGGCTCAGTGATGAAGTGGAGGCACGTGAAAGATTCGTTCTACTACGAAGCGCAGAAGTTGGGTCACCGCGCTCCACGTGACGAGTATGGAAAGTTGGTGAACGTTCCAGGACCATTGATCGAGAAATTCAGCGAGTCCTGGCTGTGAGGCATGGGATTTTGGCTGTCATTTAGGAGTCCCGAACCCAGAAGGATATTGTAACCGACTGCGATACTTGGAAGAAAGGCTGAAGATTCATACACCTGGCCTAACCAAATCGTCCAACGTTACCAATTACCCGCATCTTCAAACTTCTCTTCCAAGTGGGCGAGCGTATGGCGGAGTCCTGGATGCCTTGATTGTCAACTTAGTGCAATATTACTGCACCAAAAGCCTACACTTACTCATCCCCTGACGTCTTGCAACGCATCGGGAATAAGAATTCCTGCAGAGTTGTCATCGATCCCCGCTTCGTCTTCGATTCTGCTCGTGTCCTCGAAGAGCGCTTGAAGAATATCAAGAAGCCTGCCCACGTCGAGACAGAGGTGAACGCCTATTGTCCTGATTCAACAACTGGTTTAGATTCTTCTAAGATTGAAGGCATTTCTTGTTCAAAAGACGTGGGGAGACTTCATGGAATCAAAAGTCTTTTTCAATATCCACGAAAAGTCTTTTCCAACACAAAATTTGACATGGATCGATGCCTTCTTGTCACAATCAATGTCCATGACACATGGCCGGATTATTCGACATCTGAATATCCAGAGAGCAAATCTTTGTTGCGCCTCTAGCCCTTCAAATTCACTCCGGGATGATCCTTTTATCAACATTTCCACAACACGGGTCCTTTAGCGAACAAACATTCAAGAGCATATCTGCTATCCAGTCAGTAAGGACCTGGTATTGTTAGACGTCGTTGAGACCCGTCTAGTATAATTCGACTGTTCATGGTCAGATAAACAAACGGGTCCAGCAACACTTCCTTACATCACTTCGAAAACACGCCAGGACACTCACGGAATTCTTCCCGCAAGGCTACGGTCACCCACTGTAAACACACCTCCCCGCAGATTTCTTCAACAAGAATCGGCTTTCGATCAAGTACCCGCCTCACCAGTACTGCCCTTTTATCCATCCGTCGGTAGCTACAACTGTCAATCAGCCGCGTCACAGATCAACACCGTCCCTCCAGATGTTCTCGACTATCCGCAAATCTCCCTAAAACGGCTACAACTCTGCCTACCACATCTTACCTTTGAAGATCCTTCACCGAAGCCAAAATGTCTTCAAATACGATGTCGCGGTATGACCAGTTCAATTATGATCCATTGCAGGACCAGTACCTGGACAGCATCGAATTTTCTGATCCACCAGACAATACACTGCAAACTTCTCATGGATATGATCGTAAGTAAAATGGCCTTGCACCCTCTTCAGACCTCCGCTAATATGACACAGCAGCTTTGTCATATGCCACGAGCCAATACCCATTATCATACGCATACGGACAGGGCAGCATGCTGAGCTACGGCAACCTCAACGCTTACGAAAATTCTTCCTTGCAGCAAGCTTATGGTCCAAGCCAGTACCCTGCATCGTACGCGTATGGCATAGACACGCAGAGTAGTATGGAGAACAATGGCAACACCAATCGCTACGCCAGCTCTTACATGCAGCAATCTCAACCTTCAACGCAATACTCTGCTTCATACTCGTATGGAAGACCCGTGCAGGGCAACATGCAAAGCTATGGCAATAGTAGCTCGGCGAACAATCCATACCTGCAGCAAAGCCCAGCTCACATTGCCCATGGTCTCAACACAAGCAGCGCATCAGTTATGTATGGTGTAGCTATGCAGGGCGGTGTCCCAGCTCAGAGTAACGTGAACGGCTTCGGCATCTCTTGTACAGGGCACAATTACCCTCAAGTTGCTCCAGCTTCGAGAATAAGCAACTGCGACACACGGAACAGTAACAACGCGTACGACAATATAAACATACCCGTTTCTTCAACTCATCACGGCCACGGTATCGGCCAAGGAGGTTCGAGAAAGCGGATGACCAATCGCGCAGAGGGTGAGCATGCTTTGGCCTTTACACCTGCAACGAGAGTGCCTAGGAGCAAGAGAGCTAGACCATCAGATGAGTCGGAGGACTCGGTACAGGACATTGTAGGCCAAGGACCACCCACGAAGCGGAGGAGAGCAGCCATCGGTGACGCATCTGGCCCTGTTCCTGACCAAGAAGCGGCAGCGTCCGGGAAGAATGAGCCGGCTGAATCCAGGAAGAGGGAATCTCAGGAGACGAGGAAGGGCACAACGTCACTGATCGACGGCAGACTTCATTGGAAAAACCCTGAAACTGGCGAGTGGGGTAAGGTCCAAGCCGCTGCCCTTCTCATGGATGACAAGTTAATAATCACAGTGCCTGCCGTGATCCATCATGATATTAGACACTTCTTGATAGCAAAGGCCCAGAGACTGCATCCGGGCCAAGCTTATGGTACGTGCTCCTGGAACAATTCTTAGCGAGACTTGATTAACAGTACTAGTACATCCTGATCCTACTGGTGGCATACCATACAACGAAACCTCTTTCAAGATCGAGCAACAGTCTTGGGGCCCACGTCGGCACCAACGGCCAGCTTGGGCTTTTCAATGGAAGCCAACGGTGACAATGCTGAGAGCTAGTCCGCCTAAGCCAGGCTTCATGATGTACGATGGGAAGGTCGTCCTGGACCCCAGCGACAAACCAGTGAAGGATCACAAGAACGTTCCCCTTACACTCTCTTCAGAAATACCAGGTTGCAAGATGCAATTTATGAAGATGCAAAATCCAGATCTTGAACAGCGTGATTGTACGTATTCTTCAACTCCAAAGTTGTACTAGACTAACAAACCCTCAGTCTGGGCACGAATGCCAAGGCTCATCCCAAAGGGTGGGCGACGAACAGGGACCAAGCCATTGAGTAAAATCAGTACGATGGTGAATATGCACATGATGCGGTTCAGAGAAAAGCAGGGCTGTCTATCTTGGTCTTCGCGTGAAGGCTCGGACGAGATTGAGGGAAGTTTGCTGAAGCTTTTTGCATACTACGGCTTCGATCCCGAAATGTCTAATAATTCGACGATAGGCTTCAATCGTGACTTGGAAGGATGGGAGAGCGCGCTCGTTAAGCTGAAGAACGATGGAAGTGCTCCAACAAGGTCGGGTAAGAAGGCGCTTGACCCGTGGACGAGGTATAAAGAAGATGTCTTGAAGAAGCAGAAGATCGAGGCCAAAGACCCGGCACTCTATCTGGCAGTGATGGGGGAGCCAGCTCCCCAACTTGATCTTACGAAACATACTGAATACAAGATGGGCGACGGTGAGAACTTTGAGGCCAAGAAAGGAGGGCGACAGACGCGTAAGAAGGTGCAACGTCAGGCTCTCCGAAGACAGATATCTACGGAAGGCTCTGATGAAGATGAAGACTCCGATTCCGATCGACATTGTTCGAATCAGAGTGACACTGAGGATGACGAAAATCCTATCATAATCCGTGGACGGAGTCGGAATTTGAGGGCAAGGAAGCCTGTGCAGTCCGATAGATTTCAAGATCAGGGCGATGTCGTGTCGTTGCTGACGGAAGAGGACAATGAGGATGTCGACCAAGACAGAGACGATACCTACTTTCCTGGTTCCCGTCTTGGACAACATTCCCACACGGACGTTGCCGGTTCTGCCGCTGGCCAGGATGCCCCACGGACAGGTAGCTCCCACGACAGCCTGAAGCGTGCGAGAGACCCTCTCAGCGAAGACGATGAGGCTGCTCACCAGCCTGCTACGAAGCGTGTTCACATGGCAAAAGCTGGGATTGTGGAAGAGGACGAGGCATCTGAAGATGAAGCAGAAAATCCTGATGTTTCAGTTGGCTCAGTGAGCAAAAATCCTATCAAGAGAGCCCTGAGACCGATCAAGCGCCACCACCACCTCCCTCAACCAGCGCTTGGTGGACAGCGGCCTCTTAATGCAATGCAACCACATCTCGGCGACGTTCTCGCAGAAGAGGTAGCGGGAGTTAGTGCCGCGGCACGGAACAAGGTTGTCGACTTCATCAAGGTTGCCCCTGCGAGCGAAAAAGAGCGAAAAAATATCTCCAGAGCCTTAGACCTTACGAGAGATGCCTACGTCGAGTTGGCGGGAACTTCAGCGCCATATACAGACCAGACAGACAGTTATGACACACAATGGCAACGGATGAATAAGTCATTCGCGTTCGATTGGGCCATGTGGAACATGGAATTCAATCAAAGCCCACCGCATCTTTTTCGACTCTCTACCGAGAGTTGGTGCCAGTCTTTGACGGACTGGAATTGTGTACGAGACGGTCTGGCTCCCACAGAAGGGGATGAAGTGCTGCCCGCTCCAGAGAGTATGGCAATCAAGATCAAGGGGCCAGATACAATGGGGACAGACAAGGATGACGATCTTCACCAGGTATCTCCCAACAACGAGGCCAAGGTAGACACCGAGTATGAGTCAAATACCACAGAATCATACGAGGAGAAAGACTGGCGTGAAGTGGCACCTGCAGATGATAGGGAGTGCCAGGCTATCGAAAATGCCCTGAAAATGACGCAAAATACTTTCTTGAAGTGGACTGGAATGCCTGGCCCTCGCACCGACCGAGGGGCAAGTTATGCGGACCAATATAGGCAGATCCTGGCTACAATGCAGATATGGTGGGCCGCTGATAGGCCCGAAGAGGAGGAGCCCTTTCTTGCGAGGTGGAAACCTGGCCAATTCATGAGGTATATGAGGGCTATGATAGAGGACGCCAGAGAGGCAGAGCAGGAGGAGGAATTGTGAGACAGTGGATCACAGAAAACGCCCCGGGACGACCTGCTAGAATTTGGCGCGTATTGACTAAGCGGAGGTGGATGTTTATTGTGTAACGGATAGTCGGAATCGGGAAACGATTAATAGGGTATGGTGCAATGGTCAGAGAAGCGACAGAGGGCCTTGGGATATTGACATCGGTGGCGAAGACGCATACCTGGCGTGCTTGGTCGGAAAGGGTTTTCGTGGTCCTTATAGGCATGCCGTATAATCGAGTTGGGATATTTCCAATTTGTCTCATTCTGCCATATTCACTGGTCCATACTCACTAGTGAGATTCGAAGCGTACCATGGTGCAATGACTCGTACCATGTATGCGCATTCTGCGCAGATGTTTGTTTGGCTGGTGCTCCGGGGATCATGTCTATTAGTGATCTTGCAGCTTCCATCGAGACCATTGGAAGCGACCACGTCCAAAAGTGAATTCATTTAGTTATTTGCTCAAGTGGGAGTCAATCCCGGGAAACGGCAATTCACTTCGGACTTAGTTGGCCTGGTCTTATTGTGCAACACTGCCCTCGCTCCATGGTTTAGTCAAAGTTTTTGCGCAAACTCCATTATCTACTCCTCTTCATAGCCTTTCGAAAACGATTGCGAAGTTATCAAAGTGATTGCGGGACCTTTCTGTGCAAATGAGCCACCACTTCGAGATCTCAAGTCTTAGCCTTGGCGAAGTTCAACCAACGCTTGGCTTCACGTGATTTCTTGTTCTTTTCAACATCGGAGTATTCAACATATGAAGTGACACCCAATTTCTTCCTTGCACATCCAGGCCAATATCTGTCGCCGTGCCTTTCGATATGGACCCTTTTATAGTGCGCGAGGGGGCTCAGGGTTTCTGTGACTTCATGGAGTGTGCGTCAACCAAGGACAGCGGTCACCGTGACTTCGTGGACAAACTATTGAAGCCGCGGGAGCGATATGCAAAATCTATGGGCGATGGCTGCGATATGGACAAAGAGCACTTTCCGATAGCTGCAGGTGATGACTCACGTCATGACAAACCAAGGAACTGGAGCGAAGTAAAAGCACTCCAAGTAGCTCTGGAACCATCTCTGTGGACTTTCGCTCGCTTAACAGGCCATGCTCCGCCCGAGACAGGCCTTTGGGACTCGTACGCCCGCCAATTCACAGCACTACAGCAAATGTCTTACCAAATCTGGCGTATTGAGCGTCGCGCAGGACAATCTCCAAGGCTCGCTCGGCTTCAAGCCTGGACTGGGGGAATCAGAAACATCAACACTGCGACAGTCGAAGTAAGTGAAGAAGAGTCGGAAGGTTCAGAACACCCGAAAGTGCTTCGTGCAATACAAAACCATGACCAGCAAGTGGCAGGTTTCAGACAGCCACGCGATTGGCACTTGGCTGCCGAAATCAAGGATGCGGACATAAGAGCATGGGATCGGTCGAGTTTAACGGCCAACATCCCCTTTGAACCTTTACTAGCAGGCGAAGATGCAACGACAAAGGCATCAGAGGCGTGGAGGGACCGTCTCGAGGCTATTGTCGCCAGAGACCTAGACAAGTGTGAGTCATATTCCGATCCCCTTCTTTCTTGTCTCACGCGGCTTCTGAGTCGCAAGCCAAAGCTCGAGAACATCTCCCTTCCGACATATAGCTTGCTACTCGTTCAGCTTTCGAAAAGGGTAATTCTGACTTCGAGACGATCTAGACGAAGAATGGCTTCTGAATGTCGGATTTTGGTACTTTGAACGACAGGACCCTATCTTCAAAGGAGTTTCATGGGATGATTGGTGTATGTGGTTCGCTCCTTCCGCTTACGAAACGGCATGCCCGCAAAAGCGCCAACCGTCATTGTCTTTTGGAGGCCATGCATCCATGCAACCGCCTAGTCATCGTCCGACAATTACTTTCGCTCAGGCGATGAAAGGATACAATGCGTGGAAGTCTAAGGGCAAGAGTGGAAGCCACCAAGGAACGAGTCGGGTAAGCCATGGCATGAGGGATGGTGCTCCTGATGTTTGCCTGGCCAGTGTGGCTGACAAGATGAAGGCGACATTCGATCAATACAATGCGATGAAGTCAGACGTCAGTAAACCTTTTCATCTGGGAGGTCACCGAGGCCCCAAGGTCAATCTCCACAAAGACTCAAAACCCAGAATATTATCCAACCCCCCCAGATTTAAAGCGTACATTGCCGCTGAATGGATGAACGAGAGTCGCAACTACTGAGCACATCATCACCAAGGCGGCATTGATTTTCTGGCATGTGGAATTGGCGGGCAGGATTCTTTAGATTCGGTATCCTTTGCGAAGGGGGGAAATTATCAAATCAGACAAATAGTAAGTTCTGGTGCTGGCTCAGGCTTGCTTGGTTACGGACGATGAAAGAACTTCGATAGCATGCAATACTATTTGATCCGAATCATGTGCTGGCTTACGTTGCAAAGAACTTTCGGACGAAAACTCTGTACTAAGCTAGTGCAATGAAAGACACGTGCGTTAGCCGCTAAAGGACTTGGCATTCTCTCGCAAAGTATGGCACCACAATATATATTGCAATCTTGATGGAGCATCCGTAGAGAGAGTCTGCCCCGGTGCTGGCTTGTTGTCAAAACTATGGATCGGACCACTTCCTTCCCCACCTCGACATCCTCCCTCATACTCCCTACAGCCGCTCGGAATCTCTCCAACACGCTCTCCTCCCTCAAGCGTTCCACACTTTCGACCTCTAACCGCTTGAACTCAATGCACATGGATTCGATGTTCGTCCAGGAAGTTGCTTCCAAGAACGACCTACCACTCGTTGCCAATGAGCGCTGCGGAAGCTGGTACATTCCACCAGCTCAGAAAGCTGGCAGTGCGTACTTTAAGAGCACGGATGGCCACTGGGGCCAATGGAGCTTCAGCAAGAGGAGGCTGAATCTACAGCTATTGGATGTCGTAGGGAGGCATGGTGGGTGGGTAAGGCAATGCATTTCCTGTTTCAGGACTTCCCGAATCCTAAAATTTGGCTGACAGAGTCCTCGGTTCAGATGCATCATCGTCGACTCTACACGTCGTGGTAAAACCATGCCAGATGCTTTGAGCAAGACTATTCCCATATGGTGTGCAGTGATCAATCGATTGCTGTTTGAGGAGGATCTTAGCAGCCACGGTTTGTACACTTCAGGCGACGTAGTGGGCGGATCAGAGCATGCTCAGATCGCAGCCCGCATCAATGGGTTCGTGGAAGATGCAAAGGTAGCTATGGCTTAGAAGTGAAACGCTGCGAAGAACTATGCTGACTGAATAGTCCCTTGACCTCGACATCCCCTGTCTACGCTCCATTCTAAAGAAGCCTCTCCGACCCTACTTCGTCACGCCCAATCTGCCTACCTCCGACGATCCAGTTACGACGACCGAATATCAATATCATACTGTCCTATGCTGTACTGCATCCCGACGCGTAATCGGTGCCGAAAGGACGGAGAATGGCTATATACAAGGAGCTGGAGACGACAGCGAATGCTGGTCACATGGCTTGACCCCCGCCCTGTTCTGGAAGCACAAGGAGCAGCTTCTTCGAGCAGTCGAGGAAGATATGCCTGAGCTGATACAGCATTGTATTACCAAGGACAATGTCGCGACCGATCCACCTGATGAAGCCGTGAGGGTGATACCTACGAATCTTTATGTCGGTGCTTTATCAGCCTTCATTCGGACTGAGCTTTACGATGGAATAGTCATTTGCAACGACACTTCACTTACACGGCCAGGCCCATATATGGAAACTCGGAAGCGAATGAAGATATTGCATCTCCAGTGCAGTGACGGCAAACTGGGCAGCCGTGCCCTTCGCGAACACCTAAGTCGACTTGCCCCTTTCGTCAAATCTCTTGTCGTCGAGGGCGAATCACCTAGTATTTTGTTCGCTTGCCCCACAGGCAAAGACTTCTCCATTGGTGTGGCTCTCGCTACACTTTGTATGTTCTTTGACGATAGCTGTAAGTCGTCTCCGATTAGTCTTTTTGAGGGTGTCTCCAGTGACCTGTTCTCTAATCTGCCAGCAATAGATCAGTTTAATTCCGAATTCTCCCTTCAGAAAGTTGACAAGGCTCTTGTTCGACGCCGCCTTGCATGTATCACCACTCAAAAGCCAGGTGCTAATCCTTCGCGCTCGACATTGCAGAGCGTGAATGCTTTCCTAATGCCTAGAAATGACAGATGAAATTTGCTTAGCCGTGCTTCCTACGCTAAGGAGCTCATGAACCCAAATGATCCCCTTGCTCGATTCCAAGGTTTCCATTGGGACTCGCAAGCCACATAAAGAGACAGCGCTGGTCCAATTGACACATATAGACCTTTCGATACTAGGGAAAAATGTCATAAAGAGGGCGGTCTTTCTTATTCCAGGTGGATTGAGATCACAAGGAAACCATCAATCAAAAACGGCCTATCTTCCAGCTGCGAAGCAAAACTGCTGGCGATCAAATCGATACAAAGCAGCGGTGTCCGGTTTTCCTGCAAGCGCCAACAACAATTGTTTACTATCCTTGAATCGATGATCACCATCTCAATCTTAGTAAACACGTCAGGCTTCCTGAATATCTCGCCAAAGACTTCGAGGAGGATTGGGAGAAATCGAAGCCAATGTCAGGTTTGACGTACAATGCTCCTGATCACGGTCACTGACGTAGCCTGAAATTGTCGAATAGAAACATCACCAACCGACAGCAACGTCAATCCTATCACATATCGCAGCCGTATCCATAAGTGTTACATGTTGCAAACTCCAGCGTAGCGCACAACCTCCCCAATCCGCTCAAAGCGACAAAGACCTCACACTTTTCTCCAAAGTCCTCACATCCTTATCATCTCCTACCTCCTCTACATCCACCTCACCCGGGTCCCCGCCCACCTCCATCACACCCCTCTCCGTCTGCTCGCGATCCTCAACCTCGCTCCCAATAGCAGCCACGCGCTGGATCTCCATCTCCTTCGCCTTTTTCTCCTGATACTTTCTATTTCAACCAATCAATACATTTTCTCCTCCAATACCAAAAGGAAAAATGAACATGGAAGACTCACTGCACAATATAGCCGACGACTAAAGGTATCGGTCCCCGACAACGCCTGCGATACCCATTTCCATATCCGCAGCCGTGACCGCATCCTCTATGAGTAGTGCTAGGGTAAAGGGTTGAAGTCGGAGGTTGGGGGTTTGTCGTCACTGCATTGTATGACGGTGGCATACTGGAGGCTGCAGCTTGATGTTTGGCTGCGCAATCCCGGCGGTGGCAGTTGCCCTTGCGGTGACATGATGTGCAACGGGGTTGACGATTATGACACATCGTGGTTGGCGAGGTGATTTGGCCCGAGGTCAGAGGTGTCAAGGAGATTTTGTGAAATCATAGGATGCTTTGAGATTCGAGAGTGAGCTTGGACTTTGGACTTTGGACTTTGAGATAGTTGTTTGCGATAAAAAGTTCCATTTCCTCGATGGATTCGAATCCCTGCACGCCTACGCCCACGGCCCTCTGCACCGTCAAGCGTGGATATGGTGGGAGAAGACGCTCAAGCAGCATGACTGCTTTTGAGGCAGAGAAGGGCCATTGGGAGAATGTGTATGTGAACTTTCAACCGACGGGGTTGGGGGCGACGACGTATTTGCGAGGGAGGATGGGAGTGTGGCCCTGGGGAAGGTTCGGGGTGAGTGGATTAGTCCGCTTGTGCAGGCGAACAGGGGGAAGTTGAGGTCGAGTGCTGGAAGATTGGGAAGGAAGGCGACGAAGTATGATGCATCGAGGCCGGAGGTGGCTGTTTATTAAGGATTAAAAAGGTATAGAGAAGACACGTTGAAACATTTTATATCCAAGTTGTAACACACTCAGCGTTTACTGTCTCTTTGTGGCCTTTGGACACCGTTATTCTGGCCAAATCCCCGGGCAAAACATTATGAATTCTTTTCTTTACATCCAAACCTCACCATCGGACAAGTACAATCAACGCGCAATCTTCAGAACACAACCATGATCTCAAACGCAAGCACAACCCAGATCACATCTCTCCCCAACGAGCTCTTCCTCCAAATTTTCTCAAGCCTACCAAAAAAAGACCTCAATAGCGATCAACTCGTCTCAAAACACTGGAGATACTGCATACCTGTTCGACAAGATATACGGCTTGCACGCCCACACGACGGTCTACAGCTATTGCGAGCCCTAGTTGCGAATCATCCTGGATAACCCGACCCTCGAGGTTATGTTTGGGGTTATGCGAAAAATTATATGGGAAAATTATGGTATCAAGGGATGAAGTATCCCCCGCGCCATTGGACTGAGTTAAAGATTGGAACCCAGATTTTCCGCCCCCAAAGCCGGCACTTTTCACCCGGCTAAGAGCCGTACGCTAGCCCTATCTCGCCTATCTTTGTTGACTAACGCAATACAGCAGCTGCATATCTTCAGATAACTGGCCGCGGTGATCATCGGTGGCATGATAAGCGCGTCGTGCATTGTGCATACAAAACCCGTAGGATGTCGTCGTTGGAAGGGGGAGGACCCAAGTTTGTGGTCATTGTCCAGTATGCGTTTTCGTATGCCCAACCGTAGGGTTGAGCAAGTACCTTCCGTGTTCTCTGGGGCCGTGGGAGCGAGTAGGTGGAGTAATAAAGGTATCTTTTACCATAACAACGCAACATTTTCACCAAAGAGACGATCGATCTATCAATTCCCGTCCATGTATAACAGCCTGCCTAATGCCTCCTTTCAGATCTCGATCCCATTCGTCGTGAAGACCGCAAATGGTCCGTGTGGGCTTTGATCGCCTACTGGTTCAGCGATGCCTTCAATGCCGCCACGTGGGAGTTTGCAAGCTCGATCCTTGCCATTGGATTGAGTTATAGAGATGCGGTTGGGATTGTGGCGACGGCGTTTTTGATTATTTCTGTCGTCATCAGTCTCAATGGGGCGACGGGGGTGCTGTATCATGCGCCATTCCCTGTGCTTGCCAGGGCTGGGTATGTGGATCTCTTTCTTCTGACTTGTGTGCGTTTGGACGACTTTGGGAGTCTCACGCTATGTTTGAGTCTTCCGTAATTTGGAGAGATATCTCAACACTCTATCATCTGCGACGATCTAGTGCTAATTGGTCAATCACAGATGGGGATTTTGGGGCAGCTATGGTACGTCTTGTAGCATGATGGGAAAGTTGAAGGCGGGACTGACTGCCTTAACCTAGTTGCCATCATTTCGAGAGTGATCCTGGCAATGTTCTGGTTTGCGATCCAAACTGTCAATGGAGGGGACGTAGTCGAAGTCATGATCACCGCAATTTGGCCCAGCTTCGCGCGCGTGCACAATGGTATACCTGAATCCCAGGGCATCACCACCCCGCAGATGGTTTCCTTTTTCCTCTGTGAGTCAAATTCCACAATCCATCAACGCGTAAGCTACTAAGTATGATGGTCCTAGTCTGGCTCGCCCAAATCCCCTTCCTCTACATGCACCCCAACAACCTCCGCTACCTATTCATCACCAAATCCATCCTCGTCCCCATCTGCTTCATCGCCATGCTCATCTGGGCATTCCGCAGCACCGGGGGTACCGGCGGTCCTCTCCTCGCTGCCGGTGCGAAAGCCACGACGCACGGTTCTGCGTACTCGTACGCTTGGCTCTCTTCCATGACTGCCGTCATTGGGAACTACGCAACCCTCAGCGTCAACATGCCTGATTTCAGTCGCTATTCGAAAGCGAGTGTCAAGTGGCAGTGGCTCTACGTGCCCATGCTACCGATCGTGTTTACATTTATCGCGTTCATTGGGATTGCGTGTACGAGTGCTGGGCAGGAGCACTATGACCAGTTGCTTTGGAACCCGGCGAATCTCATTGCCCAATGGCCGAATCGAGCTTGTCAGTTCTTTGCCGCCTTTGCCTTCTCCCTAGCGGCCCTTGGAGTGAACATTTCCGCGAACAGTCTCTCGGCCGCCAATGACCTCGCGGCTTTGTTTCCGTCGTTTATCAACATCCGAAGAGGACAGCTTATTTGTGCGCTCGTTGCATGGGTGATGGTGCCTTGGAAGATCTTAGCGACGGCGAGTGGGTTCTTGAACTTCATGTCAGCATACAGCGTCTTCCTTGGACCCATTGCAGCGATCTTGGTGTGGGATTTCTGGTGGGTACATAGGATGAAGTACGACGTAGTTGCCTTGTATCATCCAGAAGGGTACGCTCTACCCCCGCTCCCCCGGCTACCTTCAGTCAAAACACTGATGAATATTAGCATCTACCGCTACACCTTCGGTATCAACTTCCGTGCTCTTTTGGCTTTCACGATCGGCGTTGCACCCAACCTCCCAGGCTTCATCAATTCCATCAACCCCTCGATAAGCGTGGGAGTTGGGTCTCGTCCCTACACCTTCGCATGGCTCCTCGGTTTCGTCATTACATCTCTGATCTATGTGGTACTTTCAATGGTCTGGCCGCCGACCGAGAGTATGATTCCCAGGGCTATTCTGCCGGATGAGGTTTATGAGGGTGAGGCGGGGGCCGTTATTGAGGGTAAGACCGTTGTTGATGAGGAGGTTGGGAAAGGGAGTGGAGAGGAGAGCTGGAAGAAAGAGGAGGGGAAGCTGAGGGTTATGTGAGTGGGAATGTTAGGGTGATGATCTAGAGTCAGCTGAGAGATAATGGCGAGGTGGTGCACAAGATTTAGAATTCGTGGATAGAGTCTATGATATGACCTGTGTCCACCAGGAATCAGGCTAAGAATGGTATTTTCGCCGCACAAAACCTGAAAAAGCAATACGACACTTGTTTGGAACCACAATCCTTCAACAGACTAATTTCTGCGAAAAGCAGAGTGTGAAACATGATGGAAATCTCATCGAAATCCCTCCAAACGACCCTTTGACCCCTTCCTGAAGAGTTATTGCAAAGATAAGACGATGGTGGAGCACATTAATCGCACCATGAGCGATGAGAAGATAGGATAGTTAAGCATCCTCCAAAACCTCACTGACACTGGTGCGCATGACGATCCCAGACTGGTAGGAACGGAGATGGCAACCATTGTAATTGTGTCACACCCTTGAGATTCGGCAGTCGTCCAGACTACCCCAACATCTGCCAACATTGCTACAATCGCCAGCCAGGAGATGGACATTTACAGATTGCTGCAGGTGGGACTTTATGAGAGCTATCAATACTCGGGTGATAGCTTAATCGAAGATATCATTTTCCACTATAGCAAGATGATGGTTCTTGGATTGTGGATTGACAGATATTTTACTATGTGTCCTAATTAGCAGAGCAATTACCCTCGAGGTCCCCGTGTTCATCACATAACCGAGCAATAAACCTCAATCTCATGCCTCCCACACAAACTTCGTCTGCTCCCACTCCGCTTACCACGACCAGTCTCTCTCACACTTTCTCGCCGCCCGTTATTTCCCTCTGACCTCCCACGGCCGTCTTTTCTAATACTATCCGCATCTTCAAGCCGATGGTACTGCCTACAATTCTCCCCAATCTCAATAGCATCCACATCTAGCAACCTTTTCGCCCTCTCATGCATGACCGAGATCCTTAAGCCAAGATGATCATCATGGCTATCGCAGCCAGCAGGGCCGCGTGGTGCAGCGCGCACGTGTTCGTAGGCGTGTACCGTTTCGTGGAGGAGAGTGATCATGCATTGGAAGGGTGATATAATTGAGGTGTATGTATTGAGAAGGATCGTCTCCGCGTTAAGGACGATGTGGCATTGGCCGCGCTCGCGGCTGGAGCTGGGGTGCGTGGTGAAGCCTAGGGTTTGCCCGCCTGGGGTGACTAGGTCGGCCCAGCGCGAGTCGTTTTGGGTGCTGGTCCACTGTGAGATCTTGTTTAGCATATCTTCCGGGAGCAAAATTGGGGTATAGGAATGGGAAAAGAGACGAGGAAGAATACTCACGCTAACGATAACATTTCCTGTCAGATATCCAGCAAAAAACACGGTATCGAGGTCGCTGGAGCACTTGATAGCCAGGTCTGGCCCATAACATCCCTCCTCGGCGTCTCGTACCATATCGTACAGACGATCCAGGGCAGCTACTTCAGCCTGTGGGACCAACGTTCCCAACCGTTGAAACCGTTCAGTTTTACCCCCAAACGGACTGACTACGCTAGTATTTAGCGTAGTTAGTCCGTTTAGGGGGTCGAACGGACTATCAATTGTTAACGCTAGTTGACGCTAGTTTGAACGGATAGTTTTGACAGTTTGCATAAAATTCATAAAATTCATAAAATTCATAAATCATTCATACTATGTATTAAGTAGAAATTTTTCGAAGATTTGCGCAGTGAAAATCCTAGCGCTAAGCCTATCCGGGGAGTGCTTTACCAGAATAGGTAGTAGACCCTAACTCTGCCCCCCCCGCAGGGGGGGGTCTTCAGCCTTGCGTAAAACGGTCAAAACTACCAGTTTAAACCGTTTTGCCACTACATAAACGGTTTAAAACGGTTTAAGACCTCGAACGGACTAACTATCAAGGGAAAAAAGGGTAAACTGAACGGACTAACTGGCAGTTTACTAAATAGTCCGTTAACGGTTGGGAACGTTGTGTGGGACTGGGTTCCGTGAGTGATTGTGAATCATTACGTCCCTCGTAGCAGTATCGGCATTTACAAATGGTTCTCGGTTGCGATATGGGAATACGGTACGCTGGTGCACATCGATGTCGAATAGGCTTGTGCCGGTGCAGGGCGTGCCTGTGTTGACGTGGAAGGGTTGGAAAGCTGTGCGTTAGAGCCGCTCGTGTGAAGCGCGCGACATCTTCGCTCGGGATCTGAGGGTCTGTTAGATCAGCGTGATGGATCGCTCGTTGTTCTTTGTAATGGTGTTGTGAGGCTCGAGAGGTATAGGATAGGGATAGCAGGGCACGTCAAGCGACTTGGCGGACGTACATTTGAGGGCGAAGAACAATGTGATAAGGAAGAATAAGCAGCATTGTTAGTCACCAGTTCCATGGTTGTGTATCAAGCCATTATGGCAAAATCTTTAAGCTTGAGGTAGCCTTTGTCCGAAAGCGAAGGGGAGGGTGTCAGTCAAGACACAGAGTCGATCCATGCCAAAACATACAAAGCAAAGCAACGAATCAGGGAATCCTTGCTATATTAGTTAACCGATTGTATGACTGTAATGCAAAATTACGACAGTGCGGAGAGACAAGTATGTGCCTCATCTGGGCATGATTCTCGGTTTCAAACCTAATGAGATATCTGAAATGGTGGGTCGGCGGTCAATTATAAACATTTAATGTCATATGAGGGCGTGAGGCGCCGGCTGAGATGCGTCTCGATCTCGCAGATTTGCGAGAGAATTGTCTGAAGACGTATCAACATCCCAATAGTATCAATATTCTAACGTGTTAGTAAGTAGAATATGTAGCCCGGTCTATCTCTGAGTGTAGCATATCAAGACGAAGTTCTCTTATTAGTCCGAATACTTCCTGCTAAGCTAGGGTACTTTAGGAGTACGGAGGGAAGATATCCCCACTAGAAGCGTGGACAATGGTTGCAGCTTCGATATTTGCTTTACGCGCACCATGATCATGACTGAGAGTCTTCGCATAGCGTGGCAGAAAGAGAAAACCTCTGTGATCTTTGTAGGCATATTATGTTGTTCTTGTTGCCACGCGAGGGTTTCTTGCCGTTAGATACCCATCAAAGATATGGCGCTAGCCTAGGTCCGTACTAGAAATATCAGCACCGACGACTCCTTTTATTTGTAAAAATTTGGCTGAGGATATTATAGATTGAGTCCTTCTCTATAACTCCGCTCTAGACTATATCTACTCAAATCGAATAGGGCACAAAAGATATCGGATTTCCGCAAGAGCGGTACTCATGAAAAAGCCCCACCAAAACCGACTCTTTTCCCTTACCTCGGAAATCAGAGCCATATATCAATCCAACTCAACGACTCCAACCAATTTATCATCCTGCTGTCTCTCACCTCTCCGTAACTTTCTCCTCTCGCTAACTGCTTAATTACCGACGCCTGCCATGACAGTTGATGGTGTCGCCCACCACCCCCTTACCAATTCCTCGTCCCTCATCAACACAAACCCTCATGCCTCCTAGCACTCTGCCCAAACAAATTCGCACCCTCGCTCTTGTCCCACATCCGACTACAATCATTCCGCCAACGATACCCTCCCCACAACCAACAGGCTCAATCCTCAAAATCCAAAGCGACCTCCAATCTAAAAATATTGCCATAATAATGGGGTTCTAAAGCTTGAGTTGGCGAATAATAGATTATTGTAGTGATAGACAGTAGTGTATGCCTCTAGCCTTTGAGAAAGTTCTTTTTCGATTAAGGCGACCAGTAACTTCGCGTTCTTGTAATTCGTTTAATGAAGACCTAGACTGGCTTATTTGGTGAGGATGGATCTCGTGGTAAAAGCTCGACATATTGACTGTACATCGGAGAAGGCGAAGGATAGGTGCTTTATATGCAGTGTACTGCTGGCTGGCATGCCCAACGGTAACTAAGACCTTGCAGACTCGTCCTCTCGTAAGCAATCCCCAAAAATCCCGTCCTTCCGTTCTTCACATCTTAACTCCCGCCCCAATCATCGCAATCTCACAAACCTTCCAATCGCCGCCATCAGAGCAATTCAGCGAACCTCAGATCAACCACCTATGCTTGCCAGCACTCCTCCTAACCAAATCCCCCTCCCCACCCTTATCTCCACCACACCCATCCCCCACCAGCTCCCCAAGAAAATGATGACACCGATACGGTTCCATAAAATGCACAGCCCTCAACCCCAACAACCCACTCGCCCTCTCACTCACAGCCGAAATCCGACTCCCAAAATGCTCATCATGACAATCATCATACCGAAACACACCTCTCTTCTTCCATCCCAGCAACCCCCAGCCCCAAACACTGACCCTACAGAAGTGGGAAGCGTGCACCATCTCATGCAACAGCGTTTCCAAACAACACTCCATCGGTGCTCCGTCACCACCCCGGAGCAAAATCCGCGCATTGAGCACGATGCGGCATTGGCCTCGTTCGCTGAGGAGGCGGTCTGCGTTGCGGTCGGTGAAGCCGAGGATGGGGAGGGGGTGGGAAGAGGCGATGCGGAGGAAGTGCTCGTCGGTGTGGGAGTCAGCCCAGCGCACGGTGACGTTGTTGTGGAGTTTGCCCCCGAAGAATACGAGGTCGAGATCGTGGAAGGCTTTGATGGCGAAGTCGGGACCGATGGTTTGGTCGTTTGAGGGGAGCACGGTTTGGAGGCGGGCGATGGCTTCTTTTTCGGCTGGGGGGAGGGCTCTTAGTGGGTGGTTCTGCCAGAGGATTTCGTTGGTGGCTGAGAGGGTACTTACGAATTTTGAGTTGTTTTTGTGGGGGAAGGAGGGGAGGTTGTGGAAGTCGATGGAGGATTGGAGACAGGGGTAGGGTGTGCCGGTGTCTGTGCGGAAGGGTTGGAGGGCTTGGGCGAACATCTGTTGGGGTGTTTGTGCCATGAGCCCAAGTCTTAGGCTTTGATGCTAGCGGCCTGCTCAACGGTAGTCTTGGGATATGTTGCTTTGTTGGTAGTGTCTTGGCGAGGGTGGGAAATTCGAAAGATGTTTGGAATCGATGCATTGGAAATCTGAAATTTCTAATTAGAGATAAGACAGATTGTCTGAACGTCCGCAATACAAAAGAATCACCACAAAGGCTTTTTCCGCTGGCTGGCTGAGATTGAAAGGAAACACAGGGTTGTCCTTTTTGCCCTTTGTGGCAAACAAAGGCATTGTTCGGCTCTCTGAGACTCTCGTACTCAGACTCTGTCTTTGTTGGAAACCTCATTGTCGTCCGTCCCCTCTTCACCGGATATATATCGCCCTACTGCACGTGGTTGATGTTCGTTCCCACGCTCCCCACAAAGCCATCAGCCCAATAGAAACCATCGCTGCCCTTTCAACATGTCTTGTCACTGCACCTGCCATTGCGCAAACCTGGCATCGACACAAAAGTCACCGATAGCCAACCCTCCAACCGGGAGCGAATTGCTCTACCTTCAAGCATTCGATGATGTCTCAACAATGACTGGTACGCCTTACTACTGCAGTCAAAAAGATCTAGACTTTCACGCTAACAAGGTTTTCCATTCTCGCAACAAGCTCCCATTTGTAATTCCCCTCGAAGCGACGGCACAGATGCTGATACACAACGATATCACCCGACCAATGATCGAGGAGGAGTGTGATGCATTGAACCGCCTCTGCTACGCCGTACAGGAAGCCGAGCAAGGTAGGTGGTACCCAGACTTGCCCGTGAAAGCCTTCCGAGATCTCGACACCGTCTTCTTCGGCGGCTGTTTACAGGGGAATGTGAAAGTCAGCTGGAGCAGTTCTCAGACTAATGCGCACATTGCGCGAAGAATTGAGGCAGATGGCCATCTTTTGGGCTTCACGGAGCACGCTCTCTATTATGGAGTGAAGAATCGAGCGCAGTGTTGTATAGTATTGAATGCAGACGCTATATTGTTGGATGCGAATGGTACGGGCTACTGGGCATTTGATAGCATGATGACCACTTTGTTACATGAGATGTGCCATGCCTATGACTGGGTGAGATGTCCTTATCAAGGGGGAGATGGACATGATGTGCACTTCGAAAGCAGGATATCTGTGTTGCACCAGAGAGCTGGGCAGATGTTGGGGCTGAAGGCGATAGATGAGGGGGAGCCATATGTCCAGAATCATGTGCTAAGACCGCTTCCGAGGGTCGACCAGGAAACACGATGGGAGGTCCTCATCAATTGTGCGTGTGGTAATGCCTATTGTGACGGTGATGGCACTGCTCCCATCAAGGGTAGTGCTCAAAGTGGTAGTAGGAGGCGCCGCTGGGATTTGGGTTTCAGCGGAGGCAGTAGACGCAACGGTGACGGTGGGCGTAATGGTAGCTCGAGTAATGAGCTTGGTTTTGGGAGGGAGTGTGCAGTGATGTGACCCAGAGGGCCCCAGATATTGACTTCTCGAGTTGTTTTAATGAGAGACATGTACTGAGCAATGGTTCTAATGCCGAAGTCTGCTACCCGCAAGATCCAGCGATTCATTTCCTCTACCTGATTGGCTCAACTGAAGCGACGTTTCTGCTCAATCTTGTTGCATCTTGCCTCATCGTCCGTCGCAATCTTAAGTGTTGGCGCGCTGAATGTGCGTGAAGTGTATTCGCATACCATTCCCTCCGTTGGCGTCAAATTCAAGACAATTGTAACAGGGTGACGGCTAATCAGAGTGGTCCGAGTCAATCTGCTCAATCCAGGTCCATAGCTTGCCAAACATTTCCTCGTCAATTGTGTTCACATCCCTCATGGCAGGTGAAATTCTCTTCGTCTTTTCCATCTCAAACGTAACTTTGTCCTTCGCTTCCCCAGCCTTATCAGCTTTGCAATACGCATCTCTCCATAGCCCCAACAATTTTTTTGCCGGATGATCCGCTGCTTTGCCTTCCACGTTCTCAAGCCGCGAGACCCAATCAGCCGGCGCAAGAGTTTCAAAGCCTGGTGCTAGATCGTGCATCCAGCGAAGTAGATCCGACCAATTGGTCTGCGTAGAGGGATTGAGAATATGATAGACTGGAGTCTCTATTTTGCTACCTTGGGGCTGGTATAGCTTCTCGACGAAGGCAATATCGAGTACAGCTTCTGCAGCACTATCCACAGGTAGCCAATTCAAGGTTTCCTTCAGGTCTGGCAGACTCCCGGTAGCCTTCACACTGCTGAGCATCAATGGCCATGCTTCGCTCTTATTCCAGATTCCGTGTCTTGTATCTCCGCAAAGCTGACCTATTCTTAGGACCGCAATGTTGCCGTGCATTCTGGAGTTGAGATGAGCAGATTGGCAAATGGATTCGGCCACCCATTTCGAGCGGGAGTACCCTAAGGGAGAAGCCGAGAGAGGGTCATTGGTTATTGTTTCTGAGATTGGCGATGTTGTATGTGAGCATATCACGCTAGCTGTCGAGGAGCAGAAGATGAAGCGCGGCGGCTCGACGTTTGGCGAAGCAATCGCAAGGCTCATAAGGTTCCGTAGTCCACTGATGTGATCTTTCACAAAACTTGGGAGGCGCATACTAAAGTTGACCGCCCACGCAGCATGTATTATGATCGTAGTATTATCAGCGAGACTTCGATACACGGTCTTGGAGAGCCCAAGTAAAGGATCTGAGAGTTTGCATGGATAGCAGACAATCTTGGAATCTCTGATTCTCATTCTGCCCTCAGTAGACGAAACAGAGATCTCTTTCTTGCGAGCACGGAGAGATTTGTAGACTCGTTCACGCGCTGCGTGTTCGGATGCAGCACGGACAAGGCAGTGTATTTGGCTGACCCGTGGAGAATTTTGTAGGAGTGCAAGAATGTGTGCGCCGAGGGCGCCGGTTGCGCCAGTCAGTATAATGGTCTCGCCACTTGTGTTCCCTCCGACGAGGCTCGAGCCATGAATGTTAGAAGGCTCAATGGCCGTGTCATGGAAGACACTATATTCTCCGACGAGATCACGCATAAGCATTATCTCGTCCTCTTTCTCAACATTCTGGCCTTTCCGGATGCTGATAAGGTATTTCGAGAGCTGCCGAATAGTTCCACAGTCATAAACAACGTTTAGAGGTAGCGAGATCGAGTTGCGAGGAAGAAGCTTGTTTTGCGAAAGGGCTCTGATCTGCATGCAAGCTACTGAGTCCACTCCAAACGAGAACAGGTCCGCATCTGACGGGATTGGGTCTTGAGTGTTGATGACACCTTTGATAATTTGAAGCACAGTGACGGGGACATCTTCATCAGGCACGATATTGTCTATAGCGCCTTTCCTAGCGCGACCGAAAAGACTCGTGGAACTAACTTTATATGCCGCATTGATTTCTGCCGCATATGACTTCTCGGCTTGCCCACGCATGACTGTCCCCTTGCTGCTTTTCTCCAAGCCCGGGGCCTCCTCGGACATGACCGCTAGCATTGATCTTGAAAGCCTGGTGTGTCCTTGACCTTCGGCGTTCAGCTTCTCTATTAACCGCCATAGTGCCTCCAAAAAGTCCTCACTTCTCATGCCGATGGAATCGGTGGATCGAAACAACAGCGCGCCTGGGTATTGGCGTCCGTTCCCAAAGATTAAAACATCTCTCACTAGTGGAGAAGCTGCTATTGCGGCTTCGAGCGGCGCGGGATCGAATTTCTTACCCGTGATCAATGTAAGCTGAGAATCCGCACGAGAATGGTACTTCCACGCATCAAGTATTGTGGAATGTGGCTCGAAAAGATCTGCTGTAGCATAGGACCCATCGCCTCTGTTTCTTTTCGCCATATGTGGCCATGTTGGGAGAATGACCAACTCAGCTAAGCCACCCTCTTGAAGTTCAAACTTCAGTGATGATGATCCATTACTCCGTAAGTATTGCCATTCCTTGTCGATTGAGTAGTCTCGATGTGAGGACATGAGGAAGCCACACTCTGCACTACCAAAGCGAGAGAGTAGGTTCACACCTTTCGCTACAAGATCGTCGCCCGCTTCTTGTGGCAATGCGGCTCCCCCAACACCCACCAGATCCATTTGTTTCAATGTTCTCAAGCCTTCATGGTCTGCAGCCATCATTTGCATGATATACGGTACGGAGGAAAAGTATGCGACATTTGGTACGTGATCCTGTAATGTAGCTGTGCGCGCACACTGTAGAGATTTCAAGACATTCGCAGCAGTGATGGGTACGTCAGCCCCAGGGAAAAGCCAGACCATCGCGCCGCTTGTCCAAGCTCGAAAACAATCTGCCACGCCCCCGTGGTAGAGCGGCGTGGTGGTAAAGGTAGCCTTGTCATGGCCGTGATTCAGTGTAGGGAGCACACCTACTGCAGCATGGTGGGTTTGAGGGATTGGCTTTGGTAATCCACTTGAAGTGCCAGAAGTATGGTGTAGGTAAGCAACATCGGACCCCGAGACTAAAAAGAGTGGGTCTGCCTTGTTGTGCAGGGACGAACTTCCAGCCGTTTCGCCTCCAAGGCTGCAACCATCTCCAATATCCGACAGACGCTGCATTGGTACGAAAGCTCCCTGTCTTTGGCAAGCATCTTTCGCTAATTCTGTGTAAGCATCATCAAAGAACAACTTCGAGACATTGCACTCTCTGCAGAGGTGCAGTATCGCAGAGGGTTCGCATTGGGGCGCTATGAGGAGGACAGAATAGCCCAGTCTCATCAAGGCCAGCCAGTGCACTAGGAACAGTATCGAGCTAGGACACAGAAGAGCGACAGTTTTCTTATTCTCTGATGACGGTGAAATACTCTTGCCTATCCTTCGTCCTACAAAGGTAGATATATCGCGGAGATCCTGGAAAGTGTAGATTGTATGGCCCCATTCTTCGTTAGCATCTCGTCTGGAGATCGGAAAGCCAACGGCCGGACGAGTAGGATACTGCTGAGCTTGGTGATCAATGAATTCGCTGATGGTCTCGAACAAATTCGGATTCCCTTTATTGATTGCTGCTGCTTGGCCGAGCGTACAGACAAAGTAATTAGTCTCAACTTCCCTATTTCCTCCATGACTTGCTTTCATTATCATAAGATAAATGAGGACAGTTCAGAGTAAGCCAATGTTCGTATGATTTGACTGTTAGTAACAAAATTTCACTGGTACGCAATGGACATTTCGTATTGCCCCGGGTTCGGGATGTAGTAGGCACGGGGTCTAGCTCTTGCCAAGCCAGGGTCAGGTGGTCGCATATGCTCAGCATATGGGGCTCTCACCCCGGCTGAACTTGCTGCATATGCGCGTTGACCCTGGCTCAACTTT
>JAABUS010001672.1_pt1 | contig 46735 bp, 54 predicted proteins | sample 5560161 | NCBI WGS metagenome assembly JAABUS01 (sample SAMN10711885, study PRJNA513376) | rock metagenome | isolation source: Antarctica rocks | place: Antarctica: Victoria Land, Trio Nunatak nord | collected 2016-01-04 | reverse complement strand
CAAACCTCACATCCCCCCCTGCATCGCACCCCAAACCTAACTCCCAACGAGGCAAAAAACGCCCCTCCGCCTCCCACACCGAAGACTACCTCTCCGACGACGGCTTCGTAGCCGATGGCCCCCACGACGGAGGACCCAAGAAGAAGGCCAAGACGGCGACGGATAAACCCCGCGCACCACAGGCGAAGGGCAAGTCGGCAGAGGAGGAGTCTTGGGAGGTTGGTGCCCCTTGCGTGTTGTTAAAGAGGAGGGGAGGTGGGGTGGGGGGGGGTGGGGAAGGGGGGCTGTATTCTAGGGCAATGGTGGGGATGGGGCTTCTGGAGGAGGGTGCGCTGACGGTGTGATGGGGTAGTTGACCGACAAGCGGCGCGTGCAGATCTCGGAGTTCAAGGGCATGCAGATGGTTGCGATCCGGGAGTTTTATGAGAAGGATGGGGAGATGCTGCCGGCGAAGAAGGTAATCCCTCCTCCCTACTCCATTGCCAGCTTTCCCCCCTTTTGGCTATACGTATGGACTACCATCCACTTTCTTGCGCTGCCTGGTTCTCCATCTCTGCCCACGAATTGCCTCGTTCCTGCCCACACCCTTGTGTCCTCTACATAGCACATGAACGGGTTGGTGCAGAGATTCAATATTAACGGAATCAGGGCATCTCCCTCACAGTCCCCCAATACAATGCCCTCGTCGCCCTCCTCCCACAGATCGAAACCTCCCTCACAGCTAAAGGCGAGAGTGTCGTACGGCCGGATTACGAAGGGACAGCTGCGTCAGTGGGAGCCAGAAACAAAACCAAACGAGCCGAAACAGCGGAAGAAGAGACAGACGGAGAAGGAGGGGGGGATGAAGTGAAGACGGGAGCGAAGAAAAACTTTGAGGCTACGAGCGAGGAGGAGGACGCGGGGTAGTGCCACTGTGGGAGATGAGGGTGGGGATGGGGGATTGGAGGTGTGAGGTGCTTCGTAGCCTGGGGTATGCGGTGTGGTGATTTGGGGGTTGTGTGTTGGGATGCGATTTGTGTGGGTGGTCCGCGGATGATACCCTGCTTGTAGTTGCATATTATGGGAATTGATGCATTTTCTACGGACATTGCCGTCTACTTGATACAGCCTCGCTGGAACAGCTGTGTGTCACTAGCTTCAGATCCTCTCCGTTGCTTGTCTTCCTGTACGGACACACACGCTGCCACCTAGATTCTGGTCTGCCAAAGGAATACGGCTCTGGCTTTCAGGAACTCCAAAACCAGCGTTGTTGATAGAATGAAGGGACTGTTGGATTGAGCATTCACCAGCGTGGAGGGAGTTAGGGGGTTTATAGCCATCCACAGTATTTCTGCAGAGAATGTCTCGTTGCACGAGTATGAGATGCACGTATAATACAGTACGCTTACCAGGACGTCCGTCCCACACTCCTTGGTCAGCATCTGCGGGTGAGTTGAAAATATGGTGAATTGAGTGTGTGGTATGCATCATCTGTAATGGAACTCGACAGCCAGTCCATGGGCCAATGAAGCTTCAGAGACTGGCGCTATTCAATCACTCGATGTCACCATGCCCTGTGCTCACATTCATGCGTGCTGACAGGACGGCGAGGCTAACGATATTGTTTGAGTGGAGTGGGGACGGTTCTTGAGCCTGGATTGTTGGCTTCGTGGGATACTCCGGGGGGAGGAAGATGGCGGAGGCTGGGGGAGGGTTGTGGTAGGAACCTAATGGCTCTGAAATGAAGTCGCAAGAATTGGTTTCTCATTCTCGGTTGCTTGTAGAAGCGGCAGCCATTCCACCCTAATCTCGATTTCCTAACGCCTGGTTCGTAGCTGTACTCATAATGCCAATGAGTCACGGGTTAGAGAGGTTAGCTTGGCGGTTGAGGCGGTGGGGCAGTCATACACCTCGGCTCGTTTTGAAGGCTTTTGAACCTCTGTGAGTTCGTTTCGTGTTGGTCTATAGAGCAGAAATTGATTTGGTTTGAAGTAGCTTCAATCTGGTTAAAGTCTTGAGGGGTTGCTCCCCATGCTTTTTGATCTTTAGAATGCCAATCTCTCCGGCTGTGCTTGGTCTGTTTCGAGGATGGACTCGCTGCGATGGTTGCTTCGAGGAACCTTGATGAACCGACGCCTCTCGGAGGGAACTCCATCTCGAAGGGTCGCTACGCTGACGCCACATCGGGAAAGACGTCAGGGATGCAATTGCGGACTGCAAAGGAAAGGGCGAGAACCAATGCGGATCCTCAGACAGGAGAATGAGTCGCTGTGTGGGTCATGGCCACTTCGCTGACGTCTAGGAGTACGGGAGACGATCACATGATTCCCATAGATTACATAAAGGATGATCCGTTCCGCGATCTTCATCGATGGGGAATCTAGATCTTTAGGTCCTTACCGGGCACAAGCCGTCCAAAGTCCAGGGTAGGACAACATGAAAGCACGACTCAGGCCAGCGGGCCGGACACCATTTCAAATCTGCTAACAGATCAAAGTGAGATTCGTATTCGAGCATTGTGTTATGCCGTAGCGGTGCTATTCGAAGCGGTATCATTCGAGCCAGCACTCAAAGACGCCGAACCATTCGAAGCAGCAGAGTAATGCGTTGGCGGACACACCCCACTGCACACCCGGCTCGCAATATAATTGACCGTCAACATCCCCTCGGTATCCGGATCGTTGTCCCCCGACAACGGCACGCTCCCACAAAGTGTGCAGCCGTGCGCGTGCAGCTCGGTCAGCTTCTGCTTGATGATTGTTCCGTTGGTGCCAGCCGCCGAGACATTACTCTGCGTGAAGGCGCAGATCCCACCGAGGAAGTAGTCGTTTTGCGGCATGCAGAGGATGTGCGTGCCAGGAGCGTAGTTGTCGGTGTCGCTGATGGGACCGCAGGTGAACGGGGGGCTGTCGCAGATTGCGGTGCTGCCGTTGGCGAGGGCGACGAAGATGGAGATGATGTCTGGGTTCAGAGAGGAGGGGCCGTATTGGCAGAGGGCGGAGCCGCGGCAGTTGATGCCAAGGGCGAGGGCGGTGGGAATGACAAGGGAGAGAAGCAAGAGTATCATGGTGCTCAGAATGCAGGAAAGTAAGGTGTGAGATAGACTAAGGTGTGGGACAGCCCAGGAAAGAGTAGAAAAAGGAGACAGGACGCGAGAACGAGATTTGGGCTTGATGGTGCTCGGAACTGAATGGCGAGCATTGCCGTGACGGTAAAGGACTCAATCGGAAAATAAGAGCGATAAGAGGAAGGGGTAAAGACATATCAGGTAGAGTGCGCCATTAGAATATCTGCCTCTGGCGCGCCAAGGGCTGCTTGAAGCGCCTACATGGCAGCAATATCCTAACCTTATCTACAAACCTTTAGCAGATACAAACCACCATAGGCAATCGAGCATTACACCTGCTCAAATGTAGGAATAGATATCCACCTCGACATACGTCAACTAGCTTGATTTTAGCAACGAATCAACGCGAGATCTCTTACAACTCCAGAAGTAGCTTTCCTGGACAGATGGCGATAGTGCTCCTTTCCCCTCGACCGTGCAGGGAGGAGTAGGTATGTAAGAGAATCGTTACTGTTCCTATGGAGGCAGACAAATGTACGTCTATCCCCTATCACAGCCAGGGCCAGCTAATTTCAACGTCTTGACGGTTTTCTCGTTGGTAGAACGGAGAAGGTGCATGGAATATCATGGAACGATAATTTTGCTTGGAAGCATTCGGTGTTTTCACTGGGGAGAGTGCCGTCACATTACTCGTAGCTGAGCAACGTAACAATCTTGGAACGCATTCACTTTTTGAGTGGCTGAAAACAATTTTGTATGATCGCAGTACAGTGAAGTGATGACAGCGTAAGTAGAATGCTTTTATGGGTCATGATGAGGAGAGGTGTACGTGTTCACTTCGATGGGGTGGAGTCTGACGAAGGGGAGGAGAGAAAAGCGAAATCAAAGAAAAACCCCCAGGTTATATATGCTGCTCAGAAGGCCCACGGTCAAAATAGGATAAACCTCGATTAGGCTTAGAGTACTTCCTCCGGGATCCTCGGGCCGCGAAAGCCATTCGATGCACCTTCGTAGGACCACTACAGCTACTTTACTGCGTACTATCTGTCAATTCAAGAATAGCCCTGACTTGCCATAACAGCTGCCTTCCAAGTTCAAAAAGTCCCCCTTAACTTTCTTCGCCGCTTATGGCGACCATGTTCGGCGCCTTGAATCGCTTTATCTCCCGCCTTGACTCCGATAGTCCAAATCAGAGCTCGCGGAATGGCCAATCTGCGTCAGGTTTCCAGGTGCTACGCAATAAGAATCTTGAGATACCCATTGAGCCTTGGTATGACTACATAATTGGTATCAACGGCCGACAGATTGTACATCAGCCTCCTCTCTCTTTGAGCTTGGACTCGGCTGACATAGCTGATAGGATTGCTCCGACCCGAACCTCTTCGCGACTGAAATACGTAATTGTGCTGGCAGTAATGTGACTATAGATCTCTGGAGTGCCAAGGTCTGTGACCTTGCGCATCATGCTCTCAGAACCTTGGCTAAGACAGCGGACGAACAGGGTCAACGCGCACGAACCCTCTCCATCCCCGTCCCCAGCCCCTCGCCTACCCTTGGCTTGACGCTCCAGTACGCCCCACTCGCCCTTATAGAGAACATATGGCACATTCTCGATGTCACTCCATCCTCACCTGCCGATCTCGCTGGCCTCCTCCCTTATGGCGACTACATTGTTGGTACTCCAGAAGGTGCTGTACATGGAGAAGCAGGTCTACGCGAATTGGTTGAGGATTATCTAGGACGATCTTTGCGACTATATGTCTACAACCATGAATACGGCGTCACGCGAACAGTGGACATAATGCCTAATCGGGGTTGGGGAGGTACGGGTGCATTAGGATGCGTGCTGGGCTACGGGGCGTTGCATCGGTTGCCAGGTCCGCTCAGTGAGCCACCGGCTGGGCCAGGGGAGACGTTGTTCGAAACAGCAAGGTTCAGCAACGAAGAGGGCCGGCCGACCTCGCGTTCGCCCTCAGTACCGTACCAACCATCGCCACAACAGCAGGCAAATGACTTCATGGTGCCGGCAGCCATGGATCTGCCCCCACCTTCAGGTCGATCAGCACCGACTTCTCTGGCTTCCCCACGAATAGCTAAGAAGACGAAGATTGCAGGAAAGGTGAGGAGCGGATTTGATGATATGTTCGAAGAGGGAGAGCAGAAGAGTAAAGAGGAGGATTCTGCGCCCAGTGCAAAAGCTGCGCCACCACCCCCACCTCCGAACTCTGGGATAGGGCCTCCTCCGTCCGCGAAAAGTCCGTCATCGGTGACTGATCCGGCAGCTGACCCTCAACTCACGGAAGGGTGTGAATCTGGTGAAGGGAAAGATGCATAGGACGACGCAATATCTCAGACACATGAATGATGAAGAAGAAAAATTAGGCTCCGCAATCATGGCCGCGGTTTAAACTCATGGTTGGACAGAGTATAGTGTCGCTCCTATGGGTTGTACTGACGTTGCGACCGCAAAGACATGCTACCTGTGACATCCTAGGCTCCTAGTAGCGCTTCCTCGCTCGGCCCGCTACCGTCCCAGCTCAGTAGTGTTACACATCGCCATTACTGGCCTCTCCGTGCGCCGGAATCATTGAAACCCAGCTCCTGTACGCTATATTTAAGCTCCCCAAAGATCCCAATTTCGAATCCATAACCAATACTTGTGTGGCAAAGGTCCATCTACGTTCGACGACTATTTTTTCTAGCTCATCGAACACCTCGATAGCCTTTAGCAGCCTCATAGCGAAGTTTGGTGAAGCGATCAAGGCTACGTTGTTGCGGCGCCATGTCCTGGCAGGCATGCTGATGTCGCCGTGGAGAGTAAACATTCGGACGACATATGCTGCTGCGTCTTGCAAGCATCCGTATATGTCTCCTTCGGCGAGTCGATCGCCGTAGTCGGTGAGGAAGAGGGTGATGTCTGAATGGGGGATCGGAAATTGAGTCGGCACCTTTAAGGCGTGTGGATGTCTGCTATCGACGTAAGACTAGGCTCCTCGAGAGAGCGCACGGATTACCTACGTTGCATTCAGTCTCGGAAATGTTGCTCCAGCCAGAGTCAGGTTTGATCCCGGTGCTGCCAGCAATACAGGCTTGGCAATGGTCGCCGTATGTGTGAGCCCCCATAACAGAGGAAGGAGAGCGATTAGAAAAACCAGCATTGTGCCCCAGATCCTCCTCGCATTCGCCGAGACTTCGCAGGTGCAAAGAATGAAATGGCGATTGTTATTTTCGGTCCATGAAATCACCGCAAATGGCCACACGCGACTTGCGTTGAGCCGACAGAGTCGCTTCTTGGGACCCATATACTCCTGGCGCAATCTGGCGCCAGTATCTACTGAGTAACTTTGGGTGTCATATGAGGGCGCGCGCGTCATTTCCCATACCGAACTTACAGGAAATGACTGGACTTGGGAACGGCAAGTGCTTCTCTCCTCTCAAATTGCCAATCCGTGAGTCAGTGGCCCTCTATCCGTGAACGCCAACGAGCAATCGCAGAACGACCGTCAGATCCACGAGAACGCGGAATCCGATATATGATCGCTTCTTCGTAAAAGTTACGTATGGGAAATGCTGTCGAAGGCATAGCCTAATATAGAAATTTAGTACGTCGAAGAGGAAGACAAGAATTATAGCTCATTGACGCGTTATCACATAAGAATTACGAGTGTCTAATGACGAGTTCTCAGTAATGATTCGCGTTGCATTTATCACCACGCTTCTTCCTCACTCTTCCTTCCAATTCTTCCCACTCCTAGTCTTCAGCGTTCGGACGTTGAGTTCCGTTGTGCTTGACTGTCAGCCCAATTTCACAAGCTAGACAGCCACGTGCGAAGATATCGAATAGGAGAACATTTCTTATAATCTCTCGTATCGTTAAGGATCATTCGAGTTAGCTTGATCTAGCTGTCTCTACCTTTCCCGCTTTGTCTATGCTCTGTGCATCGTACCCCAGGAGACACGATCCTTTTATATACTACACTATGTACTACTTCCCTTCCAATGGAGCGCGCTGGGTTTCCTTCAATCATGGACCCACTAAAAACCACAGCTTGTTTGTTCTCGCTCTAGGAAGCTGATGCAGGCTTTGGCAATGAATGGTCTTGAATTGCCGGTTGTGGCGATTCCGAACCATGGGAAATTCTAGCACATTTCTACTCTTCTCCGTGCAAAGATCCAATTATGCCCAGAACAAGTATCCACAGCCCACTCACTTCCCCGCACCTTTCCAGTATCCCTATAGTCGGCTTAAGAGTGGGTTCGTGTCAAGCTTGTGAAGCCTGAGATCTGGAATTCAGTACGTACCACGTCTTTAGGCTACAAGGTGCCGAGGGAAAGAGCGAAGGTCCAATACCGTAGTTACTGCCCGATCCACTCCGTATAACAATTTGATATGGATTCTCCTACCATAGATCAGGCTACAAAGTGCCAAGGACCAGGAGCGCAGCCTTAACTATCATAACCATTTTCCTGGCGGATCCACTCTGCGCAACACTCCCCTTCCCCACAGCATCTCGGCCATAAACCGATAGATACCCTCTGCCCTTCCTTCCAACGTCACAATCTTCTTCTTTCCTCTCCATTCCCTCCCAACAAATCAAGCTCGCCAGCACCACCTCCCCACCGCCAACACCCAACTCCAACGTCCTCTCAACTCACCCAGCAACAAGAAACCCTACACTCAACCCCGAGGCATGCACCTCTCAAACCTCATCCTCATCCTCGCCACAGCAAGATCCCCTCTCGCATCCGCCTACATCGGCACCCTCTACCCCTGGACCCCCTCCGGCGTCGGTTGCTGCGGTACGCAGCTCAACGCGTTCGGTTTGAGTGTCGCGCTGTCGAAGGTGATCATGGATAGCGCGGTTAGGAAAGGGCGTATGTATCCCCCTCATGCTTCCTCCATCTTCTTCGCCCACATGCTCCCCTTTGGCAACCCCCACAACATTTTCGCCACATCCGCCAGCTCCTCACGTCAGGCTTTCTCAGGCTCCATAGCTAGTCTTTACCTGGTTACTTGGATCACGCGATCCTAGCTGAGAACTGTTACATCTTGTCAGAATAGAGTAAGTACGAGTCATATTTATTACACGAAGTGCGCGCAGAAGTCATTGCCAAACTCTGCACCTCTTCACAACGTTTTCACATGTGAGCGGACTGGTAGGAGGAAGTAGTCCGTGTGAAGATAAATGCGTAGCTCACGGCTGCGAGATTGGAAATTGTGTTGGTATCGCTATGGTCTCGTACGATTCAAGCGCTTCTGCGAGATGCAAATGGGGTTTTTCTATAAGAGTATCGTTGTTCCCTTTATTTGCGCTGGACGACGACCATGGACGAAGGCTAATCAAGTCGTTCTGAAAGCATGAGTTTGAGAGACCGTATCATAGGGACTGTCTGGATTATCTGCGATAGGCGCCGGGTTTTTTAGAGGCTTGCGTGGAGGTGCCAGAGCTGGCACTGTTAAAGGAGCTTGTTCGCTCGGAATTCATCAATTTCAGAATGGGGGTTGTCGTCGACATCCGGAATTGACGCAAGATCAATAGCTGCCTGTTCGACGCTGCATAAAGACTCCAATCCTATCTCTCCGCGACAACTCGTGTTTTCAAATTACATCGTTGAAGGAAGAGCGGATTATCATTTTGATCCGTCCAGCTTATAGACCACTTTATTGGTTATGCATTTTTTATTCGGTATCATCTGTGTGTGTGTGTGTGTGTGTGTGTGTGTGTGAATCTCTGCGTTCGAGGTATTCTGTTTGGGGTTGGCAAGTTCGTGCATGGGGAAGGTTGACAAATGCCCGGGATGGGGTTTTTGAGAAGGAGGGTAGTGGGAATGCTAGTTGGCGAGAAGAGAGAAAGGTGCAAGACGGGAAGACTTGTTCTTGAAAGAGATCTTATAAAGTCGAGATAGCAATCGCACGATGTGAACGTGGTACGGTATTTAGGAAAAGACAAACCCAACAAAAAAGAATAATCATGTCCAGGATCGGACCTCCAACCTGCCATATCAACAAAAGCACAACCGGTTAATCGACGATGAGTCCTGATCATCAGGTCGACGAACAACTGAACTTGGCGGTTTTATCCACATTTCGACCGATCCTCAAAGCCTTCCTCGACTGTGTTATCAATTAACATTGAATTGTCTGATATATACTGCAAACAGAGCCGCGCAAGATGTGGTCAACGCAGCAGGCAGTGTCTCCCACGCCTCTACTTCGCGCACTAGGCTCAAGGCGCTCTGTCGGTCCTGGGGTTCGTGCTAACGCCAACTCACAAGCGACACTGCTTTTTTACTGTCAGGATAGCCAGAGCCCGTGGAATCATCCAGAGCGCTTCTATTGTACCTTCTTCGGTCGTCGCGCTGGCATCGGCACCGTGCTCGACATTGTCCCACCTAGACTCAATGTGGTGGCGGTAGAAAATTCCCACGAGAGGAAGCTGACACAGGGGGCGTGTCGTCCACGCAATTCACACTCACATTGCTCCCAAGGAGCCACCGAGCACATCCCGACATAGTCTGCTCTCGAGACTCCATGACGTGGGAGGCGCTCCATCATGGTTTTCTCGAACTTCGTCAATGGCATTGTGGACGAGCAAGATTTTAAGATGCAGCACGCAGCTAAGCTCAATAGCGGGTTGCACTAATCGAGGATTTGCCTTTGGATTGGTAGTAAGCATAGGCATGATTGCGTGAGGGACGGGGTTGTTCCGTTGCCAAAGACTGCCAATATTTTCCTTTCCTATAGAAGAGGGAAAGCATTTGTTTCAGAATAGCTGCTAGAGGGATACGAAAGAGAAGAAGCAGCGGAACAAGTGTCCACGAGTCTATTATGATGTTGGGTAGCCATCAAAACACTGCAAACCTCGGATACTGAAGAATTCTTCATGGCACCGCGATAACATGCAGATATGGTGCTTCGTTGGATTCGAGAAAGCTACCCACCCACGATCTTGTAAAAGCCAGGCAGCTTTAAAACAACGAAACCCGAATTCTTAATCTATCATATCCGACCATAAGCAGTGATGTATCGTCTATTCCCCCACGCCATTCCCTAGCAGCAAACGCCTTCGCTGTGCCGGCCAACATCTTCTGCAACGTTCATCCCGCCTCGGTAGAGCATCTCTAGCGCTTTAGCACTCTCTGTCGAGAAAGCAGCTGCGAAATCATGAAATGACTGACATCTTCATCTGCCCAATATGAGAGATGACTTGCTATACTCGCAATGAGCGAGATATCGAAGACGCCCCTGTATCAGTTAGCGGACTCTTGCAAGTGGGAAAGACAAGGGTAATCGAGCTTGTGAGTGTTTGAAGATTATTACGGACTTTATGGATGTGTTACTGATCGTGAGGGATACTTACTCCTGGATACTGAAGTCAACCCTTCCATTCGCATTCAAAGCCCTCACTTTTGCTTCTTCTCTTCTCAGCCTCCTCGCTCTGTCATCGACATCCGCCCACTCCGTACTTTCGCCCAGATCACGCCCCTCGTCGCTTTGCTGGCTTCGACGCCGTTTCTCGAAGCCAGCGTAGAGAGTTTCAATCTCGGAGTCGATGAGCGTGGGAGGATGTTTACCCGATTGATCCGGGCTTTCAGCTGAAGAAATGGTGGAGGGTTGTGCGGCGCTGTTGACGGTACTAGTTGTATTTGGATTGGGCGAGGTGGGCGCACGCTGAGTCTGGGAGACTAACAGCGATTGAGGGTCCGTAAGGCCTAAGCTACGATTTAGAAGGCTGCTAGCCACCCCCGTAGTGATACTTGACCAGAAGCCTGAGACGCTCTGGCCAACGCGTGTGCCGATGCCTGAAATGCCTTGGCCCGTGTTGCCGAAAATACCGCGTTTGGTATATGGCAAGGGTTGTGGCTTAAGGCTAGACATCGCTGCGGAGATGAGAGGCTCCATGCGATAAGAGATCGGATCAGCAGGATGGAAAATGTTGAACAATTGATGGCACTTGGGTGACGAGACAGTGATCGAAAGTATGTCAGTATCGTTGTTCTTGCTAGATTGTTCAGCGGAAGGACCTAGGAAGGGATCGGCCAATGTGTCTGGACTATGTGGCGGCATGGCATCAGGCGACTTTCGGCCCTCAATGCGACAACCTTTTAGCATCTGGAAAAGTCCTATAGGAGACCCTAAGCAGTAGAAATCCTCCACCTCGAAGTTGAGAGCAAGCTTGGATGGTTGACTTTTGTCAGCAGAGCTGCCACTCCGCCGAAGTTGCTTCTGTTTTCGAACCAAGCCGGTGGGAGCCTGAGAGACTTCTCGCTGGCGACACAAGATGTCGAAGAGAATGGCAGATCCCAGCGAATGACCAACCATGCTGACCTTGCCACGGAAATCTGGATTGCGCTGTAAGAAGAGCTCATATACCCGGTTGCATTCTCGTTGCACGATACTCGCAATGTGCTCCCTGTAGGCCGACTGGTATAGAAGGATATCAAGAGCCAAATCCGTGATTAGATTACGGATGGCGGGCACTCCATCGACAGTGATGTCGTCTAGACTTGGGTATCTCTCATCCTCACCGAATGTATCTGCATCTGTAAGATCTTGCTCCTTATTGTTCTGTTTGAAGCTCTGCTTCGGAAAGTCCAACAAATGCCGCCATACAACCGGTAATACTTGGATACGGCAATTCTTGGGTAGTCGGTCGACCTCGTTGTTCAGGGCCTGCAGGTCAGGGGAGTTGGCGTATACGCTTTTTAGTGTTTTACGCAGGACGTTAACATCGTGGATGAAGTTGATACTTTCCATGCGCAAGCCGAGTCTTTGGCCGATGCCGTGGGTGACAAGAATGAGGTGCTCGATCTCTCTAACTTGATCAGCCTCATCAGTATCCTTGTAATCTTCTCGCATTTCGTCTTCATCACGCTTGCGGACTGCCTCTTCCTCTTTCGCTGGATCCTCGAGCTCTGGTGACAAAATAAAGGAGGACATCTGTCTTTCAAGCTGAAGTAATCGAGGCTCAGATTCCGGATCAGTGGCGTCAGCGACTGGGTCGGGTTTTGCATTATCTTCGAGTTTCGGAGAGACGGATGGCTGCTCTTTTTGCTTTGAAGCGGATTCAGGATCGAGTTTGCCAGGACTGCTATCTCTCTCTGTCTTGGCTGTCTTGCCGTCTTTGACTTTGGTGGCTTCTACATGGCCACGGACTACTTTGACGCCACCAAGATGCCCGCCCCCAGCAATACGCTGATATACCGTGCTGCTCATGCGAGACAAGAAGTCGTCAGTGAGAATCCATGCCACCGTGGCGTCTTGATATGTCACTACAGAATTCATGTATTGGCCGAATAGGCGTTGGGTTTGCAGCTGGAATCTTGCCGTGACCGTAGTTTGAGCATTCGACATATCTTCTTGACTTTTACCCTGCAGATCGTCGGATGATAACTTCTTGACAGGTTTCGACTCAGCGGCTCCGTCATTGCTACCGGCAATGGCGCGATTCATGGACACGGGCCTCGCCTTAGGCTTCGCATCCGATACAAGGACAGGTTCTGGAGTATATCGCCATGGCGTAAGCCTGAGATAGCCTTCTTCCAACTGGACTGCCAGATTTTCATCGCAAGGGCGTAGTGTAGAGCCTTCTTGGTAGAACCAACTACCTCGCCGTACATCGTAGATTGGGCCTAGCCAGTACGTAGGCGCAAGCTCGCGCTGTTCGACATCAACGTCGAAGAGAAAGTCCTCATTGACGGGGACCTTGACGGGGCCTCCCTTCTCCGTACCCGAAGCATCATTGAAGCTTGTATTCTTCTTCGACCCGATGCCACCCAAGTCTGACACCGGAGACCTATCATTGGCCAGGCCATTTTCGGGTGCTGCTCCGTCCCTGGGGCCTAAAGCTTCTGTCTCGAGCAGCTTCTGGAAAGCCGTCTCTATAGATCGAGAATCGCTGAAAGAGAAGGCAGCATATTTCTTGGGTGGTGGCAGTGGTTTGGCGTCTTTGGGAGGTTGATCTAAAGGCCGAGGCTTGCGCTTGGGCACCTGGCTTTATGGGTGAGTACGAGACCGTTGGCTTGTGCTAGGATGCACGTGGAATAAGATACGGATATACATACATCTACCGCGTAGAACCATCTGATATTGGTTTTCGGACAATCGAAGGGGTAGTCTTTCCGGCTGAGGCGATGGCGATGCGTGACAGTGTGATCAGCACCTTGGGACTGCTCCAATCCCGAGGTTTTCGACGCATCGTTCGTAGCTTGACTAGGCTTGGGCGTAGTGGACCGTGAGGGCCATGGAGAGATGGAGTCTAGAAAGCCCTTCTGTATCGATGCCATGTTGCCTCCCCGGGCAAACCGGAGAAGACTGAAGCGTGCCAACTTGAAAGGTCACAGGCGGACATTGGTCGGGCTGTTGTTGTCTTCTGTCGAAATTCCTGGTCCAGCAAGCGCAACACGACGAGGTTGCTCACAGCTAAGCGCCAAGACTTTGGCAGCGGAGAAGCGGCCCGAAGGCGACGATTGTCCTTCAAGTACGTACCTTTCACAATGCCTTGCGTTTGCATTTCACGTATAAGTACGTACATATTAGCGTTTAGATCGTGACTAGATCCGCCAAAGTAAATTTAGAAGACTTTTCCCCCATGCACCCGCTTGCTAAATGCATCGTTCGCCCCGTTCCAAACCCTCTAAACCATGAATAGTGAACAGACCCCGACCACAGCAGACAGAATTACAAGCAGCCCCATCCCCTTCTCCGTCGCCTCTCCGCTGGCGACCGAAACAATAGGTGGCGAAATCTGCGTCGGTGTGCGACGTCGCAACGGGATCCCGGTCGGCAACCCGGTCCCAGCCGGCCCAGGCACAGCGTTCGTTCCCGTCCTAGCAGGCGCACCATATCTTCCTGAGGGGATTGAGATACCAGCACCAGTCCACATCGCGCCAGCCGGGCCAACTGCAGTAACGCTGCCTTGCATTAGCGGCAACGTCGACCCCAGAGCTCTTAGCGACGAGGATACAGCGGCAGAATTCATCGTACTTGTTGCTGCGCTGGCGGCTGTGCTGGTGGGGCTACCAGTGTCTAGAGCTTGGAGAGCTGGCATGTTCCAGGGAAGAGCTGGTATGCAGGCGCCGGTGCAAGGGATCCCGTCTGGGGTGATCTCCCTGATGATGCTATCCGCGGTCGAGACTAGATTGCTTTGGGCGAGGGCGATCTGCTGGTTGTCCATGTCGTACACGACGTAGGCGGAGCGGAGGAAAGAGTCGCCAAGGACCGCTTGATAAGAGTGGCTTGGAACGATACTCAGGGTGCAAGCTGGCGTGCCGTCGGAGAAGGTGAAGTTTTCGAGCGTGGCTTCTCGAGGGACGATAAACTCGCTGATGGGCACGTTGATCTTCGGACCTCGAGGACCACCGAAAGAGAATGAGAAGACGCTCTCTGCGGTCGTTCGGTTGCAGGGGATAGCAACAGCATTTTCTTCGATGAATGTGGCACCAAGATAAGAATAAATGGCTGTCATAATATAATTAGGCAAGGACGTATACGTGCTGCCGCTGTCAAGAATGGTATATATGACGTCGCTCTGATTAGAGGACGTGAATGTAGATACGCCGCTTGGGGATTGCGCGGTGAAGGCCGTCAGTTGGACTGCGTAGAACGACGAGGTCGGTATAATAGGGTTGGGAACAACGGGAACGGAGATCAGAGATCCTTGATATTTGCTACCGTCGGTTCCTCCAAAGAGAATGGTTCCTGTCGGTGCTTCTATGAGTGCAAGTGCTAATTAGCCAGAATTCATGTAAAGGAGTAAGTACTAAACATTAGGTGGTGTCCAAGATCGAAGAAGTCTTACCGATGGAGTTGACATATAAACTGAAAGCTCTCGTTCTGATGACCCCGTGCGCTTTCAGATCCGACACAATATTCGGATGCGATGTGGTATTTTGGGACAAGGCCCTTGTCTCCGAGTGTTCGGGTCCGATACCCATAATACCCACAGTTGCAATGCGAGGATCGTTACCATCATGCGTCGAAGATGTAGAAAGCCCAAATTGTACTCCTTCCATCTCGACACCCCCTAAGCGAACAGTGTCGTTCACATAAGTCCCTTGCTGGGCGTTGTGATCGGCGTACTTGATTACAAAAGACTGCTGTAGACTTATGCCGGTTTGGGACTCGTTCAGGTCGTCTGAGGAGGATTATTAGTGGCCTGCCGGAATTTGCAAGGGCGATCACTTACAGGCCCCAGTAAAAGAGCACTCCTCAGCATGTGCGATGCAAAACGGCTGATGTATGGATGGCACCCATAGGGCGGGACTGCCGGTGTCGATCTGCACTTGGAATAGCTGAGGCGGAGTTCCGATGGAAATATCTGCTGTGTAAATGCTTCCTAGGTTTGCCATTGGAACTGCGACACCATTGTCGCGACGAACAATTGACCTAGCGGCATGCTTCTCTTGCGTCTTGGCAAAATTGAGTGCATAGACTTTGGGTGTAGCGGTAACTATAGCCAAAGGGAGGCATGCTATTGTTGCTGAGGCAAATGATATCCTCGAAAGCGCCATCGTTTTGCGAGGAACAGACAACAAGGAAATTGAAACGCCAAAAGGAAAAGAATGGAGATGGATATTGCTGCAGAAGACACAGGAACGAAGGTAGACGATGCAAGCACAAAACCAGACCCAAGGCAGTGCAAAGGCCGATGCATATCACCAATGTTGGACATATCATTACATAAAGGCGCAGGTAGACGACAGCGGAAGGAGCAACCTCAGCTTATGCCTGCCCTCTCGCTCCGCTATATTTTGTGTAGATTTTGGGATTCATCCACAAGGCCTAGAAGCCGCAGCTGTACTGACGTGGAGCTCGAGGATCGATAGCATCGGTCAGGAACATGAAGCTGCCATTACGTGAGTGTTGAAATATTGTGGTTAGTCAGTAATACGCGAGCGAAGTGTGTCAAGACGGGGTACCATCTATCCGGAGATATCGACATAGGAAGAGCCATGTCGCAGGGAGGAAAAATATCTCTACAACTCATCTAGTACGTGCACCACAGCGGTTGAAAGGTGGGGGAGGACTTCGCAGCAAAGTAATTCCAGGAATAGGCGTCGGAGATCCTGCAGGATGCCGAGCCATCAAGCCCTGAGAATCCTCCGCCATTTCAACCAATCACAGGATCCATGAAACTCTCTGAAACGGAATCTAAAACTTGTGCTGTGCGAAGCAAAGAACTCCCAGCTGACCATCTCTTCCCTTACAACCAGAACATTGAAATGCATCATCCATCGACCTTTATCGCCGACCCTGCTACGATACGAGGCCTTGACGTTGTATGATCGGTATTGTATACGGAGCTCCTAGCTGTCACGGTTTTAAGCTGCAGGGGAGCGGTTGTGGCGGTGCCATTCCTCCAGGATCTCGAGAGCGAGGCCGATCGGTCAACGTTGAACGAAGAATCTGGAAGATTGCAACTTAAAGCGAATCAAAGGTTGGACTTCCTCTCGTATATAAAGCACCTGGCTTCAGTGTGGGCTGTCGGACTGACCTGATATCGACGAAACTGCGGCGGCGGGAATTGCCCTGCCACAAATTAGGGTCGCGAACAGAAAGTCCGGACTCGTGTTCACGTGGAAACGTTTGATGCATTAGGCAGTATATTAGGATGCCATGCGCCAGTTGTGGCATCTTCCTGGCGTGACGTGTGGACGCCTGACCAGTCTTCCAACCTTGGTCCTTCGGTATCCCTTCAAAAGCTCCAATTGTCATGATGGATGATGCTGGATCAATCCTGCAAAAGACGATGCTGACTGCATTCCTGGATGAGGAAGCATCAACAACCTCTATCTGCCCCTACGCTGTAATTCGTAGAAACCAACCTACAACTCTGAAGTTGAGCGTAAAGTCAAAGCAATCTCGCAGATCGGTGCGTATCACCCCTATAAGACATGGAAGAAAGAGGAGAGAATGGAAAGGAAAATATGACGCGCGGCCAGAAAATCCGAGGTTGACGAATAAATTACTTCTCTACTGCAAATTGATTAACCGTTGTACACGTAATCCATCCACGAATTTACTGGCGAACCAACTCAGGATCGAGCCCTAAAGCTTCAAGCCTGCTTCAACCGAAAATAATATGCTCTGCTGGTCTGGATGCTCTGTGTCGGTGTGGTGTCCATATTGATGGCGACGAAGCGATTTGGATTAAGTACAAAGCTGCAGGGATTGATTTAGCATAGCGATGTGTGCGAAGAAGCGATTTGTCAGCTCTGGCAGGACAGTGATGCCACTATTCAAGGCCGATCTTCAAGTTCTAGGCAATGTCTGCGATGTGAGCATCAAAGAGTAATCATGGGATCAGTGAAAAAGAAAGGCAATGCTGGTATACTAGCTTCTACTGCTGGTTCTCCACTTTGCTCCTGGACAATGTCTTTTGCAAGATGGTACGACCGCATCATCGTTATTGGAAAGCTGTTCATTAGTCTACAACTCGTCCCCTTGTCTGGCAAGACTCTGAGCAGCATTGCAGCAACAAGCATAAATTTGAGCGGCGCTGGGCGAGCGGTCCGATGTTTCTCTCAACGGTTCAAACTCCACAGAGTAAGCTGCTGTGAAACCTCTCCTTGCCGCGTGAAGCATGTTTGCAGCAAACAAGGCGATCAAACTCCAAGGCACGGGGACAGATGTGGCTGAGACCAGCAGCTCGAGTTGCCCGAGCCGTAGGATGCAGGATACCACTGGAGGAGCAAGGGCTATCATCTTGTCGCTTGCTGACTGGAATACCGCATTGTGAAATTCCACCAGGTTGACGGCTGACGTCTGTATGGGGACGAATAGGGTCGGGTCACTTTCCTCTCTAAAGCGTATGGTCCAACCGTCCGTAAGAGTCCTTGAATAGTAGTAAAATGTGGAGAAGGAACTTGAAGCACCTGCATTTACGGAGTTGCTCCTTGAATTTGTCGGACGCAAATGACAGGCAAAGTATAAGAGCTATAGAGCAGGAAAGTGACAGCTATTGCAGCTCGAGGAATGATGTCTGGCAAAACCATAATTGAATTGCGCACTGTGGATTTCCGAACTGCCCTGGAGCATCCAATATGGATACGAGATATGCAAGAAAACACGTTATGACGACTGGAAAAATGACTCGCGGTTGATCTTACGATTAGTTAGAGCCCAGGTATTGTCGCTTATTGGCTTTGATGCACGCTTTCTATCCGATCTAATGGCGGTAGCCAAAAGCTAAGAAGGAGCGATCTCAATACAAGCGCGCGTTGCTCTAGCGAAGCCCACGGTGTCAGCATCCATGAGTGTTGATACATGGACCAATCGACATCTGGGGAAATGATCGGGAGCAATCCATAGGCGCCTAACGAAGGCGTAAATGAGAGCTTTTCCATGACTAATATATTCGCAATTCATCGATCCCAGCACGGTCAATATCACTTTCTGACACGATGAGATGAGAAAGTTGCTGCCACAGAGTTCAAGCACAGGCTATCAGCTACATTCTATGCACGCAGGAGGAGCATCACGTATCAATCATGGCAGAGCACGATGCTTTCAAGCCGCCCAAGTCTTCTATCTATCCCGATCCTCTGATCGTCCCACCACTTCAAGAGCATAAAGAAACTTGGATCATCCTCCACGGCCGCGGCTCTAATGCACAGAAGTTCGGCTCCGAACTTTTGAGCACTCAGATCCCAGGCCATGGATCCTTGCCCCAGGCTTTTCCTCACGCAAAGTTCATTTTTCCCACAGCGTCTGCCCGCCGTGCCACCATCTACAAGAGGAAGGAAATTCATCAATGGTTCGACAATTGGCACCTAGAGGCACCAACCGAAAGGGAAGAGCTACAGATTGACGGCTTGCGAGAAACGAGCCTCTTTGTGCATGAATTGCTGAAGACAGAGATTGCAGTAGTCGGAGCCAAAAACGTGGTCCTTGGAGGTCTGAGCCAGGGGTGCGCCGCAGCTTTGGTGTCAATGTCGTTATGGGAAGCAGAGCCTCTCGCTGCCATGTTCGGTATGTGTGGATGGTTACCCTTCCGAAAACGTATGCAGGATATCGTGGAGTTAGCGACAGGTAGTGGTGACGGCACTGAAAACGAAGCCGACCCGTTCGAACAGGATAGTAAGTCTCCCTGCACTTGGTTCATGATCCGCTCAGCGAATTGGTCAATTGACGATGATAAGATAAAGATTGGGCAAAATTGTCGCCGGTCCAGCAAGCCATTGGTTTTTTACGCGACGAGCTCGAGCTTCCCAAAATGGGAGAAACCCTGCCGTTTCAGCAAACCCCTACTTTCCTCGGACATGGCACAGAGGACGATAGGGTCCCTATGAGCTTAGGTCGAGAAGCCGAGTGTTGCATTCGGGCCCTAGGTGGAAACACGCACTTCAGCGCATACGAAGGCCTTGGCCATTGGTGTTCCCCTGAACTGCTGAGAGACGTAGTACACTTCGTAGCTCAAGCCTTGAAGCGCAATCCCACCTAGATGAGCTTCTCGATGAATACCTCGATGAACACCTTGACGATATCCCGCTATTGAAAATAAGAAAGGCCACGCCAACGCTTTCGGAACCTTAGCAATGCCGCCGAGCACGTCCATCAGCTGGAACGAGTTTGCACCAACCGGCCCCTACAGTCGCTCCGATTAGATCCATGACAAACTAGACCCCGAACCCAACTTTCGAACAGAGAATGGTTTCGCAAGCACCTCCTCTCGCCTCCCGTGTTTCAGTCTTTCCTTTTCCACATCCCATCCACTCAAGCATCCCGAACACATGCTGTCACAACTTTGAAAAACTACAACCACCTTCCATAAGCTCTAGAAATCTACGTCTATACGGAAGATCCTCTGCGTCTCAACCTCAGAAAGCTGCCTAACTTATCGAGCCCTGGCGAGCAATCGGCTTGGAACAATCAATCCGGAGCGACATCGAGCGATACAACCAACAATGACAACAAGCGCAGCGTAATAATCATTCGATCAGTTCCTGGACTCACAATACTGCCTACTTCAACTTCCCCAAATTTCGCATTTGAAGACCAGTGCTCATGCACAGCCTCATGAGCACTCGCCCGATGTTGATCCGGGAATTGAAAAGGTCTGGACAATAGACTTATCCGTCATTTGCCTAGCTTCAACGGCATTTTTGAGTGGGATTCCGCGGATGGATGGATGTGGGGTTGTGTGATTTGGGGAGGGAGGTGAGGGTGAGGTTGCGAGTTGCGCTTAGCAATCTTGAGGATGCGTGGGGACTTTGGTGGAGCTGGGGAGGATTTGGGAGTGTTGGGGTGGGGTACTCGCTGTGTTTAGTGGTTTTGGTGGAGCTTAGGGGTCTTCTGTTGTGTATGAGGGCGATATCTGTTTGTGTGAGGGTTTGGCTGCTGAGAAGGAATAGGTAGCTGTCCGTTGGTGGCACGGACGGGGGCTGGAAGCATGATACAGATGGAAAGTCGTTATCTTTCTTCATTTTGTCTCCAGTAAGCATCACGCAAACGCATTGACCAATGCCATTATCGACGAAGACTCCAGGCGGTGGCAGTTACTACGAGTACGTTCAAGCTATATCCGGAGCCGGAAATATTCCTAGAATTCAAATGGTTCCGCGAGCACTAGGTGTGAAGCTCCCGGATACTTGAGAGAATGTGCAGCGTTCTTGCGGGGGATTGTATCGAGGGCGATTTGGGCCGCTATTCTGTGCCCGCTTTGATTGGAATGCGTTGATTAAGTGGAGGCAGGATGTTGATAGCTCTGCATATGACAGAATCTATTAGTGGGGCGGGCAGGCGGCGCAGACTACCGTAGGAAGACATGAGGCTAGGTTTATTGTTTTTGTCTGGTTTTCCGATGATGGATGAGTGTTTGACCTAAGACTTCGATTCGTCAGTCTTAACACGAGCAGGTATGGCTGATTGAGGGGACTTTACTTTAGAGTACTTCACGCCAGACTTGCTTCCTTGGACCGTAGGGCTTTGAAAATAACTCCAATCAGCGGAGATTCCGATATCGAGGTCAAACCGTAGGACGGCGTGTGGTTGCAAAGGATATCTTTTGCTGCTTGCGGGCCCGGAATGATCAAGGGTAGCGTGCTCTCAAAAAGCGTCCTCAAGGACCGTTACATCTTCCAGGCGTCTTGGGCCATCGATGCATTCATCGCATCACAACGCCCCATTTGAAACTCCATGATCCTCGACCGCCTTCTCCGGCTCTTTCGTCTCATGTCCCATCCCGAGCGCCGCCCCCTCCTCCGCTTTCCCAATCCTCGTCATAGTTGCCCCCTCGTCCCATTCCCCTCCATGGAAAGCATACATCCTTGACTCCGTGTTCGCATAGGGCATCTCCTCGGGTATAAGCTCCCTCAAGAAACCTCCGTGGGTAATGACAAGTATAAGTCGCTCGGGTCTCTCCCACAACTTCCTCCTCACCCTCTTCGCGCGCGCTCTCACCGCATCGGGCGTGGGAGCCCAAAGCCCTTCCTTGCTGTTCCACTCAGGAGGTAGGGGGCTGAAGTCGAGCATGGCGTTGCAGAATTCGGACTCGAGAATGGCCACGTCGGAGCCGGTGTCGCAGGGCCAGCTGTCGGCTTCCTGAAGGTCTGGGCTGCGTGTTAGCTGTTCGGCCCTCTTCAGATCATGGTGTATTGGGAAAGCAGGGGAGTTCGGTGGGTCGACTTTGACTAACCCGGTTCGAGTAAGATAGGTATGTCCGGCCTCGCAACCCCAATGAGGGCTGTCTGAAGTGTCCGTCGCAATGGCGAGACAACAATGAGGTCGGGCTGGTGGGGGAAGATTTTGCGCAGAGCTTGAGCTTGCGTTTCACCTAAGGGAGTCAAGTGCGGATCCCGATGTTTGCGGTAGGTTGCTTCGCCGGGGTTGACGTTATGCTGCGCCTGTATAGAGTGTCAACGAAATCGATGTTTGGCTTTTCGAATCAGCTTGGGATACGAGCACTGACCTGCGCATGCCGAAGGCAGATGACGTGTGGTGGCATCGTCAAGGGCTCAACATCCAATGGACGGAAGGGTTAGAGCAGGATGATGGTCTCATGCCAGTATGAGTAAGTCACTTGACATATGCATATAATGGTAGGTGTTGAATCGAAGGTGATCGAGAGAACAATACTATATTCACGGGTTCTTATCGCGGCACTTGGCGACACTTGCCTCCTTCGGTTCTAGATTCGTGGAGATGCTGCTTGCCTTGAGTGGAGATGCAGCCACGTGCATGACATTATGCAGCCTTAAATACCATGAGACTGATCCGATATCGCTATCGGTGATGATAAGCACATGTAGTCTTTCGACAAATCCCCTCGTCTGCGAATCTAGCAGAAGCACAAGGCCATCAATAGAGCATGACGTTATCACGAACATCGTGAGAGATCTTCTGGGTACAAGGTAGCGATTGGATCGCAGCTTCCTCGGTTGTCACAATTCAAAGTACTCTGTTTGAATTCCTCCTCGTGTTCGTACCTTAATGGCTTTCCTTCACTTGATCACGACGACACTAGGGTTGCATGGTAATGGAATTCTCTTTGCCAACCAGCAGCATCTCACCCTCAGATACTTATTTCATGTGCCTTATCATCCTTTAAGTGACCTACCGTAGCAGGTCTTGTGCCATCGAGGATTTACGAGCTTTGCACCGACTTTCTTGATATCCAGTACCATCATGTGCGGCATTACAGCAGTCCTCACCCTTGCTGGACGCTCGAAGTCGTCACAACCAACCAATAACAATCACAAGGAAAACCAGAACCCTAGTGCTCCGACAATCGGCGGGCACAGCCATGTACAGCATGACAAGCAGCCGAATCTCCGGCAACAAGTAGACGAGAGCCTAAAGTATATTACCCATCGTGGCCCAGACCACAGCGGAAGCTGGGTCAGCGAGGATGGTTTGATAGGTATGTTGTCTCAGGTGATAATCCCTCACTCGCGAAGGAGGAAGCTGATAGTTGGAAGCCATGGGCAATGCCCGTCTCGAGATCAACGACCTGACGCCTAGCGGCAACCAGCCATTTTTCAATCCTGCCAAAACCATCCAGGCCGTGGTCAATGGAGAAATCTACAACCATGAGGAGCTGCGTGCCGAGGTTCTCTCCAAGATGAAGTACAACTTCAAGGGCCGAAGCGACTGCGAAAGTGTCGTGGCTCTGTATCAATATCACGGTCTGGGCTTTCTGTCCAAGCTTAATGGCGAGTATGCTATCTGCATTTACGACTCGGAGCGGAAGCTGCTCATTGCCGCAAGAGATCGAAGTGGTGTCAAACCCTTGTACTGGACTATTGCTGAGGGCAAGCTGCTGGTGGCTTCCGAAATGAAGGCATTTCTTCCTTTGGGGTGGAAGCCGGAGTGGGACGTCGGGAGCTTAGTGGATGGTGGGTGGAACACGGATGCTAGGACCATATTTCGCGGAGTGCAAAAGGTATGTCTCAAAAAAGATCGCAGGAAGCGGAGACTGATGAACGACAAAGATACCTCCAGGCCAATACATTACCTGTGTAGACCACGATCATATAGACATCAAGCGGTATTGGGAGCTCGATTATCCAGACAAGGTACGTTCTGTGAACGTGAGAGCGAGCCATCCGTCCTCAACGCGCCGAAACTAGAAATCATTTTCTTCCGGCGTACGACTGACTCACGGCGCACAGACCGTCTTGGAGACACGAACAGAGCGGGAGATGGTGGAGGCAGTTCGTTCTCAGCTCCTCGAAGCGGTTCGACTTCGCCTGCAAGCCGACGTACCGGTTGGCATCTTCCTCTCCGGCGGCGTTGATTCCTCGGTCATCGCTGGGATGGCCAAGCATCTACATGAGACTGGCCAAGTCAAGCTTGGTGCGCACCAAGACTCGGCTCAGCAGCTGATGTGCCTCAGCATTGGGTTCGCAGGGACCAGTGGATATGATGAGTCAGGTAACATCTTGTCTCCGTCTGCTAGGAAGACTTGTTGATTCTTGTATAGAGATCGCCGCCCGTACAGCAAAGCACCTCGGTGTGAAATACTTCAAGCAATACGTGGACGAGAACGATCTTGCAAATTACTTCGAAGATGCTACCTGGATGTCAGAGCAGCATTACTTTGACCTGGGCTTCATTGCGAAGCATGCACTGTCCAAGCTCGCGCACTCGGTAGGTCTCAAAGTCGTTCTCAACGGTAAGCCTCAAGAACACGTAGCATGGGAGAGCTTTGTCAATTAATGGCCTGATACCAGGTCAGGGTGCGGACGAGTTCTTGGGTGGCTATCCAGCGTACCTGGCTCCCTTCCTGTCCGAGTCGGATCCGGCATGGCCTCATTCAACGCTGTCACCGGAAAAACGTCAGGAGAAGTATCAGGAGGCCTTGGTGTCACCATTAAGTGGGACCAGGAAACCCACCTTCGAGCATTCACCACCGATGATGCGCCACGCTTCAGAGAACGTCCCTGTTCCGAATTACGTCGAGGTTTATGCACAGATCCATTTCTCGGGATGGACTCATTGTTATGGCAAGAGCTCACCCTACCTCACCTTGTCGGAAAACATCAATGAACGAGAGCGAGAGCTCATGAGAAACAAATGGCACCCGCTCAATTCGGCACTGTACAGCTGGTACAAGACCAACTTGCCGAACCTACTTCTTAGCTGCATCGGGGATCGTACCGAGATGTCGCACTCTATCGAGGGGCGAACGCCGTTCCTCGACCACCATTTGGTTGAGTACGTGAATGGGATCCCGCCGAGCTTGAAGATCAAATACGACACCAAGAGTGACAAGCTTGTTGAGAAATGGATTCTTCGCGAGGCCAGCAAGCCGTTCATCACGCAAGAATTGTATGAGCGGAAGAAGCATGTGCGTATCACCCTTGGTCTTCTGACAGGCGCAGTCTACTGACTCTGCAATGCGAACAGCCGTACTCGGCACCAATGATACACCCTGTTGGTGGGCCGCTGCATGGCCTGATGTGCCGGCTAATCACTCAGGAGAGCATCGATGTTCTTGGATTCATCGACTGGGATCAAACTCGAACGCTGGTGGAGAGAGCATTCACGAGTCAAGACGAAGTCCTCATGGGGACGATGTATGTGATTGCCCAATGGGTTGCACTGAGCCGTAGGTTTGGGATTGCTAAAGCACAAAAGCCAGAGTTTCTATAGGGAGACGCAGGTTGCTCACCACGGAATAGCTGAGTACAACCTCAGTCACATATTTACCTTAACAGACTAAGCATATGACATCAACTGCTTAGAAACTTCTGCTTGCCAGGCAAGATGTTTCGTATATGAAGGTGGGGATGTTTGGCGCGTAAAGGATGCAATATCAGGAAGACGAAATGCGGAGACCGGGCCGTCACGGGCGGTAGTGAAAGCTTATTTGAACGCAGTGGCCAAGTGTTGCGAAACCTTTGGGTCTCAGAACGGAGCACCACAACGCAGCTTCGAGTTTGAAATCCCAGGACAGCGCAGACGTCGCACGGGTGACAGCAACCCCACGAGTTCTGTCACTGCAGGCCTCCGTGACAGCGGTGTCTGTGCAGCGCTAAGAAACAGCAGGCTTCTGCCAGCTGCCGAGTGTTCCGATGCGGATGACATCATCTGCACAAGCCGCGCAGAGGATGCAGATCTGGCGCCCTTCAGCGGCCCAAAGGAGCTGTTGAGCCTATCAAACAGGTTTGGCTCAGTCGTCCATAAAGCTTGACACATGGGGTACCCCAGAAACAGATTTGCTGATTCTTCAGCCTAACCGATCATAGCAATGACTTCTTGCTGGCTACCGCAGCATCCGCCTTAACGGGCCTGGGGCCCATTGACTTTGTACCAAGTCGTGCAAGCGGGCAAAACAGCCAAGAAGAGACTATCGATTCCTTCAAGTCCTTCCCATGTCCCTTCCGTGCGACACCATACGAGAATTCAAATATCTAACTGTTCATGACGTGACGCTAGCTTCCTAGTTTTGCCGCCGGCACATTTCAAGCTCTCCATCGCTAATATCATGTCGTCTCCGCATTCTCAGACACTTCTTCTTCCCATTACTTCCTGCTCTCTTCTTGGATTCAAAGCAAATCCTGACGATGTATGCGCTGTCCATTGGTTCATTGGCGCTGCTGGCCACCTCGGCAGCAGCCAAACAATGTATGAACATGACTGTTTCGGTTGATATTTCCGCGCGGACGGCTGTCTTCAACGTCCCTGTCCCACAGACAAATCTCGAAGCTACATCTTTCATCCAGAACTTTACCCAGCAAGGCAGAAACTTCACGGACACTATTTTGACTGGCTACAAGACCACGGCTGGCAAATACAACATCAGTACACAATTTTGTGTCCCTACCGTCAATAATGTCACAAATCCTACTGTTCAGATTCTGACGCATGGCATCGGATTCGACAAGACGTAAGCTCTCTTTGAACTGTTGGGAGATCAGACCCTGTGATTGAGCTCGGAAACAGATATTGGGACATACCGTACAATAACTTCAACTACTCCTACATCGATGTGGCCGTCGACGACTACAAGTATTGCACCCTCTCGTATGACCGCCTCGGCATTGGCAATTCCTCCCATGGCGAGCCCCTCAACGAAATACAATCATACCTCGAAGTCGCCGCCCTGGCCGAGCTGACCGACATGCTCCGCAATGGCACCTTCCCCGGCGTCAAACATGCCTTTGAAAAGATCACGCACGTCGGCCATTCTTTCGGGAGCGCGCAGACCTACAAACTTGTCAGCATGTACCCGGGCATCTCTGACGGCATTGTCTTAACGGGCTTCTCCATGAATGGCTCCTTTGCCGGCTTCTTCCTTTCAGGCGCCGATTTCGTCCTTGCCAACTTGAACCAACCATACCGCTTTGGCAACGCCTCCTTCGCCACCGGCAATGCAATCCTTTCCTCTCTCGCCTCTACCCTCAATATCTCGTCGGCGGGGGGAATGGCCGCCATCAAGGCGTATGGTCTGACGGACTTCTTCGCTGGTGTGCAGACGAAGCAGAAAGTCGAGTACTGCAATGGGTACCTGGCGAATAAAGACGTCGACACGACTCAATATCTGTTCCTCCTACCCGGACATTTCGATCAAGGCATTCTGTATGCAGGGGAAGAGGGCAAGCAGCCTGTGACGCAGGGCGAGCTCTTGACGCTAGGAAGCATTCCGCCGAAGAACCCGTACAAGGGGCCAGTAATGGTTTTCACAGGCTGTAAGTTGCCCCAGCAGGTGTCCATAACTTACATAGCTCTTTATACTGATAACTTGCGCACAGCAAACGACCTCCCCTACTGCGGCGGCGACTGCCTCGCAACCGGCGATCCGAAGCTGCCGTCCATTCCAGCCGCCGTTCAGAAGAATTTCCCCAATGTCCCGGATAAGGATTTTGATACGTATATCCAGCCGAATACGGGGCATGGACTGAATTTCCATTACAACCAAACGGCGGGATACAATGTCATTCAGGACTTCTTGAGCAGCAAAGGCTTGATGTCGACGTAGTACTGCATGGCGAGAGAAGTAATGGTGGTGGTAATATTGGTGGTTGGCTTAGGAGAGGATCCATGTGGATATAGGGCGGCTTGTATATAGGTGAGACTCAGGATACAGTACATAATAACATCTCGGTTCTCGACCTCCGGCTTTGTGCTTTGAGTGAGCTCTTCCACTTCGAGTATGCGCGCACGAACCATCTCTAATCTTCATCTGAATCTCCTGCCGCAACACAGTACCAAGCATCCATCGAACACAATCCCTTAGACTATCACAGCTATTTCAACGAGCCGATCAAGACGTCCCACTCCATCTGCCTAGAAACCCCCAACTGAATCTTCTGCACCCTGTATTCGTACAGTCTGTCCTTACCACTACAACCTTACGCATCAGCAAATACATAGACCCAAAACTCTTCCTCTCTACCTTTCCCTTTTCCCTGTCTCCCTCATCTATCATCCCCTTGTCCACTCAGACTAGTCAGTCCTCACCGAATGTATAAACAAAGCCATAACAGGGTAGCTAAGATCTACGCAAAACGAATCAGATCTTGATATTATCCCGCGTTCCGAAATAATCAATAGGATACACGATTCAGCGCAGCAACTGTATCGGCTGGAAGCGTGGGTGTAGAGAAGAGAACGTCTGGTGGGGGGTGGTTGAGGTGTGTATGAGCGTGGAGAGATGATGGATGGCACGGAGTTGTTTTTGAGGGGTTTGTTGGAAGAGATGTTTGTTTGCTATTGTGGAGTGTGTTTGGAGGAGCGGGGCTTTGTCGGTATATATTCTGACTCGGTTCGAACCGTCCCAGGCTCTGCACAAACAAAAGATACCCCCCAGCTGCTCCTCTCTCTCTTTCGCTCCTCCTCTCTGCCTCGCCCCCTCCCTCTCTCTTATTTTTTCTTCTTCTCTCCCTCGTTTTCCCCCTCTCTCTGACCCAGTCCCAACCCCCTCGCCCCTCGATCGTCTCAATCGTCTCACCTCCCTTAACCCCCCCCCCAAAACCCACAAACAACCTCCTGCCTTTTGAACGATTGAGCGCTGAGTTAACTTTGTGGTGCTGGCGTAGGGTGGTGGGTACTTGCTTGATGGAGTTACATCAAGATTTCTAGGAGAAGGGGGGGAAGGGTCGAAAAGGGAAGTGGCCAGAAAGATAGTGCGTTGGTAAGAGATTTGTTGGAGGTGGAGAGGAGTTGAGAGTGGTTTAGGGAGGGGATTGTTTTGTTGGGATGGGATGGTGTATTGGGGTAGGGTGTTGGTGGATGGGAGGTTGGTGGTAAGGGGAGGGGGGATGGTCTTAAGATGGGCCTAGGGATGGGGAAGGGGAAGAGCAAGGGGAGTCAGAATGGCGGTGGACGTGGAGGCTGCGATGAATTGGGGTGCAACAGCGTGTACCGGGTTGACTTTAACCGTCAAGCAGATGGACGAAGGGGCACAAGAAATTCGGTAGAGGAGAGAGAGACACTTGGTGAGTGGATCGTAATAACTTATTATCGCATTACTTATTATTGCTAGAATAACGTACACGTATCGATCATATCTCATGAAGCTTATTAGCTACACCGATCCCATTAGAAACTCTCGGTGGACCCCGGAGGCCGAATCAGATTGGAAAATACAATTTGTAGCCACAATCGCAGGTGGCACACCTCCCAATAAGACCGCGCTCATCGCGCATAGCCATCTCCTGGTGAGGCCTGGTGCGGCAATCCACCATGGTGTACCTCGGCGTACGGATTCGGGTCATGGATAACTCCTTGCTGTTGATGAATCCCATGTCCATACGCCCTATCAGTCGTGGGATGAGCGGAACTATGCGCGATGCCAGTTCCCTGCTGGTTGTAGGCTTGGTACCCGGAATTGCGCTGCTGCTGACTTGCGTATTCGTCACCATACTTTTCAGGCGAGCCACCATAGGCTGTCGTCTCCGGCACCGCGGCCGTGGAGCCCGTCATGGCTGTGTCGTGCGAGGGACGGATGTCATTGCCATTGGTGTGGTGTTTCTTGTGGTGAGACTTTTCTTCCGCGATCAAGGCGCTGCCGCCGCCAAGGGCACCGAGCTCTTCGGTGTCATGGTCGGGTTTAGCGTTGCGGTTGCGCTTGAAGAAGGATTTCTTGCCGGGCCCGGATGTGTAGTTGTTGGAGGGGGAGGGGCCGTACTTGCTCTCTTTTTTGTGGTGGCGGTTCAGCAGGATGGCCATGATGGCAGTAAGGAGGAAGAGGAAGCTGAAAACTGGTCAGTTGAAATGCATAGCCAGAAGAGGGAGGGAGGACTTACGCTCCAATGATGGCGACTGCGAAGGCAGCAGTCTGAAGCTTAGCATCCCGAGCTTTCTGATTTTCAAGCGGTGAATCCACAGCCTTTGTGTGTATGCCTCCACGAGCCAGGACGGCAATCGCAACAAAGGCCCCAAGGAAACACAGGTCAAGCAGAATGGCGAGTAAAGCGAAGAAGGTGAGGCCGCCGAGGAAGCATGTCGTGAGGGTAGCGAAGGCGGTGTAGATCACAGCGGCGCCGGCTATGCCTTCGACAGCTTTCATCCATATCGGGATGTTCTGGTGATGAACATGCAAATCTGCCTGACATTAGCGAGTGTACCGATGGGGAAGGGAGGGGGGGAAGGAGTCACTTACAGGCTAGGAACCAAGAGAAGATGCCGAGAACGAGACCGGCGCATAGGAATTCGAGGAGGCGGAGGAAGGAGTCTGAGCCGCGGAGGGCGATGCCGCCCTTTGAAGGCATAGCTAGTAGCTAGGTAGCCGAAGAAGATCAAGCAGAGATGGCGGAAGGGAGTAGGTCAGAACAAATCGACCGAGGCGTGGTGAGAGAAGTAATGTAAGCGTACACGAGAAGTAGAAGCTGTGAAGGTGAGGGTGGAGACAAGTAGTTGTAGTAGAGATGGTGACGGATACGGCTTCCAAGGAACTTGACCCATGGCCATCACAAGCCGTAAATGCCGTAATTGCCCATGTGCCAGATGCATATGCCCGGTTTTGCCACACGTCATAGTCGATATCGCGTCGCGCTTTCCGGAAATCATCTTGATTTGGTGGCGCAGACTGTGGCGCAGACTGTGGCGTCATTATTACGCCACAATCCCAATCATCGGAAGGCCTGTCCGTGCAATGGAACATCGCGACTCCCCAATCGACTGTCTGCAAGGCTTGACGATTGTTCCAGGGGTCTAGCTCGGTGCAAGTGCCTCACGTGCTGTTGTACAATCGTCGAACTCTTTGGAATCCTGCTTATGGTTAAAAGGGAGCTGCTGAGTTGACAACGCCATTGCCTATTCAAGTTTTTTGTGAAATGGTCTGGGTCTTTGTCTTTGATCAATCGACTTAACTATGGCAATAATTATTGAATCACTCGAGTATCATAAGAATTAATAACACTAGTGACCCTTTTCTGACGCATGCAGAGACGCTTTAGCTATGATTTTTCCAATGCTCACAGTACATGTATTGTGGAGGCTTGTCAATGCTTGATGCAAAGGAAACTCGATTGCATCTGGTCCTACTATTTTTTCTCTACCAAAGCCTGCAGAGACGCTTGGGACTACTCTTTCCCAACGAGGGCGATAAACCCCTACCTCATTCTTGAAGCCGGCGTGGACTGAGTAAGGGAGCTTTGAAGATGCAGGGATCTATGTCAGACCGCGCCTTTGGATGTGCCAAAGAGAAGAACCTCCTTCCACAGCTGGAATTACTGACAGAAGCCCAGTTTCATTCCTTGGAGACATTTCAGAAATCGAAGACACCGGATCACCGCGGAAGGTGGCTACATTATTCTGGACCCGCCAAGCTCCAAGTATTGCGTCTTGAAGCCCCATGCTTTCCGGGATGGAAGCATGTGGGAAGCCTAAAAGCTTTACAGAGCCTGAACGGCATGCTGATGATACTCCTTAAACATCGGCAAGATCGTAGCCTTCGTATAGCTCCTCGGCGGTTCCACAGTCATGTAGAAGCCTCCATGTATTCATATTCTAACTGGGAGTCATGCCTTTACGATGGCGATGGCAAAAGTCCTTACATGTAGGTTGAGGCCGGGTGCTTGTCAGCGGAGGACAGCATATCAGGGGCAAATCAATGAATTACCGGTTTTTAAACCTAGGACATGGCTCGTTCCTCGAACCAAGCCCAAATTGAGGGCATCCTTGTGCAAAAAGTGATCGCACAAGAACATCCTTGTATCTGAGAAGAATAACACACTTTTGTAGCCTAAGCGCGAAGAGATACTTACCGGACTGCTAGGTGCTACCGCAATTGAGTGGCATGAGTATATATCCATAGAAGACTAATGTAAAGGGGAAAGGAGCATTGGGAGGTGGAGGACGACAGAACTTCCTGCATTGTTGCTATGTTTCATGAGTATACATTGGTTTACTGAACGTCATCGACAGCAAGAGGTGCCTTGAGCTCTGACTACAGTACCGTGGTCTAATAAGACAACTCATTAAAGATTGCTTGCCTATAACTTGGCATCACGCTGTCTTGAATGCGCCTTGTCTGCCATTTAGAAGTTGTGTCAGATTCGGGCAGGGCTTGCGAATGACCCCAGAGCTAAGATCGAGGTTGACATTTCGTATCCCTCCTTACTGGTTGCCCTCGAAGCCTGCACTCCCGCATGCTGTCCGGCGGTAACTGCGGAAGCTAGCCATATTGACACGTAAGCAATTTAGAGGTTCCCAATGTGTAAACGGCAAAAAAAGTGGGTCAAAGACCTTACAAGAAGTGGGCACATCCTTACTCGTGGGAGCCTCGAGCGAGTTGAACGACTATGCAGGGAGGAGGCAGAGCCTGGATTTGGCCTGCTTCACCATTACTTCAGTATCCACCAAGTCTTATACAGCACCAAATCTTCTCTTTGCTGGGAAAAGACATTCTCGTAGTTCGTATCGACCTTGGAAGGCACGTTTTGATGTGCTGGGCTGAGCAGTAGTGTAGAGATCATTCGCCGCTTTACTCCCAGCCTAGTGAGAGTTATGTCTCAGATCTCTTGCGTAGAAAGCGCGGCCATGTCGGCCAAAGCCTCCAGAAATAGCCGAGATGCCAATAAGTGTTCGATCGGGAGGCGATACTCCTTTTCGTCATCATTGTCGGCAGGTTCTGATACCACCGTTGGTTCCGCTTGATCTTCAAATTACCTCTCCCCTACTTTGGCCCACTGAGATCCATTCTTGAGTCCTTGCCTTTGATAGGTGGGCTTCAGGGCAATATGCTGACACTTGTCCGGTAGGTCTAGTCGATATTCTTTGGGCAAGTTTCCATTATTCTCCTGCATCAGAACGGAAAAACAGCCACAAAAAGCTCAGTAAGAGCTTCAACACAGCGCCCAGCCACAGCACAAGTGCAAGACCCGCTTCCGATCGCGAAAGCCAGCCTGTACTAATGCCACCCAGCAGTATCATAGTGATTGCGCTGACCCGCCTGTTGCGCTTAGGGTTATTCCACGCTAGCAGATTCGTGTCGCTCGCCAGGTCGTTGTATACACTCGTCAACACCGTTGTAGGAATCTCATTGAAGCCGAGGGATTTGGCCGTGACGATTTGAGCGCCGGATTGGGCTGCTAGAAAAGGTATGGCGATGAAGATGAGCTTGCTATTCACGGTATTTTCGGGTATCATTCCGGTATGAACGAGAATGGCTGCAATCGCGATGCAGAGGGTCTGCAGGAGAAAGGACGCGAAAAGGGTGAGCCGGCGTGTTGGACCTGCCGCTGTGTACACATGCCCTGTGACCATTGAGCCCGCCATCATGGCTAATATAGAGATGCCCGAGCGGGCCCATTTAAGGTCATCGCTGCCCACGGGGAGATTGGCGGTGCTCAGGGCGAGAAAGATGGTGTTGCCTAAGGATTGTCATTAGTTCTGCGATACTCTCTTATGGAGATGACTTGCCTGTTTGCATTCCCATGAAGACATGCCAAGCGTTGTAAGAGCCAGCATCAATCAAGCCGGTGATAAAGCAGCATACGAGCAACGGAAGGTAGGCGTTTTGAACCCGTATATTCTGTGAGAAGTATTGCTGCGCTCGACCTCTCCAGTTTCGCTGCTTGAAGCCTAAAAGCAGAGTCGTGTCTGCATCAGCACTCTGCATGGCAGGCTTGAGGCTTACGCCAAAGCCTATCCCGTCAAAGCCTATCAAGCTTCAGGAGCAAAGACCATGACGAGGAAGAAATGTCGAACTCCAATCGAGAGGAGCAACTCTGCCTTAGGGCCATATTAGGGTTATATTCTTCCTTCTCCGTTTTTCTTCCCCAGATTTTTGCAACTCACCGAAGTCCAAGCTTGTCCGAGAATCGCCAGTAGCGGATTAATACTTTACACATGTCAGCTTGACCTCTAGCCAGGCTTTAGACAGACAGCTGTACTAAAGCCTGGATGAACCCTCACTTGGTCTGATATCTCGTTTGTTCTACGGCCGAATCCGGGATTGCTCGATTCACGCCCATTTTGACAACTTTAGTTTGCTGCAATCCGTATATCTCCACTTTCAAAGAACGATTTGCCCTTGGCATATCATGCAACAGTCTCGACGAGTCGACAGTGACCATGGGATGAGTTATCCAACAGAACGCTTCGAAAACCTAGTTGTTGACGAAGAATTCGTGATTACAGCACATACCTTATCTTATGGTGAGCCTCTTCGAATTCAAGGCACACAATACCGGCCGAACAACTGAATGTCCACGAAAGCGGAAGTTCCCCATGTGCGAAGGATAGCATGTATTGCGAATAATTACATACTTCGAGGAGGCTGGTGTGTGATTTCTGAATGTGCCAACCAACAGCACCTGAACTCACACATTATCGGCTTATCACACGTCTCTTATCTGTCTACATCACATCTTCCATGAAGACCAGGCTGACAACGGCAAAGTGCTGTCTCTTATGGCTTGACAGTTCGGTTGCTCGAATAATGCCCTTCCACAATCATCTCATTCGCCCAATGAAACCTCATTATACTGGTTGCAGGCAGCACCAATACTGCAATATCGTCGTTGACTTTCATCCACCCGCCGGTTGGGTTCGGCTTTAGTAGACATGCAAGCAATATCTCCGTACCAGTCGCTAAGATATGGGGCCAAGTCGAAGGCGAAAAGTAATGACTTTGGCTGGTGTCGTACGTTTGAGTGTTACCGATGGGAAGTGTATCACTACCAAAGTCCTTGAGCATCCGGACCAGGAAGGTACAGTCACCTGTTCAAGTCAGCCATAGATCTCATGTGCTAGAACAGAGCATCCCTCGAAGTTAATGTGCGGCTGAAAGATTTGCAAGCCTTGAGAAAACGTACCCGAGTCACCTTGTCCCGGTAATTTCCATGGCCAGGGCATCGAAGGTGGTGGTCGAACCCCGATCGTCCCGCTCCAGAACACATACCCGTGATCGCGAGGTACCTTCGCCTTCAAGGTAGCTAGTGCCTCCCTGCACTTCTGGTGATTGATGTCGCCACGCCAATCAACCCATTGGTTGCCAGAAACACAGTTCGCCTCGGCGTCCGATAGTCCTGGCAGTTGAAGAGGGGACAAGCCCGCGTTGGCGGCACTTCCCATGGAGGCTGCAATAGCTGAAAGACTACTGAAAGAGACTGACAGTAGTAGCAGGAGATAAATGAAAGAGCGCATTACAAGAGTATACCAGAAAACGATTCCTGACTCAGGCGGTTCCCCGCGATTGCAAGCGGAACGAGAAGACTTGAAAACGGAATGACGAGATCTCTGCATACATTGAACCGTCGAGGCGCAGGTGCAAAGAAGTCTGAAGTCGGGTTTTAATGGGGGTTCGGCGCAAGACCCTGCTAGGAGAAGCGCGGGACATTGTTTGGCGAGCCTCTGTCAAAAATCCCGCGACTCAATCGAAGTGGACTTTAACCGCCATAATCTTCAACTCAGTCAGACCCAGTAGCTGCTGCTGTTATTCCCAGCCCGAAGCAGCCGAAATATCTGTGGCAGAACCTATTGTAAGAGGTCTCGAGAATGCTGAAGGTGATGCGGTTGGGCTTTGTACAGCATTCCCATCGAAGATCCGCCAACATACCGTCCAGGAACCGGAAAGTTTCATCAAGCGCTCACGAGGCTGACTTAATCTTCTGTATTGCTCCTTTCTCCAAAAAGACATGACGAGAAGGCAAGTGCTCTGCCACCGGGAAATTTCCCGACAAGCTGGATGGACTTAAACCATTAGGCACACCAGCTTGATTCTCTAGGCCCATGGGTCTGGATCTGGATCAAGGATCGAAGAGTTGACAAGCGGCCCAGTTTAAGGGCTAGCCACAACTCGCAAGTGCCATTGATTGTACGAGCGAGAGCAATATCGTAGTGTTCATATTATTCCAAAGAAAATGAAATAGAGTACATTTTAGCCAGGTATTCCGCTTCATCGAAAGTATCAAAGCTGACTTCTATAGAAGACACATCCTGGATGAGAGAAAAAGACTCGACTAGATATATTATTCTATTGGTGCCACCAGTCTTTAGAAAGGTCTGGCCCTTCAATTGGTACTAGATCCGAGGTCATAAGCTTGTGCATTCCTACCTTGTTCGACGACCGTGAGTCAACAGAGTGGCGATGCTGGAGCTATGCGCAAGTCAAAGCCTCCATTTGAGCTGCTCGAGTATGTGTGCTGTCGCCGAAACCAGTATTTACGCCTATTGGTTAGAGGCTATCCCCACGGAGCGAAATCAAGATCAAGGGGTCGAAGGGTAATCAGTATTCAGAAGCTTGAGAAATAACAGCTCGACGCAATTCGATTAGACATCTCGAAAGAACGGGGCTTCTTTCTCTCGGAGGACATACTTTCGACAGTCTTGCACTGGATACGAAGCTTGTCGAGTGTGGCAACACTGGCGTCCATACAGCTGAATACTGTCTCATCAACGTTGGGCTTGGAGTTGACGGCATGCCGGAGTGAACAAAAATTACCGATTAGCTCCTATTGTAAGAGGATCGAACGGGAGACAGACGACATCGCTGCGACGACAGAAGGAATCTTTAGAATACCTCGATCATTAGTCACTTTGTCCAATCGCTCGATCATCTCAAGCGCGTCATGGACCGTGCACACAAATGCAGAGTACGAGTATTGTGCACGCTATTTGGGCCATTGCGTGCCTGCATGGACGTCTAGATCGTCAGGCCGTGCGTGCTATGTCCATACGCGGTATGTGTGGGGTAGTGACACCTTTAAGTCACAGATACAACTACCGAACAACAGCAAAGAAGTACAGAAAGACAAGCAACTCGCATCTCCATTACGACCAGCCACTACAAGTACATAATGGAAAGACGTCGACACGTATATCCTTGTAGCCTTAGCATCAACAGCAACGCAATGGTGGCGTGTCCAATTCGGCAAGTGGACTACCAATTACATAGCTGGGGAAGCTTGAGATGCCAGCCGACGATGCCCGCGGCTTGGAACGAGCTTGGATCTAAGCGACCCGGCATTAGTATGGACTTGGCAACCTCTGTTGTCGTATTTCCTACTTTACGGGTCCGACCTCATGTACTTGTTAAGTGGCTCGAAGCGGTGAGCTCCTATCACTACTGGCGACTGACATGATACCACCATGTCTTCACGCGGAGAGTGCTAGGCTTGAAGCTTATATCAGTAGAGGGCATATTGCAACAATACGTTCGGTAATGTGGAGGCCAGATATTGTGTCTCAATTAGAAGTACAGTAAGGTTGCTTTCCTACGCCACGTTTGACGGGTTACATTGGTGCAAAGCATGGACGGAGAATATGTTCTATTTATAGCATCCCTTCACCCGGTATCGGAATAACGCTAAACATGCTACTCTCCTCTCGATCGATCTGAAGATTCTCAAGTGCCAACAATATGTCGCACTATGGTGGATCCGAGCGCTCTCAGACGTCTGACAGCTTTGGTCGACCCGCGATCGCTGAGTCCGGCTCAACGCCTGCTACGGAATCTACGCTTTGATTTCGGAAAGATCGAAGTCGAGATGGAAAGATTGGCTAATCGTACCGCTCCCGAGAGAGGCAAATGTCAGACAGTCAGCGTCGTTCTCGGCCGTGTGTCTCACCATTATGGGACCTGTCCCCCAATCCCGGGCCGGAAGATCATACCTGGGGATAAGGCTTGAACTCCCCTTCTTGAGGAGCAAATGTCTCGAAGCGTCTGATGAAAAGGCGACAGCTAAGTTCTAAGCTTGACAGAGCCATGCCGGATGAAGCTCACATCAAGTACGGGCATCGTCTGATCCCATCACTCATCGACGAGAAGGCTTCTGCTGCCCCTGACGAGACTTACTGCTACTTACCACGCACTGCAAGAATTGAAGATGGCTTCCAATCAATCAACTATAGACGCTTCTCAAATGCCATCAATGCTTGCTCGTGGTGGATCGAAGCAGAGATCGGCAAGAGCGAGGATTTTGCTACATTGGCATATTTAGGCCCCTCTGACTTGCGCAATATCTTGCTCATCGTCGCAGCTATCAAGACTGGGCACAAGGTATCCTTATGTAATTCACATGTTACGGAACGAAGAATGACTTACCTTATGGCTCAAGGCTCTGCTGGCATCACCTCGAAATAGTCTCGAGGCGCATCTCAATCTCCTCGAGATTACACAATGTAATATACTTCTCACGGCAGAGCCTCTTCCGCACATAGCGCAAGACATTCTTGCCCGCCGGCCTATGAGACATGTCGTTGTCCCAGAAGTAGAGACCTGGCTTCGAGCTCCGATTGTCGCTTCCTATCCTTACGTTAAAATATTCCATCAGGCGCGATACGAGCCATTCGTTGTGATCCACACCTCTGGTTCAACAGGTAGGTGAAAGCGCAGTACTTGATGCCCTATCTGATTTTGGCAGGGCTCCCAAAAGTCGTCATAGTCAATCACGGCACTATCGCGGCCACTGATGCTTTCAACGCAATCGAGAAAGACGTAGGCTATAGACCCATGGTACTGGACGCACTTCGTAAACGTTGCTTTGTGTCCATGCCTTCTTTTCACGTACGTGGTCGACATTCAGAATCCGCCCCCCACTCCTGTTTGAGTCTTAATGCCCTCCGCTTAAGTCCGGATTTCTAGGTTGCTGGGATAGATTTCATGCTTTCCAAAGCCTTGTTTCATGGACTTGTACCGATACTTGGTCCTTCAGGAACACCGGTGAATGCGGAGTTTGTGGATGCCATGCACAGGTTAAACTTGGTTGAAATTAGCATCATTGCTCCCTCAGTTCTCCAGGACATAGCTGCATCGCCAATTTCCCTGGGCAATCTGGGGCGACTGAGCGCAATCATGTACGGTGGTGGTCCACTTCCACCCGGTACAGGAGACGCCATCTCTGTTGCCACTAGGCTTTATAATCTGATGGGGAGCTCGGAGATGTGGAATCTACCTACCGAGCAGGTTGATCGGGAAGACTGGGAGTACTTGAAGTTCAGCCCTTTGCTTGGTTATCAAATGCGGCAGCATTCGGATGATCTCTACGAACTTGGGTTCTTGCGGGCGCCGGACCTGGATCAATATCAAGGTGTCTTCTCTACCTTTCCTGATCGTCAAGAGTATCTTACGAGCGACCTGTATTCCAAGCATCCAACAAAGCCAGATCTCTGGAAGTATAGTGGCCGGACAGACGACATCATCACCTTGACGAACGGCGAGAAGGTGAACCCAGTCGTAATGGAGAGCCTTCTGAACGCGCAACCAGACATCGAATCTGTTTTGGTCGTTGGCCAGGCTCGGTTTCAAACAGCTTTGCTGATCGAAGCGAAAGTGCCCCCTCCAGATCGCGCATCCAAAGAGAAGTTCATTGAAGATATGTGGCCTACCGTGCAACAAGCCAATCAGCAGTGTGATGCGCACGCAAGACTGTCAAGAGATCTCATCTTTTTCACATCACCTAAGAAACCCTTTCATAGAGCTGGAAAGGGTACAGTACAGCGGAGGGTGACGGTAGACTCTTATCGATTTGAGATCGATCAGGCATATGAAGAGTTTGAGAGACTCACAAGATTGCAGGAGCCAGAAGCCGCTCCTGGCAACAACCGGTTTCTCGACTCTTTGAGCTCAAATGGCAACAGTCAGCTTTACACAGGTTTAATTGAAGATTGCTTAGTGAGATTGGTATGCAGAACCACCGGTTGGACTCGGCTGGATACCAGTGCCAACTTCTTCAATCTTGGGATGGATTCATTGCAAGTTATTAACCTCGTTCGTGCAATCAATTCGTCTCAGTTGGGAATCGGTCCGACACGGTTGGCGGCCACACCAAAGACGATATATGCGAACCCAACGATCAGCATGCTAATAAAGGCATCCGTCAGCATTCAACAGCCACCAGATTCAGATACTCTCAACGATGATCCAACCACATCCACTGGTGTCTTTGAAATAGAGAGACTACTGACCAAGTATTCCTGGGATCTCCCAACGACTTGCCGGCTTCATACCTCCCAAGCGCCAAGCAACGCGATGTACGTATTGCTCACTGGCTCTACGGGCTCCCTTGGCTCTTACATACTCGGTGATCTATTGAAGAACGCCAAGGTAGCCCACGTATACTGTCTCAACCGGTCAGTAGATTCCGAGAAGCGGCAGCGAATGTCCAATCTGGCACGTGGGATTACTGCGAACTGGTTGTCATATCGGGTCTCCTTTCTCCGGAGCGATCTATCTCAAGAATACCTTGGTGTGGGACTAGAGGTCTATAAATCTCTACTACGGAATGTCACTCATATTATGCATAACGCTTGGGAAGTAAACTTCAACCTTCCTCTGATGTCCTTCGAGACCCCACATATACTTGGTATTCGGCAGTTCATCGACTTCTCGGCTCGCTCAGCAAAAGGCGCCTCTATCCTCTTCGTGTCGTCCATTAGCTCCTCTATGAATTGGCCGCTCAATCACACTGGACCCGTACTTGAGCGTATCATCGATGATTCTTCAGCACCTTTACTGATGGGCTACGCACAATCAAAGTACGTAGCGGAACGCCTCCTCAGCCGTGCGAGCAGTGTAGCTGGGATTCCCACTATGATCTGCCGCGTGGGTCAAGTCGCGGGGCCTGTGAAAACAGACGGCAATGGTGGGTTCTGGAACAAGCAAGAATGGCTGCCAAGCCTGATAGCTAGCTCGAAATATCTGCGCAAGATTCCCGAGTCATTGGGACCGAGTGATAGCGTCGACTGGATTCCTGTCGACTTCTTGAGTCGAGTACTTGTGGAGCTGCTCGAAAAGCCTAGTTCTGCCGTCTCCGATCATGTGTCTACTTCCAGCAAAATCTTCTCGCATAATGAAGATCACGACGCAGTCAACAAACAAGATTCCCAAACAGCGAGTCCACATGTTAACGGCTTCTCGTCAAACGCCACAGATAATTCGGCCCAGCGTTCAAGCCGGAAGACTACTTCGGCAATGGTCTACCACGCAGTAAACCCACATCACACAACATGGTCAACCCTCTTACCGGCAATCAAGACCCACTTTTCCCAGACTGCGCTGGGGACGGTCTCACTCCGCGAATGGCTGGATGCCCTCAGCCAAAGCGCCGCTTGCATCGAGGACATCAACATCAACCCTGCCATGAGGTTGCTGGACTTTTATGAAGACCTTATGAGCGATCCTGGGAGGGCGAACCCGGTCTTTGAGACGAAGATGACGGTTGGTCAAAGCGAGGAGCTTGCGAGACTGGAGGCTGTGAAACCTGAGTGGATGGAGCTGTGGCTGAAGCAGTGGGACTTCTAAAGAAGATTGGGGACTGTAGGTAGATCAAGTATTAGGCTGGGGTCTCTTGATCTATCTAATTTCTCAGCGCATATTGATGCCAGCCAAGACCCCAAAACCATCACTGACCGGTTGACCGTGGAAAGGCAGCAACTAGCACGTGCATGAATTCAATGCAGATCTATTGCTCGAAGGATGTGAGAACGTACTAGCCAGCACGCACTTCACACCTATGGGGGTTATAGTATTTTTTTTGCTTTACGAACCTTCTGTTGATAAGCCGAAGCAGCAGACTCTCGTATGCCTTTGTCTTCAGAGCAATTCCAAACCAAGCGAGCTTTCCTGCCATGTTAACCACTCCACTAGAAGATTCCGTATCTATCACACTATCGCACATATGTATAGAAATATGTAGATTCACTCTCGAAGTTCTTGGCTCTTTCGAGTGCTGGCCTCAGATGCTAGCTCTAGTCCTGCCAATGGCAAGATCCTTCTCGAAAGGCCTTGAGCTTGAAACCCGAAAGTGAAGATTTTACTTTCGGAACGTCAAGTAAGTTGATGTCGCCGGCTTTATGGCAAGTGTGGTCAAGTAGAGAGAGGGTGTAAATGTCCCTTCTAAAAATAAATCCAACCACCTTCGTGCGCTTCCCCGGGGTGATTTGAGCAATGATGATATCATTGCTTGATTGATGTGGTCTCGTCTAACGTTTTCCAAATCCCAATGTAACAATTCGAAACTCGCGGTACAGCTACATTGAGACACTCAACTTGGCTCCGTTGTTTTAGACCGGCTGCTGGCCAAATTTGATAAAGAGGTATTCCGAGCATAAGCCGATCTCTTTATGTCTTCCCGATCCCTCCGAGTGGTTTTTATTTCATAACTAGATAGTCCGTCCGACACCGTATCGAAAGCGTCATATAGGTCTTAAATCCAGAATGATGGCAATAGATAGAATTAAGAAGAGCTAGAGAGTCGCCGAATCACGAAACAGAACGGCCCCCCCTACTTTTTCGTTCTTCAAGGGGTTCCCCATTCCATCCGTCGACGCCTGTGCTACGAGATCCAGACCAAGAATGTGCGATCAATGGCGAAACAATGTACCCTACACCCAGCATTGCCGGATCAGCTGCTCGCTTTGGGTGAAAGAAGAAAGACAAGTTGTTGCGAAATACAATCAACAGCATGATCGTCTCGCCTAATAGATAGGTCCATCAACGCTTTGTAACCGGCGGACCTCTTGGTCCCAGCTTCAGCCAGCCAGGATTGTCCAAGTTTACGCAAGTCCCAGCAACCCCGCGGGTCTCAGTATTGCTCTCGATCGTTGCCGTACCGCGCTCAGTCAGCGATGCCGGTCATCATTTCTCGTCCCTGGCAATCGTCGGATTGCCTGGTGGTGTAGGTAACGAGGAGCTGATGCCAGTAGTCCCGATACCACTCCATGCCCTTTTGTTTCCAGAATTGGCGGTGATCTTGCGGATAGGCTATGCGATATGGATCAGGAAGCTTGGTGGCTTGTAATGATTGTTTCCGGAAATTCTGATCTCACAATTCTCACATACCGTCAGTAAAGCTGTTAGGGCCATTTATTGGTTGTGGGATAGACTCTGTTCCTGCGCCCGTGGGTAGTTCACCGACTGTGGCCTTCTTCGCACTTCAATTTTCTTTCGGGTGATTTCTCGCGATCGTCCCCAATGGAAAGAGACTTGACGAAGAGAGAAGAAGATATAACCCGCTTTAGCGGAATGCTTCATGCACTCATATGCAATGTGTATGCAGAGATGCCCAGCAGCCCCACCAAGGTTAAGTCTTCGCTGCTTTTTTCTGCTCATACCAACCTTCCATTCCCATCGCTATTCTTCATCTCCGCTCAATACGCCACCCAAGAGAGACGCTACCATAGCGACGCTATAACGAACAGCTATCGTGAATTTGTCACTCCAGGTGAGAAATCTCTCCTCCTACCATGGACTACGGCTCCCAGCGACTAATCTAACTGCAAAGGACACACTCTAATTCATGAGGTCACTCACTTGGACAAGGTCGGCGCGTTCCTAGAAAACGATCCAGACAAGTAAATTTCCGTGAGACTCGACCCGAGAGAAAAACAAGTGCCTAGGCCATCAGCATCTCTGGCCAATTTCATCTTCAGCGTCGGCGGCCACGGCACCTTCGACTATATCAATCTCGACGCCAAAGATCCAAGCGTGGACAACCCCGGCACCGATGTCCTCTGGAAAGCGCGCCAGCTTCAGCTCCTCTTCGTTAATAACCCCGACCGCACCGACACCAAGGACAATGTGGACCAACGGGTGACACCCAGTCGTAATTCCGAGAGTTTTGCCGGGTGCGGGACTGGTGAGTCCTATTCTCGTCCTTCTGGGCTTGAGCTGTGGTCAACCCAACAAGTATTATACATTTTGAATGGGTGGATATGCTGATTTGTACTTTGGGGCGGCACAGAGGCCTTTTTCATGAATTTTTGTGATGTGCCATATATAGCGCCGCATACGGGCGTTGGACCTGATGACGAAAGCGAGGATCCGGAAGATCTACCTGAATGGACGCCGCCAAAATAAGGGAGTCGTTTTTGATCCCGCAACGGAGGAAATATGACATGTTCGAAGAATGACGACAGGAGCCTAAGTTTTGCTGGAGGAGATCAAGATGTGTTTTGTCATTGCTGCATTTGATTTATATTGGCTGTTCGGTGCTGGAAGCATGAATTGGCAGTAGGTCAAGGTCGTGTAAGGTCGTGTTTAACAATCCCGCTTTTTTGTTGATTTCTTTCTGTCCCGTTCGGTTGCAAATCCATCTCTGAAGCCAATGAGGCCAAAGGCGCAGAGTGGCGTAGCTGTAGGTTTCCTTTATTGCACTCAGGGTATCATACAAACTTACACAGTCATTTTATCCCCCAATTACAGCGCAACTAGACGACTCGAATTTGCACCATCTCATCGCTATGCTCAAGCCTCAGCTTCGGTCCATCTCGTTCCGACTTACTGACCGCCCACTCATCGCCCTCCCTGACAATGCCCCCACGTCCGTCTTTCCGCCCTTCATACCCGAATTGCTTACCTTTCAAATCTGTGTCCAGGTCGCCCCATGTCCACCATAACTAACCATCCATCCATCGATCAGCCCGATCGTACATGTGAATCAGGCTATTGATGGAGGAAGTGATCCTTTTGGGGTAGATGGGAAAAAGAGAGTGAAAGACCTACCGAGCACGCACTTGACACCTGCGAATTCAACGCCGTGGTGTAAACCTCTCCCACGCACACTCCACACTCCCTCAGCTTCTCCCGGGGCAAGAAATGCCGCACGCTCAGGTCCCCCTCCACCGGCACTGTCGCCCACGTAAACGTTTCATCCTCCCCTAGATTGGGCGGCGGGATCGCCTGCGTCCGAAAATAGTCCCAGTCCACTTTCTTCCCTGCCTTACTGCCGCTCGTCTGCTCAAGGGAGAGAGCTTTAATAGCATGCCCCCTCAAAGCCGGCGATGCCTCCAATGGCACGCGTGCGCGTTCCCAAGGGGCGTGGGTGGCGAGAGCGGTGACGGCGACGGGATAACGGCCGGTGTGTAAGGTGATTGGGGAGGAAGGATTGATACTGGATTTGATGGTGGCGGTAATAATAAGATAGAATGGGTCGTCTTCGTCGGAGCCAGACAGACGGATGGTGGGCGAGGAGGCGCTCAGTGTGATGTAGATTGTCGCTGCAGCCGACATGTCGAGATTGTTAGGGGCCTGCATAGAGCGAATCATAGAGATATGTATTAACTAATACTAAAAGCATAAGGAGTAAATACAGAGAGAAGCGCGCAATAAATATATGCGCGATCAGATATACGCTAGTATCAATAGAACTAGTTGTAGACTAGATTAGATCTAGTCTAGTTTGCTAAGATTTAACTTAATCTAGATTAAGTTAATCTAAATCTAAACTAGATCTAGTAGACAAACTAATCTAATCTAATTTATCTAATTATATAATTATAATAGAGATTGTTTAGAATCGAGTAACAATAATAAAAATACTTAAGATTATATACTACTAGAATAGAAACTAGCAAATTAATCTTTTAAATTATTAATTTGTAACTTATTATATACTATTAAACTCTTGTATTGCGCAATCTATCTAGTAAATATTATTTCTAATTAGAAATATTTTATTATTATTGCTATTAATTGTTTATAATCTTATTAATAATAATTTTAATAATTTTTTTAATTTAATATATAATTAATATCTTTATTAACTTAATAGATTAATAATATTTTAGTCTTTATCTTCTCTTTCTATATTTATATTTATATTTTTATCTATTATCTATTATTAATATTGTAAGAATTAAAGCTTTAATAACTAGTATATAGTTAATTAACAAAAATACTAGCTATACAAAACTAATTATATATAGAAAATAGATATAAATATTATAGATATTAAGATACTAGATATTACTTGTAGTATATTCGAAATTAGAAAATAAAGATTCGAAAAGTAATTAAAAAACAAAATCTATTTAGTCTAAAATTATAATATTATTTTCTTTTCTATCTACAAATTTTAACAAAATAATATTAAGTTTTTCAATTAATATTTTTAGTTAATTTTAGTTAATCTTAAATACTTATTAAATATAAGTTTGAATTAATATTAAATATATATTAAATATTGTTTAATAATTAAAACTAAAGTTTTCGATATATATTAAACAAATAAATAAATTTATTAAATAGAAAATAATAATTAGAAATTTTAAAATAAAATATACAAAAAACAATAATATATTAAGCAAAAAATATATATATTACAAATAGTATTTTAGTAAATCTTCGATTATCTTTAATTAATATTAAATATATTTGTTAAATATAATCTAATACTTAAAATTAAATATTAAATAATTATTAAATAGCAAAAATTAAGTTTTAAGCAATTTATTAAATAATAACAAAATCGAAAAAGAGAAAAAGAAATAAATAAATTTTAAACAAATATTAAATATAAAAAAATAAAAAAAAGTATAAAAAATTACTAATTTTAACTTTAACAAAAAAATCTAAATTATATAATACAAAAATTAAAAGATTAATAACAAAATAGAAATTAATTATATTTAAGAAAATTCGAAAAATCAATTATATTTAAGAGAATTTAGAGAATTAATTAATTATATAATTTGTAAGAAAGTTAATAATAATAAAAAAGAATAATAATATTAAAAAGTCGAAATTTGTTAAATTTTAATTATATTTAAATATATTTGTCTAAATTTACTATATAGAGAAAGAAAATAATATAAAAGTATCTTAACAATAATTTATATATAATTGTATATATATTTAGAAATATTAAGTTAATTTTTATTTAAAAAATATTTAGAAGAGAAGTTTATAAAATATCTAATAGAAATATTATAAAAATAATAACAAGAATTGCAAATATATATTAAGTAACTTTTAATAATAATAATATATTAATAATATATTTTCGAAATTCTTGTTAACTAATATAGAAAACAAAATAATATATTAAATTAATTTAATTTAAAAAAATATTTAA